>Ga0310691_10002320_pt1 | contig 25701 bp, 9 predicted proteins | sample 176DNAGHGlowgp2_FD_203887 | JGI IMG/M metagenome (GOLD analysis project Ga0310691, IMG submission 203887) | Sheep rumen microbial communities from Palmerston North, Manawatu-Wanganui, New Zealand - 1766 DNA GHGlow gp2 (v2) (version 2) | ecosystem: Host-associated > Mammals > Digestive system >...
TTTGATATTCAAAAGAATAGCCATTATTTTTTATATTCAGGCCACAAAACTAAGATGTCTTTGGTCAAACAAAAAAAGAGGATGACTACTTTTTAGTCACCCTCTTTTTCTTTGCTGAATCACTTCTTTGGAATGGCAGCGAGAACTGCTTTCAGGTAGTCCCAGACCTTCTGGACTGAGGGGATGTAGCAGCGCTCGTCGGGTGAATGCGGGCTCATGAGTGTGGGGCCGAACGATACCATATCCCAGTTGGGGTATGCACCGCTCAGGATACCGCACTCCAGGCCGGCATGGATAGCCATTACCTTGGGCTCGGTGCCGAACATCTTCTGATACTCCTGCTTCATAACGTGCAGAATGGGTGATGCGGCATTGGGTGCCCAGCCTGAGTAGCCTCCGGTAAGCTCTACCTTGCAGCCAGCCAGTTCGGCTACGCTGCGAACGCGCAGAGCCAGAAGCTCCTTGGCACTATCAACAGAGCTGCGCAGCAGGTTACCGATAAAGAACTCACCCTTATATATCTTGACCATAGCCATGTTGTTCGATGTCTCAACCAGGCCTGGCATCTGGTCACTCATGCGCTCCACGCCGTCCGGGCATGCCAGAATAGCCTGAATATAACGCAGAGCAGTACCCTCCTCCACATACAGACACTCGTCGGGATCACATGTCTCACCCGGAGAGCACTGGTAAGGCTCGAATACGTAGTTGCAGCCGGGATCGGTAGCGGCATACTCTGCCTTGACCTCTGCGAATACATCGGCCACTACCTTCTTGGCAACATCAAGCTTGGCGGGATCAACGTAAACGGTTGCAAAGCACTCGCGCGGTATGGCGTTGCGCAGTGTGCCGCCCTCCATATCTATCAGCTTGACATCGGCCTTGGTAAGCAGAGCGTACATTACGCGCGCGCCTACCTTATTGGCATTGGCACGGCACAGTATGATATCCATACCTGAGTGACCGCCCTGGAATCCCTTTACGGCCAGACTGTAGCAGAGCCAACCCTTGGGCTCGGGCTTACGCTCGTATGTGCCCTTGACTGATGCATCCAGACCACCGGCACAACCTACGTAGATCTCACCCTCGGTCTCAGAGTCAAGGTTGAGCAGGATCTCACCCTTAAGCACACCCGGCTTGAGAGCCTGTGCACCGGTCATACCGGTCTCCTCATCATATGTTACCAGCAGTTCCAGCGGACCGTGCTTGATATCGTCCGATTCCAGAACAGACAACGCCAGAGCTACGCCCAGACCGTTATCGGCACCCAGTGTGGTTCCTTTAGCCTTGAGCCACTCGCCATCAACCCAGGTCTCGATAGGATCATTCTCAAAATCATGCTTTACATCAGCATTCTTCTGGGGCACCATATCCATGTGGCCCTGCATGATGACCCCCTTCAGGTTCTCCATACCCGGAGTAGCTGGCTTGCGCATGATCACGTTTCCTGTCTCATCGGCAAAAGCCTCAATGTTACGCTGTTTTGCCCAGTCCAGAAGCCATGCACGGATTTTCTCCTCATGCTTGGATGGACGCGGCTGACGTGTTATACCGTAAAAGTTATCCCAAACGATCTTGGGTTGTAAATCCTTGATAGTCATATTCTCAAAATTTTTAATTGGTTATACCATAAAAAAGCATATCAGCCATCCTGCGTGACTGATATGCCAAAGTTAATATTTACCGGAATAATATCCAAAAAATAATATTCAAAGAACCTATGCATGCTCTAGCCGAACTATTGCAACACATATTTACGCCCATTTATGATATAAATTCCGGTAGGCAATGCTGATATATCATCAACTTCCAACTTTTTTCCATTAAGGTCATATACAACCAGTCGATTTGCATCGGTCTGTATTGGTCTAACTGCATCAAGTAAAGCATTAATCACCACATCATGAGCAGGCATCACCATAGTGTCTATCTCACCGTAGTACTCCCATTGGGACAAGTCAATACCTTTGTCGGTAAGCATTTCCACATAATCAGCCAAGGTAGTGCCATATGCTACACTATCACTATAGAACACCTCTCCATCTACAATAACAGTAAGCAGATAGCTGTTCACAACAAAAGAGCCGGTGACCTCAACGTCATAATCAGGCATTGTAACGGGAATACCGTCCCAACCTGAGAATATATAGCCAACAATTGCCGGTGCGTTCTCTGCAATTATTGTACTTCCGTATGCAACTGAATCAGTCTTATAGATTTCACCGTCTATCTTATATCTGAGTTCATGATAATTCACAGAGAACAATCCTGATACTACTAAATCACCGGCCGGCATAACAGAAGGTATCTCACTCCAACCGCTGAACGTATATCCATCCTTACTTGGGAATGGCTCTGGAGTGATTGAAGAACCGTATTCAACCGTTATTGTCTTATACACTTCTCCTTCTATTACGTATATCAGGTTATATGCGTTTATCCGATAATAACCTGTAACCTCTACATCATTGGCCGGCATTGTGGCTGGAATCTCACTCCAACCGCTGAACGTATAACCTTCCTTATCAGGATTAGGCTCAGCGATTATGGAAGAACCATATTCAACTATCGTGGTCTTATAAGGCTCATCACCTATCTTGTAAACCAGATTATATGAGTTTATGCTAAACGTTCCGGTTACCTCCACATCACTTGCAGGCATGGTGGCGGGAATATCATTCCAGCCACTGAAGGTGTAGCCTTCCTTAACAGGAGCTGGCTCAGCTGTAATGGATGAACCATATTCTGCTGTCAAGGTCATATAAACTTCACCATCAATCTTATAGGTCAGCATGTATGAGTTGATACTGAATGATCCTGACACCTCAACATCATTGGCCGGCATAGTAGAAGGTATCTCACTCCAACCATTGAAAGTATAACCTTCCTTAGCAGGAGCTGGCTCTGCAGTTATGCTACTTCCAAATATAACTATCGATGACTTATAAAGTACGCCGTCCAATTTGTAAATCAGCCTGTAAGAGTTGGAATCAAACGAACCCGTTATCTCAACATCTCCAGCAGGCATTGTAGCCGGAATGTCACTCCAACCGCTAAAGGTAGAACCATCCTTAACCGGATAAGGTTCTGCTATAATTGGTGAGCCATAATCCAGAGACATGGTCTTGTAAATCTCGCCATCTACCTTATATACGAGGTTATATGAGTTGACACTGAAGGTTCCGGTTATCTCAACGTCATTTGACGGCATTGTGGATGGGATTTCACTCCAGCCACTGAAGGTGTATCCTTCCTTGGTCGGGGCAATCTCTGCGGTGATTTCACTGCCGTAAACAACAGACATTGATTTGTATGTTGCGCCATCTACCTTATAGACCAGTCTGTATGAGTTGATACTGAATGTACCGGTTATCTCAACGTCATTTGCTGGCATAGTGGATGGGATCATACTCCAGCCACTGAAGGTGTAACCTTCCTTAACTGGAACTTGTTCGGCTGTTATGGATGAACCATAATCCAACGACAAGGTCTTGTAGGTTTCACCGTCTACTTTGTATACCAGATTGTAGGAGTTGACACTGAATGTACCAGTTATCTCAACATCACTTGATGGCATTGTGGACGGTATCTCACTCCAACCACTAAATGTGTAACCTTCCCTGACAGGAGCAGGCTCGGCGGTGATTTCACTTCCGTATTTTACTATGGATGACTTATAAATCTCACCATCTAGTTTGTATATCAGTTTATAAGAATTGGAGTCAAATGAACCTGTTATCTCAACATCCCTGGCCGGCATTGTTGACGGGACACCGCTCCAGCCACTGAAGGTGTAACCTTCCTTGACAGGGGTAACCTCTGGTATGATCTCATTTCCGTAAACGACTGACAACGACTTATATGTTGCGCCATCCACTTTATAAACCAGATTATATGTATTTATATTGAAGAATCCTGTTATCTCAACATCACCAGCTGGCATGATTGATGGTTCCCCACTCCATCCAGAGAAAGTGTAACCTTCCCTTATGGGATTAGGTTCAGCTATTATAGATGAACCGTAATTCAATACCAATGTCTTATACGGTTCTCCATCTAAAGTATAAACCAAATTATATGAATTGACACTGAATGAGCCTGTTATCTCAACATCGCTTGCTGGCATGACAGAAGGTATCTCACTCCATCCACTGAACGTATATCCATCCTTACTTGGGAATGGCTCTGGAGTGATTGAAGAACCGTATTCAACAGTTATAGTCTTATATACCTCTCCTTCTATTACGTATATCAGGTTATATGAGTTTATCCGATAATAACCTGTCACCTCTACATCATTAGCCGGCATTGTGGCTGGAATCTCACTCCAACCGCTGAACGTATAGCCTTCCTTATCAGGATTAGGCTCAGCGATTATGGAAGAACCATATTCAACTGTCGTGGTCTTATAAGTCTCATCACCAATCTTGTAAACCAGATTGTAGGAGTTGACACTGAATGAGCCAGTTATCTCAACATCGCATGCTGGCATTGTGGACGGTATCTCACTCCAACCACTAAATGTGTAACCTTCCTTGACAGGGGTAACCTCTGGTATGATCTCATTTCCGTAAATGACTGACAACGACTTATATGTTGCGCCATCCACTTTATAAACCAGATTATATGTATTTATATTGAAGAATCCTGTTATCTCAACATCACCAGCTGGCATGGTTGATGGTTCCCCACTCCATCCAGAGAAAGTGTAACCTTCCCTTATGGGATTAGGTTCAGCTATTATAGATGAACCGTAATTCAATACCAATGTCTTATACGGTTCTCCATCTAAAGTATAAACCAAATTATATGAATTGACACTGTATGAGCCTGTTATCTCAACATCGCTTGCTGGCATGACAGAAGGTATCTCGCTCCATCCTGAGAAACTATAACCCTCTTTAGTAGGTGAGTCAATAATTGTCAGGACATCACCATATTTTACACTATCTGTTAAGATGGTAACACTATCCACAATCCAACTCAACCTATAATAATTAGGAATAAAGAATCCGGAAATTGCAATATCATGATCAGGCATTGTTAACGGGGCATCTTGCCATCCACTGAAAGAATAACCTTCTCTGTCTGAAAGTTCCAATAATTCTATAATAGAGCCATAAGGAACAGTATACGTATCATAGATCGTTCCATCAAGATAATATTTGATTGAAAATTGCGGCATTGTTATCACTATGGATGATGATACTTTCATTCTCATATCTGTATGCTCATTACCATCACCGTCAGTTAAGGTGATTTGGTTCACTTCTACAAGCTTTGTTCCGGAGGCAACATCATGATTAACCTTAAGTTTTAATGTCATCAATTCATTAACACCTACTGGTATAATACTGTTGATATCACTTATATTGTAAATAAGAACAATAGCTGTATTCGGCTTGTCACCTTTTTTGGTGCGCACTGAAACTGTCCAATCATCAGTAAGAAGATATGATCTGTTAAAACTATAGTCAGAGCCATTAACGACAAAATCAACGCTATCAGGCAAGACGATCGTAAACTGCACTGACTTGACATCATAGTCATAGTTCTTGAGATATACTTTCAAATCTATAAGACTGTCCGGATTTGTTGATACCTCTTCTGAGAACACAGTATTATCATAGTCATCCGGGGTTGAAGCTATAGAACATACACTTATAGCAAAAAGTACCCCTATTGCAAGAACTATCTTTCTCATATAATCCCTCATTGCTTAAATATTATGTTTATCACACCGGAAATATCAGACACATTTATAATGTCGTTACCATTAACATCTGCTGCGTCAAAGACAAAGTCAACAGTTGTATTCCCATAGATATAACTGACAATAGCAGATATGTCAGCCACATTGACAACTCCATTACCATTAGCATCGCCTTTTATAATAGTAGGTCGTTCAAAAAGTATATTACTATCAATTTGAGTATCAATTGACATATTATTGCTAATTCTATCACTTAACACAATATTATCAATGCTAATAACAGGAACATCCGAATCAAAGCCGTCACAATTGAACTTAAGGGTGAACAACTCTCCTGTTTTGCCATTAATGGGAGTGTTATCTAAAGAATATAGTATTATTGTATAACAGCCATCATTAATGCTTTTTATGCATCCCATCCCACTGCAACGATCTGATAATTGTATATCTATCTCATCAGTCAACATCCATCTTGGGCAATGAATATCCATCTGTACACCTACAATGTCCGTATAATTGTCCATACTCACTTTTAATTGACCTGTTTTCCTATCCTTACTTATCAGAGTCGATGATTCTATAGTATTGGGCTGAAATGTTTGCCCACGAACAGTTATACTCTTCACTCCATTGGAAGGATCGTTATTGTAGAGATTCATAACTGTTGATAGGTCGGAATCATTTGTATTATATGCACAAACTGTAATATTTCTGCTTGAACCAGCCGAAACTATTATTGGCAAGTTATCGGTAGTAAACCAGCCCGCATCCAGAAAAACAATACTATCAATTATCAAATCATTGCTACCTTTGTTTACTACAGTGAAGAACTGAGTGGTAGAATCTGTCAAAGCCCATGGCTGCATTACAAATTCCTCAGAACAGTCAAGTATTGGACTATTTATTGTTACACTTCCTGCAGTTACTCCAGAGACCATATTATCAAGTTTCTTACTGCCAATAACAACTTGTTTAGGAGTAAGTGGATAAGTACCTGTCCGGCCTTTCAGCAATAGCTTGAAAGATGCTATAACGCCTTCACCTTTTGCTATGTACTTGTCATTCTCGGAATAGATGAAAACGCTCAATTCTCCTTCTGATACAGAAGTAAAAGCTTTTAAATCTTTAGAGCGTGTTGATAAATCAATACTTCCTTCAACAAATAACAGCTCTTCAGGCAAGTCAAAATCACATTGAACAGCATAAATATCTTCCATGTTATTCATACTTATATCAATAGTAACCTCAGAATCAGAATTGCCTGTTACAGAAGATACCTGTAGTGTGTTTACTGAATATGGATCTGCTCTCAATTCTACCGTCTGACTACCATTTACGGCGTTACAATCTATTATAAGTCTTTCATTAAACACTCCAGGTATTAAAGGTCTGTATGTAACCTTGATATCTTTACTTTCACCAGATGCTATTCTTAGTTTAGTTTCAGAAATTGTAACACTTTTGGAGATGCAGGAAATTGATGATATATCAAGCACATCATTACCGGTATTTGTCAAGGTTACCATTTGCGAATAATCGCCCTCTAACGGAACATGACCATAGTCAATCACACTTTGCGAAATTCCAATACGCGGTGCTCTGATAATTATTGATCCGCTCCCAACTTCACATCCAACTGCTTTTCCGTATTTATCACTTAACACAACGGTTGGGGTTATGTTTTTTTCGTAAGAATCATTCCCCAGTTTTACCTTAAATGAGAATAATGTCCCTACATTTTCCGGAATAGCCGCCAATGCTGTACTATAGAGCACAACTTTAAAAACACCTTTAGAGTATGTAGTTGTGAAATCATGACTCCCGGTCTTGCCAAACACCGCTTGAAATGAATCATCAATAAAGGCCAATGGTCCTTCTATTGGTATACTAATTTCTGCAGCAATTATATCATCGGCATTATTCATGGAAACTGAAAATGATACAGTATCTCCCGGATATCCCTCTACCGATGAAATGTTTACAGTATTCTGTGATGTTGCCGAAACTGATATGCCCAGAAATATAATAGCCAAAGACAGGAATGATTTCTTTGTTTTCATAACAACCTACTAAGAGTATTATTTAATAATTTTGATAGGTTTCTTTCCACCGTAAAACCTGACTATGTATATACCACCATCTAGGTTATCAGCATTTACTCTATGTCCGGTCAAATCATATACTCCTTCTATAGATTCGGTCTCATCGTTTGTCTGTAAAACCGAGGAATCTACAGAAACCTTGAAGCCAAATGAAGTAGATTTCACATTAATCTCATCGCCCATATTGGACAACACGATATCGGTTGCAGAAATCTCATATACTCCATCTGACATCTTTTCATCTGCTTTCAGTTTAACGACCGCAACAGTTCCTTGGTGGCCTGTAAAAGGTCGGTTATCCATTGAATATGACATTATTTTATAAACGTTACCTACATAAGCTCCAACAAAAGAGCGTTCTCCTGTTCTGTCATGAGACAATGATGAATTAATAACACTGATACCCTCTGGCAAATGGAGATTAAGCTCAAAGGACGAAAACTCAATAGTAGGATTCTCTATTCCTACAAACAGCTCAGCCTCACCTCCTGGCACAGTCATATCGGCTTGTAATGTAACCGCATTTTCTGCTGTTCCATATTGACTTCGACTAGTTGTTCTAGATGGAGCATTAGTACCATATATGATATTTACAATGCCCGCTATATCTGCCACATTAATTGTACCAGTGTTATTAACATCTGCTGCCAATGTCTTGAAATAACTGGGAGTATTGCCAAAAATATGGCTAACCACAGTAGTTATATCTGCAACATTTACCATACCGCTACCATTGGCATCACCAATAATAAAAGGAATCGGTTCTGTAGGATTGTCAGGAGCATATTTAAAACGGGCTGTCAGAGTTATGTCATTATCAGGAACGGTATAACTCAAATCAATTGTCTTACTTATGAGTAATGTATCTATATACCACCCAATAAAAACATATCCTGTTTCACCATAGGTACAAACATCATATCCAGAGCCAACCAGATATTTCTCTCCACTGATTTGGCTGAACGAGGCCGCACCTTCTGGTTGAGATTTCAGATATATACGACGAAAGTATCTTGATTCTGGCTCATCAGGATTTACTGGAGCATATTTATAATGTGCAGTAAAACGCACATTGTCACCCGCAATAACAAAATGAGTTGACTGCAAAGTGTCATAAAACACTCCATTCTTGTCCCAATAATCAAATACATAGTTCGGGTTATTGGCAGATGTGCTAATCCACACATCATCCCCATTTGCGTAAGCTCCTTCACCAGAAGTCCAGGCCACGCCTGCCGGTTCAACGGCAAGCGTTACCTTGTAACTCATATTTGGTTCAGCCGGATTTGATGGATTGAACTGAGCACTCAACTGACTTGCGTATGCCATCAATAGGAAAGCAAGAAACAGTCTGATTCTATTGTTTATCATAACAGATACTGTTTATCTGACATACTTCTTTCCGTTAATAATATAGATTCCTCTTTCTGGAATAGCATCTAACCTGCGGCCAAATACATCATATACGACATCAATTGAATTTTCGGTCTCTGAAGGTATTTCCTTGACTAATGTCGGTGTACCAAGGGTTACCTTGACATTTTTTCCGCGCGGTGTACTGAGTACGATATCTAAGATATCCAATCCTTCAGGGACAGTCATTATCGGATTCTTACCTATCGGAACTACCACACCACTCATACTATATGCTAGGAAAATACGATCTTCATTGCTTACCTGTACAGAGAGTTGCTCCATGCCATCAAGTGAATGTAGTGCTATAACATCATTATCCATTCCAGACTTGAGTCTGACTTGTATACCTCCTAATGGAATCTCTGAATCAATGTATAGCACATTATTCAGAACATAACAGTAAGCAGTATAATCCTGCTCTACTGCAGATGCTCCGCTTTCCGGCTTTGTTATAATATTTAGTGTTCCTACAACATCCAGGATATTAACGGTGTTATCACTGTTAACATCGGCTGCCTCAAAAATGAATGGTTCCGGATTATCGTTGGATAGATATGATATCTCAGACATAACGTCGGCTATATCGACTGTCATGCTGCCATTGGCGTCACCCTTAATTGAAGTAAGAGGTGTAGCTGCGACGGTGGACGATACAAAATTCTCTACCAAGTCGGTACCTATCTCTTTTATGAAATAATAGTATGTGATACCAGGAACAACATCATAGTCAATGAATGAAGTATCTGTTATTTCTATCAGCGTTTTGTTTATCATTATGGAATCACTGCTTATATCTGCAGTATCTTTTGTGAAGCGATAGAGGTTATACCCCATCAAATCATCAAAATCAGCTGAATCAGTCTGCCATTCAAGCATTACTTTGCCAAGTCCCGGAGTGGCCATCATACCGGTACTTAGGCTACCAGCGGCTGACACCAGGACATTGTAACGGTATTTCTCATCAGGGGCGCTGAATTCAGGGTTCTGATTCTTCTGCTTATAACCATAAACACGGATACGGTTGGTTCCGTCTGTGGCACTGCGCCCGTCAATGGTTATATAGGCTCTGTAAGTCCATGGGTCATACCAATAACCATCCTCGGCAATCTCTATCTGGGTGTAAGGAGGTCTTAAGCCCATGGATATGGTAGGTGCAACACTTTGGTCCATCTCCCTGTTGAAACCCACTTCAACAAGATGTCGTCCTACTCCTAAGGGAGACAGTTGTTCCTCATCATCAAGTGGATTCAAGCCATCAACCTTAACATAGTCCACGCATACAGGAGCATACTCATTTGCATAGTTAAGCTTTTGTGCAACAGAGACAGAACCCCAGCCAATATTGTCATCATAGTCCATGATGCTTTTTTGTGCCACCTTATCATTTGCGGTCCCTAAATATGCTTTAGACAAATAAAATACCTCTGGCTCCGTTGTTTCAAATATTACAGAATAGAAACCAGGAACATAATACTGATTATCAGCTAAGCATATAAAATCAAAATAGTTGCCATAGACATTACTTTCTTCTATAGTTCTGACATCAGGTGATGATGCCCAATGCAGTATTTCGTTACCTATATAATTACTGTGATAGAAACGCTGTGCTGTTCCAAAGCCTTCATTGACTATATTGTCATGAATACTTGTCTCAATAAATGTAGCATTGTTTGACAGCACTCCGGGATACCCAGGTAAATCCGGGATAACGCTATTGTTATAGATCTCACAACCCCTGAATGTTCCGCCTCTTGATAATGAATAGGGACAACACAGATCATTGTCTGGAGGAGTAAATTCATTAATAATATTATTCCTAATTATACAATTGTTATAGCGGTGATAGTGGAATTTCATGCCAGTGAAATTCTCAAATATAACATAGTTGAAATCTACATAGTTGGCATTGTCATTCAGGAAACCTTCCACATATCCATAGTCGTTGTCACCCTTGGTTATGGTTATCATACTGTCCTTTGTTCCTTCAAACAGCATATATCCATAGTTTGAGATACCTACATTATCCTTGATCTTGATGGTTGTTCCGGCTTTTACGGTTACAACCCGGTCTTTTGGAATTCCCCAGTTCTTAGTAACTATGTATTGGACTCCGGGATAAAGGGTTATATCCTCTGCCTGTATGCCTCCAAGTTCAACACCGTTCTCTACCTTGAATGTAAATTCCTGAGGTCTGTAGTCTTCGGATATATTCTCACATTGTATCTTTACAACCAGTCTTACAATACGCCCGTCAACTATATCATCACGTAACTTTATGCGTACCGGTGTCTGGAACTTAACCTTTCCATAACTACTCAAAGCATTTCCCAGTTTTACATCATTCTGGATGAACTCGCAGATAGTAGGATCCTCATTATCAGCATAATCTAGCGATACTATTACCTCTGAGTCTATTTCTCCCCAGTCATTCCGGATTACCGGGTAGATATCTACAATTTCTCCTGCATCAAGACGCCCGTCACAATCGCCCAGACTGTCATTATACTCTACTGTTACAAAATGGATGTTTGGTTTCCGGTCTGAGTCCTTAAGACTATACAGAGCATTGACGTTAATCGGCCCCCCGTATTTGTTGAGAAAGACTCCCATGCATGAGTAAAGTGGACCGCTGGTGTGAATTATGTCACCAAATAGCTGTTCATAACTATATACATCCTTTGACTGTAATATTCTTGATACAACACCTGCCACGAAAGGACATGCCATTGATGTTCCGTTAAGATACTTATATCTGCCGCCGGGATATGTACTGTAAATATCAACACCTGGAGCAGATATTTCATAATTGTAGAGTTTTTCCTCATCAAAGACGGTCTGTACAGGACCATTGCTGTCCAAATTGCTGAAGCAGGCCAGAAATCCGTTACTCTGTGATGCCTGAACTCCTAAGACATAAGTGAATGCACCTGGGTACATGGGCCTGTATTCCACATCCAATCCATTATTACCAGCTGCAGCAACAATAAAGCATTTGCCATATGCCTTGCCAAGCGCCAGATCCTCGGCCTGTGAGTAATCATAGCCTCCAAGACTCATACTTATGACATCGGCTCCATTGGCAGCGGCATAGTCAATACCTTTTACAATTGTAGCAATGTCACCTGCACCATTGCTCTGAAGGACAGTAACCGGCATAATAAGGGCATCTGGGTTCGCGCCCACAATGCCTATGCCATTACCGCCAACAGCTGCAGCAATGCCGGCACAATGAGTTCCGTGACCGTTATAATCACCTATCCGTCCAGTCTGGTTTACAAAATCCCATCCGTGGATATCATCCTTAAAACCATTGCGGTCATCATCAGCTCCATTCTCTGACTCACCTGGATTGCTCCAAATATTTGCTGCCAGGTCAGGATGATTGATGTCTATACCTGTATCAAGAATAGCTATAACCGGACGATGCCCCAGTTTGTTGGGGACATTACCTGTATTGTACCATAGTTGAGGCATATTGACAGAGGGAAGATGCCACTGATTGCAATACAAAGGATCCGCAGTCCCCCATTGCTCTACTGTCTGGGTATGAACGATGTAGTTGGGCTCAGCAAACTCAACCTCGTCCAGTTCCGAGACAGCGTTAATAGCCTTGATTACATCTGTCTTTTCAGAGAATGAAACAAGGTAAAGTTGGCTAAGGTCAGCATCCGGAACATCATTACCCTTATAGTCTCTCGCTGCCACTCTTGACTTTTTATCCCCTGTCAAAGGCATAAGTTGAGTCATTTCCCGACCGTCTATTGCATCCAACACCTGATTAATCGAAGTGTTGGAAGTAGACATACCGCGACCCTGACTCCTTCTGACAGTCAGATCAGAGCCATCCTTAAACTTGACAATCATTTGCCCCGGACGATATTCTCTGCCCGTTGTTGCGTTCTGTGAAAACAACGTAACGCTTGTAGCCAGCAGCACTATTGAAGATAATATTTTACGTATCATAGCTTTATGGTTTTATTTTACCAAAACTTTCTCATTGTTGATGATAATGATACCGTTGGCATCAGTCTCACTGATTCTGGTACCTGAGAGATTGAATATATCATTCTTCCTTTCATTCTTATTGTTTCCAATATTCTTGACAGAACTAACTATTCCGCCAGTAGCATGCAATACAAACCTATTGCTCTCTCCCTGTTTTGCAGAAAATACATATTCACCCTGGGAGAGGTCGAACATATCTCCAGTTAGTTTGTCTTCTATAGTGATAGGAGTATCCATGCGGGAAGCACTGATTCCGTACATTCCGGTCTTGTTGACACTAATTGACATCATTACCGTTCCGTCGGCAACAGGACGTTCATTTATGGAGTACTTTGTACCTTCATTATCAAGAGTATAAATCTCAATACTACGGTTTTCACTAAAGAACTTAGCAGCATCACAACCCAATTCATAATCCATAGTGTGATTGTTGTTGAATACTACTCTTGTCTTGTCTGTATAAGTTGAATCACCCAACGCTATAATGTTCAGATTCACAAGCAGACGATCCGGGTTAACTCTTGCAGAAGCACGACGCGCAACTCCTGCTGCAACCTTCTGCATTGCACCATCGTATGTGTCACGTCCATCAGTACTGAAGTTTATAGAACTGCCATCGGCGGGAGCCTGTACAAAGAAGGCCTGATAAGGATAGAATGCATAATCATCATCACCGGGACGGTATGCCTCATAACCGTTTCCGGTCCATACGGTAATAGGTGCATCGTAGGCGGCATCATCAATATTATAATATGATGTATATGGATTGCCTACAAAGTTCCAACTTGCATCAGACGGATTCTCACTCTCGTAGCTGAACAGCGTAGTAGTCTCATCCTTGGCTGACAGGTCTGGTGCATTAACGGTCATTACAAGTTCACCGTCAACAGTACCTTGGAAGATATATCCCCTGCCCTTATGCAGTTTCTTGACATTCTCATCAAGATCCTGCCAACCACCATCGTGACGACTCCGTTTGTAACCGTCATACTGACGCCATACATACTCTCCGTCATATTGAATTGAATCCAACTGTATATCAAACGGGAAACAGAAGAAATGCCATTTGTGCTGTGCAACCTTGATTCTTATAGTCAGCTTATCAGCTTTAATCTTTCCATTTGTATCAGCAATTATTGAAGCTCCGTTTGTCTCTCCTGTTGTAGCGTCACTTATCAGTTCCACATTGCCCAAATCCTGCTCAACATCCGATACTACCAAGCCGCCTTGCTCATAAAGCGTGGCATCAGGATTGCCTTCAATAGTGCCAGTGGCAGAATTAAGCGCTAGCGTATTCTTTGTGTAGAACTCAGAATAAGTCTCATTGAACTCTATCTTGTTATAGAACTGACCCCATTGCGTATTCCAGTAATATGCTTCATAGCTGAAAGAAGGGATGTGCAGAGTTGCCTTGTCCCAGCAAGAGAATGTGTTCATGTCAATGCGTATGTCAAGAGGATTTGCAATATAGACATATACATCTTCAATATTGTTACAATCTGTAAATACATAGTCACCTATGCCGTCAACCATTGGCGGTATGCGAAGTTCCTTAAGTTTATTACAACTGGCAAATGCATAATAGTCAATACGATTGAGCTTGGAAGGTAGCACTACACTCTCTAGGTTATAGCACCATCCGAACGAGTAATTCTCAATCACCTTGATCTCATCCGGAAGAACTATTGATTTAAGATTAGAGCAGTTCTGGAAAATGCTGCTTCCAATAGCCTTCAAAGTAGATGGGAGTATAATGGACTCAAGGTTTTCGCATTGACTGAACGCAGAATAACCAATGCTCAGCAATCCTTCCGGTAATTCTACATTCTTAAGATTCCTGCATTCCTGGAACACATAGTTGTCAATTGTATTCACTCCTTTCCACATCTTAACGCTTATCAGATTATTACACCTGTAGAATGCGTAATCGCCAACATAGTCTATGGATTTGGGCAGTATAACCGTACGAAGATTGTTCATCTCACGGAATGTATTGCTGCTAATCCTGTTAGTCTCAGTATGACTGCCAGTATAGTAATCATACGGATTTGACACGATAGTTACATCTGTCATATCCAGATTATGCAGTCTTGGCATACGGTTCCTTATAAGCAGAATATCATAGCTGTTTATGGTTCCGCTTAACTTCAGGTCTTGAATTAGTCCCAGGGCCTCATCGCTGCCAATAGCCTTCAGCAAGCCTGATGTTTCAGCTTCGGCTGTAACAAATACATCCATGGATGTGCTTAAATTGGCATTGTCCGGTATTATCCGGGAACTGAAAGCAGACCAGTTATCAGCGGTCTTATACACATTCAAGGCCGATGCAGGTACTATGACAATACCTTCTTCATCAACAAGAGACTTGCCTGTCAGTTTAACAGGTATCGCGGAGTTTGCCAGTACTGTGCCAAAACCCACAAGAGCATCCTTGGCAAGACTGTCTATTGAAGCTGGTATTGTAAACGTGGAGTTAGCTGCCAGATAGGCAGTCGAGCCTGTAAATGCCCTTGCTCCTATATAACTAAGACCGTCCGGCAAAACAATTGTTTCCAGATTTACGCAGTTAGCCAATGCCATCTTATCAATGCGAGTAACTGAATTAGGTAGCAGAATCGTCTTGAGAGTTCTTGAATTCTCAAAGAATCCCGGTCCTATGGCATTGGTTTCTGTCTTATCATAACTAATCCAATTATTCTCTTCATCAATCATGCCAATGCCGTTCTGTCCGCCTATTATATTGACATTACTTATATCCAGATATTCCAGCTTACCATAATTGTTCTGGCCTTCATAACGATATGGCCAATATCCGTCAACGCCTATCATTTCACGGATGGTCTTGATGTCTTCCACATTCAGGTCACCAATAAGAATCAGCCTTGAAATCTCAAGACGTTCATTATCAGGAATGAGATTACGCAGGTTTCCAGCCGAAACATAATAGACATTGTCTGTATTATCATAAATAGACACATTGACTATACATTGGGCCGTGAGTGTCTCGCCGTCAATAACTGCCTTGGCGGTCACTGTTGTTGTTCCCGTCTTGTTTCCAGCATAGACAGTTCCATCGGGACTAACTGTAGCAATACTGCTGTCTGCTGATGCCCAACTGACTGTTTCATTTGATGGACCTACAGGTGTCATGATCAAGGCCATTAGCGTAGCAGAAGACGGCATGCCATTAATGTTACCCATCTGAAGCCGGCCGTTTGATAGCATTATTTCCGGTCTTGCACCCAACTCAACGATATTCAAGTTCTTCCATTCATCATCTTCCATAAACATCGACTTGCTTCCAAATGGAACATATACAGTAAACTGACCGGATGTTCCACTTGTCAGGTATCTAACTGCTGGTGGATTAGTGCTGAGGCAGTACAGTTCTTTGAGATTGTAGTCTCCTTCAAAAGGATTATCTCCCCAGTTTTGAATTGATGGCGGAATTATTACAGACTCCAGATTGTTCCTGTACCGAAGTTGGCCATCAAGAGCTGTCATGGAAATATAGTCCGGCAGGAATAGGCTACGGGTCAGTTTGTCGATATAGATTATTGTTCCGTCTGTCAAAGATGTCAGAACACCACCGTCATATCTGATTGAGGTGTTTCCATCGGCAATAGTCAATCCCCTAAGACTGTCAGAGAAATTCTGGAATCCCATTACCTTAACTCTTCTTGGGACAGTGAAAGATTGAATTGGACATCCGTCAAATACATATCTGCCTATTGAGGTCAGATTGCCGTCTTCGGCAAGAGTGACTGCCTTTAAAGAATTACAATTATTAAAACTGTACTCCCCAAGACTCATCACCGAAGCGGGGATGGTGACTGATTTAAGGAAACTGCATGACTGGAAAGCAGAGTTTCCGATAGATTTGAGTTTTGAACCATCTGCAAATACTACTGATGATAATCTTGTGTTATTGAAAGCACCTTCTCCAATAGAAGTAATACTAGAAGGTATGACAACTGCTGTCAGACCTGAATTCTGGAATGTCCAGGAAGGTATCATTGAGAGATTTACAAGATTACTCAAATCTACGGACTTGAGGTTACGGCAATTCTCAAATATGCTGGTTGAAAGGTATTCAATTGAAGATGGCAGATTGATTTCACTCAGTCGGCCGCAATCATAAAAAGCACCCCATTCTATTCTTTCAAGACCTTCAGCCATCTGCACACTCTCCAATCTGCTGCACTCCCTGAATGCTTCTGAATCAATTGTCTTCAAATTGGAAGGCAATATTATTGTCTGGAGTGACCGGCATCCCTTAAACTGCTGATATCCCAAATATTCTATGTCAGCATCAAGCAGATCAAGATAGGCAAGTGAACCGGCAGTAATATTGCCGTTTTCATCTGAACCTGCCATATATCTGAGTACATTGAGGTCTTCTGTGTTCAGATTGCCAATAACCTTAAGAGTAGTAAGGTTGTCCTTCTCATTATCTGTGAGTAGTGTCTTAAGAGTTCCGGGTGTCTCCACATAAACCAATTTGCCCTGGCCGGTAATGCCTACAGCAGTGACATCACATGTTTCTGTAGTTGTATTTCCTGCATTAGTTACAGAAGCTGTAATAACAGCATTTCCAGGGCCTACATATTCTACAAGTCCATCTGCCGTGATAGTGGCCACACTCTCATCACTTGTTGACCAGGAGACAGGTGTATCCACAAATGAATCTCTGATAAACACCTTATACGATATTCGGGCAGTTCTTGCAGACTCCTGCTCCAATCCAAACAGTTTGATGCTATTGTCAGATAGCATTATCATTGGTTTGTCATTCAGTTCTCGTATATATTTAAAGTTTTTCCATTCTTCTGCCTGTCTATATGCAGCGAGTGAACCTTCTGGGACAACAAGTATTACATTACAAGTATCAACTTGTTCAAAAGTACCGGAATTGCATTGGGCTGGAGTAGCCGAAAGTGTCACTATAGCCTTATTGCCCACATAGTTGCCAAAAGCATTATAGCCAATATATTTTAAACTTTCCGGCAAGATATATCTGGAAATGTTTCTACATCCGTAAAAAGCATATTCACCTATTGAGACAAGTGTCAGGGGTAAAACTATATCCTTGATTCCTGAACAGTCATAGAAACTATAGGCTCCTATAATCCTTAGTCCCTCAGGCAACACTACAGCACCAAGATTTGAACATCCTTCAAACGCCGCCCTACCTATTTCTATCACTCCCTCTGGGATATTTAATGACGTTATATTTGAGCAATTTTCGAAAGCACCTTCTTCTATCCTCTTGATAGTCAAAGGTAATGTTACAGATTCAAGACTCTTGCTGTTTTGGAACGCGTAGGGCCAGAGGACTGAATCTGTAAGCTCACTCATGTCAATAAATTTCAGTGAACCCGCAACCTCCTGATTGCCCTCCCAATGATTACAAGCCATCTCTCTTATAAAGTTCCGGTCATCATCTGACAATTGCCCCATAAGGACAAGCTTTTCAACGTTATACTTATTGTCATCACCTATAAGTGAACGCAAAGAGTTCTCTGCTGTCAGATAATAGATATTGTCTGAATCATCAAAGATTGAAACCTTGACATTACATTGTGCAGTTATAGTAGTATTTTCTACAACCGCCATGGCTGTTATAGTAGATATACCACTCTTATCCATTATTGAAACCACACCGTCGGTACTAACATTTGCTACGTTGGAATCTGATGTAGTCCAAGTAACCTCTGCATCTGATAAACCTGTCGGTGTCATTATGACGGCTGATAAAGATTCATTAGATTTCATTCCTTTTACATTACCCAAAGACAAATTTGATGTAGACAATCTGATTTCAGGCCGTGCCGGCAACTCAACTATATTCAGGTTTTTCCATTCATCAAGCGCCATATATGCAGACTTGCTTCCAAATGGCACATATACAGTAAACTGACCGGATGTTCCACCTGTCAGATATCTTACTGTTGGCGGATTGTTGCTGAGGCAGTACAGTTCTTTCAGATTGTAATCACCATCAAAAGGAGAATCTCCCCAATCTTCTACAGAAGACGGTATGATAACTGTTTCTAAGTTGCCGTTATACCTGGTCGCCCCGTTCAGTGACATCATTATGGATTCAGGTATGTTCAGGATTTTACTGTTATGGTCAATATATATCAATGTGCCATCAGTACAATACATTATACCCTGGCTATATATGATTGCATTGTTGCCTGGAGCGACAGACAGGCTTGTCAGATACTCGGAGAAATTCTGAGCTCCCATAATCTTAACTCTCTTTGGGACAGTGAAGGCTTGTAACGGACAGCCTTCAAATGCATTGTTGCCTATCGAGACCAGATTACTATTATCTGACAGAGAAACAGTGCTTAACGAACGTGAACCGCCAAAACAATAATTGCCGATACTTGTAACAGAATCCGGTATCACAATGGTCTTAAGGTCAAAGCAGTTGGAAAAACTGTTATTTCCAAGTGACTTAAGCCTTGAGTTTTCGGCAAAAACAACGCTGGTCAGTTTAGAATTGTCAAATGCTCCTTCTCCAATGGTTAATATATTAGAAGGTATTGTTATTGTAGTCAAGCCTGAACTCTGGAATGTCCAGCCCGGTATCATTGAAATGTTGACAATGTTACTCAAATCAATGGATTTCAGGTTACGGCAATTATAGAAGACATAGGTAGATATGTTTCTAAGACTTGACGGAAGGTTTATGTCATTCAATTTGCTGCAATTGTAGAATGCACCCCACTCAATACGCTCCAACCCTTCGGGCAGTCTTACTGTTTCAAGTCTTGTGCAACCGCTGAAAACTTCACTGCTGAGGAATGTAACACTTGAGGGTAGGATGATACTCTGTATGGAATGGCAGTCTTTAAAAAGCCTGTAATTAAAGCAGTTTTCTCCGTTCCAACTCCAATCACCGTTTTCATTCACGTAATATCCCTTATTTCCACCATATACAATGTTGGCATTAAGCATATCCAGATTTGCAAGTGATCCGGGTGTGATATTACCGTATTCATCGCGTCCTGCCATATACCTTAACAGGCGCAGGTCATCATCGTTCAGATTACCTGAAACGGTAAGTGATGTGATGTCATCCTTCTCCGAAGCAGTGAGAAGTGAGGCAAGCTGACCAGGGGTCTCAACTGTCACCGTCTTCTCCATACCGGAATTCTGTGCATTCAGCATTCCAATGCCTAGCACAAGGCAAAAAGCAAATAGTAAATACTTTTTCATATAAATTGATTATTGATTGTTTTGCAGATGTATTGATAAAGGCAAGTAAATGGGATTATCGGGACAATATGTCATTATCCCGATAAAACAATATAGGTATAGAGACTACGATAGCATTACATGCAATAATGCTGGCAGAAAGAACAATGTTGTAGGTCATCATACGGCCCTTAATAAATATCCTGCCTTATGATTCCCCCTGAAAAGGCTAATAAACAAAGGAATAAAAAGAAAGCGCAGGGAACTGTCCTTACCCATTCTCAACCTGGCTCTGCTAAAACCACGAACTAAAATGAAATAACACAACTCACCCGCGCCGTATATGCTCTGAGCAACGGCGCGGATGCCGTATGCATACGATACACATACTAACGGGCATTCGCATGTTTAATTCTTTAGTTCTTTTTGAAATTTAGCAGATTTCGGTTGAAAGAATTAAAGCGTGGAACGCCTTCTACCTGTGGCTCTCACTCAAAATCAATTGATGCTCCACTGGATTTTACAAACATACATAATATTTAACAGATATGCAAAAACTTGGTAATTTTTATTTCATCTACACAAATAAACAACAATGTCAAGATTATTCGCTGATAAGGAAGTGAATCATACCGGAGGTACAATAAGGGTGATTATACTGAATTATCCAAAATCAATGCAGCTATTCTTGCTATTCTCTCATTTTGTTGTACCTTTACCACCGTATAATTTAAACATCAAAATCATGGAAACAACAAAGACAACTAAAACTCCTTTGCGATCAAAAGTTTCGTCCGCATGGGCAGAACTGAAACCGGCACCAAACAAGCCACAGACAAGAATAATTAGCAGAAAGGAGTTCAATGGGAACATTCAGTAAAGAATATGGTTCGCGGGCGGAGGTCATTATGACAGCCTGCGATTTTTACTCTACCGATGGAAAACGTCTAGTACATACCGATAAAGCCGTGTGGGACACCGGTAGTACAACTACGATTTTAAGTCATAAACTAATTGAACAACTCCAGACCCAATCATTCCGTAAGGGTGATATGACAGGAATAGGTGGAGATGTAAGTTCTGACACCTACTTAGTCCATGTAGCTCCACCTACCGATGATGTCATAACATACATTGAGGTTATGGCTCATGATTTTGAAGATTATGAGGCCATAATAGGTATGGATGTCATAACATATGGCGACTTTCAAATATCAAGTTTAGGAGGAAAAACTAAGTTTTCCTTCAGATTGCCATAAACAAATTACCCCAGGAACTTGCCCCTGTTCTGGAGCCCCAGCAGACCGGACATCAGGAAGACTATGGCGGCTACACCCATCAGGATTCGGTTCTTGAGCAGGATCATGCTCCAGATGGCGGCATTGATGTTCTCCGGCTCCTCATAGGGATTTATGGTCAGGTCCCACACCTTGTTCTCAACCAGCTGGACATTTCCCAGTACAAGCGCCAGTATCACTGTCAGCACGGAGAGCACGGCGGCGGCGTTTCCGTTGCGGATAAGCGTGGAGTACAGGAATGCCAGATTACCAAAGAGCATGACGGGAAGCATCAGCTGGGCTGCCATTGAGAACGGCTGCACCGGATAGAGCAGTATTCTGGCCAGGAAAGCATATGCCACAAGAATCAGATATACCTCAACATATATCATCATAAGTCTGAAAAGCCACACCTTATACATGTAGTTGGGGATGCCGAACAGCAGTTCCAGTATGCGGTGATCGGCATCATTCTGAATGCCGAAACATGCAGGATAGAACACCAGCAGCAGCCCCGGTATGATAAGCTGGTTATATACCATACCATGGCTCAAAGTAGTTCCCCTGGATGCGGCTGTATACATCAGGAAGAAAAACAGCGCCAAGCCCACCAGCAGGAACCAGATGAACTTGCCTGAGAATATTATCCTCATGTTGTATACGCACAGACGGGCGTAAGATTTCACTGTATTGAATACCGACATAATGACAACTGTTTATAAATTCTTCAATAGGCACAGGTAAGCATCCTCCAGATTGGGTTCTGCCGGCTCGGCGCCCGGGAACGGACAGGTTGGTGAGATATAACGCACCTTGACCTTGTCGCCGTCCTGGATATGGTTGGCAATGAGTTTCTCATCCAGTTCACCCAGACGTGAAGCCTCAATGTCAAACAGCCAGACCTTGTCCTTGGCCAGGTTAACCATGTCATTTGGCTCTCCAAAGTACTTGAGCGAGCCCTTCTCAATGACCACAACCTGGTTACATGAGCTGGCTATATCCTCAATGATATGGGTTGAGAATATCACGATACGGTCACGGCTCAACTCTACCAGCAGGTTACGGAACCTGATACGCTCCCTGGGATCAAGACCTGCGGTAGGCTCATCGACAACAAGGATACGCGGCAGGTTAAGCAGTATGAGCGCTATACCTATACGCTGTTTCATACCACCCGAGAATGATCCTATGGCAGCATTCCTCTGCTCATACATATGTACTGATGTGAGCACATACTCCAGTCTCTCTTTACGCACCTTTTCATCGGTAATACCCTTGAGTATTGCCTGATAATCCAGGAAATCCCATGCGCTCATGGACTCGTACATACCGAACTCCTGAGGCAGGAATCCGATAAGGCTCTGAAGCTCCTCCCTGTACTTGAGTGTATCCATACCGTTGATGAACACCGTTCCGTAGCTCTGCTTGAGGATACCGGTCACAATGCGCATGAACGTGGACTTACCGGCTCCGTTGGGGCCCAGCAGGCCGAACATTCCGCTGTGAATCTCGAACGATACGCCACGAAGTGCCTTGAACGGTTTCTTGCGTTTACCGATGATAGGTATGCTCTTGACGAACAGGAACCAAGCACGTCGCATTCTGGCGGTTTCACCATCAAGACGCTCCACATTGATGTTGTTGTCATAGAGATAATCCGATGTCTTGCGGATAAACAGGCCAAGCAACCAGACTGCCGCAATGAATATCATGAATCCCTTGCTCTCAATGCGGGTATTCAGGAACAGCATGGTACATATCGGCAGAACCCAATAAAGGATCTTCCTGATAACCGACGTAACCCCTTTGCCTTTCCTGAAATTAAAATCAATATACTCAAGAACAGCCTTGATGATATTGTTCAGACCTGCCAACGTAATGATAGTCATCAGCAGGATCCAACCCTGTTTCTCAAAATACCATCCTGCCAGATAGCCTGTGTATGCAAATACCACCACTTGCCATATCAGGCTCACGAAATCCTTAGCGTGACGGAAACTACGTGACAAGCCAAGACGCCGGCGTATGTTGAGTCCGCTCCGCCACTGACGCAGGAACAGGCTGTACCAGTCATACACCTTGACCAGGTTACGTACCTCTATCACGATTGGCTCATCAGGCTTGACAATATCCTTACGTGCTATCCTGACAGAACTCTTTACAAAATATGTCACACCCGGTATCAGCAGTGCCAGCAGCATTATGTAAAGCAATATCTTGAATATGCCTCTTACGCCCGAAATAATTGCTATCACGCCTACTGCAAATATTACAATGTGCAGGATATGGGTGTATCGGCCAAGTCCCTTATACCAGGCTCTCATGTTCTCAAACGATATGTAGAGCGTAGGAATAAGAAGCAGTGTCAGTATTGCGGAGAAGGTAAGACCTCCGATTACAGTCAGCGCAAACGGAGCACCTATCGCACCTGCATACTCATTGTCACCCATAGCCATCGGGATAAGCGTGACTATGGTGGTGATGGTAGTTATGCAGATAGGTCTCAGACGCGAGTATCCGCTGGTCATGATAGCCCTCATGCGACCGTAGCCCCTTCGACGCAGTGTAGATGAGTAGTCTATCAGTATGATACCGTTGTTGACCACAACACCTAGCAGGATAAGGAATCCTGTCAGCGTATTGGCATTCATAAGATTGTTGCCGGACAGGAGCAGTGCCAGCAGTGAACCGATAGCGGCCAAAGGTATAGAGAACAGCAGTACCACCGGTGTGGTAAGTGACTCGAATGCCGATGCCAGTATCATGAATATCAGTATGATGGATGCCAGTATCAGGAATTTGAACTCACTTGTGGAGTCATCGCCGCGCTGCACCTCAAGAGCCAGACCTGAAGGCAGGTTGTAGTTGGCAATCAGGTCATCAATCTGGTCATGGTAACCGTCCAGGACATCCTTGGGCAGATCCTCACTCTGAGATATTGAATAGGTTACGTTGACACGACGGTCACGGTTGACACGGCGCACCTCCGACGGTCCGCGGCTCAGGCGGATATTTGCTATCTGCTGCAGTTCATGAGTGCCGCCGTTAGCATCTGTTACTATGACACGGCGCAGATCATCCATGGTCTTTTCCCAACGTCCGGCTTCCTCCTCTTCTTCTGTGAGGTCATCCATTATGACAATGTCATATTCATCGGTTCCGACCTTGAAACTGGCTCCGGTGCTTGTGGAACGGTTAAGCGACCCCAATGCTGAGGTCACAGCCTGGTTGCTGATGTTGTAAGACGCCATAGCCACCGGGTCAAAGGTAAGTTGTACCTCACGCCGGCCACCGGGATTATCAACCCTGACATTACGAATAAAATCCAACTGTTCAAGATAGTACCTGAGGTTGTTGGATACTACGCGCATAGTCTCGGTATCGGAACCCTTTACCACTATCCTCTCCGTGTTATCTCCCACACCAAGCACGCTCATGAACCGGGTAATTGAACTCAGTCCGGATGCATTCTGATTTCCTCTGGCATAGCCCGGAGTTACACGGACATCTATCTCATTCTCAAGTGCAAGTTCTTCGCCCAACTGCTCTACAATCTGGCTTATGGTCATGCCGCCCTTCTTGTTGTAACCGTCCTGGAGGGTCACTGTGATTGATGCCTGTTCCTCCTGGATACGGCTCATGACATCCTTCTTCAGGGCAAAACTGTCCAGACGGGCCTCAAGCATGGCTGTTGCCTGATCCGTATCGTCCAGTGTGCTGCCGCTGGGCATGGTGATGTTCACATTTATCCGGTCACTGTCCACCTGGCGGTTCTGGCCGGTATTGCGGGACAGTGCGAATATGAATGCAATAACCAGAACGGCAACCGCAGTACCAACTGTCGGTCCCGGTTTACGCAAAGCGGTCTTAAGCAGCGTGGAATACATCTGCAACGGACGGTCATGGATAGACATCTTCCTGAAGAAAACGCTGTTCCCGCCACCTCCGCGCTCCATCATGGCAGCTGTTGCCATCGGAA
>Ga0310691_10002321_pt1 | contig 25694 bp, 31 predicted proteins | sample 176DNAGHGlowgp2_FD_203887 | JGI IMG/M metagenome (GOLD analysis project Ga0310691, IMG submission 203887) | Sheep rumen microbial communities from Palmerston North, Manawatu-Wanganui, New Zealand - 1766 DNA GHGlow gp2 (v2) (version 2) | ecosystem: Host-associated > Mammals > Digestive system >...
GTGTCCACGATTATCTTTTAACGAGGTTGTGTCCCCGCCTACATTCGCAACATGGGTGATGATTTTTGGTAGTGCTAACAGGATTTGAACCTGTGTTTAGAGGATGAAAACCTCTTGTCCTTGACCAACTAGACGATAACACTATATGATAACCAAGCCATAGATATTTCAGTCTATGGGAGACACGGGTATTACACTTCGCGCGTAGCACAACACCATTTTCTAAATTAATATCAATCGTAATTTGTCATGTCTTTTTCCACCATCAATATTTTACAATCTTCAACGGACGAACATTCAATGGATTTGAACCACCCTACGCACAACCGTGACGCGTGCTACCTAATTACACCATTACTGTCCTGAATTGTCACTCGATGATTTGAAGTTGTACGCGCTTCTCATCACCTTGTACATGAGCGATATTGCTAGTGGGCTTTTATTTCACCACTTGGTTTTGGAGCGAATAGAGAGAATTGAACTCTCATTAAAGGTTTGGAAAACCCTTGTCATAACCATTAGACCATATCCGCATGAGGGGTTTAAGGTCACCCCGAACCGCACATACAGTTACGAATCCAGTGACAAAGGTTGCAACTCCACCGATTCTCTGACCCAACTGTCTCATGCAGGTATCAGTATGTACTTTCTCGGTAGCTATCCAAGAGTTGCGTACTGGATGTGCATGTTTTGCTAGTAACGGACCTGGTGGATAAGGTTGGAGTCGAACCAACTTCCCGCGGTGGGTTTATCCCGGCATTCCTCAATGCTACTTACCCATAAAATGCGCATTTTGGTAGCGCAACCACTATCTGTACGTGATAATAGCCTTACCTCTAGTTATAACATAACTAGAACTGAGTCGCTTTTCGATCGATTCTCTCGAACAACTCTTCTTGCTCCGGGCAATTTCAGCCTTTATACTCGTGGTTGTCAACTGCGAGTGCTGGCGATCTGGATGGGGGTCGAACCCACGACCTCTAGCGTGACAGGCTAGCGCTCTAACCAACTGAGCTACCGGACCGTATAATGCAGATTATTTTTGAAACCACATGTCCAGGTGGGGGAAATCTGCAATCCGCGATGGTGGCGGTGGTTGGAATCGAACCAACAACCCTCCGATTATAGGTCGGAAGCTCTAACCGATTGAGCCTACGCCGCCATATTAAAATATATTGCCCTTAAGCCGATTCCAGGCTTGCACACTTCCGGCCCGGTACATTACCGTGATCGCTCTGAACACACATCCAGAACGGTGACGGACTTTGCGCCTGCATGCTTTTGTTTGATCGGAATAGGAGTCTCACCGGTCTATACGCAGTCATCCCTACGCGCTTTAGGTAGCCTTATCTACCATCATCGTACCATTCCTACACGTGGTACGCGGATGTGTCGTCGCATATTTCTTATTTGAAGTACGCCATGATGTGCTGCAACAAAATGACACACCATACCCGTACTTTTGAGGATTGGCAGATCCTCTCAACCTACCTGCCAGTAGGATTTTGTCAATAACTGTAGTAGTCAGGAGTCAAACCCGATACCTTGTCGAGGCGGTTGCAACGCCGACCCAACACGCTCTACCGATGAGCTACTACCACATATTAATTTCCAAGTTTACTTTTTACACAACTTAGTTTTGGGAGAAACTTGGGCTAGGCTCATCCCTATGTCCTCTTGGGTTGGTTACCAACGGTGATAGGGCAAGTTCCTATAAAAAGACTAAACAGATATAAAAATATCTGACCCGGTGATGAGGGGAAGAATACCGAAGACCCTTCTTTTTACTATTTCACGGTATTCTAATGTCACGTAACCTCACTTATGTAACCGCGACTAACTTACGCTCCTTGTTCGCTCGCTTCTTCGCTTTCGCTCCACGGGCAACCGCATAAGTTTTAATCCAATTCTCTTATCGTCTGGTATCATATACTTATCCGATGATAAGCCCTTCGTTTCCAGGCGCATGGAAGGTTATCTCAAAGATTTTAGAGCACGGATTGACCATTCTCAACCACCATATCCCTTTACCATCAGCATCCCGGTACTGGTCACTTACTGTGCCGTATCTATCCGCAAATGCTAACCAGCATTACCTGCCTACTCAAGGTGGAGTATGCTCATGAATGGTATTTGTAAAGATCAATCAGATTACCGACACACACCGTAGTGTATGTGACGGCTGTGAAATCTCAACACACCTGCAAGCGATTTTATTCTCTTGCTTGTATCTGTCTTGATCTTACATACATATTATAACATATTTTATTATGTTTGTCAACTACATTTTGGAAATATTTTTATGGCAGAGGGCAATGGACTCGAACCATACTGCTATTAACAGTACACCGCTTAGCAGGCGGGTGTGTAACCTCTACACTTTACCCTCTATGAATATATTATAACATCCTTTGTGGGTTTTGTCAACTATTATTCTGAAATTTCCCCTACATAGTCAAATGCTTTATCACCTGTGTACTCTCTCCAACTTTTCTTTCTTAATAGATAATGAAATCCTCTATCATAACAGTATCTCACAAAGTCTTCTGTTTCTTTATTATACTTGCAGTAGAACATGTTTCCAAGATCGTTGATACAAACATATCCGAAGATAGTCTTGTTATCAATCTTTTTATCAGATAGTTCTTTTGCAATTTGTTCTTTTTCTTCTTCTGTAAGGACAACCTCTGCCTGTTTAGAATTGCGAGACTGTCTGTTTTGTTTAGATGTAAATTCTTCTTCAAAGTCATCTAAAATCTTGAATTTCACTTGCTTTCTTAAAACCTCTTTATCATGAATAATCAGTGCGGGTTATTAACCGCACCAAACGGGTGTGGGATATTTTATTTCCCTTATAAGACTGGACGGAGATGTGGGACTTGAACCCACGATCCTCTGCATCCCAAATGCAGCGTTCTACCAACTGAACTAATCCCCGATATATAGGGTTTTTCGCGCTTCTGCGGATTTCCACGCCTGGTCCCTGTTACCTCCTGTGAGTACCCCAAACCCTTCCGCTCTAAGCCGATTGTGTTCTGATATCGGGAAACATCCTGGGGGCTTTATTTAATAACGACGTTGCTCCAGTCCTCGTCGTAGCATATGTGGCTCCTCTTGTTGGACTTGAACCAACGACACCTTGATTAACAGTCAAGTGCTCTAACCAACTGAGCTAAAGAGGAATATCAATAGTAACACAACAAATATAGTCTGGCTATTTGTCGCTGTATCGTTTTATACCTGAATCGAACAGGTCACACCAGCCCTGACCATGATGTGTCCCAGATTTCGAGTACAGCAGATTTCATTCCTTTCAGCGTGGTACCACTTCACCTAATCGGAAAATCCTTTACTACGACTCGCTATTCAACCGAGTATGACACAAAGACCAACTATTGTGGATTCATTCGACACGACTTATTGCCGTTGCGTATCGCGGGTCTGGTGGATAGAGTAGGACTTGCACCTACGAATCCTATCGTGAGGAAACAGATTTACAGTCTGTCGTAATTGCTGCTATACGACCTATCCATATGGAGCTGGCGATAGGAGTTGAACCTACAACCTGCTGATTACAGATCAGCTGCTCTGCCATTGAGCCACGCCAGCATGTGCAACGATATTTCAAGCCCGTCGTTGTCCGGTTCTCTGTACTATATTATACAACATTTGTTTTCATTTGTCAACTATTCAATTAGATAATTTAGTATAATTGTTTTATCTTGATTTACCACATTGTTTTTCCATACATAATCAGAAGCAAGAGCATCTCCTATTATGTTTATGGTGATTGTTGTCCCGTCATTAGAATCTTCTCTGACAAAAGTTATTCTTCTTACATGACTTGAAAAGTCTTCATCAATAGAAAATGTTGCAGAGGGACTATTATTAGATATTTTAGATATTACACTTGTGTCAATAGAGGAAACAAAGTCAACACCTGTTACATAGTCCGCAACAGTAGCACCGCTTCCACCACTATTAGCAGATATATCTAGGTATATCATGTAAGCCCCCCTTGTCTGTGAAGAAGACACTGCACCCATCACATACTCCCCTGGGTTTACAGGTATTTCAAAATAGTAAAGAGCCAAATTGACTGGTGCTTTGCTATTCATAACACTCATGTCAAACACTTCAACATCATCAGCAGTTTTTGTTTTAGAATAACTGCCATCTGTGTATAGGTATATATAAGGACAATCAGATGTTCCGTCTGCATCTCTATATATCTTTGAAATTGTCTTGAAGTTGCTTGCAGAAATAGAGTGGTTATTTGGATCTCTATCAGTTACAACACTCAATGAGAAAAATGAATCATTGAAATAGGTATCTCTGGTATATCCACCATAACTTTTGTTTTGATTAAAAGCATTTGAATAATTTGTAGAGGACATACTATAATATGTTCCAGCGAAGAATGTAATCTTACCAGGATCTTTCACATGGAAGTCAGCAGAACTGTTGACAAGCGGGTAGTTAGAGTAGTTTCTACCTAATATAGAAACATTAGCATTGGTTACACTACTATAAGATGGAACATTCGTGTCAAAGTGTATTCCGTGGATTAAAGTTTCACTTGAATTATTATCTTTTTTGAATATTGTATCAAGACCATCTCTTGCTTTATTATACTTCTCAAACCCGAGTTCATCTACCGTCTTTGCTTGATAAGAACTTATTGTACTATTGACTTGTGAATGATTTGTGTTATAGGAATCTGTTATTCTATACCACTGATTGTTATAAAAGGTCAATACTTCCAGTGTATTCGGGTTATATTTGGCTTGATTTCCGTTATATACCTTCGTATAGTCAACAGATGCACTACTCAGAGAGTTACATATATAATCAATGTAGTAGGAAGATGATTTTGGTGATCCATTCGCAGCGTTTTGAATGTTTGACCCAACAAAATACCCTGTATTTGTCGGCAGTGCCATAAATGTATCATCCATGTTTATAGGAATGACTGTTCCACTTCTATAACGATAGATAACAGACCCGCTATTTGGGTTAGCATTAGCACTTCTTGTCATTACTAAACTCATATTATTTCTATTATAATTATAATATGCAGATGTGCTTGTAGATGTTCCATAAGCATTGTGAAGTCCGCTGTTTAGTGTTTGTAAATCAATGCTACCACCCCAGTCAGTACCAGAAGGACCAGATTGAGATTGGTATATATCAACAGCCACTTGACTATACCCAACAAGTGAGTATTGTGATAAACTATCTTGACTGTCTATTGATTGAATATCATCTTCCACTTCTATAGAGCAGTTATATACACCTACACCACTCAAACCGCCATTAACATACCCAGCAACAATTCCAATAAGCGTTTTACTGTTTTTTGGATCTGTACTCTTTACAGATATGTTTGACAGTATGAAATTCTTTACCTCGTTTATTTGGGATGAATATGTATATGTATTTCCACCTATACTAACTGATGTTTCTGTGTGTGACGATACACTTCCGATAACCCCAAAAAATCCTACAATCTGTGCACCATCGGTTACATCATTGGTACTGTCCATTTCAGGAACATTCGTAAATTCAGACAAACTATTATCTATTATAGCATTTGAAATAACGGAATTGTTACCATCAAAGTTTCCTATAAACGGATATTGTGGTGTTCCTATCGGAGGTATAGAATATCCATCCATATCTATTTCTATGGTATCAAAAACTGTTTCATCATTCTTGTAATCAATTTTGAAATAGACTTGCGATATGTCCCCATTATCGTCCTTGTTGAAGAAACCGAGGTCTTGAAGCCACGCAAAATAATACATCTGAATTGGTCTTGCTATTATGAATGGATTTTCGGAACTACCGTCCCCTCTTTCAAAATAAGACTCTCTGGTTGACGCTATTATGCCAATTTCCTTTGTGAGAGTATAGGCAAGCCATGCGTTTACAGCCACAGTAAACAGAATAGTCACAAGTATCACCAATGATATTATCTGCAAATACTTTTTAACTTTCATGTCATTCACCATCAGTAATCACAGATAACATTGTGAAATCATTAACAAAAGACCTCTCATCTAATGTTACTTGTAATTGTTCCATAGACTGCTTATTGTATGTGACATATAGAAATACAGTGTTGCTTACATTTATTGTGGATAAATCGAACACCATTGTTTGACTGTTATTAGTAAATGTTTTACTGCATATATAGGAACTGTTTATGGTGTTTGAAAAATCAGATGTAGAATCTGAAATAGTTGTGTAATATGAGTTATTCAGTTCTTCATATATAGATGTCCCATCAGTTATTTCACTAATGCTTTCATCTACAATGAGAGTGAATCTTAAGACATCTGATGAGTAGTTAGTCCCTACAACTCTATCACTAATATCTCTGTCTATTTGTACATATACTATTGGTGCTGATTGATTGTTTATTTTTATAATAAGTGGTGTGTTCTCGTTTTCGTTAATAAATATGCGGTCATACTCGTTAAGAGTAATACTATCCGTACTCTGTAATTCTTCTACACAATCCAAGTCAACATCATATTTATAAAATGTATAAGAAACATCATCGCTCTGACCCACGTTAATAACTGAGTTATTTGATGTTGCTTTATCATTCATAGAAAACCAAGCGACAGATGCCGACGCAAGCATAAGTATAGATACAAACAGCATTATGCTTGATAATATTAAGGAAGAATTTTTCTTCATATATCAACAATAAAAATGGGGGATCATTTAAGATCCCCCAATCTAATATCTTAATTAGTTAGGGAGTGACTGTTAAGGTCATTCCATCTGTGTAATATGTGTTGCCAACAGTTGTGATTACACAATAGTATACACCATTTGTAGTTGAAGTGTAGGAAGCTGTATTGTTTGTTCCGCTGGCTGCTGTACCATCGGCGTTCTTCCATGCATAAGTAACAGGTGTTTCACCATTAGACAATTTACCATCTGTAAGAGTTACGGTACCAACAGCACCAGAAGCGGTGGATGCAACAGCAGTTGTGCCAAGTTGAGTTACAGCTGGTGTGTCTGTTCCTAATTCAAATGCAAGATCGAGAACCCAATTTTGTGTAAGAGATGCAAAAGTGTCATTGTTGCAAGTGTTGTCTTCACCCTCAAGCCAAATACGGACAACTACTTTATAATACTCAGTTGCACCGGCTGCAACATTAACCGAAACTGCACTATTTTGTGTAAGAACAGAATCAACAGAATTCGTAGTTTTAACGGCACTGCCGGAAGTAAAGTATGTCGCACCAGATTCACTGAAAATGGAAGAGGCTGCCGGCAATGTTTCTGGACTTACTGCTGTGTAGGCAGACCCATTGTACTTCTCCATAAATACTGCTACTCTGAAAGCTTTTTCACTTGTAGGCAACCCATTGTAAACAAGATCGAGTTTAGTGAGTTTCAAAGAAGCCGTATCAATGGTGTCTGCATTAACCGCTTTCAGTTCCATCACATAATCAACATATCCAACAGAATCTGTTGTCCCATTTGCTGTTGTAAATGCTGTAAGTTGATCAGATGTTGGTGCCGCTTTACCGGTGTTGTATGCAGTATAAGTAGCAGCTCTAGGTGCTCCATCTGCTTGAACATTTGTTTTTGCATCAGTGTAGAAGAAGTTAAGACCATCTACTGTTGAAACTGGTTCAAGTAGGGTTGTGGCTGTCCCATCATTCAGATAGGAGTTAAAAGAGGATTCACTGGCATGACCGGTTGCTGACAGTGTTGTAGACGCTACGAACAAGTTACTTGATACTCTTGTTCTAACGGTCATTCCTGTTACTGTGACTCTTGTGTTCATAGAGAACCATGCATACGTTGAAGCACCAAGCATTACGGCTGCGATGAGAAGCATGGTAAGTGCGGGGATTAGTTTTTTCATTGTTCTTTTCTTTTCCTTTTCATAATGATAAAATATTATTGTTAAGGCAACCAGACCATCTTTACAGACTCTTGGCTTTGCGAACCTGCTTCTCAACAGGAGTGCTTTTTACATTTTCATATAGTATATACAATTTTTTATTTCGGTTTTTACCGAACAAGTCCCCATTCAGCAAATTTTTCAAATCCACCAATGGAGTTAATATAATTTTTTGCTACACTGACAATTTTTTCATAAGGAATACCGTCCACATATTCATCTCCGATAGAGCAAGACATTTTTACTGTTTTTCCGGTTTCCTGTGCTTTCAGCCAAACATATATGTTTACAGACACATCTGCTTTTGAGCAGTCCTTTCCAACAATGCCACCCCCAGTAACAGAATCGCCCATATCACTTCCGAGTTTTCTGTTGGTAGCACCAGTATCTACATCTGTACCGCCTGTCCAATCACCAAGTGGGTTGATAATAGCATTTGGGTATTTCTTTTTAAGGTATTCGCTATCTGCATTGCTTTGACAAATGGTTAATTTCCCCTTATCAAGAATGTACTTACCATCACTATTGTACATTGTGTACAAATCATGTGCAATACGACACAGTTCTTTTTGTTCTTTTGTTACAGGGGTTCCTTTGAAAATACCATTATCGCCGCATCTGATTTTTCCATCTTGATTTTTAGCAAGAATTGGGTCTTGTGGAACTTCCTTATAGTCCACTTTTACATTACCAGCAATTCTTTTTACAATGGATTTTACGGTTCTTCTTGGTATCTTTACAGAAGTTTCCGTAATAATGTGGCATTTACCGTGACCGATAAGAACCTCTACTGCAATTTTAGGATCTTTTTGTAGGCTATATGCTACATCTACAAGGGCACCTGCAATTCTATCTGCTACTTTGTCTGGGTGTCCAGGGCAGACCTTCTCGTACATTAAAATAATTCCTCCTTCAAAAAGTATTTTTCATTTACATTTTTTATATATAGATTTTCATATATGTACACATTGGATTTTTTAAGAAATGTTCTTCTAAAAGATGAATTTGTGGGATTCATTACTATACATTTGTCATACAGTTCTTTATCTATGTGTGTGTTGTTAGATTCGCTGTCACCGTTGAAATTTATTGCATATCCGCATTTGAGAGTTTTTATAAATCTATTAAAGTCATCCTTACTAAATGACCCAAAATATAGTGCATTAGATCCGTCATAAGGGGGATCCATATAAACAAAGTCATGTGGATTAGGGTCTATCTTTCGATAATCTTGGCATATAAATTGACATTTATTAGTAACAAACAAATTATGACAATTATATATTATCCTTCTCATAAGATTTGGTTTAATACCATCTCTTCCGTGATGGAAAGAAGAATTAAAATCTCCTTTATAGTTATATCTAATAACACCGTTGGTACATGTTCTATTTATGAATAGAAAGTCTGAAGGTATATGATTTTTATTAAGTCTATTTCTTACTTTGTTGTAGAACTCAACTTTATCATCCTCCGATTTGCACATGCAAAGAGAATTGTGCAAGCGCTCATACTCATCACATATTCTATCAGGATTGTTTTTTACTTCGGTAAGAAGTTGAATAGAATCGTTGTTTATATCAGAAAAAATATACTCTTTAACAGGGTATTTGTTTTTCATCATTTCCATACCGACAGAACAACCTCCACAAAACGGTTCATAATAAGTATCTATTTCAGATGGGAAATTCTGAATTATTTTATCTGCTATCGGTCTTTTTGAACCTGTCCATTTTAATATGTTCGTTTCTAACATATTAAAACAATTCCTCTTTCTTCATTTCTGTTTTATTACCGTTTTCATCTTCAACAATATCATATTTGTATTTATCTCTTGCATACTCAATTCTTGCTTCACAGATAGGAAGGTACTCCTCTGTAAGTTCTACACCAATGAATTTATAGTTAGCATCTCGTTCTCTGTTTTCAAACATTACTGCTTTACCAGTGCTACCACTTCCCATAAAGGGATCTAAAACTGTTTCTCCTTTTGGAGTAACAAGTCTCACAAGATATTGCATTAAGTCAACAGGTTTTACTGTTGGATGAAAATTTGATTTTGGACATCTGCTTCCTGCAAACGCAGATATACCAGCAGACCCATCTTTTCTTTCAGTCAGTTCTCCGCTTGTTTTCTTTTCAAAGTAATCTAATCCTTCATCTCTATCTTTGCTACTTGCTTTTGCACAATAGAAATAACGAGAAGCAGACCCACCACTATCCGAGTATCCAACCATTTCCCCACTCTTTTTTGTTATGCTTCCATATCCATCATATTTCTCTGTGTTGGAGTATATTTTGTGTGGTTTACATCCATCACTGTCAGGAAAACCACCGCACACTTCATCGTAGGTTTCATCATCATAAGAAAGGATAACATTAGAAGGAAAACGACCACTTTCATTTATTTCATTTTTACTTGTAGAAAACCCTGTTCTTTCATCCACATAATCGAAAGAGTTGTTTTCTATCTTTGATGTTTGTGGTGTTCGGTAATTATTTTTTAACCTTAACAACGGGTTTGACGCAGCAGTCCCGCCACTTTCATATCCAATCCGGCACTCATCAATATTTATCCCACCAACACCGTACTTAATCACATTATCTACACAAGAACCCTCACAAGGTTTTCTTGCCACGATTACAGGTTCATAAGATGGCTTGAGTTGCGTACCCCAACCTCTATATCTGTTCTGGGCTTGTTTTATATCTGCAGTGACATTCACGAAACCGTTGTTTCTCTCATTTGCACCGGCGTTAAAACTGTCTAAAATTTTTCTATGTCCTTCTCGGATATCTTTTGCTTGCTTCTTTAGTATATCTTCTCTCTGACCTACTATCGGGCTATCGACACCATTTTTCTTGTCAACAGCAAGACCGATGTTCATACTCTTGGGAAACCCAGTCCCGTATAAATACATAATTGTATCTCTTATTTCAAACCCAGCATCTTCAATAGCACAAGCAATTCTATGAAACGTTCTGCTTCCACCGAAAGCAAGAAGATATCCACCCGGTTTTAATACTCGTAAGCACTTCTCCCACGTTTCTTTTTGAAATGCAATTCCACTACTGTCCCAAGATTTCCCCATAAATCCAAGTTCATAGGGAGGGTCTGTTACGATAGCACCAATGGAATTCTCATTCATTGTATCAAGAACTTCGAGCATGTTACCGCTGTACAATGTATAGTCTTTACACTCGGAATATATTTTCAAAACAGGTTTTCCTTCTTTCCTTCGTTTTCAATACGGTTCTTCGCCACTTGGAAATAGTGTTCATCTTTCTCAATACCAATGAAGTTTCTTCCTAATTGCTGACACCCAACCCCGGTTGTTCCGGAACCCATGAATGGGTCAAGTACCGTATCTCCCTCGTTTGTATGTATTTCAAGCAAATGTCTCATTAGTTGGACAGGCTTTTCTGTTGGATGATCAGTCACACTATATATACTTCCGTTCGGTGTTTCGTAGAAATTGTGCATATCTTTTTGATAACCAAAATTAAATGTCCACCCTTGATCTCCTTTACTACCAATATAAGCGAACTCCGTAGCTGACAAATAGTTTACCTTTCTGAATTGTGGCACTGGGTTTGACTTATGCCAACAAAATATTGTTCTGGTTTTAATATTATTTCTTTCGGACATCCAATGAAACACAGAAATGTCTTCTTTACTAAAAAATGAAATAATTGTTCCACCAATTTTTAATTTCTTGCATGCTTTCTCAAACCACGCTTTTGTAAACAGAAGAAAGTCATCTCTTTCCATCCTGTCCCAAATTCCGAAATCATAGTTAATTGCTTTTTCTCTACGCACAGTAGGAGAACTAAGTTTGCTTCTATTAAATGTTTTTCCGCATTGAGAAATATTATATGGAGGATCAGTTAGAATACAATCAATAGATTCATCTTCTATTTCGTCTAACAAGTCAAGACAATCCCCATTTAGAAGTCTAATCAAAATAAATTTTCCTTTCTGCCTGCACTATTTATTCTTTTTTCCGCAACATCAAAATATTCTTTGCTTATTTCTATACCAATGAAATTTCTGTTAGTTTGTTTACAGACTACACCAGTGGTACCGCTACCCATGAATGGATCTAATACAGTATCACCCTCGTTAGACCAAGAAAGCACATGATCTCTTGCCAACTGCTCAGGGAATTGCGCCGGATGACCTGTCTGTTCATCATGATTTCTTACCGGTGGTATGCTCCATATATTAAACCTCATCCCGATATCAGAGATGGTTTTACTATTTTCTATAGTAGATACAGAACCATCTTTTTCTCTCTTTGATACTGATGTTGTTTTTCCACTGTGTGTATTTTCTTTATCTTTTATCGGATTAAATGACTTGTTTCTCCCCTTTGTTATAACAAACATATATTCAAACACATTTGGGTACCTGTATAATGTGCTTTTTGCATCTGTAAACGATCCTTTGTTCCAAATCATTGTATCACTCAAATTAAATCCAATTTCTTTGAAATATAGTGCTTGCTTGAAAGATGTTCCGGTTTCACTACCGTCTATTGTAGCATCATTGACTATCCAAACAACAGTTCCACCCTGTTTTGTTACTCTATAAAGTTCTTTTGCAACATTTTCAAAATCAAAAGAATACCCATGATAATCTCTTAAATTATCATAAGGAGGGGAAGTTACAGTCAAATCAATAGAATCATTCTCTAAGTTTTTTAGTATATTTATGTTATCATCATTATACAGTGTAATCAAAATAGCCCCTCTTTACCTTGCGCTTCATCAATCCTATTTTTAGCGACTGAAAAATATTCTTTGTCTATTTCTATTCCAATAAAGTTTCTACCGGTTTTAACACATGCAATCCCTGTACTACCACTACCCATGCAGTTATCAAGAACTGTATCTCCTTCATTGGTGTATGTCTTAATTAGCCAAGCAAGTAAATCAACAGGTTTCTCTGTAGGGTGCTTGCAACAACTTGGGTGTGTCTTACTAAACCTTAAAATAGATGTTGGATATTTTTCAACTGAACCAGCCCTACTGTCATCAGTGACCTTGAACTTACCATAATTATTATTTGTTATCTCCTTGTCAAACACCGACTTTCCCTTTGAGTGTAAAGGGTTTCCGATACAAAACTGTGGGTTGTATGTTGGTTGCTTTTTGTAGAAGATTGCAATTTGCTCATGCTGTCTTAATGGCATTCTGTTAGCATTAAGAAAACCACTTACCAATGATTTATCCCAAACAAGGTCATATCTGAATAGTTTTCTATTACTATTTACAAGGTCAATAAAGAACTTACCCTGGCAGAACAGAGCAATACAACCACTGTCTTTGATTATTCTTTCATACTGAAACCATAATTTGCCAAGAGGAAGTGCTATGTCCTTTTTATTTTGTGTAACACCATATGGCAAATCACACAAAATGAAATCAATAGATTTATCTTCTATTTTAGAAAATACATTGAAGCAGTCATCGTTGTATAAAGTAATCAAAACAGTTCCTCTTTACCTTGTGCTTCGTCAATCCTATTTTTAGCAATATCAAAATATTTTTTGTCTTTTTCTATCCCGATAAACCCTCTGTTTGTGTTCTTGCAAGCCACGCCCGTGCTTCCGCTCCCCATACAGTTATCCATAACCGTATCGTTTTCGTCCGTATAGGTTTGTATCAAAAACTCCAAGAGAGAAGTCGGCTTTTGCGTAGGATGCACTTGCTCTTTTTCTCTTGCAAATTCCAATATCGTCGTCGGATAATTCGTGTACTTCTGCACAAATTCCTTGCCGGAATTAAGTTGATTGTTTCCAGACCGATACCCCATCGCCTTTCGCCAAGTATTGTTCGTGCTATTCACCTTTTTCTTATCTATTGCCTTTAATGTCGGCGGGTGGTAAGGTATCGGATTTTTCGATAAACTTCCCACCGTTGCTTTACTGAACACCACAATCTCTTCTATCGCATTCAGCGGCTTATAATTCGCATTGAGAAATCCTGTCGGATTCTCCTTTTTCCATAGCCACATATACCGATATAACTTGATATTCGAGCATATCAACTGAGAAGTAAAAGGCTGTGTTCCGAACAAACAGATCACTCCGTTGGGTTTAATAATCCGCTCGTATTCCTCCCATAATTTTTCCAACGGTAGCGTCTTATTCCATTTGTGAACAACGCTCGTTCCATAAGGCAAATCGCATAGAATCATATCTATTGACTTATCTTCTATTTTGGGAAGAATATTAAGACAATCTTCATTGTATAAAGTAATCAAAACAGTTCCTCTTTATTTGCTTTTTCATAATATTCTTTTGGGAACAATGGTGAGAAATAATCAATTTCTGCCTCACATATATCAACAATATGTTCACATAACCTATTTGGGATTATAGACCTAATTTTTGATCCTTTTAACCCCTGTGTACCAGTCTTCGCACCTCTTGGAGCATGAACATGGCAAGAATCCCCATTGTGACAAGGTGCCTTAAATTTCGGGTCTGGATGGTTTGTCCAAATATCGGTTGGTTTCATTCGAGAATCCCCATATTGACAATAAGTAATCGTATGTCTATATTTTTCTAATCCAATCATAAAAGATGCCTTACGCATCCCACCCCTTGGATTTTCAATAAACCAAAAGCGTGGAGATAGCTCTTCTATTAGATCTAAAACGTGTCTGTCAATATCATCACACATTTTTGCATAACTACTTTTTGGAAGAAGTACACCGTCTCCACTTCTATATCTGTGATGGCTGATTGCAGCTATAGAAAATGTCGTACAATCCGGAGAAGCCCATATTATGTCTGGTCTACCAAATTCTTTAATAATATCACTCGATGTCAGAGTTCCAATATCTGCATATAAGTCAATGCTCGGAAATTTTTTGTCCCAGTCCACTGAGTACACTTCGTGTCCTCTTGCTTCAAATGCTTTACCAATGCTTCGTGTTCCTGCAAATAATTCTAGTACCTTCATTTTATGCCTCCAATGATTCTATATTATGCGAATATTTTTTAGAATAGTTCTTCTTTATTTGTGTCTTTTTTGTGCATATTATACACATCTACACCGTCAAGCCTGCTATTAGCAAAGTCAATCTGTGCTTGTGATAATTCCGAGCCATAGCAATTAAACCCTAATTGTTTACAAGCAACAGCCGTAGTACCTGTACCCATAAATGGATCATACACAGTTCCACTCGGTGGACAATACAGATTTATTTTCTATTCTTTTTAGATATTCTTCACTATCTGCACATACCACAATGTCTGTATCAATCAAAATAGTTCCTCTTTCGTAACTGTTGTTTTCTCACCGTCTACCACTATTTTATCTTCGTGATAGACTTCTTTTGAAAATCTGTCTTCGGAGAGTTTTATATATTCTTCATTTAACTCACATCCGATATACTTTCTCCCATAATTCATAGAAACAACACCAGTAGTACCGCTTCCACTAAATGGGTCTAATACAGTATCACCTTGTTTTGTACCGGCAAGAACACATGGCTCTACAAGTTTAGTTGGAAAAGTGGCAAAATGTGCTTCTGAATATCCGCTTACGTTTACACTCCAAACATCTCTTTTATTTCTAATAGGTATACCGTCTACAAATTTCCACCTTTCATGTGACCCACTTGCAAGAAATTGTTCATTCATACCTGGCATTATTTCTTTACCTGCATATTTTGGAGAACCTTTGTGCATTGTATCATTTCTTCCGTCATACCCGCTTGCAGGTTCTTGTATTGCTCCACAGTCAAAGTAATAGGTTTGTGACTTTGATAAAAGGAAGATATATTCGTGCGACTTTGTGCATCTGTCTTTTACACTTTCTGGCATTGGATTTGGCTTTAACCAAATTATATCCTGTCTGAGATACCATCCATCATTTCTAAGTGCAAATGCTAACATCCACGGAATGCCAATTAAATCTTTTGGCTTAAGTGACTTATCCTCTAACCCATGCTTGCTTTCTCTTGTTGGATGCGTTTTGTCCCCACCAACAAACTTACTATCTGCATATTCTGAATAAGCATTTCCCTTATAATCATTATAGGAATCACCGATATTTACCCACAGTGTTCCGTCATCTTTCAGAACTCTTTTAACTTCTCGGAATACATCAACAAGTCTGCTGATATATTCTTCTGGTGTTTCTTCAAGACCAATTTGTTCATCTACTCTTACAGCACCACACAATGGGCATACTGACTTATAAATAGCATCACCGACTGCTTCACCATGTTCTCCCATTGCCTTATTACCTGTAATATCATTTGGAGAATATTTAGATAGTCTTCTGTGTGGGCAATTAGGATCTCCACCGACCCATTTACCTGTACCGTAATCCCTTAAACCATAGTATGGTGGGGATGTTATACAGCATTGAACAGATTTGTCTGGGAGCGTTTTTAGTGTGTCAATGCAATTTCCATGAATGATTTTGTACTCTTTTTCCATATTATTCCAATCAAAAATTAACCAACCATACACAGGTTGGTTTTGTAGTTGTTACATATTGGCGCACCACGCAAGACTCGAACTTGCGGCTTACTGCTTAGAAGGCAGTTACTCTATCCAACTGAGTTAGTGGTGCATTGGTGTGCCTTCGGGGACTTGAACCCCGGACACGGAGATTAAAGGTCTCCCGTTCTACCAACTGGACTAAAGGCACATGTGCGACGATGAGGACCCTACCACGCCGCTGGGGCACATATTCATTTATATACCGCACCTAACCCTATTTATAGGTAACTGATCAGGTTGGGGTCACTGCCACCCGTGCGGTTGTTGGTACCGGTGACTGGGGTCGAACCAGCACGCTCTTATGAGCAGGGGATTTTAAGTCCCCAACGTCTGCCCATTCCGTCACACCGGCATCTTAAAAGCAGGCTCACCGCATTTATGATCTTCAGATTCATGTTAACGCTTACTCCTGAAGCCTTACGGCACCTGCTTTTATGGGCTAAAAACCAGCATAAATCCGTTATTCCCGCGCGGACAAGCCTTAAGCGCGCACTCATCATGCCAACCGGGTTTCTGTGGCGTACAGTTGCAATCCATACTAGCCCCCACCGTTCGCTTATGCTGGATGAATGGTTGCGAGAGGTGGGAGTTGAACCCACAGAAGCGAGCTTATGAGACTCACCAGCGACCGCCGCTACTCCGCAATATAAAGATATACATATACCGACTATCACGGTCTATCATCTGCATAGGTATGACTTTCACTGGATATTCTTTTCTTAATGGAGTTGTTTCTACGTTACTCGAAAACGCTTGATCTAATAGAAGAGAAAGGAGGAAAACTTCTATTAAACTTAACCGATAGAAGCATTTCAGAAAACTATCGGAAATATTTGTTTATGCTTTTTACCTATATATCAGGCGTATGTACCAAGGGTAATCTTGATACGCTCAAAATCAAAGTCGCAAATAACACCCTCAACGGGCATATTCATAAGTTTCTCTAATGGAAAATATGTATCCCGATTGTCTCCATATCTATTTTCATACTGCTTATCAAAATTCTCTGCATGAAGTGCTTTAATGATTTGGATAACAGTCATCGTTAATATACCTCTTGTGTGTTGTTTACGTATATATTATAATACAATTTTCACTCTTTGTCAACTACATTTTGGAATAGATTGAAATCATTCGGGAAAAAGATTTCTTTCCCATTTTCATCATAGAAATGTGTTTCTCCGTCTATCGGCTCTTCACAGAATATGCCCGTATCGAGCAACGCTTTAATAATATCGTCTTTATTAAAGTTTGATTTACTGCTCATTATTTTCCTCTAAAAGCTGTTTGATCTTATCGTCTGTTTCTTCCAAATAATGCTTATACCAGGAAACAGAGTTTACTGCTTCATCGGCGCATTTTTCAAAATACTTTGACTTTTTATTGAACTTGGAAACATTGTGCTTGTGCTTATTCATGTTGTGTTTGATTACATTTCTTTCGCACCGAAGATAAGCCAGCTTCATACCAAAATTCACATCAAATTTATCATCCTTGTGACACTTTGCTTCTCCGACATAGAAATCAAGAAATCTTCCCTTTTCGTCTTTAACAATACCCATGCAACTTACAGATCTATTATCAGGATCTACTTTATAAATGTAACGTACCATGTTATTTCTCCTCAAAGAAAATGTTATTATAAGAATTTGTAATTCTACTACTTATATACTCCTTGGCTAGATCAATATCTAGTCTGTTCAACCACTCAATTGACTTATCAACCATGTCTTTATCCGTGTCTGTGCCCATAAAGTCTCTATCACATAGAAGAGATGCTACAGCGCACGAGCCACTTCCGGAAAACGGATCTATAATTGTATCCCCGTTATTCGATGACATAAGAATTAACTCACACAATAGCAACACAGGTTTCTGAGTAGAGTGAATTTGCTTTTCAAATTTTGACTTAAAAAATGGACTTGTAAAACAAGCAACATTACCCAAACCACTCCACCTAACACGTTGACCTGTTATTTGATCGAGCATCCACCCTCTCGGTTTCCCATCCTTCATATAAGGGACCACGACCTGTCTCTCATATTCAACTGGATTAAATGTATAGTTTTTAGATTTTGTGATATGAATAATTTCCTCTGCTTGAGATTTAAGAGCATGAGAGCTGCCACGTCCCTTCGCTCTACAATATGTCATCCAGTTTTTTAGGTCATTGTTCAAACCAGAAGACTCTATACACTTAAATACAGAAGGTATTTGGGTTCGTCCACAAAATAGCCACATACTACCCGTTTCATCAAACTTTTCTTTAGCTAAATAAAATAGTTTGAGTAGGAAATCTTCATACTCAATGGTTGACATTTTATCCCACCCTGTTTTAGATGTTACACCGGAAAACCCAATACCATACGGTGGGTCTGTGATAATTGTGTGTACACTTTTATTTTCTAGTGAGGATAGAAAATCAAATGCATCTTCTGTTCGTATCTCAATACTTCTCCCAAATTTTTCAATTTTACTCAAAACAGTGTCCACCAGTAATCTAAAATTTTCTTATACTCGCTATACCGAAACGTTTCTTTGCTTCTTCTTAAACGTTTGTTAGTCATCTTTCGCAAATATTTAGGAAAACCTGACCTTCCAGAAACATACAGCCTTACATATCTTCCCTTATCTTCATCGAAATAAGCACCACCGGCATAGCATGGATATGTTTTCTTTGCAAGTTTCTTTAGTCTTTTTCTTTCCTCTTTTGACCTTCTATGTGACATGATATTCACCTCACAAATTTACAAAATTATTGTGTTTTTCACCATCTATAACATCAAACATTGGAAGTTTGGGGTATTTTTTCATTAGGTCATTCTTGGACAAGATAAAATATCCAAACCTGTCTGTAGTCGGAACTCTTCTTTTCTCTATGTCCCCATCAAAGCGAACATGGTCAATTCTGCCACACTTTGTGCAATATCTTTCGTGCCTTGTAATTTCAAATGGATCGCCTGAAACGTTTGCTTTATAGTGATATGTAATCAAGCACTCTTGAAAGTCGTGCTTATGCTCTCTTTTTGTTGCCATTATTCATCCTCCAACACAACACAGTTTACCTTATGTGATAACACCGTACAAGCATCAATAGCCATAATCCCATCGTCGATGAACGGGCTAAAATTTGCATAGTGCTGTTTCAAATCTGTGCTATATTTGTCTGGAAACTCTACACCGTCGTTATGATATTTGGAATTACCGAAACTTGCATGCCAATGTCCGCACACGATTGTTTTACCTGGAATGCGGACCCCTTGATGCCAAGCATCCATTCCATTAAGCCATCTTGCGGCATCCCAGTTTCCATTCTTCCAATCTTCATTGAAAGTGTATTTCACACCTTTTGTGTGATACTTTACAGGATCATTTCTATTGCAGGGAATCCACCCATGTACGAAAACATATTTATTAGTTTCATAGAAATCAATAAGAGATGACCTGTATGTTTTCCATGCTTTCAATTTAGAGAACCACTTGAACGTTTGACCAAGAGTTGTTTCTAGGGTAACTTTTTTCAAAAGTTGATAACTGTCAAAAACTGTCAGTAGTGTACCATTATGGTAATCGTGCTGTTCCGGTTCACCTCTTTTAAGCATGTCGTCCATAAGAGTTTCATGGTTTCCTAGTATCAGAATTTTTCTGTCCGCTGGTAACTGATTTACAAAACTTAAGCACTGCATGGGCTGGTTACCACGGTCAAGCAAGTCACCACAAGACACAAAAATGTGATCTGGGTTATCTTTATCAAAACCACTGCCGTCAAGTGCTTCTATCATCTTGTCATAGAAACCATGAACATCACTTACACAAAAATATTTCCGCATATAATCAATTCTCTCTCCCACCCATTTCTGCAAGACAATTAGGACAGCCGTTCCACTCAATCCAAAAAGGCAACGAGAAAGAGCATTCAGAGCATTTAGTTCTACCCTCCCGGTCCTCGCTGTGAAGCCATCTTCCATGTTTAACTGCACGCACATCCACCTTTGGGAGCTTATTCAAAATTCTACGGACGGTGATAAATGTATCTGCATCGGCTGTTTCTTCCTGAACAAAATCGAGAAGTTCAGTATCAGACATATCTGCATTAACAAATCTACTCATTTTAATACCTCATTCAACATCAATATACAAACAGGCACCACCATAACCAGAGAGGGTAATACTGGTTACCTCATAATCATCATACTTGTGCAGATCAACAGAACTATAACAACTCTTAATAAAAGCCCCCTCACCCTTATGGTGAATAGTGACCTCACTGTCACTAGAGATCTCCATGATATTGGCAATATCTCTTATCTTCATTCTGAAATATCTCCCCCGTTCATAATGTTAATTACTTCTTTTCTTGTCAGAATTTTGTTTGGAATGACCCATCTGGCGCATCTTTTACTATCGTCATTACCTCCGATGTTTTCGTCAGATACGTCACAAATGCCGATTACAAAATCTTTACCATATTCACCAGAATAATAATTGAAAATGTCAAAAATGTTTGTACAATAATGAATCCCGTTTTTACATAATTCAAGAGGCCCCCTGCATTGATTCTTCTTGCCCATACGGAACCTTTTATTTCTACACTGTAAGTTACCTGCTTTATTGATGAAAAATGCCTTATAGTTGTGATTAACACTCGTCAAGCTGATGCAGCCATAAAACGCATTCCCTCCAATTCTAGTCACACCTTCCGGAATGGTGACGCTCGTCAAACTGGTGCAATTTTTGAACGCAGAACTGCGAATACTCGTAACGCTCTCCGGAATCGTAATGCTCCTCAAATTGGCGCAATAGTAGAACGCATTACCTCCAATGCTCGTGACACTGTTCGGGATCGTAACACTCCTCAGGCTATGACAATGACCGAACGCTTCCGCTCTAATGCTTGTTACGCTATTAGGGATCGTGATGCTAGTTAAGTCAGTGCAAGCATAGAACGCAGAGTATCCAATGCTTGTGACATTCTTTCCTTTATAAACAGGTGGTATCACGATATCTGTGTCCGTACATTTTCCCAAACCTGCAACGTAGACTGATTCATCATAACTGTCTTTATAAAACAGACCCTCTAAGTATTCCATTCTACCACCTCCACAGGTTTTGCACTCACATACTCTACACAATAGTAGTGCTTCACATTCTCAAGATAGTGAATTGCATTCTGAACTGTACTATCCCAGTCCTCGTAGGGACTAGCATTTACAAGAACGTTAGTCCGTGTACGACGTTCGTTTCCATTCTGACAAGTCTTGGTAACCTCAAAGGTAATGTTGAAAATTCTCATTATTATTCTCCTCCATCAATTTCAATATAAAGAGCGATAGCACCATCGTTGTCATGCTCGATGGTGAAATCAATTACGTTGTATCTCCCATATTCAGAGAGCATCCCATCCCACCCGTATTTGTCTTCTACCAGCATACCTCTTCTGGTGATAAGAATGTGAAGGTCTTCCGGGTACATAAGTCTCATAGCAAACTCATACAAACTGAATTTCTTAATGCTCATTGTGTAGGAATCCTTTCGTGTTTAATATGTATGTATCACTGAATTCTAACGAAATGTTTGGAAATTTTCTGGAAGTACGCATTGGCTTGTTCACGGGTATCGAATTCTTTGATAAAATGGCTCTCACGAGACATTTTGTATCTCTTACGTCCAAACGGGGTTACACGATCACCAGTTACGTAATGAAGCACACTGTGAATACGAAGGTAGAATTTATCATTATACATAAATGACTCTACTGTCTTCTCCGTACCATCATCTTCTGCTGCTACGAAAACCTTAATGTTAATCTTGCCATCTCCGTACAAACGATTAAATTCTTCGTGTGTCATAATATGTACCTTCCTCTCTTTTACTATACATATTATAACATAAATCAAGCCATTTGTCAACTATATTATAAAAAAGATAGGAGAGAATATTTCTACTCTCTCCATAAATTTATTGGTTATGTTTTTCAAGGTAAATAGGATCTACGTTCTTGAAACTCTTTTTACCATCAAGAGAGCGATATACAATTCCTTCACGAAGGACTTTTGGATTGACAACAGAGTTTCCATGAGAAAACTTTTTCATATCATCCATGTTTTCTTGTGTCTTGTCGATACCAAGAATAGGAACCCATTTCATTCCCCATTCTTCTACAATCTTTTTACCCTCTCTGCTGTCATACCTGCCATTTGCAGAATCAATGAAGTTAAAGCAATACAGATCATCTTCGTCAAGTTTAAGAGGGTTCCCCTGTACGTTTCCAACGGATTCACCTTGAATACAAACCCACTTCACACTTTTATTTGCATTAAGGTATTCTTTCAAATGCTCCTTAATCTTATATTTATTAGCCATAGCCCAATAAATATTATAATCGTGGAAGCATTTTTGATTTTCATTCTCCTGTCTTACATTTCTGGAACACACATAGAACTCGTATCTTCCAAAAGGTTTTCTTTCAAGAGCATAGGTACTGGATGTTCCATCTAACTTCTCTGTAAGAACGTAATCTTCGCCATCTCCAAGTACCCATGGCATATTTTCACAGTTATGAGTTAAAAGTCCATTAGCAAAGAAATTATGGGTATGGTCAACTGTAATGTCATATACATAATTTTCTTTACCAGAATATTCACTTATAGACACAATTGATGTTCTTACATATCTGATTGATTTTGAAAATCTTATCGGTTTGCTTCCAACCAAGTGTTCATACTGCGGAAGTGTTTTATATTTCATGCAGTCGCACATATATGGAGATACCATTTCCAGGAACTTATACACATTATCTCCAACAATTCTTACCTCTGGGTATTTTCCTTTTGATACTCCAAACCTAACTTCAAAGTCGAATCTGCTGTTTACAGTTTCAACAAATCTCTTAATTTCATTTTCGCTGTATGAGTTTGTGGATATTGTTATACCTGGGTGGCTGCCATCCTCCCTGTGTCTCAAAGAACCGTCATCCATGTATAGAAACGCCAAGAACTTATCATCAATATACTTAAAAACATTTTCTGTTAGTTTTTTCTTCCCGTTACGAACCCAATCACTCAAAACATTAACGGAAATATTTGGGTCAGCTTTTTGATGCCACGAGTAAGACTTATTTTCACAATACCCACTTTTGCTAACAAAAATTTTTTCTTCATCACACCCAAAAATGTGCATCTTGTACTTCAAATAATCTAATTGCTTTTCTCCTTGGGTGAACTTGATTCTTGGTGCACTGTCGCATCTTCTGTCAAAGACAATTGAAGAATCTCCCATCAACATACCATAGACCGATGATATGCAATCATCACCATAAGAATTGCACAACATATAAACGCTGTCACTTACAGACAAATCTTTTGCTTGTACGTAACCCCTATCAGTATAAAACTTGTGATCTCCTGTACATACAACTGTATTTGTTTTCTTAACACCATGTCTATATGGATATGTTATTTTATAAAGAGGTTCGTTGCATTTAATCTTCTGCTTTCCAACAACCTTTCTTTTTTCAATGTTTCCATTATCATCAGCACAAATAACTTCAACATCAAGGTCTTTGTTTACGATGTCTGCGATTCTAATCTTCCCAATACTTGTAGAAATTTTAGTATCACCAATCAAACACCTTTCTTCGTCCGTTTTACTTACAAATGTCGGGAAGCCTCTCTTCTCTTTACGCTTATTTCTAAAGAGTTTATTAAGGAGATTTCTCCCCCACTCTCTCTTAAGAAGCCATTTAACAACCCACGTTCTGTAGAGTTTCGGATGTCTTGCTTTGAGCGAGTTCTGGAAATCACTTCTGGTAGAATAATCCTTTCTCTGATTATCCTCTGCTTCATAGTATGTAATATTGAGAATTTTACCCACGTCTTCCCCGAGGGTTTTATCCGCAATCTCCGGGAAATTTACGATTGGGCAGACTAATCCTTGACTTAAAGTGCCTCCACACATTTTGATAGTACGAATACGGAAGTTTCTTTTAGCGAGGAAAGCAAATCTCTCGTCATCTTCAGGTACTTTCGAGTCAATTTCAAAATAGATACACCAATCACCAACAATGAAATGATCCGCTTTTGAAATAATAACTCTCCATCCATCATTGATAGTAGCAAGTTCTACTCTATCATAATTAGGGATAGGTTGAATGTCTGTAATTTTTGCAATATATGCAAGTGATCTTTCTCCGTTAATAATCATTATTTTTCTACTCCTTTATTCACAAAATTAACCATGGGAAACTCAATAGTAACTGAAATAGTATGAAATGCATCGTTTCCGTCTATACTTGTAACTGTAGCCCCGTTTTTATAGAACCGATCCCAATCAACATATTCAGACCATCTTTTAAGCAAATCTTTTGCGGATAGCATGTCTTTGTTAATAATCATTTCTGTTTACCTCTATAATCTTCCCAGTCTTTATCAGAACCCGTTTTGTACCAAGAAACTCCATCACCTTCAAACAGCATAAGGTAGGATAACTTCTTCGCTTTGTCAACAACGAATACTTTACCACTGTTGCCACCAATATCTACTTTCTTCTCCGTAGTGGTAAACGTGGACAAGTCTCTCATTACATCTTCATTTGTAGGATCAATCTTTTTCATGTCTTTCTCCTTCGGAATGAATTTTTTATTATTCTCTTGACGCAGAGACTCCAATTTCTTTTTTGCTTCTTTTCTTATTTCTGGATAATGAGTACAATATAGTTTATTGCCTTCGCAATGACACTCATCACACTCTCTTGTACCCCAACATACCCCAACTGTTTCCGTATAACTGCCGTCGCACTTGCCTGTGTATCTACTATATGTAAATTGAGTTCTTTCTTTTGTGTGGTAGCTATCACATTTTACAAATCCATCTGTATGTTTCATGTAATACTTTTACCTCTATCAATTTTTGGACTGACGTTCAAGAACATTCCCATGAAATCTTGATGGCAGACGGAGGCTGCTGTTTATCTAAATATTTAACTTTAAATCCAGAATCTGTAAGGCATCCTACTAATTTATTGAAGAAGTGTTCCGTTTGAAATCTTTTAGTGAACTCGTGGTCAATGTAAAATTTCCAGTCTGTTGCGGCGTTTTTAATTTCCTTGTCTATAGATTGGATTTCTCTTTCATACAAGTAGGCATCTTCTTTTGACGAACTAGCAATAGTTCTGGCGGTATTAGCATCAATCATTTATTTTGTTATCCTTTCGAGTATTTACAACTGTTCGTTTGTGAC
>Ga0310691_10002323_pt1 | contig 25689 bp, 24 predicted proteins | sample 176DNAGHGlowgp2_FD_203887 | JGI IMG/M metagenome (GOLD analysis project Ga0310691, IMG submission 203887) | Sheep rumen microbial communities from Palmerston North, Manawatu-Wanganui, New Zealand - 1766 DNA GHGlow gp2 (v2) (version 2) | ecosystem: Host-associated > Mammals > Digestive system >...
AGGGATATTATGAGGGACAGAATACCCTGTACCGGGATTCTGAAGAGGGTAACTACTATCTCATCGTGCGGAAGTCTTCACTTACGCCGGAGAGGTTCAATAAGGTATGCAATATCATCACCGAATACGCTGAGGTGGAGGAATACACGCCTTCGGTCCAGGCTTACTTTGATGAGCATGTGACACCTGTTATAGAGGGTAATGCACTTCAGACATTGTCGGAGGTCTGATCCGGTTCCGGGGTCTTCCGGTTAAAAGTATTCATAGCTGCGCTGCAGCCGTCGAGTATTATACTCGTGACTGCATCCGCAGCTCTTTTTTTTGCCGGGGAAACAAGGGCATCTTCCTCTTCATTAAATCTCGACAGAACCCAGTCGGCGAGATCCCATCCGTGAGGCTTTTTACCCACACCGATACGAACGCGTGCGAACTTGTCCGTGTGGAGCTCGGAGATGATATTCTTTAAGCCGTTATGGCCTCCGGCGCTGCCGGAAGGTCTGACCCTGATCCTGCCGGGGTCGAGATCGATGTCATCGGAAATGACGATAAGCTCTGCTTCCGGGTCGATCTTATAGTAGTACACTATATCCCGCAGTGATTCCCCGGAGAGATTCATAAAGGTAAGGGGCTTAACGAGGAGCACCTTTTCTCCCTCCATTACACCTTTCCCGCAAACAGCGCGGTGCTTTTCGAAATCCAGAGGGATACCGTACCTTTCCGCTAATATGTCAATGGTCTCAAAACCTACGTTGTGTCTGGTCCCGCTGTATTTAGCGCCGGGGTTTCCAAGGCCTGCGATAATATACATAAACTCTGGCTCCTCTAATAAACTGCTTTACCAAAAAGATGACCCCGCAGTACGGGGCCATCGGAAGATCAGATATTGCTAAATATTTTACAGGAAGAACCTGTCACTTCTCTCGATAACTATCTGGACACCGTTCTCACCCTTGTAGAATGAGTTGGCCCGGATGGTACCGTGACTTTCCACGATACAGTTTTCGATATGGGTATTGTCACCGATATACACATCATTCAGGATAATGGAATTCTTGATATAGCAGTTATTTCCCACGAAAACTTTCTTGAAAAGTACAGAATCCTGTACCGTTCCGTTGATGATACAGCCGGATGAAGCAAGGCTGTTGCTTATCTGCGCTCCCACATTATATTTTGCAGGAGGCAGGTCGTCAACCTTCGAATAAATATCAGGATACTGGTTAAAGAAGTAATCCCTGACTTCCGGCTTCAGGAAGTCCATATTGGTCTTGAAATAGTCATCAACGGTTGCGATATTCTTCCAGTAGGAGTCGATCTTATATCCGTAGATACGCTTTTGATTGCGGTATCTCACGAGAATATCGGATACAAAGTCGTGCCTGTCTTCTTCCTCCGCCTTTTCTATAAGCTCGATCAGCTGGCGACGGCGGATCACATATATTCCGCAGGAGACTGTGCGGCCCTTTGCCTCCACAGGCTTCTCCTCAAAATCAACAATCCGCTGGTCTTCGTTCATGGACAGTACGCCGAATCTCTCCACACTCTCGCTTTCCGGAAGCTCCTTGCATACGATCGTGATATCGGCTTTTTTCGCGATGTGGTACTCCAGAACCTTATTGTAGTTCATCTTATACACACCGTCGCCTGATGCGATTATCACGTAGGGCTCATGACTGTCCTTCAGGAAGGAGATGTTATGGTATATGGAATCTGCGGTTCCTCTGGACCAGAAAGAGTGGTCGCTGGTCATCGAAGGAGTGAAAACGAAGAGACCGCCCTGCTTACGACCGAAATCCCACCACTTTGATGATGACAGATGCTGGGTCAGGGACTTGGCGTTATACTGGGTAAAAACACCGACCTTCTGAATATGAGAATTGGTCATGTTACTAAGGGCAAAGTCTATCCCTCTGTAGCTGCCTGCAATGGGCATAGCGGCAATGGCACGCTTTTTCGTAAGGTCTTTCATCCGGTGGTTATTTCCGCCGGCAAGTATTATTCCGATTGCTCTCATTATCTGTCACCTGCCTTTATTATGGTCTTTCCGGAAGGAATGGTCTCGTTTGTGAATTCTTCTATTGAGAAGACTCCCGACAATACCGAGTTCTTTCCGATGGTGAGTCCCGTAGGGATCTCGGATTTCTCTGCTATGGTAGAGATACCGTGGTTGTAGATATTCGGATCAGTCTCGTTTTCGGTGTCATCACCGATCCCTATGCGTACTCTGTCGCCGATAACAGCGTCTTCGGCAATGATACCCTTGATGATCTCACAGTCATCACCGATCACAGTGCCGTTCATTATGATGGAATCCCGGATAACCGTATTCTTTCCGATGGTCACGCCGCAACCGAGAACGGAATTGTATATCTTTCCGTAGATCTGGGAGCCTTCGCCGATGATGCTCTTTTCGATGGCAGTGTCAGGACCTATGAACTGGGGAGTGACGATCTCACTCTTGGTGAATATCCGCCAGTACTCCTCGTAGAGGTTGAACTCGGGGATAATGTCGATGAGCTCCATATTGGCTTCCCAGTAGGAGTTCAGGGTTCCCACGTCCTTCCAGTAGCTGTTATATTCGTACGCGAACATGCGCTGTTCTTTATGGTGGCAGTAAGGAATGACATGCTTACCGAAATCAAGACTGGACTGGTCTGCAAGAGCTATAAGGGCTTCCTTCAGTATCTTCCAGGAGAAGATGTAGATACCCATGGATGCCAGATTGCTCCTGGGATGCTCGGGCTTCTCTTCAAAGTCCTTTATCCGTCTCTTTTCATCGGTAATGACTATGCCGAAGCGCTTGGCCTCTTCCATTGGCACCGGCATGGCGGCAATGGTGACATCCGCGTTGTTTTCCTTGTGGAAGTCAAGCATCACCTCGTAATCCATCTTATAAATATGGTCACCGGAAAGAATGAGCACATAGTCGGGATTGTAGCTTTCCATGTACTCGATATTCTGATAGATCGCGTTCGCTGTTCCGGTGTACCACTCACTGTTGACGTTTTTTTCAAAGGGCGGGAGGATGGAAACACCGCCGATGTAACGGTCAAGATCCCAGGGAGTACCTATTCCTATATGGGAATTCAGCTTAAGTGGCTGATACTGGGTGAGGACACCTACGGTATCTATACCTGAGTTAATACAGTTGCTGAGAGGAAAATCTATGATCCTGTACTTTCCTCCGAAAGGTACTGCGGGCTTTGCCATGTGGGTGGTCAGGACACCGAGTCGGCTTCCCTGCCCTCCTGCCAGCAGCATGGCGATAATCTCTTTTTTGATCATTATGCATCACCTCGTCCCGTTTTATTTTCGCTCTGAAGCATTATGGTTTTATAATTATAACACCCGCCAGGGATTTTTTGTGAAAAATTTAGTAAAAAATCAAATTTTTGACGGATCTTTTGTGTAGTATTTTGCTTTTTGGGGAGATACAATAAAAAAAGATTCTTCGCTTCGCTCAGAATGACATTTACAAAGGCAGGTATCATCCCGGGAACCGCAAGTGTCATCCCGGTAACCGGAAGTATCATCCCGGGAACCGCAAGTGTCATCCCGGTGACCGCAAGTGTCATCCCGGTGACCGGAAGTGTCATCCTGAGCGACAGCGAAGGATCTAATAGATTACTACAACATTAAATTTAAGGATGCAGTTATGTACAACGTAGATTTTTCCAAAAAAGATACACATTATCATTTTATCGGTATAGGCGGGATAAGCATGAGCGGACTCGCAGAGCTCCTCCTGTCGGAAGGGTTCAAAGTGTCGGGCTCAGATATGGCAGAGAGTGAGCTCACGGATTTTCTGAAGGGAAAAGGAGCGGAAATATCCTTTCCCCAGGCAGCGGGTAATATTACCGGGGATACGGACATAGTGGTATATACCGCAGCCATACATGAAGACAATCCGGAGCTTATGGAAGTGAGGAAAAGAAATCTGCCGGCGCTGACAAGGGCGGAATTTCTGGGGCAGATAATGAAGCAGTACCGGATACCCGTGGCAGTGGCAGGAACCCATGGAAAGACCACTACCACCTCCATGCTGTCAGAGATACTGCTAAAGGCTGACTCGGATCCGACGCTTTCCATAGGAGGCATACTTCCCAGTATCGGGGGAAATTTCCGGGTCGGAGGAAAGGACTTCTTTGTGACTGAAGCCTGCGAGTATACAAACAGCTTCCTGTCCTTTGCGCCAAAGATCGGGATAATCCTGAATGTGGATGCTGATCATCTGGATTTCTTTAAGGACATAGACGACATAAGGAGCTCCTTCAACAGATTCGCGCTCCTGCTTCCGGAGGACGGGACCCTTATCATCAACGGGGAGACTCCGGAGATAGAAAAGGTCACAAAGGATGTGGAATGTGAGACAGTGACCTTTGGAAGTGACAAGAGATACGACTATTATCCCTCGGATATCAGCTATGACAGATTTGCCAATGCTACATTTACGCTGAATAACAGAGAAGGCGCCCTTGGACAGGTGTCGCTTAAAGTCCCGGGAGAGCATAATGTAGGAAATGCCTGTGCTGCCGCGGCTGCTGCGGAAAAGATGGGGATAGAACCGGAAGTGATAATAAAAGCCCTGTCGGAATTTCACGGTACTGACAGACGGTTCCAGTATAAAGGAGAGACGGGGGGAGTGACTATTATCGACGATTATGCCCATCATCCCACTGAAATAAAGGCAACTCTTGAAGCCGCCGCACGATGTGAGCATAAGACACTGTGGTGCGTTTTCCAGCCGCATACCTATACCAGGACAAAGGCCCTCTTAAAGGAATTTGCCGGGGCGCTTTCCCTGGCTGACAGAGTGATCCTCGCGAAGATATATCCGGCAAGAGAGACCGATGACCTGGGTATCAGTTCAGAGGATCTGGCCCGGGAATTGAGAGAGCTCGGAAATGACGCATGTTATTTAGATTCCTTTGAAAAAATAGAAAAATTTTTGAAAGAAAATTGTATCCACGGGGATTTGTTGATAACTATGGGAGCAGGAGACGTGTACAGAATAGGAGATTCACTTCTGGAAAAATAGAAATCCACTATATCCACCAAATTCACATCATCGCGAAAACCCCGATTTTATCGGGGTTTTCGGCTGTGTGCGGCATTGTAAAATAGAGATCATACTGTTATAATCCGCAAGTGGAGAAGCAAGAGTAAGACCATTCAGAACAGTTACCTGCGTTAATTGCAGATGACGTATGAAAATCTGACGTTTTGGAGTATTAGATTTTGGACCGCATTTCATTATATGAAAAAAAGGATATAAGCTACACTAAGGTATCAAACTCCTTTATAGATCATTATATGACGGATGCCAACGAAGCACAGATAAAGATATATCTTTATCTCCTGCGTTCAGTTGTATCCGGGGACGAGATCTCCGTTGCCGGCATTGCGGACAGATTTAATTATACGGAGAGAGATATACTGCGCTCTCTTATATACTGGGATAAGCGGGGGCTTATTTCCCTTGATCATGATGAGTACGGAAATGTGAGGGGCATATGCCTGAATAACATAGAAAAACCTGTTTTTCAGGGCTCCATAGCCAATGTCTCCGGAGAAACAGCACCTGCAGAGAAGATCTCCGGCGCCGGAACACGGGAAAAAACAGTGAAGCCTGTAGTACCGGAGCATACAGCCGCTACAGCGAGACCCTTTTATTCCGCCGGGCAGATCAGGGAATTCAGAGAGAATGCCGAAGTCAAGGGGCTTTTATTCATGACGGAGCAGTATCTCGGGAGACCCTTGAGCAGTTCGGATTACAGTTCCATACTGTATATATATGATGGTCTTCATTTTGATGTGTCTCTTATAGAGTATCTGATAGACCACTGCGTGAATTCCGGGCACAGAAATATGCGTTATATCGAAAGCGTGGCTCTGGACTGGAGCGATAAGGGTATCCGCAGTGTCGAGGATGCAAAATACGAAACGGGAACCGGCAGGAAAGAGTACTATGACGTGCTGAAGGCCTTTGGTCTCTCGGGCAGAAATCCCGTAAAAGCCGAGATAGATTATATCCGCAGATGGAGAGATGAGTACGGTTTTTCTTCAGAGCTTATAATAGAAGCGGTAAACCGCACCATGAGTGCCATATCAAAACCCAGCTTCCAGTACGCGGATTCCATACTTCAGCGCTGGAAGGCAAGGAACGTGTCCAAAATGTCCGATGTGGCAGAGGACGATAAGGCACATGAGAGCCGGAAGCAGGAAAGCGCTCAGGCATCCGGACAGCAGGACAGACCTGCGGGATCCACCAGATTCACCAATTTCAAGGAAAGAGACTACGATTTCTCCGAGCTTGAAAAGAAGTTTGCAAGGAACTGAACATGTCCATAAATGAAAGTGATTTCCGCGATATCATGGCGGAATATGAAAAAATACGTTCCAGAAATGAGTCCGTCAGGGAGGAACGGAAGAGAGAAGTTGCTCTGAAACTGCCGAAGATAAAGGAGCTTGAAGATAAGGCAGCAGAGGCGGCTTCTTTTTACGGTAGGAAAAGCATCGCAGGGGACGATACCGCTCTTTCATCACTGCATGACGAGCTTGAGAGGATCGCCGGGGAAAAGAGAGAGCTTCTGGTTTCTGCCGGGTTTTCTCCGGACTATCTGAAGCCGATATATGACTGCCCGGACTGCAGGGATACCGGATACATAGGAGAAGAGAAGTGCCACTGCCTGAAACAGAGGATCATAAACGCGCTCTACAGGCAATCGCATATTACGGCTGCCCTTGAAAGGGAAAACTTCGAAAGCTGTGATATGGAGCGGTTCTCGGGAGAGTCCAGACAGAAAATGGAGAAGGTGTATTCCGAGGCAAAAGAATACGTAAAAACATTTGCCACCTCCTATCGCAATATGCTATTCTTAGGAAGCGTCGGAGGGGGTAAGACATTTCTTGCTAATTGCATAGCAAAGGCGCTTTTAGACAAGGGATACAGTGTTATCTACTTCTCGGCATTCAGGCTCTTTGAGCTCATAGCCGACAACACTTTCAGAAGTGATGACCCCGAGGAAAGAGGAGGATTTTTTTCGAATATCTATGACTCGGATCTCCTGATCATAGATGATCTGGGTACTGAAAACACAAATTCCTTTGTGGCGACCCAGTTATTCAATATCCTGAATGAGAGAAATATTCGCAGAAGATCCACCATAATTTCCAGTAACCTTTCTCTTGAAACGATAAAAGATATGTATTCAGAGAGATCTCTTTCCCGTATCATCGGGAATTTTGAATTGTATTATTTCACAGGTGAAGACCTTAGAATGAAAGTCTGACGGAGGTAAAATGGCAGTTCACGAAGGAAAAAGAAAACTGGAGAGCATACCTGTAGGGAAGCTGGGAGTGATCCCCGTAGAGGGATGTCAGGATCTCTGTGAAAAGGTGGATAAATTTCTGGTCGACTGGAGAACGGAGAGAGAAAATGAACACAAAGGATCTCTTGCATTTCAGGGGTATCAGAGAAATTCATACATCATAAAGACTTCAATAGCCAGATTCGGTACCGGTGAAGCTAAGGGTACCATCAATGAATCCATAAGGGGAATGGATCTCTTTCTCTTATGTGATATCTGTAATTACAGCCTCACCTATTCGCTGTGCGGACATGAGAATCACATGTCACCCGATGATCACTACCAGGATCTGAAGAGGATAATAGCAGCAGTGGGAGGAAAAGCGAGACGACTGTCGGTTATCATGCCCTTCCTCTATGAGGGACGTCAGCATAAGCGGAGTTCCAGAGAATCACTGGACTGTGCCCTTGCACTTCAGGAACTGGTGAGGATGGGTGTGGATAATATCATCACCTTTGATGCTCACGATGCCAGAGTTCAGAACGCCATACCGCTTCACGGCTTCGAGACTATACAGCCCGCATACCAGTTTATGAAGGGGCTGCTCTATCACATGAACGATCTTTCCATAGACAGCAGTCATATGATGGTCATAAGCCCGGATGAAGGAGGGATGAAGAGAGCTATCTACCTCGCAAACGTTCTGGGTCTTGATATGGGTATGTTCTACAAGAGAAGAGATTATACCAGGATAGTGGACGGGAAAAACCCCATTGTGGCGCATGAATTTCTGGGTGCGTCCGTTGAAGGAAAGGATATGCTGGTCATCGATGACATGATATCCTCTGGAGACAGTGTGCTGGATGTGGCGAGACAGCTAAAGGCACGGAAGGCCGGCAGAATCTTCATCATGTCCACCTTCGGACTGTTTACAAATGGTCTGGAGACTTTTGACAAAGCATACGAGAGTGGTTTAATATGCAGGGTGCTCACAACAAACTGTATATATCAGCCCCCGGAACTTCTGGAAAGAGAATGGTATATCTCATGCGATATGAGTAAGTATATCGCTTTCATAATAGATACGTTGAACCATGATTCTTCCATAAGTGACCTTCTGAATCCCAATAACAGGATACAGTCGCTTGTCACCAGGTACAGAAATGGGGAGGTATAAGGAATAAGGGAGAAATATACATAATGGGATCAACAGATAATAAAAAGATCATCTATCTCACACAGTCTGCGATGATCGCTGCCGCCTATGTTGTGTTCACTGTTTTCGTCGCATCTTTTAATCTGGCGAGCGGGGCCATTCAGATACGTGTATCAGAGGCGATGACTGTGATGCCTGCATTTAGCAATGCAGCTGTCCCCGGACTTTTCGTAGGGTGTCTCATAGCCAACATCATCACCGGGTGTGCGCCCTTTGATGTATTATTCGGAAGTATTGCCACACTTATAGGTGCCATTGGAACCTATGCCCTGAGAAAAAAGAACCGTATATGGGCTTCCGTGCCGCCAATAGTCGCCAATACACTCATAATCCCCTTTGTCCTCAGATATGTCTACGATATACCGGGGAGCATACCTTTCTTTATGCTTACGGTAGGTGCCGGAGAGGTAATATCCTGTGGGATACTTGGACAGATCCTGTATCACGCTCTTTACCCTATCAGGGCGAAATTATTTATTGAGACACGCACCGGCATTTCAAAGGACGTTTAAATTAATCTCATAATGATTCGGACGCCAAAAGTATCGAATCACTGCTACAACACATACGAGACAAATTCATTCCCGTGGGATGCGAACCATTCCCGGGAATCATTTATGCCCTTTTTATAGATCTTTCCCTGTGAAGGATCATAGATTAAGGTATTCTTGGAATCATATCCTATGATCATTACTATATTTCCGCCTTCAACTTCCGCAATGACCGGACTGCCGATACTCACATAGTAAAGAACGGAGTTTAAGGAGCAGCCTCCAAGAGCCAGAGCATCGGAGCCCTCCAACTGGGACTCTATTATCTCCATGGCATTTCCCTCGAAAGAGACAGAGGAGTCATCATCCACGGTAATACCTTCATGATTGAGAAGAGCTGTCATAACAGAGATGAATTCTTCATTCTGGTCTGTGGTGAGGACCGGTGCATTGATATCCTTGAGATTCTTTTCAGAAGCCCGGTTTCCCTTCTGCCACATATATTTTCCGGAAGTCTTTACCACTACCCCAGCCCGCTCATCAGCGAGACTCACGGCTCTGTATTCTGATTCGAAGACTCCGTCAATACTTCCTCTGGAATAGACGAGGAGTATGCTGTCGCTTAAGGCATCATCATCCAGGGCGAGCTGCCTGTCTCCCTCGAACAGCACCTCTCTGGGATTTACCACGTGAACTGACGAAGAATTGATATGACCGGCCAGGGATATCTCCACTATGGTTTCCAGATCCTCCGTAGCAACGGTGATAACTGCGTTTCTGTCGCCGGCTTCGGGATCGTTGTTAACGATGTGATCGGGTTCAACAGCAATAAAGTTACTGCTGACTCCCTCATTTATCATGATCCTTGACAGGGTTACCTCATCACTTTCCACATCCACCCCGGTAATATAAATGCCTTCCTTGCTGTAGGTTTTCAGTATCTCTCCTTCACTGCTCTCGATATAGATCTTCTCCATGGGATCCATGGTGACGCCGATCCTGCTTTCTATTTTGTGGGCTCCGGTGGAGGATCCGTATACCATGTCTTCTCCCAGGAAGCCGAGGGCACGGATTGTAACACCTACGTCCCCCAGGATCTCCCGTATATTACCGGTACTTAGGTCGCATAAAAATATGCCGGAATCATTCTGAGCCTGCCATCCGGCCATTCTGCCGCTGTCGGATACGATGAATGAGTCAAAGTCCACGTTGGTGGCAATGGTGGAGATACTCTTGTCATCCAGGTGGATATCCATAAGCCTTCCGCCCAGGTTCAGGTAGAGATTTTTGCCGTCAGCGGAGTAAGAGAGCTTCTCGATCTCATACTTCAGGAACTGGTATGACTTGTCATAAGGGATATAAACCTCTTCCTCTATCTGGTTCAAGGCACTGTTATAGTAATATACCGATACCCCGGTTTCACCTTCATGCCGCCCTCTGTTCATGTAGCCGTAAATAATAAAGTGTACATTTCCGGCTTCGTCCACCTGCAGGAGTTTCACACCGTGATCATTATTCCGGTTTCTCTCGTCATCGTCACCGTTATCAAAGAAAGAGAAGATCCTGACCGCTCTGGAGTCTGCGTCTCTGTAGCCGTAAAGCGAGCCATTCTGTACAAAGGCCACTGCACTTCCGTCTTCATTTTCCATTAAGTTCACATCGGGATCTGTGATACCCAGCATGATCTTGTCACTTACAAAGGATTCGTCAGAGTCGATATCAAAAACCTGGGTCATCTTCCTCTCAAAGTCCAGAAGATATATGCGTTTTTCCGTGTATCTTAAGCGGTAATACTCGGTGACGTCGTAGAATACGGGGGAGTCATCACTGCCTCTTTTAAGGATATAGCTGTTATTCAGCGAAGCCGTGCGGCTGTCCATTTCCAGAATATCTATGAAGGATCTCTCGGGAGGATCCGGATTAAGGTCTCCCCAGGTCACCTGATCAAAGCTGGAGTGGATATTCACCGTGTGGTAGCTGGAGTTATCGCCGGTGGAGTCGCTCTCCAGATAAGTAGTAAGCTTTCTGGCAGAGCTTTTGTCAAAGGTACTCTCGGAAAATTCCCGGACAAATTTAAGGATCTCCTTTTCGTGAAGGTCATCCTGATGGATTATCCTGGTGTAAAAATATATCTTTTGCCCCTGCTCATTAATGAGCCTTATACCCAGTATGTATTCTTTTCCGTCGGCTATAAGATCCTTTATATGGAGCTTTGCGTCGATATGATCTTCATCTTCTATATAATCCAGGATCTCAGTGTCCTCAATGAGCCTTGAAGCGTCTGCGGACCTAACCTCGTAGGCCACTTCCTTTAATTTGTTTCCGTATTTGGTGATATGGATATCGAGACTCCGGTCTTCATTTAAGGGAGTCAGTGTGTCTCTTATCATATTCGGCCGGACATTACCCTTCATGCCATGGAGCAGATTGATCTCTGTGTCCTCATGGATAACAGAGACAACGGGAAGGGTCGCGGGTCCCATTTCCACAGTCATGTCGGTGGTCCCGCGGTTCATATATGCACTAATGACGATAAGCGATATGATAAAGGATGCCAGAAAGGCCAGGGCCTTAAATATTGATTCTTTCATGATGTACGTATTTTAGATCAAAGTAACTAATTTAACAACACAAATTGACTAATAAAATCCCATGGGATAAAATTAGAAATTAGTTATAGTTTACAAAAAGAGACGGAGGTAAAGATCATTTCTGAGAACAGGCAGGCAAGAGAACGGCTTCGGATCCTGAATGATTTTGCATTCATTGGTCAGTTCGGTCTTTCTCTGATAGTACCGGTAATAATGTGCCTGCTGATATGCTATGTGATCTGCTCAAAAGGTATTGCCGGAGAGTGGGTTTATATCCCCGGGTTTATCATGGGACTGGGTGCATCCTTTATGACCGCGTATAAGTTCTATCTGTATGTGATGAAGAAGGACAGGAAGAAGTCCGGAAGCATTAAGCGTAAGGGTGTGTATTTTAACAGGCATATCTGAAATGGTCGTCAGTAAAATATGAGATTACAGGAAGCAGTCAAAAAAGAGACCGGATTTATATCCGCAGGCTGCCTGTGCCTGACCGGCGTAATGCTGCTTCTGTTTTTTATTCTGAACAGATACTTCCCGGAGCAGATCCCCTTTGGCAGAAAGGTGATCATAAGCGGCATTCTGGGATGTATCGTTGCCATTCTCAATTTTTTCTGGATGGCTGTTACGGTGCAAAAGGTCACATCCATAGAGGATGAGGCCCGTGCCAGGGGGGTTATGGCACTCAGCTACAGAAACCGCATGCTGATGCAGCTCCTTTGGGTCGTTCTGGCCTTTGCGCTTCCTGTTTTCAACGGGGCTGCGGGACTTATCCCGCTTTTTATACCCAGTGTTTTAATAAAATGCAGAGGACTGGTAAGCGGATTACCGGTGTCGATGCGGAAAGGAAGGTAGGAATTAGGGCATGAATGTAGAAATTTCCGGCGCGAAGATATTTGCGCGGATCCCGACGGGCATTCCTGTACTCGGAGATTTCACCATCAATGAGACTCTGGTTGTCAGTTGGATCGTAATGGCGGTCATCACCCTTTTGTGTATTTATCTGACCCGCAATATGCAGGTTGAAAATATCACGAAGCGTCAGGCCATTGCGGAGATGCTTGTAGAGACTGCGAATAATTTCGTCAGGAACAATACCGGTACGAGAAAATTTGATAAGCTGATACCCTTTGTGGCAGCACTGTTCACTACAAGCGTTGTCTCGAACCTGATAAGCCTTACGGGCTTGAGGAGTCCCACGGCGGATCTTTCCACCGAGGCGGCATGGGCGATAGTCGTATTCATAATGATTACCGCCGAAAAGATCAAGACCGGCGGTGTGCTGGGTTACATGAAGGGATTCACGGAACCCATCGCGGTCATGACTCCGTTCAATATCCTGTCGGAGCTGGCAACGCCCGTAAGTATGGCTTGCCGTCATTTTGGAAACATTCTTTCGGGAATAGTTATCAATGGTCTTATTTATGCGAGTCTGGCAGTTGCATCATCTGCGATCCTGATACACATAAATTCGACGCTGGCTCAGATACCGATATTGGATGTGGGTATCCCTGCCATATTGTCTGTATATTTTGACTGGTTCACAGGCGTAATGCAGGCATTCATCTTTTCAATGTTGACGATAATGTATATCGCTAACGCAAGCGAAGGTTAAACACCTTATCAGAAGTTTATAAAAACTAAGGAGGAAAAATTAATTATGGGTGATTTTCAGTTATTAGCAAGAGGTATCGCACTTGCAGGATGCGGGATCGGTGCTGGAGCTGCTCTTATAGCAGGTATCGGACCTGGAATCGGAGAAGGTAACGCGGTTTCAAAGGCTTTGGAAGCTATCGGACGCCAGCCTGAATGCAAGGGAGACGTGACCAGTACCATGCTTCTCGGATGTGCTATCGCAGAGACGACAGGTATTTACGGCTTCGTTACCGGACTGCTTCTTATCTTCGTTGCTCCCGGAATGTTCATGAATTATCTTCAGTAAGCATACAGAGAAACTTGTACAGAAAGTGAGATTAAATGGAAACACAGGATTTAGTAACGATCATACCCTGGACTTTCATAGCTCAGATCCTTAACCTGTTTATCCAGATGTATCTGATCAAGCGCTTCCTTTTCAAGCCGGTGAATGAGATCCTTGAGAAGCGGCAGGCTTTAACCGACAAGGAGATAAAAGACGCCAGAGAGGCAAAAGAGGACGCTGATAAAGTCAAGGCCGAATACGAAGGCCATATGAGTTCTGCAAGGACCGAAGCACAGCAGATCATCTCAGATGCGAAGAAAAACGCAGAGATGGAAGCTGACCGCATGATCAAAGAGGCCGAATCCGAGGCTCAGGGGATCAGGAAAAGAGCCGAGGCTGACATTGAGCAGGAAAAGAAGAAAGCCATCAATGAGGCAAAGGATCAGATCGGCGGACTTGCAATGGATATAGCAGGCAAGGTTGTCGAGAAGGAGATCAAAGAAGAAGATCATAAGAAACTTATTGACGAGTTTATTGAGAGCGTAGGAGAGGCATCATGACAAAAGCCGGAGATATATATGGTAAAAGCCTATATGATCTGGCCTGTCAGGAAAACCTTTCTCTCGATATCCTGAAGGAAATGGAGGCTGTAAAAGATATTTTCCGGGAAAATCCCGATTATATCAAGCTTTTATCGGAGCCCTCCATCCCGAAGAGAGAGCGTCTCGGTCTTCTTGATGAATCCTTTGGAGACAGCATCCACGAGTATCTTCTGAACTTTCTGAAGATTCTGGTGGAAAGAGGCATCCTTAGAGAGTTTGGCGGCTGCTTCAAGGCTTACCGCAAGAGATACAATGATGATAACGGAATCGGAGAAGCCTTAGTGACCAGCCCCAACGGATTAAGTGATGAGGAACGCAGCAAACTAAAGGATAAGCTTAAAAAGATCACAGGCAAGGAAATAGTTCTTATAGAAAGACACGATCCTGCAGTTCTGGGCGGAATCAAGGTCCTTATCGACGACAAGCTGTATGACGGCACTGTCAGGGGACGCTTGAACGAACTGAAACGCAGGGTGGATGAAACAGTCCTTTAATAATCAAGTACCCGGAGGATAAAATGGAATTAAAACCGGAAAAAATATCCGAGGTTATACGAAGCCAGATAAAGAATTATCAGAATGCCATAATCCAGAATGAAACCGGATCCGTGCTGACAGTTGGTGACGGTATCGCCAGAGTCAGCGGACTTCTGAACTGCATGTCCGGAGAACTTCTGGAATTTGAAAACGGCACATTCGGAATGGCTCAGAATCTCGAAGAAACAGTAGTATCCGCTGTATTATTCGGTGAAGACACCGGTATCAGCGAAGGCCAGACAGTCAAGCGCACAGGCAGAGTCGTATCTGTTCCCGTGGGCGAAGCCATGATCGGCCGTACAGTAAATGCTATCGGACAGCCCATAGACGGAGCAGGACCGATAGAGTCAAGTGAATATCGTCCTGTTGAGTCACCCGCTCCGGGAATCATAGACAGACAGCCCGTTAAGGAACCTCTCCAGACAGGTATCAAGGCTATCGACTCCATGATCCCCATCGGAAGAGGACAGAGAGAGCTCATAATCGGTGACCGTCAGACAGGAAAAACCTCTATCGCCATAGATACCATCCTGAATCAGAAGGGTCAGGATGTTATATGTATCTATGTAGCCATCGGACAGAAGAGATCCACGGTCACATCACTGGTGGCAGATCTGAAGGCAGGCGGTGCCATGGATTACACCATTGTGGTGGCAGCTACGGCATCAGAACCCAGCCCGCTACAGTATATAGCACCTTATTCAGGATGTGCCATGGGTGAATACTTTATGAATAAGGGGAAGCATGTGCTGATCATCTATGATGATCTGTCAAAGCACGCCGTGGCTTACAGAGCACTTTCACTCCTTATCAGGAGACCGCCGGGCAGAGAAGCTTACCCCGGAGACGTATTCTACCTGCATTCAAGACTTCTGGAGCGTGCAGCAAAGCTCTCCAATGAAAAGGGCGGAGGATCGCTGACAGCGCTTCCCATTATAGAGACCCAGGCAGGAGACGTATCCGCTTACATACCTACGAATGTCATCTCCATTACCGACGGACAGATATTCCTGGAGACTGAGCTTTTCCACTCAGGCATAATGCCGGCTGTAAACCCCGGTATCTCCGTATCCCGAGTGGGTGGTAATGCCCAGATCAAGGCAATGAAGAAGGTTGCGGGTACATTGAAGCTCGTATACTCCCAGTACAGGGAACTTCAGAGCTTCGCACAGTTCGGATCCGATCTGGATGAAGATACCAAGTCCCGTCTCGCACAGGGTGAACGTATCGTGGAAGTACTGAAGCAGGATAAGAGTGAGCCCGTCAGTGTTGAGAAGCAGGTGGCTATCCTCTATGCCGTTATCAATAACATCCTGAAAGATGTGGAGGTTTCCGACATAAAGGAATACGAGGCAGGTTTATTCAGTTACCTCGACAATGATGCCGACGGAAAGGCAGCTATGAGTGCCATCCGCGAAACAGGAAAGCTGGAGAGCGATACCGAGGAGAAACTGAAGTCTGCGCTTGATGCTTATACTTCTGATTTTATAAAGAGTAAGGCTTAAAAAGGAGGAACTACATGGCTGCAAATATGAAAGCTGTGAAGCTCCGGATAAAGAGTGTGGAAACCACCATGCAGACCACCAAGGCCATGCAGCTGGTGGCAGCCTCGAAGCTCAGGAAAGCCAAAGAAAAGGCAGATGCCAGTAAGCCGTATCTGAAAACACTGAAGGATACACTTACAGATATAGCCCGGGGGAACCTGGATTTCGTTTCCCCCTACACAAAGCCCGGAACCAATGAAAAATGGCTGTATATAGTCATAGCCGGAGACCGGGGAATGGCGGGCGGATACAATTCCAACCTTTTCAAGTTCATGGAAAGTGAGATAAAAGGAAGGGACATCTCCGTTCTTCCCATAGGAAAGAAATCGGTGGAGTACTTTAAGCACCATAATGTGCCCATTTACACCGAAGCCTATGCGGAGGTAGCCAAGGTAGGCATCAATGACTGCTTTGAGATCGGACGGCTGATCTGCAGGGCTTACAGTGAGGGAGAGTTCGGACACATTTTCCTATGCTATACGAACTTCGTCTCCATGCTTTCCCAGGTGCCTGAAGCCAGCTCCATGCTTCCTCTGTCGGATTTTGCCGCAGATGAGGAAACTGAAGCAACAGGGAAGCCCAGGGATCTGATCCTTTATGAGCCGGACAGCGAAACCGTGTTTAATGAGATAGTACCTGAATATCTGGCAGGTCTGCTCTACTCCAGTATAAATGTATCGGTTGCCAGTGAGCTGGCTGCCAGACGTACTGCGATGGAGTCGGCTACGGATAATGCACAGGAGCTTATAGAGAAGCTGAATCTTTACTACAACCGTGCACGTCAGGCAGGTATCACGCAGGAGATCACGGAGATCGTGGCAGGAGCCGAAGAGCCCTGAGTCTGAAATTCCTGAATGTCTTGCCCTATATGGAGAAGGCATGGCGGACGGGGCTATAGAGGCGAACAACTAATATTAAGGAGTTTCATAAATGAGTGAAAAACATACAGGAAAGGTAATACAGATAACCGGACCCGTTCTGGATATCCGCTTCGAAGAGGGCGAACTCCCGGATCTGAAAAACGCCATCGAGATCGAAGCTGATGGACGTAAAGTGGTTGCGGAAGTCGCTCAGCAGGTGGGTGATGACGTTGTCCGCTGCATTGCCATCAGTTCGACAGACGGTCTGGTAAGAGGAACGGATGCCGTTGATACAGGCGGGCCAATCACAGTGCCTGTCGGTGAAGAGTGCCTGGGAAGGGTATTTAACCTTCTAGGTGAGCCCGTGGACAATAAGCCCGCACCGGAAGCAAAAGAACGCTGGGCTATACATCGTCCCGCACCTTCCTTTGAGGAGCAGGTGCCGGCTACAGAGATCTTCGAGACTGGTATCAAGGTCGTAGACCTTATCTGTCCCTACGCAAAGGGCGGAAAGATCGGTCTTTTCGGAGGAGCCGGAGTAGGTAAGACGGTCCTTATCATGGAGCTTATAAATAACGTTGCCAAGGCTCACGGTGGTATTTCAGTATTCACCGGAGTAGGAGAGCGTACCCGTGAAGGAAACGATCTTTACGGAGAAATGACGGAAAGCGGGGTTTTGGATAAGACAGCGCTTGTATACGGTCAGATGAATGAGCCTCCGGGGGCAAGAATGAGAGTAGGTCTTTCGGGACTTACTATGGCAGAATACTTCAGAGATGTGAAGAATCAGGATGTGCTTCTTTTCATTGATAACATCTTCAGATTCACCCAGGCAGGATCGGAGGTTTCAGCACTTCTTGGACGTATGCCTTCAGCCGTTGGTTACCAGCCGACGCTGGCTACGGAAATGGGTGCTCTCCAGGAGCGTATCACATCTACAAAGAAGGGATCCATCACATCTGTTCAGGCAGTATACGTGCCTGCTGATGACCTTACGGACCCTGCACCTGCAACGACTTTCACACACCTGGATGCTACCACGGTCCTTTCCCGTGATATCGCCTCCAAGGGTATATATCCGGCAGTTGATCCTCTGGATTCCACCAGCCGTATCCTGTCACCGGACGTAGTAGGAAAAGATCACTATGAGATCGCAAAGGGAGTGCAGCAGGTGCTCCAGAGATACAGAGAGCTTCAGGATATCATAGCCATCATGGGTATGGATGAGCTTTCGGAAGAGGACAAGCAGGCAGTTTACAGAGCGAGAAAGATCCAGAACTTCCTGTCTCAGAGCTTCTCGGTTGCAGAGCAGTTCACCGGACTTCCCGGAAAGTACGTTCCTCTTAAGGAAACTCTGAGAGGATTCAGAATGATCCTGGACGGAGAATGTGACGATCTTCCCGAAAGTGCATTCCTCCTTGTGGGAACCATTGACGAGGTATTCGAGAAAGCGAAGAAGTAATCCTCTTAGCCTTCTCCCTCCGGGAGAAGGAGGTGCAACGATTGAGGGAATCAGTAGAAATACCCCTTAGCCTTCTCCCTCTGGGAGAAGGTGGCTCCGAAGGAGCCGGATGAGGGAATTGGAGGTTTATATGTCTGCATATCAGCTTGACATAGTTTCAATGGACGGTCGTGAATACTCCGGAAATGTAGAGAAGCTTCTCCTAAGAACCATTGATGGAGACGTTGAGATCCTGGCCCGGCATATGAATTACTGCACTGCGATAGGCATGGGAACCGCCCACGTGGTAATGGAGGACGGGACTGAAAGGTCGGCCGCCTGTATCGGCGGGATGCTGTCTGTCATGAACGGTATCTGCCGCGTACTGCCCACCACATGGGAATGGAGCGATGAGATAGACCTTGACAGGGCAAACTCTGCAAAGGAACGGGCTGAGAAGGCTCTCCTTGATGAGAAGCTGGATGCGGAAGCAAGGGTCAGGGCGCAGGCAAAGCTCTACCGTGCTCTTGTCAGGATAGGATCGGCTAACAGGGATTAAATAATGACAGAGAATCCTTCACTTTACCGGAAACGTATAATACCTGATGAGTGTATTCCACTGAAAGATGACGAGATCATATATATCAATGAGCGAATCATAGTCACTGCGTGGAAGACACTTCATCAGAGGCATGAATTTGATCACGGCTATTCCTGTTACTTTCTTCAGGAGGGATATAAGGTCAGCAGGTTTCTGAGGTCGGACAATACTCTTGTGTACTGGTACTGCGATATCATCGATTATCAGTATAATGAGGAGGATAATTCCTACATCTTCAGGGATCTTCTGGCAGATGTGATCGTGATGCCTGACGGATTTGTGAAGGTAGTGGATCTGGAAGAATTCGAGCAGGCGCTGGAGTCTGAATCCCTTACCGATATGGATGTGAGGAGAGCGCTGAGGTCTTTGTCGAAGCTCTTAAATATTATTTACGACGGACATTTTGAGAGTCTGACAAGAGAGATCACAATGAGGATCTGATACTAATCTATATCACCCGGGTGGTTTATAATCAATATCATTTTAGATTCTTCGGGTTTCACCCTCAGAATGACAGAAGGCTGTCATCCTGAGGGCGTACTATGTCATCCTGAAGGGACCATGACATCCTGAAAGGACCATGACACCCTGAAGGGACCATGACATCCTGAAAGGACCATGACACCCTGAAGGGGCCATGTCATCCTGAAAGGACCATGACACCCTGAAGGGACCATGTCATCCTGAGCGCAGCGAAGGATCTCTTACGAAATTGAATTATCCCCGGATATCTTTTTTACCATATGAACAAAACATTTACTGAGCCTTTAAGGGAATTAGAAGACTTTGAAGAGCTGAAAAAAAGTGTATTACAAAAAGGAATTACGGATATAGAGGGCCCCATAGATGTGGAGCGCCCTCATCTTATCGTGTCCATAACTCCGGAGGAGAAGACAAAGCTCGTCATAGTAAGTGATGATACAAAAGCCACGGAATTCCTGCAGGATATAAGGTTATACGACAGAAACGCGGTGTATTATCCTCCGAGGGATCTCATTTTCTACCAGTCGGACCTTAACGGAAATAAACTCACAAAAGACAGATTAAACTGTATCAAATCAATTTCTGAAAATAAGGGTGTTACCGTAGTTACTACCTTCGATGCTCTAATGGAGAAGATACCGGGACTTAAACGTGTGCGTGAGGGTATCATCCACATAGATGAGGAGACAGAGATAGATACGGAGGCGCTTTCGCATGAGCTTGTGAGGATCGGCTACAGAAAGAGCATTCAGTGTGAAGAAGAAGGAGAATTCGCCATAAGGGGCGGGATAATAGATATCTTTCCCCTTACCGAAGAGAATCCCGTGAGGATTGAGCTCTGGGGAGATGTGATAGACAGTATCCGATCCTTTGACGCGGGGACACAGAGATCCATTGAAGAACTAAAAGAAGTAGATATTTTCCCTGCTTCCGAGATGATAATGTCGGAGGAAGAAAGGGAGGAGGGACTCGCTGCCTTAAAAAAGGACTTTGAAAAGAGGCATAAATATTTAAGAGACCATATGCTTACCGAGGAAGCCTTTAGATTAAAGGAAACCGTGGAAGAATTTACAGAATCTTTTTCAGAGACCGGAGACACTGGGAATCTCTCCTCATTTGCGGGTTATTTTTACAAAAATATGGCGTCTTTCCTTGATTTCTTTGATCCAAAGGAAACGGTGGTCTTCTTAAATGAGCCTGCTCATCTCTTTGAAAAAGGGGATGCAGTGGAAAAGGAATTCGCAGACAGTATGCTGATGCGATTAGAAAAGGGCTACACTCTTTCGGGTGCTGCTGATTTCCTCTATGGAGTAAAGGAGACCTTTGAGCACATATGTGAATTCCCGGGAGCTTCACTCGGAACTATCCTCCTAAAGCAGGACAGATACGTACCGTCAAAAGTGTTTTCTCTTAATGTCAGGTCTGTAAATGCGTATAATGGCTCTTTCGCGTCTCTTATAAAGGATCTGAAGCACTACAGGCAGGAAAAGTACCGGGTCATCATCCTGTCAGGTTCACGCACCCGTGCAGAGCGTCTCGCAAAGAATATCGGGGAAGAGAGCGGCATACCGGCATTCTTTTCAGAGGACAGGGACAGGGTACTGAAAGACACGGAAGTGATGACCATGCAGGGGTCGCTGCGGCAGGGATTTGAGTATCCGGATATCAAATTCGCGGTTATCAGCGAAACGGATATATTTGGCGGGGAAAAGAAACGTAAGAAAAAGAGAAAGACAGCCTACGAGGGCGAACATATCGCATCCTTTACCGATCTAAATGTTGGAGATTATGTGATCCATGAAAACTATGGACTGGGCCAGTATAAGGGGATCGAGCATATTGAGATAGACGGTACTGTGAGAGACTATGTGAAGGTAAGCTACCGGGACGATTCCTCGGTATATGTGATAGCTTCAAATCTGGATGTACTGCAGAAATACGCCTCCAAAGATACGGATAAAAAGCCAAAGTTAAATAAGCTTGGCAGTAATGAGTGGGCAAGGACAAAGGCGAAGGTCAATACAGCTGTGGAGGGCGTGGCAAAACGTCTTATCGAGCTGTACTCCGAGAGGCAGAATTCCAAGGGATTCTGCTTTGGCAGCGACACGGTCTGGCAGAGGGAGTTTGAGGAAATGTTTCCCTTCGAAGAGACCGAAGACCAGAATATCGCCATAGAAGCGGTCAAGCATGATATGGAGAGTGAAAAGATCATGGACAGGCTTATCTGCGGTGATGTCGGCTTCGGAAAGACTGAGGTCGCCATACGTGCAGCCTTTAAGGCCGTGCAGGAGAATAAGCAGGTGGCGCTCCTGGTTCCAACTACGATCCTTGCAGAGCAGCATTTCAATACCTTTACGGAAAGGATGAAGGACTTTCCGGTGAAAATAGAGATGCTGTGCAGATTTCGGACAAAGACAGAGCAGAAGGCAACCATTGAAAACCTTAAAAAAGGAATGACAGATATCGTCATCGGGACTCACAGACTACTCTCCAAGGATGTTATATTTAAGGATCTGGGGCTTCTAATAATCGACGAGGAGCAGCGCTTCGGGGTGACTCATAAGGAAAAGATCAAAGAGATGCGGAAAAACGTGGACGTTCTCTCTCTTACAGCTACGCCGATCCCGAGAACACTTCATATGAGCCTCGTCGGAATAAGGGATATGTCGGTCCTTACGGAAGCTCCGAGAGACAGGATGCCCATCCAGACCTTTGTGATGGAATACAGCGATGAGATGGTGAGAGAAGCTGTAAACAGAGAGCTTTCGAGGCACGGCCAGGTCTATTTCGTTTATAACAGGGTTAACGATATAGCGGATACTGCTGCAAGGATAAGGAAACTCTGCCCGGATGCCGTAGTGGAATACGCCCACGGACAGATGAGGGAGCAGGAGCTGGAGGATATCATGAGTGACTTTATCCGCGGAGATATTGATGTGCTGGTATCCACGACCATAATCGAAACAGGGATCGATATTCCCAACGTGAATACAATGATCATAAGTGACGCGGATAAAATGGGTTTATCCCAGCTTTACCAGCTTCGGGGGAGAGTCGGCAGATCCAACCGCACCGCCTATGCTTTCCTCATGTATAAGAGAGACCGCCTCCTAAAGGAAACAGCGGAAAAGAGGCTTGCAGCCATAAGAGAGTTTACGGATCTTGGCAGCGGGTTCAGGATAGCTATGAAGGATCTGGAGATAAGAGGCGCCGGAAATGTCCTTGGCAGCGAACAGTCGGGCCATATGGAGCTGGTCGGGTATGATCTCTATTGCCGGATGCTGGATACAGCTGTGAAGCATGAAAAGGGCGAGGAGACAGGCGAGGAATTCACTACTACTATCGATATAGATCAGGATGCCTTCATTCCGGATTCGTATGTTAAAAATGAGAATATAAAGCTGGATCTGTATAAGAGGATAGCTTTTATCGAGACAGAACCTGAGGCCGAGGATATGGAAGCTGAGCTCCATGACAGGTTCGGCGCAGTGCCGAAGAGCGTTGAGAACCTTATAAATACAGCTCTTATTAGGCATAAGGCCCACAAAGTATTTATAGAAAATCTTTCTGCAAAAGACAATACGGTGATATTCGGGATATATCCCAAAGCCCGGCTAAACCCGGATGGAATAGAACCTCTCCTTAACAGGTTTGACGGAGCGCTTACCTTTAAGGCAGCAGGGAATCCGGTATTCTCATACCGTTTTGCCAGAGATGAAAAACACGATTTCATAAAGGTCTCAAATGAGGTCCTGGACAGCATGCGGGAACTGCTGCTGGACTGAAATGCAAGGGCTTGCAATGAGGGAAAGATCGTTCGCCTAAAGGGAGAAGAATAAAAACACCCTGCCGGAATTGTAAACGGCAGGGTGTTGTCTATGGTCCCTGGGGCACGGAGATCCTGTCAAATATTTGAAGAATAGTGATCAGATGGACATTTACTTTTCGATGAATCCGAAGACAATAACATACAGACTTTCTGATCTTCTGATGATGTCGTTTCTCACCATACTTTCAAACGGCGTGAATTCTTTCTGGGGGATAGCGGACCATGTGCGCGTCTGCCACGAAAAATATGAAGAGTATGGTCTCCTCAAAGACGGAAGATATCCAAGCCACGACACGTTCCGCAGGGTATTCTCGCTGATCAACCCCCAGAGCCTTTATGAACAGACACTCCAGGTGTTTTATGACCTGCATAAAAAGCATACCTGTCTCCGACAAGACAAACGAGATTCCCACAGCCCAGGATTTCCTTCGGGAATTCAATTTAAGAAACACTGTGGTTACCGCGGATGCCCTGCATTGTCAGCGCGAGACAGCCGATATAATCTCAAAAAACAAGGGCATCTATGTCCTGCCGGTAAAAGATAACCATTCTCTGTTAAAAGAAGAGATCGCCGCAAAGTTTGATAAAGACCGTTCAAAAGCCGCCATAATAAAAAGGGCCAAAAGAACCTTCGAAATCCTGACACTTCCCAAAGGATACGCCACCGATGGTTTCACAGGTCTTAAAACATTTATAAAAATGATCTCCGGCGCCCATTCATCGAAAAACAGGATCACCATGTTCTTCATATCAAACAGCAGTAATAATGACCTTATATGCCAGGCAATAGAAAACCGCTGGGAAATAGAAAACGGCCTGCATAAGGAAAAAGACATGTTCCTGAACGAAGACCGGTTCAGAAGTTCGGAGAAAAACACCATTAACTGCCTGGCCGTATTAAACAACTTTGCAATGCAGATACTTTTACCATCAAGCAGGAATGGATCTCCAGGCATTGAAATGCCCCTGTTTATATTTTAGGATTTTTGAGTTTATCCGCCCGCTTCCTTTTTTACCCCTCTAAATGATTCATCAAAAACAAAAGATTTGTCGATGTGTATGAAAAATAACCTTATTTTTGCACTCATTTCCTAAAAGAAAATATTTCCATTGGAGGATGCTGATTCTATAAGATTATTGAGGGGGATGCGTAATTACTATCACTATATTATTCCTTTAGCCCAAAAAACACCCCGAAGGAGTATAACTCTTTCGGGGTGAAATCATTTCCTAATCAGGAACAACTTAAGATTACATCAATTATTCAAGGATGAAATTACCTGCGAAGTTTCCGTCAAGAATAACATACTTTGCTGTGATGCCCTTAGCCTTCATAGCATCTGTAGGATCAAGCTCTTTACCTGCATCAGCTATTCCCTTATACTTACCGCTCTTCTTGGTAGGCTTAAGGGTAACCTTCTTATCAGCCTCGGTAGTAACCTTGATGGACTTAACAGCACCGTTCTTTTCCTTAACTTTAGTAGCGGTAACAATCTTGAGCCCGATCTCCTCAGCTATTTTTAAAGCATCCTCATCGTTTCCGCCATAAGCAGGATATACATCGATTACAATAGGAGCGCTCTTAAGAGCCTCCTTTAATGCCTTATTATCAGCCGTATTTTCAAGCTTGATGGACTTGATAACGGTTTCCTTCGCTGATATGGCCTTTCCTGCAAGATCAACCGTAGCGCCCTTGGCATCCTTGATCTTTACTTTCTTGATCTTAACCTCGTCAAAGGATACTGCATTAACCTTATTGTCACTGATCAGATCGCCTGCGCTTACGGTAACACCGCTCTTTGCCTTGTATACTTCGATACCTTTGATAGGTGCTTTCTTTGAGCCAGGCTTATTCTTTCCGTCAAAGGCTATCGCTCTGGGATAAACGATGAAGTAATCTCCAACCTTCTCAGAGTCAATTGCTTTAAGGTTCTCACTAATGGTTGCGAGGTTCTCGGAAAGAACCGTGTCTGCTGAAATAGCAACAGCATTTGCAGAATTTGCGCTTGCTGCTGTGGTCTCAGCGACCTCAGCTTCAACATCAAACTCATCAACTGCAGCGAAATCAGCAATTTCTTCTACAGCGCTTTCGTCTGTTACTGCATCAACATCAGCAGAAATCTCTTCCGCAAAAACAGAAGTATTCATCGTGAATACCATTAATTCCCTGTTGGCGCAGGATTCCCGGGATACGTGCCACAGTTCCTGTAGTATAACCTGTTGTCACTTAGGGATTCTAGCTGCAGATTTTATGGATTTATGTTAAC
>Ga0310691_10002324_pt1 | contig 25686 bp, 30 predicted proteins | sample 176DNAGHGlowgp2_FD_203887 | JGI IMG/M metagenome (GOLD analysis project Ga0310691, IMG submission 203887) | Sheep rumen microbial communities from Palmerston North, Manawatu-Wanganui, New Zealand - 1766 DNA GHGlow gp2 (v2) (version 2) | ecosystem: Host-associated > Mammals > Digestive system >...
CGAATGGCATTCAAGAGGTCAGCGGTTCGATCCCGCTTATCTCCACCAGGACGATTGGCGCAGCTGGTAGCGCATCCGCTTGACGTGCGGGAGGTCACAAGTTCGAGTCTTGTATCGTCCACCACAAAAACCACGGTTTATACCGTGGTTTTTGCTTTTCCCGGGAACTTTTTGCGGCAATCCAACATTCCGCCGACCCCTGCAAAACGATCTGCGGCAGGGGAGAGCAGCGCCGGTCGTTTTGAGTGGCGTCAATCGTTCTCTGTTCCTCTCTGTCCATTACTGTTTTCCCGTTGCACCCGCTATTGCATCCAAACCCAAAGCCCCGCACGGGATCTCGTGCGGGAATTTATTTTATATTTTCTCTCTTTTCCTATTGACTTTATATAAACTCTATGTTATACTTTACTCACATCAAACGAAGGGAGACAATAAAATGAAAGGCACTGAGAAACAGGTTAAATGGGCGGAAGAGATCAAAGCGAACATCTTCACGGCCCTGGACGCAATGGGGAACACCAGCATGACGGAAGAGTTCGCAGCTTTCCGCGCCTGGCTCGATAATAAGGATTCCGCCGCATGGTGGATCGACCTCTGGCAGATGACGAAGACGGCCCGCATGTTCCTGCGCGGCGCCATGGCAGAATACAAGAAATAAGGAGGAACAGCACAATGAAGAAAATCATCAGCGGGAAAGTTTACGACACAGACACCGCCCGGGAGCTTGGCTCCTGGGCGAACGCCGGACACTGGGGCGACTTCGGCCACATGGAGGAGACGCTCTACCGGAAGAAGACCGGCGAGTTCTTCCTCCACGGGGAAGGCGGCCCGGCGACGAAGTACGCCGAGGCGGTTGGCCAGAATGAGTGGTCCGGCGGCGCGCGCATCATGCCCATGTCCTTCGCCGAGGCCCGCGACTGGTCCGAAGAGCACCTGGAGGCGGATGTCTTCGAGGCCGTCTTCGGTGCGGTCTCTGAGGATGACAGCCGGATCCAGGTCTGCTACAGTCTGAGCGCGGCCACGGTGGAGACCATCAAGCGCAAGGCCGCCGAGCTTGGGATCAGCGCCAGCGCCTACATCGACAAGATCGTAGCCGGATAACACCGCCGGAGATCCAGCAAACCAAAGCCCCGCACGGGATTCCGTGCGGGGCTTTGCTCTTTCCGTTATTCCGTGTCTTTGAGATCCGCGATGATCTCTTCCATGGTCGGCGTGGCCGTCGGCTCCGGCTCAGCTGCCGCCGGTGTGATCGCCGGTGCACCGGTCTCATGTTTCCCGGATCCGACTGCCGTCTTGGCGAAGGCATTGTTAAACTCATTAACGGCCGCCTCGATCATGGCCACAAGCTCAGACTCCGAGATCGTGATCCCGTAGCCCTGGAGGATCTCCGAGGCCTTGGCCATCGCCTGGGCGAGCTTCTCCGGCCCGTGGATGTCCTTGTAGACCTGTTCGATGTAGCGCACGGTCGACCGGATGACGTTCTGCTTGATCTCTGTGTTGACGTATTTCTTCCACAGGTTCTTCGCCTGCGCGCCCAGGTAGGCCGCAAGCGCGAGGAAGATGGTGAGGATGATCTGGGTCAGATACTGCTGGATGATGTCGTTCACTGTATAACCTCCATATTCTTAACTTTTTCGTTGATGGTGTCAATGAAGCTGTTGCCGTCCAGCGCCTTATAGGCTGCATACAACAGGACGAAGTTCTGGTAGTCGTACTGTCTCAGCTTTCCGCCGGCATCCTGGCCGCGGTAATAGATTGACAGCATCTCGGCCCGCAACATGCAGCGCTGCCCCTCCTGGGTGCGTTTGGTGTCGAACAGCTTCTCGCGGATCGGTTTGATGATGATCGCAGCCGCCGCCGCGAATGATGTGATCAAACTTAAAAATTGCAGGATCATACTGATGACCTCGAGACTCATAGCCTCTGCTCCCTTCTTTACAAATTAATCAGGGCGGACCATGTGTCTGATCCGACCACGCCGTTCTGGCTGATCTCTGCCGCCAGCTGCAGATCTTTGACCGCCACTTCCGTGGCCGGTCCGAACTCACCGTCCGGCTGCTCCCGGCCGCCGTAGATGCGCCCGCCGCAGTAGTAGCCCCTGCCGATCAGGAGTGTCTGCAGACGCTCCACCGGTTTGCCTGTGTCGCCCTGGCGCAGCTCCGGCAGCGTGACGTCGCAGGTTTTGCCGGGGACATTTGTGTCCTTATCAGACTGCGCCGCCGCGGGATCCGGCGCGGCCGCGTCCTGGCTGCCGGTGTCCGTTCCGGACACCGCGGCGGCCAGGGCCCACTTCGGCCGACCGTAGCCGGCGATGTTGGATGCCCCGATCTGATACGTCCGCCGGGCGACCATGTCGGAGCTGTTGCCCTCCACCGTCGTGATCGTGTTGCCGGAGACGCCGGTCACGATGCCCTGGTGATTGATCCCTCCGGAGACGAAAAAGAAGACCACGTCCCCGACCTCCGGACGCCTGGACCAGGCCCAGGCGTTCTTGAAGAACTGCGCGGACGCGCTGCAGAGTGCGCTGCCGGATCCGATCGGCTGGTAGGTCATCGCGGCCCCAATCTCCAGACCGAAGACGTCGATGAACGCCTCATCCGTGAAAAGGTCGCACCAGGGCTGGTTCTGCGCGTCCCAGCCCAGCAGCCGCGTGATCCGCGGGTCCGCTGCATATTTGTTGTAATTGTTCGTGCCCTCTCGGGTTCCGACCTGGGCGTTGCACCAGGCCACGAGCTTCGCCTTTGCTTCCTCGATCGTCACGGCGTCCCCTCCTTATCAATGTGAAATTGCCTTGGCGTTTGTCACTTTAGTAGGCCTGTCAAAATTCGAGGCCCGAAAACCCCAGTATTTACTGGCCTTTTCAGCCCATGCCCGAAAACCAATTTAAGTGACTATCATGCCGGTGCAAGCAGTTGATTGTCTGCATAATCCGCGGCCGGTGATAAATGTTGCTCTGGCTGGTAATGCGGGCAGTTGATTCTTGTGTATTCTCCATACCGTGGCAGATACTCGCAGCCGGTTATTTTTCTCTGGCAGATGTTGCAGTCAGGAAGCTTGCTGATATTGCGTGAATATATCATACATCCAAGAGCCATTCCAATAGCTACAGCATCATCACCATCTGAAAACACCATCTTTGCTATCCGCTCATAAGCCTCTTCATTTGTCATAGCTTCCTCCTTGACAGTCATGATAGAATGTTGTCGAGGTGATGCCCTATGACTGAGAAAGAAACTCAGCGAGGCCGACCCCGGTTTGGTTCGGAAAAGCAGAAAGCAGAGAAGTTCGTCAAGTTCAGCTGCACACTGCCACCAGATGTCTATGCAAGGCTCGACAAGTATTGCACAGATGAAGAACGATCCAAAGCGTGGGCATTATCAAAGGCCATCATCCCGTGGTTGGAGGAGCGAGGCTATTAAGTCTCGCCCCTTCTTCATTTTATCATGCTCGGTGTTCCCGGTCAATATTTGGGTTCCTGAATCACCTAATTAGGCCGTTAAGTGACTTCGCCATAAACAATTTTTTTGATTTTATTGTATAGATCAAGTTGCTCTATTCCCGGTATGTCACTATCGCAAATCACTTCTGAAACAACTGCGTTGATGGCGGATATTATTTTGTCTGCAACCTCTTTGCTCATAGCACTCACATCCTTTAAGTTTACGTCAGGATTCTGGCTCAGTGACCTCATTAACCGGAACAAGGATGATCTTGCCGTCGGTGTCATGCTCGACCCTGTGAGTGACCTCGCCGCCAGCGCTTGCCAGCACCACCCATCCGTCAATCTTGCCGGGAGAAAGTGCGGTCGATGCTCTGCCGCCATCGTACCGGCAATATCTGAGCGTGGTGTCTTCCGGTTTGAGGATGGCATACAAGACCGTCTGGCCTTTTGCCGTTGTCATGCCGTTAACCCACACACGGATGCCAGCGGATTCAAGGACTTCGATGCGCTTCTCAAGGTCGGCAAGGATCGCCACAACGTCAATCTGCTTTTCGTCTCTGGCGTACTCAGCCGCCATGCTGAGAAGCTCAGGCACATCTGCCTCTTCCAGCTTACCCATTGCAAAGAGCTTGTAGATGCGCTCTTCCATGTCGGAGAGCTTGTAATTGCCGGTTCTGATGATGGATTCAAGAAATTCTTTCATGGTTCAATCCTCCTTATGCATTAAGTGCGGCGGCAATTGCCTGAGTGATCTTGTTGTCAATGTAGAGCTTTGTATCAGCCGTGTACTCCACGCTTACCGGGCCGACATCCGTGTACACCACATTGTTGCCGAGGAGCGTGGTAACTTCCTGCGGGGTGAGCTGGTAGGTGACGGGTTCGGCAAGTTTGTAAACGAGCTGGACACCAGACATAGCAGTTTTGAAATCTGCAACAGAAAACGACTCTTTCTCAGGGTCATAGATATAAATATCATTGGTATTATGTTGCAAAGAGATGCCAAGAGTGCCAACGTAAGTTTGGTTCGCAGTTTTTGTCGGGTAGGCGCTACACACAAGAGGAGCAAGCGTCGTTGGATCATCAATGCGTTTTATACCTGTAACAGACGCACGAAATCGCTTACTCCTGTCAGGTGCAATCGCTTCGTACCACGTCAGCGTTCCCAAATCCACCATCGCCCTATCCACTACCATCTTCCCGCTGATCACGTCCGGCGTACCGCCGTAGACCGTGCCAGCTGTGTCTTGCCAGTTAACGGAGATATGTTCATCTTTCTGCGAGTCATAATCTGCGGCGTTTTCACCTTCAACAACAACGTATTTGAAACTATTCCTTCCAACTACATCTGATTGCGATGCAAAGTTACGAGCCACAACAAAAGCCGCATTGATGAAAGTTGTTATATTTGCGGATGAACTCCAACTGTTTGGCACATAGTTGTATTGACTATCGAATTGAACAGTAACAAGATTATTCAAATAATTATTGTTATTGTCGATAATTGCTGTTGAATATACAGTATTGGGCTTTACTGGAATAAAATCAGTTGATTTACTGTCTCCACCCGATGGTAACCACACTCCATTGCCGTCATAATTACCATTTCTAAATTTGGACTGATCAGCTAAATTCCCGCCCGTTCTCGCCCCGCTCAATCCCGTCCATCCACTGATCGGGCATTCGTTGGAGTAGGGGGCGAACGTGGCGTCGGTTTCGGAGACGAGGCGGATCATTGGATAAATCGTTGTGTTGTAGGTGACTCCGCTGGTCACATAGACACGCGCCAGCAGGCCGACAGCGGTAGACGGGACGGTGTTTGTTGCAGAAGTGGATTGAGCCATACTTGCAATCAGCGTGTCAAAGCTGGACCCATTGGTCGAAACGAAAACCTCAAAGCGGTCGACTACGTTTCCAACGGAAACCACCACGCTACTGCCTATCAGCTCATCCGGCATGGCGCTCAAGTTTCTGTAAATGTCGATGGAGTCGTTTGCTGTTGCTGTGCCAGACAGCTTCACGCTTCCGTCATTCAAGACTTCGACAGTGATGCCGCTATATGTGCGCGGCGATACATTGTTTGGGAGCTTATTCTTCCCGCCACCGGCCGGCCACGGATGATCATACCCATGCAAATCCTGCACCGGCTCGATCTGAGCCACCAGCTTCTTGATGGGCATACCGTTTGCGCCGTCGGAAAAGCTGGCGATAGCACCGCTGACCGTCTCAAGGATGACAGGAGCTTTGGAGTCAAGGCCGGTAGTTTCGTCATTTAATTTGCGACTTAAGTCAGCGACGTCATCCACCAGATCGGTGTAATCCGGGGGGATGTGCTCGAGCACTTCGGCGCCTTTATCCTCCACCGCCTGCACCTGGTTTGTCCCCGCCTGGTTGACTGCGGCCACCTGATTCGCGCCCGCCTGATTCACTGCGCCGGTCTGCGTGGTACCCGCCTGGTTCACCGCGTTGACCTGCGTCGTGCCGGCTGATCCCACCGCATCGACCGCACTCGCCCTGGCGTTCCTGACCGCTGTGACCGCTGCATCCTGAGCTTCGAGGATTGGCCCTTGCACCAGCTCTGCCTTCTGTTCCGGCGTCAAGTCCTCATAGGTCAACGGATCGCCTTTGGCGCCACGGGGGAGCCCGAAGTTCAATGTCACGGCTCCAGTCTCTTCGTCCACGGTCTTCTCCACCGTGGCCGGTTCCCCAGTGGCCAGAGTCTCCGCGGCCACGCTGAGGTTCTGCACGGCCTCCGCCGCTGCCTCCGCCTCCCCGGCAGATACTCCCGCCGCTTCTGCTGCGGCTTCCGTCCTGGCCACGCCGCTGTTGAGGGCTGCGATCGCCTCATCGATCACGTCCGCCTGCGCAGGATCCGGCGTGATCGTCTCCGGCGGCTGCCCCGGCGTGATGTAGATCGTGATCCAGTATTCCCGGTTCCGGCCTCCGTTCTCACCGTAGAGCACGACGTATGCCGTGATCGGCGCCGAGCGCTGCAGCAGCTCGTTCGGGATCGCGACGCCGGACGCGTCGCCGATCTCCGGGATCGCGTTCCGGGTGTACACGGTCGAAAATTCGACCTTGTAGCTGTCCGGCAGCTCAATGCCTGAGATCTGCAGGACCTGTTCCGTGTCCCACTGGGCGAGGGACGGGGACGCGGTTGCGGTGTTGCAGTTTTCGGCGAACACCGCCGTGGTCACATTCAAAGCCATATAGTTTCCCCCTTCTTTCCGTTTGATTGCTTACGCCAGCAGGTAGGTCGCGCTCACGCGGTAGCCGACGTTCGCGCTCTCTTTGAGCGAGAGCGTGATCGCGCCGTCCGTCCCGATGAGGCAGTAGGTCGTCGCCGAACAGGCTGCGGCGATTTCTGCCGCAGGCCGTTTCCCGGACGCGAGCGTTGCCCAGGTCTTCCAGTTCGTTGTCGTTCCCGCGGCCGACGGGACTAATAATACCGAGACCATCGCCATCTTGCCCCACTGCGCATAGACCGCGTCTGACACGCTGAAGCCGGATGCGACGGAGCTGAAAATGCCCGACGACCCCGTCACCTTGACGAGCCCGGTCGCGCCCGTGCCGCCCTGCCCGATGGTCAGGGGAAGGTCGCCGCTGCTTCCGAGCCCGAGGGCGGCCCTCCACTTTGCGGCCTCCGTAACCGCCACGCTCCGCGTTCCGTCCTCATTTACATACAGGCTCACGTTATTCTCTATGAGGGAGCCGTTTACGGTTCGCTGCGCCCCAAGCTGCATACCGATGGCATTGGCTGACGTGAAGATATTCTGGAGCTTCCCCAATACGGTGCCGGCAAGATCTCTGAAATAGAGCCTGCGGTCCGATGCCGTGGCGGACGGCGCTGTTCCAATGGTGTGACTGGTGCTTTTAAGGTTGAGGTCACCCGTCATCGTGTCGCCGGTCTTGCTGACCTTTCCGTCGAGCGCGGTTTTGACCCCGCCCGACGTAACCATCTTGCTGCTGCCGGCTGTAGGTGTGGTATCGACGGACGTGTTCCCGGTTCCGCCCTGCGCGATGGTGAGAGGCAGCGCCCCATCCGTGTTGCCGAGCCCGAGGGCCTTCCGCCAGGCCGCCGGGTAATTCATGTCAACGACCCCGGCTCCTTCGTCACTCATGTACAGCCCGAGATAGTTGTATTTTGTTGTTCCGTTGATCGGCTGCTCTCCGTACATCTGGATCCCCGCGGTCCCGTTTGATCCGTGAAATGCCATTAGCCGTCCGATTTGTTTCTCGGCGGAATCCAGGAACGCGAAGGCGGCTGACCACTTATTGGATTCAGGTCGTGTCCCGAGGGTGATCGAGTTGGCGATCATCGAGAGCATGGCGCTTATGATTTTCAGGCCGCCTGTCATCGTGTCGCCGCTGCGTCGCACGTACTGCTCCGTTTCCGGCGTGCTGGTCCCGATCCGGCCGAGGACCACATAGGTCCCAGAGAGGCGCATCACCACGACCCGGTCCCCGGCCGCCGGCGCGGGGTAGGCGCTGGTCATATACTTGTATTTTTTCCGCGTGGCCTCGGTCTCTCCGTCCGGGATCAGGGTGAGGCCTCCGCTTGTAACGGCGGCCACCGTGGCGAGAAGCAGGTCCGCGCCGCCCGTCTGCTGTTCCTGCCGGTCCAGGAGTCGGTTAAATGGGTTAATCAAGCGTCATCACCGTCCTCTCCAGTGTGTGGGTCATCTGTCCGCCGACCTTCAGGTCCATAGTCCACGCGGACTCCCTGCAGATCGCCATCAGCTCCCCGTAGCGGATGGCCGTCACGTCGTCGACCCCGAAGCCCGGCAGCAGGCAGCTCTTCACCGTGATGACCTCGCCGGCCATCATGCTGTCCGAGACCTGCCGATTCGCGAAGGCCTGCAGCGCTTCCTGCGAGGAAATGTTGTTGATCTGGATGACCTTTGTGATCCGTTTTCCCCGCCTTGCGATACTCAGGGGGCTCTGCGGGTTGGTGTTCTCCGCGACGGCCGTCATGGCCGCGCTCTTGTCCGCGTTGCTGCAGACGCAGACGAAGACGTTCGGCGCCGCCAGCACGTCCGTTTCGCTCTGGATCCCCGGGAGCAGAAGGCTCTCGATCTTGGTGTCGTCCAGGACGTGGCCGATGTTGACCGCCGCGGGGATCATGACCGGCCGGATCATGGCGGCGCCGCGGCCGTCAAACCAGAGCTGGCCGTAGTTGATCTCGGTGAGCAGTTCGTTCACGATGTCCAGGCAGCTGGTGCCGGTCGGCCATTCCCGGTCCTCGGCCAGCACGGCGGACGTCGGGACCGCGTTGATCACCGCGATGCCGGACCCGGTCAGGACCGACACGGCCGCCGCGACATAGTTGGTCCCGGCGGCAAAGAACACGCGGCTGTCGTGGCGGGTGTCCCGCACGGTCCAGCACCGGTCGTTCGCCGTGATGTTGATGCTCGCGGTCTGCCCGTTGTCTGCTTCCTGGACGCTGATCGGCCGGTAGATCCCGAGGCTGTGCGCGACGCCGTCCAGGATGAGCTCCGGCCGGATTTCGTCGTGCATCCAGTCCACGTCCTTCTGCGGCGGAAGAAACGAGCCGGTGAAATTCATCTTCACCGCGTTGCTGCTCCGCATGGAGATCCGCGGGACAGCCCCGGTCGGGGGATAGATCTCGCCGTAGTCGGCGCCGTCCCGCATGATGCGGTAACGGAAATCAAGCGTCCGTGTCATCGACAAAGTCCTCCCGGTGAATCTGCTGGATGCTGAAGGTGTAGCTGTCACAGAACGCCGTGGCGGTTTTTGCGTACTGGCTGAAGCCGCCGACGACGACCTGGCCGCGCGGACTCTTCAGGATGACGGTCTTTTTCCGCAGGGCCTCAAACCGCCGCGCCTCCGCCGGATCCTTAAATGCGCAGTCGTAGCTGCCCGTCAGGCCCTCGAAGCGCGACTGCTCCAGAATGGGGAAGTCCGCAGCCGCGATATGCTGCAGCGCGACCGTGTTCGCCCACTCGAAGCTCTGTGTCCGCTCTCGCTCCGTGCTCAGTCGGAGCGAGAGCCACTCGCCGCCCTCCGCCGCAGCGATCATGGGGGACCGCACGGCCATGGATCCTTCCACCGTGTTCGACCTGGTATAGTTTCCGTTTGCGAGCCAGATCTCGGCGTAGTAGGTATGGGTCCCGAGGACCATGCGGTCCCGGAACTGCCGCGCGGAGGTCCTGCCGATCCGCTTGCCGTCCCGGTACCACTGCACCGGTGAGGCCGCGGGCAGGCCCGTCGCCGTGACCGTGAGATCCGCGTCGACGCCGAAGCTCCCGGCCAGCGTCAGGCTGCCGGTGGGCGTGTTCTGCACGTTGACGGAGGTCTCGGCGTAAGTGCTCCAGAGCCCGTAGGAGCCCTGGATCCGCACGCGGATGCTGTGGACCCCGTCTTCCAGCGGTTCCGGCACGGTCCAGCTGTAGACGCTCGGCCCGTACTCCGCGGCGACGATCTCGCCGTCGATGGTGATCTCATAGGCTTCCTGGCCGTCCGACTGCCAGCTGATCGTGGACAGGGGCACGGACGTGGCGGAGAGTCCTTCCGGAGGCTCCGGCGCGCGCAGCACCACAAAGGATGCCTCGTTGACCGGCCCCGCGACGCTGTCGCGGTTGTACGCCTGCACGCGCCACGCGATCGCCCCGGCCGGGAAGGTCTTGGCAGCGGCGGTGTAGGACGTGACGTCTGCTGTGGTGTTGAGGAGCTGGTGCCACTGGCTGGAAGACTCGGTCGGAAGTTTCCACCAGAGCCGCGTCCTGGTCGGCTTGGTGCCGTCCGTGTTCTGGACGATCCAGCGGAAGGTGATGGGCTTGGTGCCGTCTTCTACGACGCCGATCGGCGTCTGACAGATCGCGTAGGTCGTGCTGGCTGCCGTCGAAAAGCTGTAGACTTGGGACTCTGAGCTGCAGCCGCCCACGTCCGTGCCACTGAGGTACCACTCGATCTCGCTGGCCACCGGGAAGGTGTTGGCCGGGATGGTTACGCTCGTGGTGCCTCCGGAGGCTGCCACGTCGGTCCAGCTGCTTTCGCCGCTGACGCGCCAGTGGAAGACCGCCGAGGCCTGGTCGTAGGATGCCGCCGGCGTTTTGAAGTACCAGGAGAAGGTGATCGCGCTGCGCGGATCCCGGTAGCCGGAAGTCGGGCTGCTCTGGGGTGTGATCTGTGAGGTGACCGTCCGGAAGGACGTCACCGCGGTCTGCGAGGTGTAGCCGCCGGCGTCCGTGCCTTCCAGGTACCAGTAGACCGTCGAACCGTTGCCCGGGAAGGTGTTCTTCGGGACGGTCAGGCTTGTGGTCGTTCCGGAGGCCTCGATAACCTGGTACGGGTCCGACGTGGACGCGCGCCAGTAGAGCTTCGCCGACGCCTGCGCGTAGTCGCTCTGTCCGCTCTGGCCGCTGCGGAAGGCCCAGGAAAAGCTGAGTGCCTGCCCGGACTCCACGCTGTTGCCGGATGGGTAGGTGATCGCCGTGATCTTCGGCGCGGCCGTGTTGAAGGAAGCTGTGCTGGTGGTGTGCGTCGTGTCCTGCTTCCCGACGGAGCTCAGGTACCACTGGATCGTGGAGCCGGTGGGGAAGGTGCTGGCCGGCACGGAGTAGCTCTTCGTGTTTCCGGAGATGCTGATCTCATGCCAGGTCCCCGTGGTCCCGACGCGCCAGAAGAGCTTCGCCGAGGTCTGGGTATACTCTCCGGATGCGGTATAGAGCGACCAGGAGAAGCTCAGGGCGTTCCGCGGGTCGATGTTGGACCCGGACGGGTTGGCCGTCATCCTGAGGGAGACCGCCTGCGTCGTGAAGGACTGCGTGCTGCTGGTCAGGACGGTGCCGTCCTTGTCCGTTGCGCTGACGTACCACTGGATCGAGGCGCCTGCGGGGAAGGTGTACCCCGCGATCGAGAGCGTCTTTGTATTCCCTGAGACGTTGACGGCGTTCCAGGTGCTCGCGCTGCTCACACGCCAGTAGAACTTCGCCGAGGCCTGGGTGAAATCGCCGTAGCTGTTGTACACGCGCCAGGAGAAGGACGCCGCATTGCGCGAATCAACCCCGGAGCCGGACGGATAGCTCTGCAGAGCTATGGATGTCCCGGCAGTCCCGAAGGTTCTCGAGGAAAGCGTCGCGGTGTTCCCGTCCTTGTCCGTCGAGGTCAGGTACCATTCGATGGTTTGCCCGGCGGGGAAGGTATAGCCCGGCACGGTCTTCGTCTTCGTGTTTCCCGGGATGCTGATGCTGTTCCAGGCCGAGGCGCCGGAGACCCTCCAGTACAGATTTGCGGAGCTCTGGGTGTAGTCCGTCGAGCCGAACCGCAGCGTCCAGGTCCATGTCATGTCCGCGCGGCTGTCGCGGCTGTTTCCCGTCGGATAGGTCACGCTCAGCGTCGGCGTGGTCATGGTGATCGTCAGCGTCTCGGAGTTTGCGGTCGTGCCGTCCGTGTCCGTGGTCTGGACGTAGTACTCGATGGTTTTCCCCGCGGGGAAGGTTCCGCCCGGGACCGTGATGCTCATGGTCGAGCCGGAAACACTAAGGGAGTTCCATGAGCCTCCCTGGACGCGCCAGAACAGCTTCGCCGAGGCCTGGGTCCAGGTTTCGTCAAGGCAGTAGCTGCTGGCGTCGTTTTTGACGAGTTTCCACGCGACGCTGCGCGCCACCGTCGGATCACCGCCGCTCAGCCGGGTGGTGATCTCCGGCTTGCTTTTGATCGTGACCGCGTTGTCGTAGGTGACGCGCACAAACGCTCTTGTGCTTCCGTCCGCCAGGACCGTCTTTCCGAGCCATGGTGTGGTATTGATCGTAATCGGCCCGGACAGAGACAGCGATTTGTTCTGCAGAAGGAGCACCGCCGGGTAAGCGGTGCTGCCGCCGTCGAGAGCCCTGATCGGGATCCATGTGTTTGCCCAGGAACCGACGCTGATCCCGAGCTCGCTGGCCGTTGCGTCTCCGTAGATGGTGGAAATATCCGCCGGCAGCGTGTTGTAGGTGACAGTCCCGGCGTCGAAGTCCTTCCGGCCGTCGACGAGCAGGAAGCCGTCGCCGCCGCGGATGTAGGCGTACAGCGACGCGCTGATGATCTTGTTCCGCTTCAGGCTCGTCGGAAACGCGGCAAGCCCGCCGAACAGGAGGAAATTGTCATAGGAGCGATCGGTGTAGTCGTCGGAGAGCCGGTACTGCGTGGATGTGTTCGTTCCGTCGTGCGCGTTCGGGCTCGCCTGCTTGCAGTAAGAGAACTTACTGAAGCTGAGGTCCCTTGTTACATTCGCCATATTCTCACCTCGTTTGCAGTTCCGCGCCGGCGTCCAGCATGATGGCAACCACGTCGTTAAACTCTTTTACGTTCTTCGCGTCGATCGTCACATTTGCGTAGATGATCGGCGCGGACATCTGCCGGCTCTCCTGGTTGCTCATGATCTGCGAGCCCTGGGGAAGGTTTACCAGCTCCGGCCCATTTTCTCCGACCCAGGTCAGGCCGCCGCGCCAGTTCTCCGTGCCCCCGGCGTTGTGGCCGTAGAAGCTGGAGTATTCGTCCCAGGTACCGTCCTGCTGCATCCTGGTCCTCTGGTAGTTGTTGGCGGTTCCGGAGCCGTAGCCGAGGCCCAGCGCGTTCTTCGCGCCGGAGAAGTCCAGCGTCAGCACGCTCTTGATGAGATCCGCGGCATCGGCGATCACGGCCACAAACTGCGCCACGGCGCCCAGGGTGACCCGTACCGCGTCCAGGGCTGTGTTGAAGCCCGGCAGACCGGTCAGAATCTCGCCGCCGGTCCGCAGGATGTCGACCAGGCTTTCGATGATGCTCGCGAGGTTTTCGATCAGCCCCGAGCGCTCCAGCATCTCGCCGGCCTTGGCTACCGCGTCGGAGAAGAGTTCCATGGCCGCCTTGGCCGCCGGCGCGAAGTCCGCGGCCATCTGTCGCCGGTTGGCCTCGATCGTGAGCTGCAGCTTCTGGTAGGCGTCGTCCACTTCGCCGAGTTTCCTGGTCTGCTCTTCGTCCAGGATGTACCCGGCCGCCTTGGCCTCCGCCGCGTATTCCTTCAGGGCGTTGCTGCCCTGCTTGATCAGGGGATTGAGGTCCTGGGCGCTCTTGCCCATCAGGTCCATCGCAATCGCGTCCCGCTGTGTCTGGTTTTCCACCTGGCCCAGCGCGTCGATCACGTCGTAGAAGACCTCTTCCGCCGATCTCAGCTGCCCGGATCCGTCCGTGATGCTGACGCCGAGCTGCGCGAAGGCTGCCTGCGCGCTCTCGCTGCCGCCGGCGGCGTCGCCCATGGCCTTGGTGATCTTGGTCATGGAGCCGGTGATGGTCTCCGCCGAGACGTCGATGAGGTTTGCGGCGTAGTCCCACGCCTGCAGCATCTCCGTCGGTACGCCGGTGATGGCGCTCTGGGTGAGGTATTCGTCCACCTGCGCCGCCACGTCCAGCGTCATCTGCCCGAGCTCCTGCACGACTTTGACCATCGCGGCGATCGCGGCGGCAGCCGCGGCCATGGCGGCCACGGTTCCGGCGGAGAGGCCTTCCATGCCGTTGAGCGCGTCCTTCGCGCCCTTTGGGAGCTTGACGCCGAGTTTGTCGGCAAGCGTGTCGACAGTATCTCCGAGGCCCAGCATCTCCTGGCCCTGCCCCTGCAGGGCTGCGTTGTTTTCCTCGATCGCGTGCTGCAGGTCAAACTCCGCCGCCTGCGCCCGGTTGAGCTGGGCGGCGAACTGCTGGGTCCGCGTGTCGCTCTCGCCGTACTGTCGGGCGGCCGCCTGCAGCTGCTGCTGCAGGAGTTTGACCTTGTCCTGCTGCTGCAGCAGCTGCCGTTCCAGGAGCTCGCCCGCCCGGGTCAGGTATTCCGTGCTCTCCGTGTTCCCCTGAAACTCCGCCTTGAGCTTCTGCATCTCCGTGGCAAGGGTTTTGTTCCCCGCGTTGAGTTCGTTCAGGGCTTTTTTGTATTCGGCCTCGCCGTCCAGCTGGACGCGCGCGCCGAGGGTTCTGACACTTCCGGCCATCAGGCGCCTCCTACAAAAAGATCATAAAGACTCGGCTGGTTTTTCTCCGGGACCGGAGCAGCATCCAGCTGAATCTTCCGCGGTTCCGGCTTCCGGAAATACGCATTGAAAAGCGCATGGAGCCGGGCCGGGTTCATGGTCTTCCAGAATGTTTTTTCATCCTGGTGACAGTCAAACATCCAGATACTGAGAAACCGGGCAATGTCGATCCCTTCGGATCGGCCTGCCCGGTCGTTCAGTTTCCCGAGTCGCCGGGATATTCGGCGGAATCCTCCGCCGTCTGTTCTGCGGTGTCCGCTCCGGACACCGCCTGCGGGGGGATGATGGCCCGGGTGACCAGGCCGAAGATCTCCTTCATCGGCACCTGGCCCTGGCTGAGCTTCCGGCCCAGGCTCTTGCGGGTGAAGCGCTCCGGCCAGCCCATTTCCTCGGCGTAGTCGTTCATCATGGCCGCGAGAAACTCCATCACGCTGCGGTAGGGCCGCCCGTCGGTCAGTGCGTCCGTGATGGCCCCGCCGTAGACTTCCTGCACGTCCGCCAGGGCGTTCATGTTCGCCCGCAGCAGGTAGGTCTTCCCCTCAAACTCAAAGGGGAGTTCTTCCAGTTTCAGACTCACGGGTTGCCGCCTTCTTCGTCGCCGGTCTGATCACCGGTCTGATCGCCGGTCTGGCTGCCCCCGAAGACCGCCTCAACCCAGGCCTTCGCCTGCGCCTCGCCGTCTACCAGCGCCCAGGCGTAGAAGTCCTGGTCCTCTTCGTCCGTCGCCATGAGCTGGCCGCTGATCGTCGGGGTCGCGAACTGGATGTTCCGCCCCTTGGTCTGCAGGTTAAGCGACGGCGGGCCGAAGAGGCACTTCCGGATGAACAGACAGAAGTATTTCTTTGTTGTGTCCCGCAGGTCCGGGCTGTAGAAGGCGATGCCGACGTAGTGGCCCGCGTCGTTGGCGCCGATTCTCTGGCCGGTGATCTCCTCGGTGGTGGGCGTGCTCCCGCCCGACGGAGTGTAGGAGATGCTGTGCGTGTCCGCTCTGGTGCCGAGCAGGAGCGTCTGGGCACCGGCGAGAAGGTACTTGACGCCCAGGCTGATCGTGCCGCCGACCATGAGCCGCAGGTATTCCGCCTTTGCGTCCTCCGCGTAGAGGGAAGCCTCGACGATTTCCGGCTCAATCTGTGCCGCCATGGCGTCGCCGACCTTGACCGGAGCGCCGTAGCTCACGGCGCCGGCCGCCAGGTTGTACGGGGCGGCGTAAATGTGTTTCAGTCCATACTGAGGCATGTCGATCCTCCTTGTGATCTCGTGTTATTGTTTATACTCGTTTTCGATCCAGTCGCCGATGATCTTGCCGGCCGGCCGGACGATGTCGTCTTCTCCCTCGGCCAGCGCCGGGCGGATGAACGGCCGGGCCGGCTGCCCCCGTTTCCCGTATTCGTTGACGAAGGCGATCTCCGCGTTCCGCGTCTTGGTCTTCCCGCGGGTGCGGGTACCGGTAAAGCTGATCATCTTGTATCCGCCGGTGTCGGTGATCTTGGGCTTGCGTTTGGTGCTGACCTTGTCCAGGATGTGCTCGCCGCTCTCCGGGTCCCGGATGCCCAGGCTCTCGCCTTTAGCCCGGATCTTGTCCGCCGCGACCTCGGCCATGGCGTCCAGGGCCTCGGCCGTGATGTCCTCCGGGATGTCGGCGATCCGCCGGAAGGCGTCGTTCAGTTCGTCCAGCCCGTAGAGCTCAAGCGAAGCCATAATAACCGCCACCGTCCGTGTATTCGCACTCGAGGACCCAGTGCTGGCCGTCGGCGTCCGTGGCGTCCGTCGGGATGGGCCAGGTGAAGTCCTGATCAAAGAGAGCCCGCTCGATCGCCAGAATGGCCTCTCTGGGGTCTTTCCCGTGCGGGTAGTATAAATGCACCTGGACGAGGTAACGCGCGGCCTGTGGCACGCCTTCCGCCCACACCTCGCCCGCCACGTTGTAGTTCCAGACGATGTACTCGGTAAGAGGGCCCTTGTACATGTGCGGGAAGACCGCGCCGGGGAAGAGGGGAGAGAGGGCCGCCTGGATCGCTTCGGCCACGCAGGCCTCCTGCAGGGTCGTCTCGCTCATCGGATCACCTCCGTGAGGATCAGCGTGAGAGAATCGAAGGTCTGGGCGAAGCTCCGGACGATCCGGTACCGCCGCCCGTTAAATTCCGCCAGGCGGTACCCGCTGTACCCGGCCGGCCAGAAGTCCAGATAGTCCACCGTGTTGACCTCCGCCTGCGCGCTGGCCTGCACGCCGGCCTTCATGGACCGGTAGAACTCCGACTGACTCACGCCGTCTTCCCAGTCGCACATGAGAGGCGGCTCGCTGCGGTGCTCGATCGCGCCGCTGAAGCCGGAGGCCGCCTGCGGCTCCTCCACCCAGATGAGCGTGATCTCATCCGACCACGGCGTATGCAGCGTTGAGTTCGGGCTCATGTGCTCGCCTCCGTCCTGGCTTTCTGGCCGAAGAGGCGGTTATTCCGGGCGATGACCAGCATCCGCGGCATCGGCGCGCCGTCGATCCGGTTGCGCCAGAGCCAGCCGGCGTACATGATCACCAGATCCCGGTCGGCCTGCGTGTCTTCCAGCGTGATCCCCTCGGCCGTGAGGCGCTCCTGCGCCTCACAGAGGCGGTCCCGGAGGCGCTGGTCGTAGGCGTCCGCCCGGATGCCCAGGTCGATCTTCAGACCGCTGAGCAGCTGTTCCATGTCCATGTCCGCGCCTCCTTCCGTTTAACGTTCCGCGGCCTCGATGGCCGCGACGATCTCAGCCTTGGTGTTCCGGCTGCTGACGCCCTCGATGCCGAGTTCCGCCGCCATGGCCAGCAGCTGCGCCTTGGTCATCCCGGTGAGATCCGGGACGCTCTCGGCGTTCTGGCTGCCGGCGTCCGTGTCAGGCTGCCCGGCGTTCTCCGGCTCCGCTGCGGCGGTCGTGACGGCCGCCGCTTTCATGGTCCGGAGAGGGGAGGGCGAGCTGAGCGTACCAGCCGCCGGACTTATTCCCCCGTGTTCGCGGTGTCCTGGGGGAAGGTGACGCCGGTGGCCGTCGGGGCGGTGCCGCCGATGCCGAAGGCCGCGAAGGCTTCCGCGATGACCGGGGCGCCGTCGTAGCGGGCCGTGCCCTTCATCACGGTCTCATCCTGCAGGAAGCGGACGTGCTCGGAAGTCGCGAATTTCTTTCCGGCGCGCTCCACGAGGACGTAGTTCTCGAAATATCCGCCGATCAGCACGTCGTTCGGGATGAACTCGAGGGTTTCGACCTCGCCGCCGATGACGGGCATCTGGGTGCCGAAGCCGGAGACGATCGCGCCTGCGGCGTTGACGGCCAGGCCTTCGGCCTGCAGCTTGGTGAGGGTAGTCTCGTTCATGCACCAGGTCTTGCCGCGGGTGGCGTGCTTGCCCTTGATGGCACCAGAGCCGACGATCAGGGCCTTGAAGAGCTCGAGGCCGGTCTTCGGAGCCTGTGCAGTGCCGATGGCGATCAGGTTGCTGCTGTGCAGATCCGCCCAGGGCCTTGCGGTGGCCGGGTAGCCGGACGGGGCCGCGGTCTGGGCGAGGCGGGTCATGATGCCCATCGGCATCTTGAGCGCGGTGTTGGTGTTGCGGCCGTAGAGGATCGCCTTGTCAAGCGCAAGGCCGATGGCCTCACCCATGGCGGTGAGCAGCTCGGCCAGCAGGTCGAGGTCGCTGTCCTCGAGGTTGGCATTGCAGATCGTGAAGTAGCCGGATACCTTGTAGCAGTCGAACTCCCAGCCGTAGAAGGCCATGGTCAGCTCGTTGAGGTTGGCGCAGCAGTCGGTCCAGATGGCCTCCGGAACGCTGCCCATGATGTTCTGGCGGGCTTCGCCGCGGACGTTGCGGACGCTGACGTGCTTGAGCAGCTTGGAGTAGTTCTCCAGGTTCTCGCGCAGCAGGCCGAGCAGGACGTCCGGCACGGTCAGGCCGACGTTGGTCAGGGCGCGCTTCTCGCGGATCGCGGTCCGGGTCATGGTCAGGTAGTCCTGGACGTCCTGGCGCTGGACCAGGGCGCTGCGCTGTTCGGGGGTCATGCTGCGGAAGATCCGCGCGCGGGTGTTCATGTTGGGCATGGTGCTGTTCTCCCTTCTCTCATGTTCTGCCGGGGCGGTCTCTGCCGCTGCCGGCGGTGTGGTGTTCTGGCGGGCCTCTTCGGCGGCCAGGTCGTTTTCGAGTTCGTGGATCTCGTTCTGCAGGGCGGCGACGGCGTCGTTGTGGGCGCTGCGCTCCTGCTCAAATTCGTCGATCTCGCTCTCCAGGCCGGCGCGTTCTTCCGCGCTGGTCTCTTCGGTGACTTCTTCGATCGCCGCGGCGTATTTGGCCTCGCGCCTGTCGAAATCCGCGTTCTTCTCCTGCAGCGCCGCCAGGGCGCTGCGCTTCTCGGCGAGCTTTCTGCCGATCAGCAGGGCCTTCAATGCCATTTCGTGAGCCTCTCTTTCTGTTTATTCTTCCAGGCCTCGGTCTCCCGTGCCCGGATCTCCGCAAGCTGTTCGCTGCGGGCCGTTACGTTGGTTGCCTCATAGGCGGGGAAGGTGCAGACGCTGACCTCGTAGAGCTCCACGTCCCGGATCGTCCAGTGGACGGATCCGTCGTCCTTGACCTCGGTGTCTTCCTTGATGATCCGGAAGCCGAAGCTGCACTGGCTGACGTCGCCGCGCTTCACGCGCTCGTAGGTGTTCACCGCATCCGAGTCCTTCGGGTTGATGATCACCTCGCCCCAGAGGCCGATATCGTCCTCCCGGAGCTTCAGCGTGCCGGCGATTGTCCGGCCCAGCACCAGGGTGCTGTCGTGATTGGTCAGGGCTCTCACGTCGCCGTTGAGGCTGTTGAGGAAGGTCCCGGGGGCGACGCTCTCGCTCATGCCCGGGCCGATCTCATAGATCGAATTGAAGACGACGAAGTAGCCGGCGATCACAAGCTGGCCGCTTTCATCCTCTCTTGTCTCGAACCGGGTCGGGACGCTGCGGACCTGGCGGAGCCGGTCGCGCGTTTCATCTGGTCTCATAGTTTTCCTCCTTCCGGCGCAGCAGGCAGCTGTCGGCGTTTGGCCTCAGCGCCCACCAGCCTTTGCAGGCCTTGAAATATTGGAAGGCGCAGGGCGCGCCGTTGGATCTGCTGCAGCGGATCTTCATCTGCTCGCCGTAGCTCGCGTGCGGGCAGCTCAGGCCGGGCTGTCTCATTCCTTCGCGCCTCCGTCCTTCAGTTTCTTCTGCAATCCGGCCATGTCCCACGGGATGTAGTTCTCGAGGACCCGGTATTCTTTCAGGCCTGCCGGCTGCAGGTGCATCTTGGTCCGCCATTCGTCGCCGCTGACGAAGCCGCGATCGGAGCCCTGCAGGAGGACATCGCTCAGGCTGGCCAGATCGTAGTCCATCAGGCTCCAGTAGTTCAGGCGGACGTACCATTTCGGGTTCAGGATGAGGCAGCGCGTCATCTCCTGCTGGATCGTCTCGGCGATGGCCCGAACCTTCGTCTGCACGAAGTTGTTGTATTCGTCCCGTTTGAACTCGCCGACGCCCAGCAGGAAGGGCGGAACGCCCAGCACCGCCGCGACGGTTTTCTTGTCCATCTGGACCGAGTCGCTGATGGCCAGGTCCGAGAGCGTCAGGGGCTTGACCTGTTCCACCTGGAACTGTTCCGCGGGGATCAGCCAGGGCGCGCCCGGCTGCTGCGGCCGGATGTAGTCGTCGATGAGCTTCTGCCGGCCTGCCGGCGTGGAGAACTCATCGCTCAGGGCGTCCACCTTGACGATGATCGACGGCTTCCACTCGCTGCTCATGAAGGCGTTTTTCGTCTTCTGCGCCTGGCGGAGGTTCTGCGCGATCTCCTTCAGGGTGACGGTCGTGCCCTGGCCCATCCACATGTACCGCGGTTCCGGGTTGTACACGAAGTGCATCAGCTCCCTCGGGTCGTGGGGGATCCCGTCGATCAGCACCCGATAGTCCCGGAAGCTCCCCGGCATCGCCGAGAAGCTCACGCGGTCGGCCGCGATGGGCTCCAGGGCTTCCAGGTACCCGTCCCGGGTGTGGGGGACGCAGACGCCGTTCCCTCTGCCGTAGAGCAGCAGGTTCATCACGTTCACCGTCAGCCAGTGGCTCCGGTTCATGTTCCCGTTGGGCGTGATGTCCAGGACGCGGGAGAGCTCGTTCTCCACCCGTTTGTCGCCGTCCGGCGTGTTTTCGTAGATATGGATCGGCATGGCGCTTACAAGCTCCGCGATCCGCAGGCACCCGGTCTGGATCTCCGGGTTGTCGCTCAGGCGGGTGTAGCCGGGGACGCAGATGTCGCCGTGCTCCATCCAGAGCAGGAGGTTCTGCTGCAGGCGGTCCGCCTGTTCCTGGGTGAGGGGAGTGCCGCGGCTGCCGCCGGATCTGCGGACGGCCCTCGGCTCCACCAGCCACGCCTCGCGGCTGCGGGATCTCACAGTGCCGGTACCGCAGGTCAGCCGGGCGTCCCACGTCTCGCGCCCGGTCCGGCCGGTCTCTCGCAACCTCACAGCGCCGGTACCGCCGCCGGCGCTGCTGCGGGGTCTGTCCCTCGCCTGGGGAAGTCGTCTTTCTCTCACTTGTACTCTCATTTATGACCTCCATCCTGGGCGGCGTCCGCCGCCGGTCGTCTCGCCCTCCCGGGGCGTCCCGTCTTCGTTCTCAAACCATCCGGCGCCGGCGCTGGACCGGTCGGTGCTGATCAGCAGCCTCACCGTCGCAAAGACCGCTGCGTCGAACACGTCGATTCTGGTGTTGTCGCTCAGCTTCTCGTACTGGACCGCGTCGTCGACCTTCTCCACGGCCCGGACGTTCTGGACGCAGTACTCAAACGGCTCCGCGTGGAGATAGTAGAGGCAGCCGATCTTGGCCTTGTGCTCGATATACCGGAAGCCCTCGCTCTTCTGCATGTAGAGCTGGGGCTGATCCTTAACCCGGAAGCCGGCCTTCCGCATGGCCGTGATGAAGGGCCGGGCGAACTTTTTGTCCTGGCCGGTCTCGCGGATCCGGTACCCGAAGCGCTTCCAGGCCTGAAACTGCTTCACCGGCTCCGACGGGTCCATGCTGGGGGTGTTCGGCATGTCCAGCCATCCGTCTTCCTGCCATCCGAAGAGGGGGATCTGATCCTGGTCGGCCTTCTCCGTGGCCGCCGCGACCGGGAACCAGCAGTGCGGCACCAGCACCAGCACGTCCTCCGGCGGGGTCCAGTCCTTTGTCGCGGCCTTCGCCGCCGGGATCTCTCCCGCGAGGCAGGCGGCCGTCAGGTCGTGCAGCTTCGAGAGGTCGGCCCCGCCGAACCAGGCGGGCACCAGCTTTGTCAGATCTTCCTGGCTCCAGTTGTAGCGCCGGTCAGACCGGCGGAACTCTTCCACGTCGAACCAGGCCTTGAAGCTGGAGACGAACCGATTGAGGGACCGGGTGAGGAACTCCTTCCGCAGCCGCGGCTGCGCGTTGGCCTGTTCCGCTGCGGCGATCATGTCCTCCGGCCGGATCGTGATGTTGTAGGCCGGGTTCGCCGCACGGTGGACCGCCGGGTTCATGAAGTCAATGCTGCCGTCAGGCTCTTCCGGCGCCTGCGCCAGGAAGACGTGCGTCCGGTCGGCGTCCACGCCGGTGACGGTCCCGCGGAGGATCTTCTCCATGTAGTCCCTCTTTTGGGCCGCAAAGCCCAGGCCGTCGTCGCCGGCGGTGAAGGTGCAGAGGATGAGCTTGTTGGTAAAGGCCTTCATGGAGTCGCGCAGGCGGGTGTATGGGATGTCGTTTTTATAGAGCTCCAGCTCATCCAGGTGAATTAACTGGGCATTGAACGAGTCGAAGAGCTCCGGCTTGAAGGCCAGTGTCTCCAGATCAATGAACCCGTCCCAGATCTCACCGGAGATCCGGTGCCCGAGGCTGCTGTCGAGCATCTGCAGGGGCACGTTCCGCGGGTTCCCGTCCGCCACCAGGCCCAGGCGCTTGAAGTTGTAGGTCAACCAGTTGAAGCCCTCCATGCCCTGCTTCAGGGATCCTGCGACGGTCTTGGCCTTGGCGCCGGACTTCCGGTACCAGAGGGCGAGGGAAGTCTGCAGGCCCTCACCGGCGGTGGTCTTGACCGTCTTGCGCGGGGCGAACCAGTCCGCCTCGGTGAAGCGCCGGATCTGCGACCGCTTGAGGTAGAAGCCGCAGACGTTGTAAATGCAGAACAGGTGCCACGGCATCAGCTCCATCGGCTCGCCGCGCAGGGGCGTGCCGTCCATGCGCTCGCCCTGGCTGAAGCTGAAGAGCCCCGTAATGATCTGGATCACAAACTCCGGCAGCGCCGGCCGGAAGTCCCACTTGTTGGAGTCCAGGTCATTCAGGAAGCGCCGAGCGCCCAGCTGCTGCATCTCTTCCACGTTGGGGTCCTTCGCCGTCTTCCTGGCGTAATCCATGACGGCGGGGAAGTGCGGGGCAGGGGAGAGGTTCATCCCATGTCCTCCGCCACGGCCGCCGCCAGGTCGTAGTCTTCGGCATACCATGGCCCATCCGCTGCAGGACAGATTTCGCCGCGGGGGCCGGGCCCGACGCCTTTGGCGAGACGTTCGTTGATGTCTTCCGCAGCGTCCTGCTGGTCCAGCTTATCGGAAATAACGGCAGCTTCGTCCGCCGCGGGGATCCCGGCGAAGGGATCTTGGCGCGGATCCACGCCGAAGGTCTGCTGATAAACGCCCCGGGCCGCCGTCCGACTGTCCTCGCTGTCGCGAGGAACGACAAGCTCCGGACCCTGTTCGCCTTCGATGTAGAGCCCGGCCGCCGGGCTGCCGCCCGGCGTGAGGTCATAACCGGCCACGCGCTCGGCGATCCGGTCGAGCTTGGCGGTGATCAGGTCCTTCTGCTCCGGTGCTTCGACACCGGCCGCGCCGGTCAGCTTCCGCAGGGCCTTCGGAGTGAGGCCCAGGGCTTCGCGGTGCTGGAGGATCTCCGCCCGCAGGCGCTGGATGATCGCGTAGTGCGGATCCAGGAAGGAAGGCTTCCCGCCCGGCGCTGCCGTGGCGCTCCACGCCTTTTCGGCTCGGGTGTACTCTCGCTCCACGCGGGCCAGGGTTTTGATCTCCGGCTCGAAGATCTCCTCATAGATCCCGAGCGCCTGCATCTGTTCACGGTAGATCTGCTCCTTTGTCCGGCCTTTGGCCTTGGTCGTCGTCTCGCTCACAGCTTCGGCCTCCCGTTCTTCCATCCGTAGCGCCGCCGGTTATCCTGCAGCGCGCTGACCTGGTAGCCGTCCAGGATCCGTTCCCGCTGGCGTTCCTTCTGCATCGGCTTCAGGCTTTCCAGCCAGGCCGCCCGCCAGGGGCAGGTCGGCTTACATTCCGGTGTCCGGTCCGGACACTTTCGGTCGCAGGGGTTCTTCATGCTTCGCCTCCGCCGGAAACGAAAAACGCCGGAGTCCTTCCGCTGCTGCGGTGATGGACTCCGGCGTCGTGCGCTCCGGTCTCTGTCAGTATTCGTCATTTTGTACAATGCCCGGCCGGTCCTACGTCAAAAGCCCGCGAGGATCGCAAGCGTTCGGACCGGCGAGGCATGTGGCTGCCGTTTATCCCGGAAGGGTCCAGCCCATGGCCTTCCGCTTCTCGGCGGTGAGCCCGAGGGCTTCGCCCAGGGTGAGGATCTGTTTGATCAGCTTGTCCTGTGCCGCGAGCCACTTACCCACTTCTTCCGAGTCTCCCTCATTCAGCGCGGTCTGCAGCTGGTCGGAGACCTTCAGGTAGTTGTTCTCCGCCAGGATGTACCGGGCGAGGGTCGGGACCTCCAGTTCGCTCAGAGTGCCCATGCGCCAGAACACTGGCGCCAGCTCTGTCCAGCGTGCCAGGAGGCTGCCGGCGAGCCACGCCGGCGCCTCCGGGCACGCTGGACGCTCAGCCGGCCGCGCCATCGCGCTGATCCTGGCCGAGAGCCGCTACGAGCTGCTGCTCTCTGGCTGATAGCTTCCATTTGTGTGCTGCCGCCTTCTCGGCTGCCGCCTTCTCGGCTGCCGCCTTCTCGGCTGCCGCCGAGAAGGCGAGGTAAAATCCGCCGCCGAAGATGGCCTTGCCGGCTTCCTTCTGCTCATCCATTGCGCGGGTGAAGCTGCAGAGGTCTTCCGGGATCTTCAGCGTCTGTCCGTACTTCGCGAGCTTTGTCATTCTCGCGGGCGCGGCCACACAGTCCGGGTAGTCATAGTTCGGCAGATCCGCGACCAGGGTTCGGAGGTTTTCGTCGTTGGTCTTGTCCAGGACCGCGTACAGATCCGGCGCGATCTCGATCCGGTACTCACCAAGGTTGGTGACGAAGCTGGTGTTAACCTGGGCTTTGTTTTCGTAGACGACCTGGACACCGACCGGAAGGTAGTGACAGGTGCCGGAGGCGATGGAGAACAGGGAAACGCCGGGCGCGAAAAGGAAGAACCGGACACCGTGGTCCTGATACCATCGGCAGATGTCCGACAGAATGGAGAACGGCGGGTTGTCGATGACGACGCACCCGTCCGGGTATTCGTACTGCTGATAGTCTCCGCCAGGGAAGAACGGCCGGACGACCTCCGGCGTGCCGAGATCATAGTGCTGCAGCACCCAGGCCTTCACGGCCTCGAAGATGTTCACCGGCGTGTAGCAGTCGTCGGTTGTCTTCTTCGGCTGCTTCGACTCCAGCCACTCCTGGTACTCTTCGCTGTCCACGCCTTCAGTCTCCCAATAGTGGTCGGCCTGGAGGGCGTCGTCTGCGGCTTCCGTGTCGCCGAGCTTGATCCCGGCAGCCTCGAAGCCCACCAGGGTGACATCGAAGCCGGCGGCCCGGAGGGCCTGCGCCTCGCTGCGGAGGACGTCTTTGTCGTAGCCGGTCTCACCCAGGAGGTTGTCCGCATGAATGAAGGCCCGGCGCTGATCCTCGGTCAGGTCCGTGATCGTGACGGTCGGCACCTCGGCCCAGCCTTCCGCCTGGGCTGCCAGCAGCCTGCCGTGTCCGTAGATCACGCGGTCTTGGCCGTCGATGCCGACGGGGACGATCATGCCAAACTCCCGGAAGGATCTGCGGAGCTTCTCAATCTGCTCCGGCGGGTGGAGTTTGGCGTTGTGTTCGTAGGGGTGGAGCTCAGAGATCTTCCGCAGCTCCATGCGGGTGACTGTTCCCATGTGTTCCTCCTGGCGTGTATTGCGTCCGCGATCATCTCCGCGGATCACGTCCGCGGCCCGCGCGCGTCATGCGCGGAAACCTTGGAGCCGGTGCCGTCCGGCCGGGGATTTTCCGGCCCGGATTTTTCGGCTGCGTGTGCGCGGCGG
>Ga0310691_10002325_pt1 | contig 25674 bp, 20 predicted proteins | sample 176DNAGHGlowgp2_FD_203887 | JGI IMG/M metagenome (GOLD analysis project Ga0310691, IMG submission 203887) | Sheep rumen microbial communities from Palmerston North, Manawatu-Wanganui, New Zealand - 1766 DNA GHGlow gp2 (v2) (version 2) | ecosystem: Host-associated > Mammals > Digestive system >...
CCGGCCCCTCCCTTGTAGGGAGGGGAGTGGTTACTCTCAAGGCGGAGAAGCAGTGACAGAACTATCTACTCCCCTCCCTACAAGGGAGGGGCCGGGGGGTGGGTCCGAGGGGTCTGCTGGGTCTACTTGGGGTGGGTCTTCTCTCTTCTCCGCTATCCTCAATGGTAAGAGCGATGACGCTGTCACTGCTACCCAAGCCGCCATAGCCGATGGCGCTGAACCGCAGGTGCTCATCAACGATCAGATGATAGGTGCCATGAGTGAGGTGGGGCGGCGCTTCCAGGAGGGCAAAGCCTTCGTGCCCCAGCTGCTGATGGCTGGCCGGGCGATGAAGGCAGCGCTGCATGAGTTGCAGCCCCTGATGGCAGGAAAGGAACGGGCGTCACTGGGCAAGGTGGTCATCGGAACGGTGAAGGGCGACCTCCACGACATCGGCAAGAACCTGGTGGCCTCTATGCTTGAAGGCTGTGGCTTCGAGGTCGTTAACATTGGCATTGATGTCTCGGCTGATGCGTTCATCGAAGCCGTCAAGCAGAACCAGCCCGACATCCTGTGCATGTCGGCCCTGTTGACCACAACCATGGGCTATATGAAAGAGGTCATCGACGCCCTTGAGCGGGCGGGCATCCGTCAGCAGGTGAAGGTGATGGTGGGCGGCGCTCCCGTCACGCAGCGCTTTGCCGACGAGATAGGTGCCGACGGCTATAGTGACAATGCCAACTCGGCCGTCACGGTGGCCAAGCAGCTGCTGGGGGTGAGAGGTGAGAAGTGAGAGGTGAGAGGTGAGAGGCGTGAGTTTACCTCTTTTGGCGCTTATAACACTGCTTGAAATCGCATAGTCCGCAGGTGTAGTCCAGCCTGCGGACTTCTTTTCCCAGACCGATGATGCCACTCACCGACTTGATGGGCACCATCAGTGAGCTGTCGGTGAGCCTCACGCCACAGGTCTGTCCGCCGAAGAGCGGGAAGAGCTGTTGCTGCTCAGCGACGTGCCACCCGCAGTAGCCTGGTGAGAAACGGTTGGTGTGGTGCCAGCCCAGCTTGTCAATGCTCAGCTGCAGACTTTCCTCCATCCTGTCAGCGCATTTCTCAGCGATGATGCTGCCTAAGGCATCGGCAATGAAGAGGCGGACCATGTCGCCATCATCCTTCAGCCGTTGCAGATAGGCGTCGTATTCTTTGCCGCTTGTGCAGATGAACAGGGCGTAGGCTTCCGACCCACGTAGCTGGCCTGTGATGATGGGGCCCAAGTGGAAGGCAGGCAGATGGCTTACGACGGTATAGCAGAACTGCGGACGCATCAGCGGGCGTGCCGCTTCCATCACTGCCTGCGTCTCGCGCTGCGTCTGCTCATCGGGCGTGGCGCTGCCATAGCCCATCTGCGCGTAGACATCGGCGGGAGATAGGGCGAGGTCGGAGAAGGAGAGAACGGCGTGGGTCATGGGGCTGCTGGGAGGGCTGGGAGTGCTGGGAGGGCTGGGGCTTCTGGGAGTTCTGGGAGCTCTGGGGCTTCTGGGAGGGCTGGGAGCTCTGGGACTAATGGGAGAGCTGGGACTGGTGGGATAGGGCGGCGAAGAAGGCGTCGATGTTGGACAAGGGAGTGTGGGGCGGGGTGTCACAGCCGCTGCTTAGCACGAAGTTAGGGTAGGGACGCATCTGTGCCAGCAGCTCGCTGACGGCGTGGCGCATCTGTTCCGGCGTGCCGTCCTTGAACAGCGAGACTGGGTCGATGTTGCCCATGGCGAGGGCAGTGGGCGGCACCTCACTGATGACCTCCTCCATGCGGCATTTGTTGCCGAAGTGATAGGCGGCGGCACCGGTGGCCACCATTGCCTGTGTGCAGTGGCCGGTGTTGCCGCAGTTGTGCAGGATGACCATGAATGTGTCGTCCTGTACCTCCTCTACAATGCGCCTGACATACTGCGAGGAGAACGTGTGGCAGTCATCGTTTGACAGCAGACCGGCGGCAGGCTCGGCCATCAGCACACCGTTGGCTCCCGTCAGCTTCAGTGCCTGACAATACTTGGCAATGAACTGCGTACATTTGTCTATCAGCATGTGTGCTGCCTCGGGCTGCTCGTAAATCAGCACCATGATGTCCGACATGTCAAAGAGCCGGCCGGCCAGCGAGAAGGGCCCGATGCAGCCTGCGAAGAAGACCTTCTCCATGCCCCTCCCTGATGTGGCTTCTTCTGTTTGCAGGGCTTTGGCAATGAGGAGATTGGCCTTCAGGTATTCGGGCACGCGGCCGGCATGCAGAGACGGCACCTGCAGCCGACGGATGTCGTCGGCATTGCTCAGCAGTCGCCCGCTGACGGCAGGCACCGCCTCGTCGCTGAATGTCACCGTGGCACCGAAGGCCTCAGCCTCTACCGTCAGGTCCATGATGGTGCAGGCCGCGGCGCTGGGGTACATCCCTGCCAGACTGATGACTGCCTCGGCATGGATGCGGCCGTCGCTGACGGCCTGGCGCACACTGTGGCCACGCAGCTCAATGCCTGGGTGGGTCATCACTGGCACTGCCAGCACTTCCTTGTTCTGGATGACGTCGGCCACCCACTGCTTCATGTTTTTCTTCATGGGAGTTCTGGGACTACTGGGAGTTCTGGGACTACTGGGAGTTCTGGGAGTTCTGAGGCTACTGGGGCTACTGGGAGTTCTGGGAGCTCTGGGGCTACTGGGAGTTCTGGGACTACTGGGAGTTCTGGGGCTACTGGGAGTTCTGGGGGCTGGGATTTATAAGTGCTTTTTGGGATAGAGGGCGTCCCACCATGAGGGGTCATCCTTCAGCCAGCGCTGGAACCAGGCCATCTGAGTGGCTAACCACTTCTCGCGCTTGCCATAGTCGAGGATATGGTGGTTCTCACCTTCCACCTCCACCAGTGCCACCTCGCGGCCTAAGAGCTTCAGGGCTGTGAACATCTGCAGGCTCTCGATGAGCGGCACGTTGGTGTCGGCGTTGCCGTGCAGCAGCAACAGCGGCGTGTGAATCTTGTCGGCGTTGAACAGCGGGCTCTGGTCAACATACAACTGTCGGTGGCTCCAGGGATAGCTGTTGGCCATGCTCACCTCGCTGTAGTTGTAGCCCCAATAGCCCTCGCCCCAGTAGCTGGTGTGGTTGGCTATGCCGGCGTGGCTGACGGCGCAGGCGAAGAGGTCGGTCTGGGTCTGCAGGTACTGCGTCATGAAGCCGCCATAGCTGGCGCCCATGCAGCCTATCTTCTTGGCATTGATGAAGGGATGCTCTTGGCAGAGCTGCTTCACACCCTCAATGATGTCCTCGGCCGGTCCGTGGCCGGCGGTGTTCACATGGCGCGAGGCCCACTCCTGTCCGAAGCCCGTGGCACCGCTGGGCTGCAGGATATAGGCCACATAGCCTAATGAGTTCCACATCTGCGGAGCGTAGGGCGACTCAAAGTAACGGCTCACGGGCGAGCAGCCACCATAGTAGTAGACGATGAGCGGATACTGCTTCGTGCTGTCGAAGTCGGCCGGCAGGTACAGGCGTCCGTAGACCGTGTCGCCCTTGCTGTTCTTGAAGTTCCAGTCCTGGCAGGTGCCCAACTGGGCATCGCCGAGCGCTGTCTTACCCTTAAAGATGGTTTGAGACTTGAGTTTTGAGAGTTGCGATTTGAGATTAGCAATGTAGGCCGAAGCCGGTTCCATGGTCTTGTACGACAGCCAGGCGAGGGTGGGGGCATGGGTGGCCAGGTCCCAGCGGTAGGCATTGTCGCCTTGCAGGGGCAGCTGCTCGATGTTGCCGTTGGCGGGGTCGAGACGGAAAAGACGCACGTAGTCGCGATTCTCAGCTGAGAAGTAGACCATGCCATCGGTCAGCGACCAGTCGACCTCATCCACCGAGGGGTCGAAGTCCTTCGTCAGCGGCTTCACCTGCTTTGTGGCGATGTCGTAGAGGAACAGCTCATTCTCAGTCATGCTGGGCGTGACGCTGGCGGGCAGCTGACAGCCTATGCGGTCGAAGGCCTCGGGATTGCCCTGGAAGAGCAGCTGGCGACCATCGGGCGAGAACTGTGCTCCGCTGAGGAATCCCACACACTGCATCAGCGTGTCGGCCTGCAGTGTCACGGCGTCGAGCAGGTAGTAGTCCTGCACCTCCGTGGGGCGCTGTGCCAGACGGCTATAGGATGAGGCGATGAGTAGCTTCTGACCGTCGGGCGAGATGTCGCTGAGGTATTCGCCCTTCGTGCCGAAGGTGATGCGCTGGGCGATGCCCGATGCCAGGTCCATCTTCATCAGATAGCTGCGGTCGCGCCAGTCTGGCTGACGGTCGTCCATCTCCAGCACCTCGAACACGTCGTCGTCTTCCTTCGGCCCCTCCTCCTCGGCGGTGATGATGAGGTAGTCCTCATTGGGGCTGATGTCGTAGCTACCCTGAGGCACGCCCGTAGCAAAGACGCTGCGCTGACCCGATGCGGGGTCCACCTTGTAGAGCATGCGCTTGCCGTCCTCCCATGTCTCTTCAATGTACGCGCATGTACGTGGCATCCAGCGCACGTGCTGCGTGGGACGGCTGACGAGGCCCTGCGACTTTGTCTCTATCAGCTCATAGTCCCAGCGGCTGTTGCCGCCGCGCTCCGTTGTCTGATAGCTCACAGTGGCAAAGCGTCCGTCGGCCGACAGGCTGATGCCCCTGACACGGCACCCGTCGGTCAGGTCGTGCACCATGTAGGGGTGCTTCTTGTCCAGCGTGGGCACGACGCGGCGGTTCGCGTCGATGGTGACGCGTATGCTGTCGCTGTCGTTGGGTTGCGCCAGGAAACGGATGGCCACGGTGTGGTGCTCAGGGGCGAGCTTCAGCTCACCGCCCGCTTCCTTTCCGTCGATGAAGAGCTTGTAGTTCGTGGGGCCTTCCACGCTGATGGTGCCCTTCACAAAGTCGCTGTTGTTCACGAAGAAGCTGAGCACGCCAACGCTCCGGCTGTCGGCGAGCGAGGGCAGCAGTCCGGCCTGTCGGGTCGTGGCTGGCACGGCGTCAAGGGGCAGCGCGTCTAACAGCGATGTCTCCTCAAACTGCTTGCCATCCACGCTGACCGTGTCGGCGGCAAAGGGCTGGCTCACGGCAAAGGGCCCCGCCAGGTTAAACTCAGTAACTTCCGTTTCCTCTTGCGCTGCGGCGGTCGTAGCAGCCAGCAGCAGCGGCATCAGTAGTAGCTTTTTCATTGTGTTATATTTCTGCAATTTGCGTGCAAAGATATAACAAAAAACTGACACTCACAAATCAGTGAAGGGTGTTTTTTCTGAGCCTCGCTAAAAGGCGTAGAAAACGTTCCACTATATGAAGTATATAAGGAAACCGATAAAAATGGTGCACCAAGTGCACCTATGGGACTTAGTCGTCTGAGTTGCAAGTCGTTAGTTGGTGCACCGAAGAGAATGGTTGGTGCACCAACGAGCACCAGTCTCCCGCCCTGTCCTCCATTGGGAGGGGGTGTGGATAGCTTTAGCGCATCATCCGACCGAGTAATGGACATCAAGTGCATCCTCATACTTGTGATGCACCGCTTTTTGCATAAATTCTCTAGAGAATTCATGCAAAAGTCGGCCACTTATGCTGATAACTCAACGACTTATTCTCGCCAGGAGCCGAGTTATTCTCGTAACTCAACGCCTGGCTGTCATAACTCGGCCACTTATTCCAATAACTCGTACAGTGGCGATAAAAATCGGGAGGGGCTTCTGGCTGGTGGGGTTTCTGGTGCTCCATTGGTGCTCGAACAGATAGATTGGTGCACCAACCAACGACTTGAAAGTCAGCTAACTAAGGTCCAAAGGTGCACTTAGTGCATAATCTTTTTTGTTTTCCTTATTTACTATATGTAATTAATATCAGAACGTAATGCCAAGCGTATGACTCGATGACGCACAGTCCAACCGTCAGGTGGAGGTGGGTGGACACATTATTTATATAGGACGTCACGGTGGGTGAGGTCAGCAGAAGCGTATGTCGGCAATGACCTGTGCGCCAACACGTTGGTTCAGCAGCCGGACCAGCTCCTGCCGCCGCATGCTCAGGTCGGCGCGCAGGGCTGGGATGCTGAGGCTGACGAAGAGCGTTTGGTTCTGTATCCTCACATTTGTCGTGTAGCGGGCAATGGCCTCGCCGGCCACCGTGGGCCACGAGTCTATCAGGCGCTTCTGCAGCAGTGGTGTCTCCAGTCCCAGCTCGCGCAGCTGTTGCATCAGCAGTCGGGCGATAGGTTGTTCTCTGCGTTTGAACATAGCATTACTCTATTACGCCATCGGCCACATGGAACAGGCGGTAGTCGCAGTCGCCGTGCGCCAGAATCTGGTCCAAGTGGTCGCGGTTGGTGTCAGTGATGAATATTTGTCCGAACTGCTGGGTAGCCACCAGGCGGATGATTTGCTCCACGCGGCTGGCATCCAGCTTGTCAAAGATGTCGTCGAGCAGCAGGATGGGGTGCTGGGAGGACTGGGGCTGCTGGGACGACTGGGAGGGCTGGGACGACTGGGAGGGCTGGGAGGACTGGGGCGACTGGGAGTACTGGGAGGGCTGGGAGTCGTCTAAGTAGAGGTACTGGGCCAGCTTCAGTGCAATGACGAAGGTCTTCTGCTGTCCCTGACTGCCCTCGCGGCGCATGGGGTGCCCGTCGATGAGAATCTCCAGGTCGTCGCGGTGGATGCCGTGCAGCGAGTAGCCCACGGCGCGGTCCTTGTGGCGGTCGCGGCGTATGACGTCGAGCAGCGGTCCCCGCTGGCAGTGCGACACGTAGCTGAGTGCCACGTGCTCCTGTCCGTTGCTCACCGTCTGGTAGAACTGCTGGAAGGTGGGTGTGAGCGCCTTGACGAGGGCACTGCGCCGTGCCGACACCGTCTCTCCCTGACGGGCCATCTCCTCCTCCAAGAGGTCCATCAGCTGAACGTCAGGCTCATGTTCCTCGTCGCGCAGCAAGGCGTTGCGTTGTTGCAGCGCCTTGTTGTAGCGGTTGAGCGCATCGATATAGGTTCGGTCGCGCTGGGCTATCGTCTGGTCCATCAGGCGGCGGCGCTCCTCGCTGCTGCCCTCGATGAGCAGGATGTCCTGTGGCGACACCATCACCAAGGGGATGAGTCCGATGTGCTCCGACAGCCGCTGATACTCCTTGCCATCGCGCTTGAAGTGCTTCTTCTGCCCACGCTTCAGGCCACAGAAGAGTTTGATGGTTTGAGGTTTGAGGTTTGAGATTTGAGATTTCTCTTCAGAGTGATGCGGTGCTTTGTTATATTCGCCTTCCAACACGAGGAACTCCTGTTCGTGGCGGATGGCCAGGGCATCCTGGTTGCTGTAGGCCGAGTGGCAGAAGCTGAGGAAGAAGATGGCATCGAGCACGTTGGTCTTGCCCGCCCCGTTGTTGCCGATGAGACAGTTAATCTTAGGCGAGAACTGCAGCTCGGCTCCCGCAATATTCTTGTAGTTAACGATGGAAAGATGCTGTAAAACCATAAATTTTGTGCAAAATTACTGCTTTTGGGGCTGAAAAGCAAAAAAAGTACGAAATAAATTTCAATATCTGCAAGAATTTCAGTAATTTTGCGCCCGCAAATTGCACCACTTAGTAAGATTTAAAAACAAAAAGACAAACATAAGAATGGCAGAGAAAATTGCAAAGCAGGGCGCAGCTGAAACGCAGCCAGCCCTGAACCCGAAGGAGGATTTCATCCTCAAGTACAAGAATCTTATCATTGGCGGCGTGGTGGCCATTGTGGCCATCATTGTGGGCTTCGTCTTCTGGTCGAACCACAAGAAGTCCAATCAGAAGGAGGCCGAGACGGCTTCGGCATCATCCCAGCTGTCGGTGATGACGGCCATGGAGCAGCTCCAGAACGGCATCAACCTGCTTGACGAGAAGAACTATATGGCCGCCCTCAACGGCGACAGCGCTACCAAGGGCATGGGCTTCCTGAAGGTTGCCGACGAGTATTCGTCGACACCTGCCGGCAACCTGGCTAACCTCTATGCCGGACTGTGCTATGCACACATGGACAAGTGGGAGGATGCCGTGAAGTACTTAGAGAAGTATGACGATGCTGGCGACTTCCTCATCTCGCCCGCCGCACAGGCTGCCCTGGGCAATGCCTACGCACACGTGAACAAGCTTGACGACGCCGTGAAGGCCCTGCAGAAGGCAGCTGAGAAGGCTGACAACGTTCTGCTCTCGCCCATCTACTACGTGCAGGCCGGTGAAATCTTGGAGAGCCAGGGCAAGAAGGCCGAGGCCAAGGAGATGTATCTGAAGGTGAAGAAGTACGACCGTGTGCAGGGCATCGACGGTGTGTCGCAGACATCACCCTATGTCCAGATCATCGACGAGTATATTCAGCGCGTTTCCGAGTAAGCAGCCATGGCAACACGCAACCTCTCAGACTACGACGCACAGAAGGTGCCCGATGCTTCGAACATGATTTTCGGCATCGTCGTTGCTGAATGGAATCCCGAGATTACCGGCGCCCTGCTTGACGGCTGCGTCAGCACCTTGGAGAAGCATGGTGCCCTGCCTGAGAACATCCACGTGAAGACCGTGCCTGGCAGCTTTGAGCTGATTTACGGCGCTCACCAGATGACACTCAACGACGGCTATGATGCCGTCATCATCCTCGGCTCCGTCATTCGTGGCGAGACGCCCCACTTCGACTACATCTGTCAGGGTGTCACCGCAGGCATCGCACGTCTGAATGCCACCAGCAATATCCCCGTCGTCTACGGGTTGCTGACCACCAACGACATGGAACAAGCACGCGACCGCGCCGGTGGGCGTTTGGGTAACAAGGGTGATGAGTGTGCCGTGGTAGCCATCAAGATGGCGAAGTTCTGACTCATCACACTACTCACTACTCACCACTCGCTGAAGTAATCACCATCTAACCGCAACATCGAGCTGCAAGCCACTGAGGCTGAGGTCGATGTTGCGGTTTTTTATTACCTTACGTTTTAGAAAGTAGGTCAGCTCAGTGGCGGCGAAACCGATGGCCGCACCAGCTACGACGTCGTGAACATAGTGGCGGTCGCGGCGCACACGGTCAGCGGCGACGAGCGTGGCCAGGCCATAGCCACCCACGGCAATCCACGGTGACCGTTGTCCGTATTCCTTCATCAGCACCGTGGCACCGGCGAAGGCCATCGTGGCGTGTCCCGACGGCAGCGAGCGGTGGTCGCTGCCGTCGGGGCGCCGCTCGCGTAGCACATGCTTCAGCCCCCAGGTGGTGGCGGCACTCAGTGTGTAGGCTGCTGCTGCCGAGGCGGCCAGCTCTGTCCACGACGGCGAGGCGCTCTGCATGCCGCAGCCACGCAGCGCCAGCACCGTTGCCATGGGCACGTGCTGCAGCACGTCATCGGCAGCATCGCTCTTCTGGCCATGCATGGGCAGCATGACCAGCAGGAAGAGTAGGATGGTGGCTATTGCTTTGTTAAACATGGATGTAACATAGAACAATAAGACACAGAGAAAGAGTCATCACTTCCCTGTGTCTTTGTGTTGGTGCATGTCAGGTCTTCCCTATGGTTGTAGCCATAGGTTATTCATCGTCCCAGTCACTGCCGCCACGGCTGCGGGCTCCACCTCCAGTGTCATTAGCACTGCTACCGCCGAATTTCAGACCGGCGTTGCCATCAACCATTTTAACTTTGTTGGGATTGGTCGAATTTATCAACGCGCTCATCTCCACTCTCATGACAGTGGTGGACGGCATTTTATATTCTTTCTTCATCTTTTCTAAGTCTTATGTTGATTGTAGGTGCAAAGTTACAAGTTTTTTCTCATTCCGCCATCTTTTTTCCATTTTTTTTAGCCTTTTCTTTAAAATAACGCTAAAGCGTCTTGGAAAAACAGATAAAAACAAAGAAAACAATCAAAAACAGCTTGTTTTTATTTGTTTTGTCGGTTTTCAATTGTTTTTTAAAGACGCTTTAGCGTATAGATGATTGCGATTGCAATAAGTCGGCACTTGATGGAAACGGGGCGGTTGTTACGCGTGCCCAGGCGTACCAACGGCGGGTGATAATTTTTTTAGCCATTTCGGCAGAGTTCTCGTGGAAATGTTGTAACTTTGCACCTTGGTTTTTTAAAGGTAGAAGATATGCAGAAGATAGGATTCGACAACGACAAGTACCTGAAGATTCAGTCGGAGCACATTCGCGAGCGCATCGCACAGTTTGACGGCAAGCTCTATTTGGAGCTGGGCGGCAAGCTCTTCGATGACCATCATGCCTCGCGCGTGCTGCCCGGATTCAAGCCTGACTCCAAGCTGCGCATGCTGGCACAGCTGCGCGACGAGCTGGAGATTGTCATCGTTGTCTCAGCTGACGACATTGAGAAGAACAAGGTGCGCTCTGACCTGGGCATTACCTATGATGAGGATGTGCTTCGCCTGCGTGAGGAGTTCCTCAGTCGACAGTTCATGGTCAGCAGCGTTGTCATCACCCACTACAACGGTCAGCACGCCGCCGACCAGTTCCGCCACCGCCTGCAGCGCATGGGCATACGCGCGTATGTACATTATCTTATAGATGGCTACCCGCACAACGTCGAGCTGATAGCCAGCGACGAGGGCTTCGGCAAGAACGACTTTGTGGAGACCACCCGCCAGCTGGTCATCGTCACCGCCCCCGGTCCTGGCAGCGGCAAGATGGCCGTCTGCCTCAGCCAGCTCTACAACGAGAACAAGTGTGGCGTCAGGGCCGGCTATGCCAAGTTCGAGACCTTCCCAGTTTGGAACCTGCCGCTGAAGCATCCCGTGAACATCGCCTACGAAGCTGCCACTGCCGACCTGAACGACGTGAACATGATTGACCCATTCCACTTGGAGGCCTACGACAAGATAGCCGTCAACTATAACCGCGACATCGAGATCTTCCCCGTGCTCAACGCACTCTTTGAGAGCATCTACGGTGGCAGTCCCTATAAGAGCCCTACCGACATGGGCGTGAACATGGTGGGCTTCTGCATCAGCAACGACGAGGTGTGCTGCAATGCCTCGCGCGAGGAGATCATCCGCCGCTACTATGATGCCACGAACAAGCTGGCCGATGGTGCTGACAATGAGAACGAGGTGAACAAGATTCTGTTGCTCTTCAACCAGGCGAAGATTACCACTGCCTATCGCCGTGTCACCGTGGCTGCTGCGGCCAAGAAGGAGCTGAGCGGACACACGGCTGCCGCCATGGAGCTGGACGACGGCACCATCATCACTGCCAAGTCGAGTCCACTGTTAGGGTGCAGCGCCGCCTTGCTGCTCAACGCCACGAAGCATCTGGCTGGCATCGACCATGAGGCAAAGCTCATTCCGCAGAGCCTTATCGAGCCGGTGCAGAAGACCAAGACAGAGTATCTGGGTGCCAGAAACCCCCGCCTGCACACCGACGAGGTGCTGGTGGCTCTGAGCGTGCTCAGCCAGACTGACGAGCAGTGCCGGCGAGCCTTGGAGCAGCTGCCGCGCCTGCGTGGCTGTCAGGTGCACAGCACCGTGATGCTCAGCGAGGTGGACCGCAAGATATTCAAGAAGCTGGGATGTGGCCTGACCTGCGACCCAGTGAAGAAGAAGTAGGGAGTGAGTTAGGAGTTTGAAGATGACTTATGCAGTGATTGGAACAGGGGCCATCGGCGGCTTTTACGGCGCACGCCTGGCCCGCAGTGGACAGCAGGTGCACTTCCTGCTGCACAGTGACTATGAATATGTGAAGGAGCACGGCCTGCAGGTGGACTCCTGCGATGGTTCCTTCCATCTTGACCACCCCTTGGTGTGGAACGACACGAAGCTGATGCCAGCCTGCGACGTAGTGCTGGTGGGCCTCAAGACGGTGAACAACCATCTCCTGACACGTCTGCTGCCACCGCTGCTGCATGAGCGGACGCTGGTGGTGCTCATCCAGAACGGCATCGGCGTGGAAGAGGATGTGCAGCGCGACTTCCCCGGCGTGCAGCTGGCTGCCGGCCTGGCCTTCATCTGCTCAGCCAAGGCCGGCCCGGGACTGGTCAGCCACCAGTGCTACGGACAGATAAACCTGGCCAACTACTCGTGCCGCGATGAGCAGTTGATGCAGCAGGTGCTGGCCGACCTGAACGCCGCTGGCATCAAGGCTGGACAGGTGGAGTACCATGAGGCGCGGTGGAAGAAGGCGGTGTGGAACATGCCGTTCAATGGCATGACCGTCGCCCTGCACACACAGACCGACCTGCTGCTGCGCCATCCGGCCACGCGCCAGCTGATACGCCAGCAGATGATGGAGGTCATCGGCGCTGCCCAGCACTTGGGCGTGAAGAACATCGACGAGCGCTTTGCCGACCTGATGATTAGCATGACCGACGAGATGACCCCCTATTCGCCCTCCATGCGCCTGGACTATGACTTTCACCGGCCCATGGAGCTGGGCTATCTCTATGCCAAGCCCATCAAAATGGCAAGCGAGGCAGGGTATGCCATGCCTCGCTTGGAAATGCTGATGCACGAGCTGCAATATCTCGAAGCCCAGCAGTAGCCTGCCAGCGGTTACTTGGTGTAACCGTGGGCAGGATTCTCATACATCGTGATTCGTATCTTGAACTGCATCATCTCGTCGAGGTTGTGCACGGGATGCTCTATGCCCTGCGGGATGGGTAGCCCAGAGAACTGCTGGAAGTAGAGCAGGCAGGCATCGCGCCACCACTCGGCATCGCGTGCCTGGATGCGCAGGCGGCGCTGTATGTCGTTAAAGCGTTCCTTGTCGACATACTGCTGCATGGCGTCCCACTGGGCCAGCATCTGGCGGGCGCCAGTGACGCCCTCGGCATACTTGTAGCACAGCTCGTCCCAGAACGTGCGCCCACTGTGCATGCGGTGCTGCCAGGGCACGTGGTGGAACCAGGCGAGGAACTTCTCAGGACAGCTGTTGATGTCGTTCAGCTGGTTGCACAGCTCGGCGGGATACTGCGACACGGCATCGGTGCCGTTCTTCGTGCGGTCGAAGCCCAGGCCCTGGGCGTCGGCACGGTGGTAGTAGGCAGGTGTCCAGTCAGGGCGTATGCCCGGCTCGGTGTACCACGGCTCCGGACCGTAGTGGTGGACTCCGGCGAAGATGTGGTGCAGGCCTAAGGGCATCATGTAGCTCACACACGTCTCGTGGCTCTGTACCATCAGCTGTGTCATGGGCTTCACGAAGTGCTCATCGTTGGTGAATGTCTGGCGCAGCCACTCTTCGGCTATCGTCTCACTCTTCAGCGACGAGTCCCATGCCAGACGTCCCAGGGCATACCAGTTGGCCTGGGCAAAGTGGTGACCACACCAGTTGGTGTCGGTGCCGATGTTCGCCACGCCGGCAATCGCAGTGAGGAGTGAGGAGTGAGGAGTTGGGAGTTGCTGCGCCTTGTTAGCTCCTAACTCATCAAAGAACTCGCGCCACATGGGGGCCAGGAACACCAGGTGGTTGGCTGCACCCAGGTATTCCTGCGTCACCTGCAGCTCGGCGGCCATGGGCGTCTTCTGCAGGGCGGTGAACAGCGGGCTGTAGGGCTCACGCGGCTGGAAGTCGACGGGACCGTTCTTCACCTGCAGGATGACATTGGGACGGAACTGGCCGTCCAGGGGCATGAACTCGTTGTAGGCCTGCTTGGCACGGTCCTTGTCCTGAGGGTTGTAGACGAAGGCGCGCCACAACACGATGCCCTTGTGACGTTTCAGCGCGTCGGCCAGCATGTTGGCACCGTCAGCATGGCTGCGGCCGAAGTCGCACGGACCAGGCTCGCCCTCGCTGTTCGCCTTCACCAGGAAGCCGCCGAAATCGGGCACCAGCTTGTAAATCTCGTCCACCTTCTTCTTCCACCACGCGCGTACCTCTTTATTAAGTGGGTCAGCCGTCGTCAGGCCACCCACATGGATGGGCGAGGCAAAGTTGACTGACAGGTAGACACGGATGTGATAGGGGCGCAGCATGTCGGCGATGTGCTTCACCTGTTGCAGGTTCTCGGTGGCCAGTGCCTGCGGCTTGGCGTTGACGTTGTTCAGCACGGTGCCGTTGATGCCGATGCTGGCATTGGCGCGGGCATATTGCAGCAGGACGTCGTCGTTGGTCTGGGGCCAGAAGATGCTGTGTCCCGCGAAGCCGCGCTCCACAGTGCCGTTGGGGTTGTCCCAGTGGTTGAGCAAGCGCAGGCTGTGAGCCGGCGACGACGTGATGCTGAAGCGGCTCATGTCAGCTCCCGTCTGCTGCATCCTCAGCAGATGGAAGGCACCGTAGAGCAGACCGGCATCGGTGCTGGCTGCCACGGTGGTCTTGCCGTCCTGACAGGCGATGGCGTAGGCCTCGTCGGCGTAGCCACGCACCATCTTCAGTTCAAGCTGGCCACCCTGCCAGTACTGGCGCAGCTCGTTGGTAGCCGTGCAGTCAGGGCCTGTCACCTGTGTGTTGTTACCTGCGGTCATGCGTAGCCACAGACGGTGGCCGTCCTCAGCCCTTGTCGCGGTTGGACAAAGAATGGCTGAGAGTAACAGCAGCAATAGGGAAAAACGTGTTCTTTTCATTAGTGTCAGTTGATAAGGAATATTTTTGTCTTGCCATGGTAAGTAGCCTTGACGGTGGCGCGGCCCTCGCTGACAGTGCTGATGCTGAACGTTACGCCGGGCACGTTGGAGCTGGCCTCAATCTTTGCACCCTCCTTCATCGGGGCGTAGACCTGATAGTGTGTCAGGTCGGTGTAGCCGTTCTGGTTGGTGGTACGGATGGGCGTGTCGGGAATCCTCAGCAGCTTGTCGTCGACGGTGATGTTGACCTGGGGCACCACGGGAGCCTTCAGTGGCTGGCCCTTCTTGGCGAAACCGATGCCGTGGAGGTCGAAGAGCCCCTGTGGACGCTGCGGCTGCTGTGGCCGGCGGCCTCCCCACTGTGGCTGCTGCGGGGCCTCTACCTCAGGACCTTCAGTCACGAGATAGATGGCGTGCTTGCCGGTCAGTCCCTCTACGGCGGGCACACGTATTTGGTAGTTTATGGCTGCCTTGGGCGCGTTGGCGGGGATGTCGAAGACGCCTATCTCCTCACCCTTCCAGGGATTGTCCAACAGCACGTGAATCTTGAAGCCACCCTTGCCGCTGGACGACAGGTTCAGGCAGAGCATGGTGCCGTCGCCGGCCTTGGTGCCCTCGAAGGCAGGCAGACCGTTGGTGCTCTGTGCCAGACCGCCAAAGCCGAAGTACTTGAAGCCCACGATGCCGCCGTTGGTGATGCCGGCCAGGTCCATCGAGTTGTTCCACACGTCGAAGTTGTCCTGCATCCACTCGTTGCTGTTCTTGCCGCCGTAGACGAAGCAGGCGATGCCAGCAGAGTAGTAAGCATAAGGAGGCAGACCAAAGATGTGGAAGCCCTCGCTGGTAACCTCGGCACCGGTGTATTCTGGGGCTGCTGGGAGTCCTGGGGCTGCTGAGGTCTCTGAGGATGATGGGGTGGCCTTGGCCGTCCACTCCTGGTTGGGGGCGTAGGGGTCATAACCCGTGATGCGCACCTTGCCACCCTTGGCCACGGACTTCTTGTCCCAGGTTATCTTGATGGGAGCCACCATGGCTTGGCGGGCATTGCCGAAGCCACGCGGCGGACGGTGGTAGAAGACGTACCACTGGCCGTTGATTTGCTGAATGGAGCCGTGGGTGTTGTGCCCGAAGTTGGTGGTGATGAGCTTGGAGCCATCCTGACCGACCACCACCCCGCGCGAGTCGACCAGCACGCCGCCTGAGCGCCACGGGCCGAGGGGCGAGTCGCCGTAGGCATAGCGCAGGGCGCTGTTGGTGTTGCCCAGACCGTATTCGTTGCCGCTATAGCCGCTGAACACCATGACGTACTTGTTGCCCACCTGGCGGATGCTGCTGGCCTCGAAGAAGTTGAAGTCGAGCGGGTTCTGACCCTTGTAGAGTGCCTTGTACTCGCTGCCCTCAGGGTCGAGCAGCTGTCCGTCGCGGCTGCTGGCAGGAATGAAGGGGTCGATGAGCTCGGTGCCCTCGCGCTTGCTGTACATCGTGTTCTGGTCCAGCTCGCAGGCAGTGCTGTGCTGGAAACCGTAGAACACGTAGGCACGGAAGCCCTTGGCATAGTCCTTGTCTTTCTTGCTGGTGACAGGCTCGATGAACACCGAGGGGTCGAAGTCGATGAGCGAGCCGGGCAGACACTGTGTGCCGTCGTCAGTCAGGTTCACTGGCACGAAGGGGCCGTCGGGGCGGTCGCCACGGCATACCATAGCCACACGGCGCCAGCCGCGGCTGTGGGGATAGAGCCAGTAGGTCTTTTTGCCAGTGGTCTTGTCGACGGTCTCCACCAGGTCGGGTGCAAACATCGTGTCCCACTGCCCATCGGTGAACCACGTGAAGATGGGACCTTCGTCGCGCCACTGTGTCAGGTCTTCGACGGGGGCCGACCACATGCGGATGTCGTTGCCGCAATACTGGGTGTAGTGCGTGTCGTGCGAGCCAATGATATAGGCGCGCTGCTTGCCAGGGTTGTCTGGGTCGTCAAACACACGGGGCTCGCCGTCGGGCACGTGCTCCCAAAGCGGCAGGTAGGGATTCTGCGCAGATGAGAAATGAGAAATGAGAAATGAGAAAAGAAGCGGCAGGAAACGTTTCATAGTCATTGCTTTTTTCGTTATGTGATTGTTGTTATAACGCTATTCCGTTATAGTTTACTGTTTTTCTCTAATGTCCAGCCCTCGCGTTGCAGCAGCAGCGGGTTGCTGCCGCGGAACATGCGGGCGGCCTGACGGTTGCCCTTCAGCTGCCAGTCGAGCCAGGCCAGGGCCGGAACGGTGAACTCGCCGCCGTGGGGCTGGCGGTAGGTGCCGCCGTGCCCTACGGGATAGTTGATGGCACAGGCAGGCACATGGCTGATGCGGTGGAAGTCGTCCATGCCGTTCTCGTATGCGATGTCGGTCTTGCCACCGAGGATGTAGATGACGGGCGTGTGAATCTCGGTCAGCTTGTCCTTGGCGGGCATGGGCATGCCGCCCACAGCCTGGTGTACATTCTGCTGGTTGAAGAGACCACTGTTGCAAATCATCAGCGTCGTGATGCGCTTGTCGGCACAGTTGTAAAGTGTCTGCAGGCCGCCGCACGACATGCCGGCAGCGCAGATGTGCTTCACGTCAATCTTCTGGTAGTAAGGCGACTGGGGGTCGGCGTTCTGCGCGATGGCCCAGTCGATGGAGGCTATCTGCTGCTCGGTGGTCGACATCGGACCGTGGTAGGGCTTCTCTTCCAAGGGGATGTAGCCCGTGGCGATGACAAGGTAGCCATGCGATGCAATCTCGTTCAAGAAGCGGTAGTGCTCCCATGGTGAGTCGGTGCACGCACCGTTGCCCCACACCAGTACGGGCAGGCTCTTCTTCTTGTTGAAGACCGACAGGTCCTGCGGTGCAAAGACGGTGTGGGCCGGCAGTGTCGGCTCTTCCTTCATCACCGCCTTGAAGGCGCCGGTGCCGCCGTCTTCGATGATGCGCGCCTTCTGGCCGTCCATCTCCCACCAGTCGAAGTTGAACAGCTTCGGACCCTTGCGGCCCTTGAAGACGAGGAAGAGGTCGCGAGGTGAAGGGTGAGAGGTGAGGGGTGAGAGGTCTGCGGTGAGCGTCTGCCACTGCTCCCAGCCGCCGGTGCCAGGCACCTGCAGCGTGCCGAGCAACTGGCCACCGATGCTGTCGAGGTGCAGCTCTATCTGTCCGCCCCTAAGTCCGCTGGCCACGCGTGCCTTGAAGTTGGTTGGCCAGGCAGTGCCGAAGTCTACGTTCTGCAGCTTGATGTAGTCGCCATTGTGGATGTCGGTGACGTAGACGCCGATGGCTGTGTTCTGCTCGGTCTTCACACCACGCGAGAAGGCCATCGTCTCAGCCTCCACGCGACGGTAGGGACTGATGGCATCGACGGGCTTCACCCCCTCATCGGTAGGCATGATGGTGGGGAAGCTGCCGTCGGCATTGTACTGGAACTCCTCTACGGCCACGCTGCGGCCGAAGCCGCCGCCCTTGGGCAGCTTGCCCGTGTGGTAGAAGAAGTAGGAGTGACCCTTGTAGTCAGCCACGCCGCAGTGGTTGGTGAACGAGTTGGTCTCTGAGAGTGGCATAATCTCACCGGCATACGTCCACGGCCCGGTGGGGTGGGGCGCCGTGCTGTAGCTGATGTGCTCTGGCACACCGCCGGCAGCGTAGAGGAGGTAATAGGACCTCCCCCCAAAGGGGGAAGATGCAGCGCCGTCGGACTTCGGGGCTTTCATCAGCCACGGGCCCTCCACGTAGCTGTCCTTGTACTGCTTGCCCGGCTCGCGCTTGTTCATCATCGGACCGCCGAAGGCTTCCTCGGTCATGTCCAGCCGTCCCAGCTCGCCGCTGTAGGAAATCATGTCGCGGTTCAGCTTCAGGTAGTAGCACTGTGGGTTGCCCCACATCAGCCATGCCTGCCCGTCGTTGTCAATCATCACCGTGGGGTCGATGTGGTCCCATGAGCCGTTCTCGAAGAGTGGCTTCCCGATGGCATCCTTGAACGGCCCGGTGGGGCTGTCGCTCACGGCCACGCCGATGGCCATGCCACCGCTGAGCTTAGAGTGTGCACAGATGTACCAATAGAACTTGCCGTTGCGCTCGATGCACTGCGAGGCCCAGGCGCGGTCGTCGGCCCAGCTGAAGTCCTCAAGGGCCAGCGGCGACCCGTGGTCCGTCCAGTTCACCATGTCGGTGGTGGAATAGACGCGCCACTCCTGCATCCAGAAGAAGTCGGCGCCGTCCTCGTCGTGGCCAGTGTAGACATACATCGTGCCGTTGTGCACCATCGGTGCAGGATCGCTGGTGCACCAGGTTTGTACAAAGGGATTCTGAGCCTGAATGGTCAGGGCCCCCATCAGACAGCCGAAGGCCAGGCCTGCTTTCATCACTCGTCTTTTCATGTCATTATTTGTTTTTGGTGTTAATGATTGCTTCGAGAAAAAACATCGGGATGGATGTAGTGACTGCAAAGGTACTCATTTTTTTCCTTTCTGTCTATTCCCGCTGTTTCGTTTACTTTAAAAAATATATCATTTGGCGCATGCGCCAGCTATAATTCTTTTCTTTTTGTTTCTTTTACACCTTTTTTCTTGTTACTTTTACGAATAATGTCTAATTTTGCAGCATGAAGAAGACACACCTGTTCGTATTAGCCCTGCTGTTGACGGCTCTGGAAGCCGGGGCCCAGCAAGTCATTAACCTGTCCGGCATCTGGGACTTCGCCATTGGCGATACCATCGTGGGGAAGAAGGGTTCGCCGCTGCGCACCCACTACGATGACTTCGTGACCCTGCCAGGGTCGATGCTCACCAACGGCAAGGGCATGCCGGTGTCATTGACCACGCCGTGGACGGGGTCGCTCTATGACTCCAGCTACTACTATAACCCGCGAATGGAAGCCTTCCGGCAGCCGGGCAATATCAAGTTTCCCTTCTTCCTCACCCCCGAGCGGCATTATGTCGGCGCGGCATGGTACAGGAAGAGAATCTACGTGCCCAAGGACTGGCGTGGACAGCGCATCACGCTGATGATGGAGCGCCCCCACATTGAGACCACCGTGTGGGTGAACGGACATGAGGCAGGGCACCAGATGTCGCTGTCGACACCCCACCGTTACGATGTGTCGGACTACATCAAGGCCGGACGAAACAATGAGATAGTGGTGCGTGTCTACAATGGCATCGAGAATGTTGGGGTGGGGCAGGACTCTCATTCCGTCACTGACCAGACGCAGGGCAACTGGAACGGCATCACAGGGCGGATTGAACTGCAGGCGCAGTGGAAGAAACTGAACATCAAGAAGGTTCGCGTTAAGCCTACTGACAATATGGAGACGTGCCATGTAACGGTTGAGCTGGAGAACCACATTCCCTTTGTCCGCGTCATGCCCTTCTACGACTATTATGTCGAGGCCAGCGTGTGTCCCATCGTCAACGGTGTGCCAGGCAAGGAGCTCGTGTCAAAAAGAGTATATGTAGAGAGCAAGGACCGTTTGGAGTTCGACCTCTTTGGGAAGCATCTGCTGAAGCCTTGGGACGAGTTCCACCCCAATCTCTACCAGCTCACCATCCGTGCCGGCGACGATGAGTACACCACCACCTTCGGCATGCGTAAGGTGAGCATCAGCGGACGACAGTTCTACATCAACGGGCGACCTCTCTTCCTGCGTGGCACGGTGGAGAACTGCTGCTTCCCGTTGACAGGCTATCCGCCGACGGACGAGGAGTCATGGCTGGCCGTCTTCAGAAAGTGCAAGGAGTGGGGACTGAACCATGTGCGCTTCCACAGCTACTGCCCGCCCGATGCTGCCTTCTGTGCTGCCGACCGCGTGGGCATCTATCTGCAGCCCGAAGGACCGTCGTGGCCCAATCACGGCGTAAGGCTCAGGCGTGGACAGGTCATCGATGCGTATCTGTTGGAGGAGTCGAAACGCATCGTCGACGAATATGGCCATCACCCCTCGTTTGTGATGATGGCGGCAGGCAACGAGCCGGCCGGAGACTGGGTGAGCTATTGCAACGACTGGGTGCGGCAGATGCACGACTATGACTCCACACGCGTGTATTGTGGCGCCAGCGTCGGGGGCGGATGGGCCTGGGATGGTGGCTCGGAGTACCATGTCAAGGGTGGGGCACGTGGTCTGGACTGGGACCGGCACGCCCCCAGCAGCGACGATGACTACTACGCAGGAATAGAGCGCCCCAGGAACTTCAAGCCCCAGCCCTCTGATTCCAGTACCAACCAGAGTCCCATCATTGCCCACGAGCAGGGACAGTGGTGTGCCTTCCCCGACCTCAGTGAGACGAGCCAGTACACAGGTGTGTATAAGGCTGGCAACTTCGACATCTTCCGTCAGCTGCTGGCTGAGAACGGCATGGAGGGGCAGGCCAAGAAGTTCCTGATGGCCAGCGGCAGGTTACAGACACTGTGCTACAAATATGAGATGGAACGCAACATGCGCACCAAGGACTATGCCGGTTTCCAGCTGTTAGGGTTGAACGACTACAGCGGACAGGGTACGGCGCTGGTGGGACCGCTGAACGTGTTCTGGCGGGAGAAGGACTATGCCAACGCGCGTCAGTGGCGCGAGTTCTGCAGTCCGTTAGTGGTGCTGGCAAAGTTCCCCAAGTTCGTCTATACCAACAATGAGCACCTTCGTGTACCCGTGGAGGCGATGAATGCCCTCTATGGCATGTTGACAGAGGCTACCACCAGCTATGAGCTGACTCAGAACGACAGTACCATCATCTACAGTGACACGCTCTCCATTCGTAACCTACCCATCGGCAAGAATATCGAGTTGGGCATCATCGACAGGCCGCTGGAGTCCATCACCCAGCCATCGAAGATGACGCTGAGTGTCAGGATAGGCAACATCGTCCGCAACCACTGGGACTTCTGGGTGTACCCGGCAAACTCTAAACTCTACACTCTAAACTCTACACTCTTTATCTGCGACTCCCTCTCCTCTTCTGCCCTTGAGGTGCTGCGCCAGGGTGGCAAGGTGCTGCTGACGGCGGCCGGACGCGTGACACTGGGCAGCGACGTGAAGCAAACCTATCTGCCTGTGTTCTGGAACACATCGTGGTTCAAGATGCGGCCACCCCACACCACTGGCGCCTACATCGACAAGCAGCACCCGCTGTTCAGCCATGGCTTCCCCACCGATGACTGGAGCAACCTGAACTGGTGGGAACTGCTGAACAAGGCACAGGTGATGAATCTGATGGAGCTGCCCGCCAGCTATCAGCCGCCCATCCAGCCCATCGACACCTGGCACGTCAGTCGAAAGCTGGGCATGCTCATTGAAGCCCGTGTGCTGGGCGGACGTCTGCTGATGACCACCATGGACATCAGTAACGACCTGGACCGCCGCATCGTGGCACGCCAGATGCGCCATGCCATCATAAGCTATATGCAAAGCAATGACTTCCAGCCCACCATCACGGTTGAACCGGAAGTCATCGCAGATTTCTTTACGAAGCAGGCACCGCCTGTTGACATGTTCACCAAAGACTCGCCTGACGAGCTGAAGCCGAAGCTCCAGTAGCGGCTTCAGCCCTTGGCCAGCACCGACGTGTGCAGGTGAGTGGCGCGATAGTCGTAAGCCTGTGCAACAGGACCGTTGTCGGCTTCATCCTCCTCGTCTTTCTTCTCCAACTGAGGGAAGGCTTTGCCTTCCTTCAGCACACGGATGGCCTCCTTCACCACGGGGTCGTCCTGGTTGAGGTATTGTAGCCACGACTGTTCGTCGAGCATGTTGTAGACGATGCGACTGATGATGAACTCTTCAAGAAGCTTGCGTGACCGCTGAATCATCAGGTTGCGGCGGCGCAGACCCTGACCATCGGCATACTGGGCGAACTTCTCCACCATGTTCTGCTTCTTTACATATTTCACCAGCGAGTTCACGTCGCCGTATTCGCTCAGCTTCTCGCGGTTCTGGTCAGTGTACTCATAGCAGTACTGCAGGATGAGTCCTGACATGAGTGCCTCCTTATAATAAGATGTATAGTTGCTGGTGTCCTGGGGCACGAAGACATCGGGGGTGATGCCGCCGCCGCCATAGACGGTGCGCCCGATGTGCGTGAAGTATTCAGGCCCGGTGTGGTGGATGCTGTCCTGGGTGAAGAACTCGCCATTTTGGTAGCGCATCAGCACATCCTCTTCATAGTTGCGGTCCAAGCCACTGGTATAGGGCTTCTGGATGCAGCGGCCAGAGGGTGAATAGTAGCGGGCGATGGTCAAGCGCATCAGCGAGTTGTCGGTGAAGGGGATGGGCTGCTGCACCAGACCCTTGCCGAAGGAGCGGCGGCCAATGATGGTGCCGCGGTCGTTGTCCTGGATGGCACCGGCCAGAATCTCGCTGGCCGAAGCCGACACCTCGTCAATGAGCACCACCAGTGGCATATACATGTACGACCCGCGGCCGTTGCTGCGGTATTCCTCGCGCGGTGAGTGTACTCCCTCGGTGTAGACGATGAGGCGGTTGTAGGGCAGGAACTGCTGGGCAATGTTCACGGCTGTCTGCAGATAGCCACCCGTGTTGCCGCGCAGGTCGATGACCAACTGCTGGAAACCCTCCATCGACAGCTTGGCCAGTGCGATGACCAGCTCCTCGTCAGTGCGCTCAGCAAAATTCTTGATTTTCACGTAGCCTGTGTTCTCGTCGAGCATGTAGGCGGCGGTGATGCTGTGCGTCTCAATCTTGTCGCGAACAACGGTGAACTCCTTCCGTTGGCCGTCGCGGCCGCGCACCACGCCCAAGCGCACCTTTGTGCCTTTCTGTCCCTTCAGCTTGTGCATGGCTAACTCGTTGGTCAGTGTCTCGCCGGTGAACACTGAGTCGTCGACGGTCACAATCTTGTCGCCTGCCAGCAGGCCGGCGCGCTCTGAGGGACCGCCGCTGATGACGTTCTGAACGCGTAGTGTGTCGTTGCGGATGATGAACTCAATGCCCACCCCTGAGAAGGAGCCGCGCAGGTCGTCCTCGGCCAGCTCGGCATCATCGGCCGAGATGTAGACGGAGTGTGGGTCCAGCTCACCCAGGATGATGGGTATGGCCTTTTCAACGAGCCCGGTGACATCGACTGAGTCAACATAGTATTTGTCCAGCCCAACCAAGAGGTTCGACAGCTTGTTGGCGCCGGCCTTGATGATGCTGGGCCGTCCTTCAGAGAACTGTACGCCATAGAAGGTGCCGATGGCAATGCCGACAATACAGCTCAGTGCCAGCCACAGTGGCGTAAAACGTTTCTTATTGTTCATACTTCTAAATAAACTACTTCTATTCCAGCGCGCTTCAGCAGGTCGATGCCGTCGGTCAGGCGGTACTGCTCGCCATAGACCACCCGCTTGATGCCGGCCTGGATGATGAGCTTGGCACACTCGATGCAGGGCGACGCGGTGATGTAGATGGTGGCACCGTCGCTGTTGTTCGAGCTGCGGGCCAGCTTCGTGATGGCGTTGGCCTCGGCATGCAGCACATAGGTCTTCGTCAGGCCCTCGTCATCCTCGCAGATGTTCTCAAAGCCAGACGGAGTGCCGTTATAGCCATCGCTGATAATCATCTTGTCTTTTACTACCAAGGCACCCACCTGGCGCCGCTGGCAATAGCTGTTCTCAGCCCAGATGCGAGCCATGCGCAGGTAGCGCTGGTCCAGTTTCAGTTGCTTGTCGCTCATCGTCTATGCTCTCTATAAACAAATTGCAAAGTTACGCCTTTTCTTTGAAATAAAGAAATTTTTTGTCCATCTTTGTTTCTTATTAGATTATTTTTAGTATATTTGCAGCGTGATAATTGATAGAAGGATATTTATCTGTTATGCTTGATAGGACGGAGACGATAGAAAAGCTGAAGACCACTCGTCGTTATCTTGACGAGCACTATGGTGTACACTCCATGATGCTCTTCGGTTCGCTGGCTCGTAACGAACAGCGCGAAGACAGCGATGTGGACATCTGTGTAGAGATGGTGCCTAACCTGTTTAATCATGCCGGTGTGAAAGTCTATCTGGAAGAACTTCTCCACTGCAAAGTGGATGTCATACGGATGCATGAACGCTTAAGCCCGCTTTTCAAACAGCAAATCTTAAAATATGGAATTCGAGTCTACTGAGATTTTTTCCAAGGAACAACTATTTAAAGAGCCTGCTGAATAGTTCAGCAGGCTCTTTTGGTTCGCCCGACATGGGCATAATCTAACGGGTGCAAGTCCCGAGCGCGGCCTAATAGCGGCAAGCACACAGCCAAAGGCAAGGGTGTCCATCGCGAGGTGGAATCTGAAGGAAGCCGGCGGCAAAGCACTGGCCTGACGAACAGAAACTTGATACTAAGGCATATGCCCGTGGGTGAGACTGCCAAAGAAGCCAAAGCCCTATAGCTATTCGGAACGGGTGGTGTAAATCAAGCAGGCATAAGTGTGAAAGATAATGTTCTTAATCGGGGAGGTCTCATGGACGCGGTGGCGACCGAATGAAACTCAAAGCCGCGGAGTAACGCTTGCCGTGAGAAGTCAGCCGAGGTCATAGTATGCTTTGAAACGAGCCTGCATGAGGTGGAAAAAAAAATGCAGGAGGTCTCACACGGAGCAGAAGGACTGAACCCAGCCGAAGTGTACACCGACAAAGACTATCGTATGAAGGAAAGAATGCAGAAAATGTCAACGGAGAGTGACAGCTGCCCGCAGCAGAGTAGGCCGGAAGCCAAGGGTACTGTGGGAGTGCAGACCTTCATGCGCGTGGTCGACGGATGTCTCACTACGGAGCAACCTACGCGATACCCTCTGATGGAGCAGATTCTGTCTCCCGCCAACCTCGATGCTGCTTACCGTCAGGTGATGCGCAACAAGGGGGCGGCTGGGATAGACAGAATGGACTGCGAGCGTTTGCTCAGCTATCTGCTGGCGCACAAGGACGAATTGGCAGAGAGCATCCGTCAGAGGACGTACCGTCCAAATCCCGTCCGCAGGGTAGAGATACCCAAGGACAACGGCAAGAAGCGTCTGCTGGGCATCCCCACGGTAGTGGACAGGATGGTACAGCAGGCCATTGCCCAAGTATTGACCCCCATCTATGAACGCCAGTTCAGCGACGGCAGCTACGGCTTCCGCCCGAATCGTGGAGCGAAGCAGGCATTGGTACGGGTGACGGAGATAGTAAACGATGGCTACCGCCATGCG
>Ga0310691_10002326_pt1 | contig 25655 bp, 21 predicted proteins | sample 176DNAGHGlowgp2_FD_203887 | JGI IMG/M metagenome (GOLD analysis project Ga0310691, IMG submission 203887) | Sheep rumen microbial communities from Palmerston North, Manawatu-Wanganui, New Zealand - 1766 DNA GHGlow gp2 (v2) (version 2) | ecosystem: Host-associated > Mammals > Digestive system >...
TACTACAATGAGCGTCACGCGTTGAAGTTAAATTGAACCGCCGTATGCCGAACGGCACGTACGGTGGTGTGAGAGGGGGATTAATTTCCCCCTACTCGATTTATAAGAATTCTATGAAAAACCGGTGATCGGCTCCTGAATCGGAGTAAATCCCGCGGCTCCCGTCCACATCTTCTGCGCGTCAATTCCCACAAATGCCGTGAAGCGCCTTATTGATGATTATGTTGTCCGCGAAGTGAAAGTGACATCACCTGTTTATGACGCGTCGGATAATACAATAGTAACAGGATATCAGGGGACTCCCCAGCCTATATACGAGGGCGGTTCGACCACTATTTATGCAGTTGCAAAGGGCTCATCACAGAGTGCTCCTTTCGAATATATTGTTGATTATGAGCCGGGGCAGGCTAAGGGGCCTTCTGCTGATTTTAAGAATGTCAGAACTGATAAAGTGTATAATCAGCGTGACGGTGGTATAGTTATTAATTTCGGGAAGTGGAACGGTACAAATACAGACCGTACCGTCGAATTACCTCTTGCCGAAGGTGAATTCACACTGCTTCATTATCATGGTGGTGTAACGGAAGAGGTAGGTAAGTTTACATCTGACAGCCGTGGCCTTGTTACTATCATGTATGATTTTGAGAGCGGAAATGATAACGATTATTACATTATCCGTGAAGATTCTGCTCCCGCCGGATATGTCGGATTACAGGAACCTGTTAAGTTCTACGTTAATGAAGCACATACCGGTGTTACCCTTATAGGCAATGATCCTGATACCGGATGGGCTAACTGCAACCTGAGGGACTCAGACAGGCTGATTGCTGACATTAACATCTACAATCCGGGTCTCGCTCTTGAGACAGTAAAATATGCCGGTGACACTAAGGCACCATTGCAGGATGCTCATTTCAGTCTGTACCGTCAGCTAAAGAGTTCAGACGGTCAGATGATTAAGGATTATACTCCCGTACAGGGGATGAGTGACATTATTACAGGTCAGGACGGTGTTATCACGGGTGTCGACGGTATGCTTGATCCCGGAGTATATTATCTGACCGAGACTTCAGCTCCGACAGGCTATGAGAGTCTTGCCGCAGATATTGTATTTGAGATAACCTCTGCGGGACAGGTAAGAATCATCAGTGCTCCGGAAGGAGTTACTCTGTCTGAAGCATCATTCGAGGATGGTGTATATTCATATAGGATGAAGGTGACTGATCCTGCTTCAGAATCGATCATCATTCCGACGGGAATCGCAATGTCAGAATCGCTCCCGGTCATATGTTTTATGGCTTTGCTGTCGGTATTGTCATTGACAGGATACATATTCAGCAGACGCAGAACAGGGGAAGGCTGAGGAACTGCCATCATAATTGGCATGTGATGAGTCTTACCATTCTTGACTTCCGACCACTATAATATTTATAATAAGGCGTCAAATTATGTATTATGGACAGAGGTTTATTACATGTACAAAAAAGTAACCACAGACATGAACTTTATCGACCGCGAGAAGGAAGTTCTCGAGTTCTGGAAGGCAAATGACATCTACAAGAAGTCTTTGCGCAAGGAGGGCGACGGAACGCCCACGTTTACACTCTATGACGGTCCGCCGACTGCTAACGGTAAGCCGCATATCGGCCATATCAAGACACGAGTCATCAAAGACCTCATTCCGAGATATCATTCAATGAAGGGAGAAGCCGTTACTTTCAAGGCAGGCTGGGATACTCACGGTCTCCCGGTAGAGCTTGAAGTAGAGAAGATGCTTGGCATTAACGGCAAGCCGCAGATTGAGGACTATGGTGTAGAACCTTTTATAAAAAAGTGTAAGGAGTCTGTATGGACTTATAAGACTCAGTGGGAGAACATGAGCGATCGTGTCGGATTCTGGGCTGATATGGAACACCCTTATGTTACATACGATAACAACTACATCGAGTCCGAATGGTGGGCTCTGAAGACGATGTGGGATAAGGGACTCCTTTATAAGGGACACAAGATCGTTCCTTACTGCCCGCGTTGCGGTACGGCCCTGTCAAGTCATGAGGTTGCCCAGGGATATAAAACAGTCAAGGAGAATTCCGTATATGTAAGGTTCAAGGTGTCCGGCAGTGAAGATACATACTTTGCCGCATGGACTACGACGCCCTGGACACTGCCTTCCAATGCTGCTCTTTGTGTCAGTCCTGATGCCGAGTATGCGAAGATCAAGGTGGGTAATGACCTCGACGGTTCAGATAAGACTGTTTATTATTATATGGCTAAGGTTCTGGTACCTACGCTCTTCGACGATTATGAAGTCATCGAGACGATGAAGGGCACAGACCTGACAGGCATGGAGTATGAGCCTCTGTTCGACTATGCAAGGAAGATGCTGGAAGATACCAAGCAGAAGGCATATTTTGTGGTTGCTGATAACTATGTAACTACCGAAGACGGTACCGGTATCGTTCACATTGCTCCTGCGTTCGGTGAGGACGATGCCCGCGTAGGAAGAGAGAATAAGGTTCCTTTCATTCAGTTTGTTGACGAACAGGGACATCTTCCTGCGGAGTGCGGCGAGTTTGCCGGCATGTTCGTTAAGGACGCGGATCCTCTCATCATTAAGAAGTTGAATATAGAGGCAAAGCTTATCAAGAAGATGCAGTTTGAGCATGATTACCCGTTCTGCTGGAGATGTGATACGCCCCTCATTTATTACGCAAGATCCACATGGTTTATCGCAATGAGCACAAAGAGGGAAGAACTCCTTAAGTCAAACAGGATGATCAACTGGTATCCTGAGACGATCAGGGACGGACGTATGGGCGACTTCCTCGAGAACGTCATAGACTGGGGTATCTCACGTGAACGTTACTGGGGTACGCCGCTTCCGGTATGGGAGTGCGGATGCGGACACCGTCACTGTGTCGGTTCTATTGCAGAACTCAAGGAGATGAGCGATGACTGCCCGGATGATATCGAGCTCCACAAGCCATATGTTGACAATGTGCATCTCAAGTGTCCCGAGTGCGGCGGAGTGATGACAAGAGTTCCCGAGGTTATCGACTGCTGGTTCGACTCCGGTGCGATGCCTTTTGCACAGTATCACTATCCTTTCGAGAATAAGGAATTCTTCGAGAAGCATTATCCCTGCCAGTTCATATCCGAGGCACTGGACCAGACGAGAGGATGGTTCTATTCGCTCATCGCCATCAGCACGGTGCTGTTCGGCAGAGCGCCTTTCGAGAATGTTATCGTCATGGGTCTCGTTATGGACGAGAACGGCATCAAGATGAGTAAGCACAAGGGCAACGTCGTAGATCCCTGGGATATCCTTAATAATCAGGGCGCAGACGCGGCAAGATGGTATTTCTACAATTCCTGCCAGCCTTATCTGCCCAACAGATTCTCACACGATGCAGTAAGGGAAGGGCAAAGCAAGTTTATAAGCAAGCTGTGGAACACATATGCTTTCTATGTGCTCTATGCTGATATCGATCAATTCGACCCCACGAGATACACTCTGGATAAGAGCACACTTGGCGCTATGGACAGGTGGGTTCTCTCGAGACTTAACAGTCTGGTGAAGACAGTCGATACCAAGCTGTCAGATTACGATGTAACAGGCTGCACGCGTGCCATCCAGGCATTTACGGAAGAGATGAGTAACTGGTATGTAAGGCGCTGCCGTGACAGATACTGGGCAGGCGAGATGACAGTTGATAAGACAAATGCGTTCATGACGCTCTATACGGTGCTTGAGACACTGACGAGGCTTTGTGCTCCGTTTGTACCGTTTGTGACGGAGTCTATCTACCAGAATATTGTCAGAAGCGTTGATAAGAATGCACCTGAGTCTGTTCATATGGCAAGCTTCCCGGTATGCGATGAGAGCATGATCGATAAGGAACTCGAGGAGGAGATGGATCTCATCCAGACGATCGTTGAACTCGGAAGAACGGCCAGAGAAGCTGCAAAGATCAAGAACAGACAGCCGCTGTCGACGATCTATGTCGTGGCTGACAAGGAACTGGACGACGAGTATAAGTCCATTGTACTGGAAGAACTGAATATCAGGAATATCGAGACTCTTAAGGATGCATCAAGCCTGGTCAACTACTCCTTCAAGCCTCAGCTGAGGACTTGCGGGAGGAAGTTCGGAGCTAAGCTCAATGCCGCCAAGGAAGTTATTGCAAATCTCCCCGGCAAGGAGACAAAGGCAGCTCTTGACGAAGGACCGATCAAGATCACAGTTGACGGTGAAGAGTTCGATATGACGATAGATGATTTCATCATCGAGACAGCACAGCCTGAAGGATTATCGACACAGTCAGACCGCGGTGTTATCGTGTCGATATCAACAGTTCTTACTGACGATCTCATCGAAGACGGTCACGTAAGAGAGATGATAAGCAAGCTCCAGAATCTCCGTAAGGAGACCGGACTTGAAGTCGTAGACAGGATCAATGTCCTCTATAGCGGTAACGACAAGCTCGGTGCAGTCATAGCCAAGAGGAAGGATTATATCGCTTCCGAAGTGCTTGCTGTAAGCTTTGAAGAGGGCGAAGGCGAGACTGCCAGAGAAGTTAATATCAACGGCGAGAAGATTAAGTTTACGGTAACCAAGGCATGATAGTAAGTTTGCTTCAATCCGGATTAAGCGGCAAGGAGATGGTGCTCCATCTCCTTTGCATGCTGTTTGCAATAACCATATCGTTCTCTTTCCATGAGTTCATGCATGCGAGAGTAGCGGTATGGCTTGGTGATCAGACCCCGGCCAATATGGGAAGGCTTACGCTTAATCCCATGGCGCATATGGATCCTGTCGGTACAGTGCTGATACTCGTGGCAGGCTTCGGATGGGGTAAACCGGTTATGTATAACCCGAACAGGCTGAACCGCTTCAAGAGCGACAGAGCCATGAATATCATGGTCCACCTGGCCGGTGTTACGGGCAACCTCATCATTGCGCTTCTGGCATCCGTTGTGTTAGGCTGCATAAGTGCGGTTCTTACCGTAAATAACCATATTGCTTTCCAGACGATATTGCTCGTCATGCTCTATACCATCAGCTTCTCTCTTATGCTGCTGGCATTCAATCTCCTGCCGATCCCGCCTCTTGACGGATTCCACGTACTGGAGGAATTGCTTCCTTACAAGGTCAGATCTTCGCAGGGGTATCTGCAGTTCCAGAGATACAGCCCGATGGCGCTGTGGGTATTGTTCCTTGCAGGTACTTTTATGAGAATACCGCTGCTGTCGTGGATAATCGAGGTAATCGAGTATCCGTTCTCGCTGCTTTGCGGTCTTGTACAGACATTGTTCTTCAATCTCGTTAATATGCTGGTGTGATCAATGCCTGAGGTGGAGCACATCAAACCGCAGTTCAAGATAAGGCAGTTCGAAGGTCCGCTGGACCTTCTGTTCCATCTTATTGAGAAGAACGATATTGATATTTATGATATCCCGATAGCAGAGATAACAAAGCAATATCTCGACTTCCTTCAGGGAATGAGGGAACTTGATATGGAGGTTGCTTCGGAATTCCTTGTCATGGGTGCGACGCTTGTCAACATCAAGTCGAGGATGATGCTTCCGAAGGTACGAAAGACAGAGGAATATGAAGGGGACGATCCGAGGGAGGAACTTGTCATCAGTCTCCTCAGATATAAACGTTGCCGGCTCTTTGCAGAGGATCTGCGCAGGAGGCGTGAGATCTATTCAGGGTGCTCGTTAAGGCTCCCCACCACGGCGAAAGAGCTGGGTATCGAGCCGCCCAAGGAGCCGCAGGAATTCGAGTCTGAGTTCTTTGATCAGGCTGTATCTGACATATGTGAGCGCAACAAGGTCAGGTTTGCGGATATTGCAGCAAAGATAACGCATATCCTTCGCAAGGATAAATTATCCGTGAAAGAGAGGATGAAGTCCCTGTTCCAGACGATAAGAAGGAGAGGGAAGATGCTCTTTGAGGAGCTTTTTGCCGGCAGGAAAACAGAGAAGATAGACAGGATCGTCAGTTTTCTGGCAATACTCGAGCTTCTCAGGAGTAACAAGATAGAATGTGAGCAGGATAAGCCTTTCGACAGTATCCTGATCGAGGAGAAGAGGTGATCTGAATGGATGAACTCCAACAGGAGATTTTTGACAGTAATGATGTCAGGGAGGAACGCGTCAGATTTACCGCGCAGGAGATCCCTGCGGCAATAGAGGCGATCCTGTTCGTATCCGGTGATCCCGTACAGGTATCCAGAATATCGGATATCCTCGGAATCCCTGTTAAAGCTTGTGAGGAATATCTGGAAGAGCTTATAAAGTCCTACGAGAATAACCCGTTGACCGGCATAACGATTCGCAAGGCGGACAGTTCCTACTGTATGATCACCAAGACTGCCATGAAGAAGGTTCTTGAACAGATGTACAGTCCCAAGATGACGCCTCCTCTGTCGCAGGCATCATATGAGACACTGGCCGTCATTGCTTATAATCAGCCTTGCACAAGAGCCCAGATAGAGGCTGTAAGAGGTGTATCTTCAGACAGTATCGTATCAAGGCTTCTGGACAGGGGATGGATTGAAGAGGCAGGTACACTTGATGCTCCGGGAAGGCCCACTCTGTTTAGGACATCAAGACAGTTCCTGCTCGAATTCGGCATATCTTCCACAGACGAACTGCCGTCAATGGAACTCATGAGCTACAAGACCATAAGAGACCTTGAAGATTCCCTCAAGACGGCAGCCGAGGGCGAGGATAAGCAGATCACTATCGAAGGCTTCATGGCTGCCGGTAAAGGCAACGGGGAGGACGAAGATGGAAATCCTTGAGACAATAGAACAAAGGTATGACAGTCTCAGCAAGAGCCACAAAGCTATAGCAGACTATATCCTCACATCTTACGACAAGGCGGCTTATATGACTGCAGCCAAGATAGCCGAGGTCACGGGCGTGTCCGAGGCGACAGTGGTAAGGTTCACTACGGAGATCGGCTTTGCAGGTTATCCGTCCTTCCAGCAGGCATTGAAGGAAGAACTCAAATCGCGTCTGACGTCCGTTCAGAGGCTTGACTATACTGAGAGATTCGAAGATGACAGGGCGGCCGTACAGGAGGTTATGAGAGCCGATATAGAGAACATGAAGGAGACGCTGGCAAGTCTTAACAGCGATGCGTTCGACGAGGCTGTGAAGACGATCCTTGCGGCGAAGAAGATCTACATCATGGGCATCAGGGCAAGCGCCACGCTGTCCGAATTCATGCATTTCTATATGACTGTCCTGTTCGACGATGTTGTGCTCGTCAGGAGTAATTGCACGAATGAGCTTTTTGAGCAGGTCATGCCGATCACGGAGAACGATGTGCTTATCGGAATCTCTTTCCCGCGTTATTCGGCGCGTACGATCAATTCCATGGCGTATGCGCATAAGAGAGGCGCCAAGACGATTGCCATTACTGACAGGGCAGGTACGCCGATGACGGAGCATGCTGATGTGTCACTTCTTGCCACATCATCAATGGCGTCTTTTGTAGATTCGCTGACTGCGCCTCTGTCGCTGATCAATGCGCTTCTGGTCACTCTCGGTATGCACAGGAAGGATCACATCAAGAGTTCATTCGAGTCACTGGAGACACTGTGGTCTCAATACAAAGTGTACGAGACGGGAAGAGACCGCAAGGATAACGGCGAGTTTCCTGCTCCGTGATAGTGTTGAAAAGGGAAAGGGGATAAGTTTATGCCACATTCATCGGGAGGAGGATCGCACGGAGGAGGTTTCCACGGCGGTTCGCACGGCGGCTCGGGAACGAGGATGAGCAGGAGCTATTTTGCCGGCGCCACAAGATACATATACTATCATAATGGTGTTCCCAATGAGATATTCAGCAATACGGACCCGATGCAAAATGCAGTCTCAACAAGGGTTGCATTGACTATATTTGCTGTCCTGTTCGCAGGCTTGTATGCATTTGTTTTTTTTGCTTTGTCATTTCATTATCCGAGCAGATTGGATACAGACTATGACACAGTCATATATATTTCCGACCATGCTGATATTATGACCCCGGATGACGAGAAGAGACTGATGGAATCGCTTGAGAGTTTTCAGGAGCAGACCGGAATTACTCCGTCTGTATGCACAGTCTATAATAGCGACTGGTCCGATTACAGTGAATTGGAAGATTATGCGTATGACCTATATGTGGGACGCTTCAAGGATGAGAAGCACTGGCTGATAGTTTACTCGCAGCCCCGTAACCCGGATCCCGACTTTAACGACTGGTACTGGGAAGGTATGCAGGGTGATGATACCGATTCGATCCTCGGTGATCACGAGACAAGTATATTCGGCAAGGAACTGACAAAGCTGCTTGGAGAAGACAGGAAGTATACAGTTGCGGAAGCAATTGCCAAGACGTTTGACGATACGACTCCTGAGATGATGAGGCAGTATACCTCCTGGGGATTTGTGATTGCAGGGTGCGTTATAGCCGTGATCGGCATAGCCGGTGTAGTATTTGCACAGATCTGTGGCAAGAAGAATGAGGCGAAATACAAGACGGCGATCAAGGTGGAGAGAAATGAGATGCTTAAGAAACAGACCTGTTCTTACTGCGGCGGAATCTATATCGAGGGGCACCATACTACGTGTCCGCACTGTGGAGCTCAGCTGCCGTTCCTCGCGCCCGTATTTGAACCCGGTGACAGCGACGAGAGTTAGTGTACGATAACATTAGCTTTAGTATGTTATAATATGTCGAAAAAATGTAAAAAGGAGACAAAAGGGAAGTGCTCGAATTACAGAATATAACCTACAGTGTTACGGAAGACGGCGTAACCAAAAAGATACTGGACGATATCAGTCTGACGATCCCCGATGGCAAGCTTACCGTCGTGACGGGACCTAACGGCGGCGGCAAATCAACGCTTGCCAAGATAATCGCCGGAATAATCAGGCCTGACTCGGGTAAGATCATATTTGACGGTGAAGACATCACGGACATGTCTGTAACAGACAGAGCCCGCGGCGGGATAGGATTTGCTTTCCAGCAGCCAGTGAGGTTCAAGGGAGTTAAGGTGTTTGACCTTCTGAGACTTGCAAAGGGAGACCGGAAACTGTCTTCTTCCGACGCGTGCAAGTACCTTGCCGCAGTAGGCCTTTGCGCCAGGGACTATATCGACAGGGAAGTCAATGCGAGCCTGTCGGGCGGAGAACTCAAGCGCATCGAGATCGCGACTGTGCTCGCCAAGAAGTCGAGAATGTCTGTTTTCGATGAGCCGGAAGCAGGTATCGATCTGTGGAGCTTCCAGAACCTGATCGAGGTCTTCAACGGCATGAGGAAGCACATAGAGGCAAGTTCGATAATCATCATCTCTCACCAGGAGAGGATATTGAAGATCGCCGATGAGATACTTCTCATCAGGGACGGCAAACTGACCGCAAGGGGCAATGCCGACAAGATAATGCCGATGCTCCTGGCAAATGAGGCAGTGGTGAAGAACTGCAACCTTACGGCTATATGGGATGGAGGAGAATGCGATGATAGAGCTTGATGAGACACAGAAGAAGATACTTGCAGAGGTAGCAGACCTCCATAAGATACCCGTAGGAGCATTCAATATCCGCTCCAACGGTGAATCTGTCGGAAGGAATTCCACGGCGAACATAGAGATCACCCCCAAGACTGACGTCAGCGGAATAGATATCAGGATCAAGCCGGGAACTAAGAACGAGAGCGTGCATATTCCGGTCATCATCTCCAAGACAGGCCATTCCGAAGCGGTGTACAATGATTTCTACATCGGGGAGGGTGCGGATGTGTTGATCGTCGCAGGATGCGGGATCGACAACTGCGGTAATGTCGACTCGAAGCACGACGGTATACACAGATTCCATATCGGCAAAGGTGCCCATATCAAGTATGTCGAGAAGCATTACGGGTCCGGCACCGGTGAAGGCAAGAGGATCATGAATCCGGTTACCGAGGTATTCATGGAGGAAGACAGTTCCTGCGAAATGGAGATGGTCCAGATCAAGGGTGTTGACGATACGACCAGAGTAACTAATGCTACGCTGGCGGCAGGCTGCAAGCTGCTTGTAGGAGAGCGTCTTATGACCCACGATGACCAGCGTGCCATAAGCAAGTACAATGTTGAACTTAACGGCGCTGGCTCTTCTGCAGACGTCGTATCAAGGGCAGTCGCCAGAGACCATTCATATCAGGAATTCGAGGCTGTCATCTCCGGTAATGCACCATGTCACGGTCATTCGGAGTGCGACTCGATCATCATGGATGAAGGCGTGATACTTGCCGTTCCCGCCCTCAAGGCGAACTGCGTTGATGCGGAACTGATCCATGAGGCTGCAATAGGTAAGATCGCAGGTGAACAGATAATCAAGCTGATGACACTGGGACTTACTGAGCAGGAAGCAGAAGAAGAGATCATTAACGGATTCATGAAGTGACAAGTGATGGTACAATAACAGACAAGACAAAATACAGGAGAATCAGTAAAATGAGTATTTATCAGATCGCAGTAGACGGCCCCTCAGGATCAGGCAAGAGCACTCTGGCCAAGGGTGTGGCAAAGAAGCTCGGCATCATGTATCTTGATACGGGTGCGATGTACAGGACATGCGGACTTTGTGCAGTCAAGAATGGTATTGATCCGAAGAATGAAGAACAGGTCAATGCAATGCTGGATGATATGAAGATCGAAGTTAAGTTCGAGAACGGGATCCAGCACATGATCCTCAACGGGGAGGATGTTACGGGGCAGATCAGAACGCCTGAGGTGTCCATGGCCGCATCATCCGTAAGCGCTCATCCGAAGCTCCGCGTTAAGATGGTCGACATGCAGCGCGAGATCGCCAAGAGCCAGACTTTTGTGCTTGACGGAAGGGATATCGCTTCCAACGTGCTTCCCAACGCGAAATACAAGTTCTACGTCACGGCTCCCGCTGAGGTAAGGGCCGAGCGGAGGCTTGCGGAACTCAAGGAACTCGGAGATGAATCCCAGAGCTACGAAGAGGTCCTCGCCGATATAATCAAGCGTGACGAGCAGGATATGAACAGGGCCGTATCGCCGCTTGTTCAGGTGCCTGAGGCGGTTGTGATCGATACATCCAAAGTCGATATCGAACAGACGCGGGATCTCCTGATCTCCTACATCGAAGAGGTCAGATAATGCCTGTAACTACAGCCGGGTCATCGGGATTCTGCTTCGGCGTAAAGCACGCCGTTGAGACTGCACATAATATGCTTAAGGATAAGGCCTCCGGGAAGTATTCCGGAGACCTTGTCATGTTGGGCGAGCTCATTCACAACGAAATAGTATTGAATGAGCTTACCCGCGGCGGCTTTATCATCTGCGGCAGCGCTTCTGAAGTGCCGGAAGGAGCGACGGTTCTGATTAGAGCTCACGGTGTGCCGCCGTCCGAGACGCGTATCCTGGAGGATAAGGGGTGCAGTATCGTTGACTGCACATGCCCGTTTGTTGCCAAGATCCATCGGATAGTTGCCGGGGCCGCTTCTGAGCACAAAAATATCATCGTAGCCGGCGGCAAGGGGCATCCCGAGGTGCTGGGCATCTGCGGATACGCTGAGGGATATGGCGTGGGCGTAGCAGTTATAGGCAGTCCCGAGGAGATCGGGGGGATCCCTTTCGAGCTGAAAGACAGCATCCTTGTGTCGCAAACTACCTTTTCGGCTGCTGTTTTTAAAAATATTTGTGCAAATATTGAAAATAAGATTGCAAATAATTGTATTTTTGATACAATTTGTAGTACGACTGAAAATAGGCAAAAAGAAGCCGCATCATTGTCGGAGCAATCAGATGTGATGCTGGTCATCGGGTCGGGCAAGAGTTCGAATACGAATAAACTTTTTGACATATGCAGAGGTCGTTGTGTCAGAACGTATCTGATAAGTGATGTCACCGATGCGGCGGAATTGATTCGCGAAGGGAAGATAAAGCCGCAGGACAGGGTTGGTATCACCGCAGGTGCTTCGACACCGGAAGCTATTATTTTGGAGGTTGTTCAGACAATGGACGAGAATGACGTAAAGACAAATCAGGAACAGATCGATGCAAGTTTTGCTGAAGCCTTGGAGCAGTTGGCATCGGTCAAGAGAAATGCTGTAGTAAAAGGAGAAATAATTCGGGCAGATGCTGATTTTGTCTATGTTGATGTTCATGACAAGTCTGAAGGCAAGATTCCTCTCAGAGAATTCACAAATGATCCCGACTTCGATCTCGATAAGGCAGTCGAAGAGCATCAGGAGATCACTGTTGTTGTAAAGAGCATCAAGAATTCCGATCAGGGCAAGGAGATCATCCTCTCCAAGAGCCAGCTTGATTTTGAGAAGAATAAGGCTGCTATTCAGGAAGCATTCGAGAATAAGACACCTGTCGATGTCAAGATCACAAACGTCGTTAAGGAAGGCATCATCGGTTCCTACGGCGGAGTTGACATCTATATCCATAAGACACAGATCGGCATGGGTAATCCCGGCGAACTTAAGGACTACGTAGGACAGACACTTACTATCCGCATCACGAAGTTCGATACAGAGAAGCACAGATTGAGAATTTCCGGTTCTCACAGAGTTCTTGAGACAGACGAGCGTAAGGCTAAGGCCGAAGAGATCTGGAATTCAATCGAAGTGGGCAAGCACTATAAGGGTGTCGTAAGAAGTCTCCCTGACTTCGGCGCATTCATTGACATCGGAGGCGTTGACGGACTCTGCCACAACTCCGAGCTCTCATGGAAGCGCATCAGGAAGCCTTCCGAAGTTCTCAGTGTCGGCGATGAGGTTGATGTTTACATCAAGAGCTTCGACCGTGATTCCAAGAAGATCTCCCTCGGATACAAGAAGGAAGAGGACGATCCTTACTACAATATCGAAGAGAGAGTACCCGTAGGATCAACGATCAAGGGTACAGTCGTAAGACTTACCGACTTCGGTGCGTTTGTTCAGCTCGAGCCTGACCTTGATGCGCTTTGCCACGTGTCACAGATCTCGACAAAGAGACTGGAGAAGCCTTCTGATGTATTGAAGGTCGGTGACGAGGTAATGGCTAAGGTTATCAAGATCCAGCCCGAGTCCAGAAGGATCTCTATCTCCATCAAGGAAGTTCAGCCCATTGATCCTGAGGACGTTCCTGAGGATGTCGAGGACGAGGCAGTTCCCGCAGCTGAGGCGGCTGAAGAGGCTCCCGCAGCGGAAGCAACAGATGCAGCAGCTCCCGCAGAAGAATAAGGATCCGGATCAGGTTCGTATAGGTCTGACAGCGAGTATTACAGAGGGTGTCCCAAGGTGATTGGGACACCCTTTTATATTGTTGGCTGTTGAAGCGGCGGGCACCCGACTGAGTTCCGTATAATCAAAACCTATGTACCCGTTTTTCTGCACAGTCCGGATTCCCGTGCAGGTTTACGGGTATATTCAAGATATTCAAGGCAATGAACTGATGTAACAAGTGGATCTTCCAACCGGTTGTCTTTTCCATCGTATCAGTCTGTGGAAACAGGATTTGGTCGACACGTCACTGAAATGATCTTACAAGTAATCGTCTTAACTTAATGACATTGTTGGAATGTGCCCATCGGGGGGAGTGGCCGGAACAGCATAAAATAACCCGCAAAAGGAACACCCGGGGTGGCCATTTTGGGTGTCATTCCGGCCGGATTAGCATAAAATAACCCGCAAAAGGAACACCCGGGGTGGCCATTTTGGGTGTTATTCCGGCCGGCTCAGCATAAAATAACCCGTAAAAGGAACACCCGGGGTGGCCATTTTGGGTGTCATTCCGGCCGGAACAGCATAAAATAACCCGTAAAAGGAACACCCGGGGTGCCCCTTTTGGGTGTCATTCCGGCCGGCTCTACGCAAAATAACCCGTGAAAGTGGTATCATTAGCAATATGGTACGCAGGATATCTTTACTACTGACGATTGTTTTATCAATTCTTTTGACCGCTGCTTCGTGTAGCTTTGATCTCAGCATGCCTACTGTTCAGTCACACGAACAGGTCGATGAGAGCAGCATCGACGTCGACCTGTCCTCCATGAGCGGCACGGTTGTGTATTCTGCGGTCTTTGACATGCTCAACAATCCTGATGAGTACCGCGGCAAGACGATCAGGATGCGCGGACAGTTCATGGTTTACAATTATGAGGATACGGGTAATTATTATTTCACGTGCCTGATACAGGACGCGACAGCCTGCTGCCAACAGGGACTGGAATTCACATATAAGCCGGATTATACATATCCGACAGACTTCCCGGAGCCCGGGGAGGAGATAACCGTAACCGGTATATTCGATACATACGAAGAGAAGGGCTACACCTACTGCAGGCTCAGAGATTCCATTATCGGTTGAAGTGCTCCTTGAGCTTTGCAAATGATTCGTCGCTGATAACATGCTCTATGCGGCATGCATCCTCGGCAGCAGTCTCTTCGGACACGCCGATCGACTTAAAGAACGAACTGATGACATTGTGACGCTCATATATCTTCTCGGCGATCTCTCTGCCGGAGTTGGTAAGTGTCAGGTACCCCTTGTCGTCAACAGTGATATACTTCTCTGTCTTCAGAATCTTAACGGCTCTGCATACACTCGGCCTCGAGAAGCCCATGTTCACAGCCAGGTCATTTGACCTGACATGCTCGTGCTTCTTGCCGAGAACAAGCAATGTCTCAAGATACATCTCGCCTGATTCACCCAAAACCATATATGATCCTCCTGTCAATCGCGTTGTAAGTTATGACAAACTACGATTAGCATAACACAAATTACGGATTTAGACACATTCCATTTGCGTCAAACTTGTATGCTTTCCCGCGCTGATTGTTTTGCCATAACGTGAACCCGTTTTATCCCGGCGGTGAATTGTCTTTATTATCAATACCTGAAAGCCGCTCACTCAGAGCTTTTCCTGTCCAGTCCCCTGTACAAGGTAAAATACATTGCAAGGAAGCTGGCGGTTCCGCCTATGACATTGGATACGGGCTCGGCCCAGAATATTCCGCTGACCGGAGGATCAAGGTAGACGGGAAGGAGGAGCGTCAGCGGGACTACAAGGATTAGTTTGCGGAATATTGAGAAGAACACCGCACGGCCTGCTTTGCCGAGAGCCATGAATGTCGACTGTCCCGAGAACTGCAGTGCCATGAAGATATAGGCCATGAAATAGATATGCAGATAAGGAACGGCTATCTGATTAAGCATCACGTCGTCGCTGAACATCCTGATGAATACCTGCGGAAAGATGAGGATCAGGATCCATGCGACAAGTGTATATCCCGCTGCCAGCATAAAGGTGAATCTGATGCATTTCGCTACGCGGTCATGCTTGCCTGCGCCGTAATTGAATCCCAGTACCGGCTGTGCGCCTGATGTGATGCCTGTGACAGCAAGTCCCATTATTGACCTGACGGAATTGACTATTGTCATGATGCCGACATAGATGTCACCGCCGTAGAGCTTCAGCTGCCTGTTGCAGACCATCTGGACGGCACTGTTGGTGAATTCCATGACGAAGCCGGTGAAGCCTATAGAGACTATCTCAAGGCAGATCCCGGGCTCGAATACCATGTCTCTGAACCTCAGCCTGATCGTGCTCTTAGGACCTGCCAGGAATGACAAAACCCATACAAATGACACAGCCTGTGATATGAGCGTCGCAACGGCGGCGCCTCTTATTCCCATGCCCAGCGCGAAAATAAACACCGGGTCGAGTATGGTGTTGATCACAGCGCCGGACAGTGTCGTTATCATTGCCTGGACCGGAAATCCCTGGGCTGAGATATAGAAATTCATTCCTGAGGACACCATGAGCATCACTGTGCCCCACAGGTATATGTTGAGATAAGCTTCCGAATACGGATATGTCGCATCTGAGCCGCCGAGGGCATAGATGACAGGCCGCTTGAACAGAAGGCAGACGGCGGTAAGAACAACTGATGAGGCGAGCAGCATAATGAATGAGTTGTGCATGACACGCCGCGCCTTGGAGTCGTTGCCGGCACCTCTTGCCATGGCAAAGATGGGCGAGCCTCCCTGCCCGAACAGCAGCGTGAAAGCTGAGATTATCGTGATGAGTGGGAAGGTGAGGCCGAGCCCGGTGAGCGCATCCGTTCCGACATCCTTGATGTGACCGATATAGACTCTGTCGACAATGTTATAAAGAAGCGTGGCAAGCTGTGAGGCCGTAAGAGGTACGGCCTGTGACAAGACAATCTTCGGGATGGAACCGCTGCCGAAATCTTTGTTTGAATTTGCCTTAATCATAGCAAATATAATAGCACGGACGGTCTCTACCACAAACTCTTTGTATTCTGATTGTGGGTATGTTACAATAAATTACGTTCTGTATCGGAGAATTTTATGATATCTGAATATATTGTCAACAAGATTGACGAGGCATTACAGCTCGAATGGATCAAGGTCCATTACCAGCCGGTTATACGTTCACTCACAGGTGAGCTGTGTGGTTTTGAGTCGCTGGCAAGATGGGAAGACCCTCAATTAGGCAGATTGGGTCCTGACAAGTTCATCGGAGCACTGGAAGACTGTAAGCTGATATATAAGCTGGACTGCTATATGGTCGATAAGGTCTGCCGCGACATTCACGACAGGTTTGATGCCGGCCTGGAGATGGTTCCCGTATCGATCAATTTCTCCAGACTTGACTTTCTCATCTGCGACATGCTCGACATAGTCGAGAAGGCGGTGGAGAAGTATGATATTCCGCGCGATTACATTCATATTGAGATAACTGAGAGTATGGTCGTATCAGACGGTGAACTGATGCGCAGGATCATCGACAGGTTCAGGAATAAGGGCTACGGAATCTGGATGGATGATTTCGGGAGCGGGTATTCATCGCTCAACCTTCTGAAGGATTTCAGTTTTGACGTACTTAAGATGGATATGAAATTCCTGTCTTCGTTCAATGTCAAGTCAAAGTCGATCATGAGATCGGTCGTCAACATGGCTAAAGACATCGGTATCATGACGCTGGCTGAGGGCGTTGAGACGATCGAGGAAGCGGATTTCCTCAAGGAGATAGGATGCGGAAGGCTTCAGGGATATTATTTCGGCAAGCCGGAACCGTTGGATGTTGTTTTCGAGCATCTGAAGGAGAAGGGGATAAGTACCGAAGGCAGGAGATGGCATCATTTCTATGATATAGCCAGCTTTAATGTCAGAGCGACAGATACGCCGCTCGAGATCCTGGAGTATGACGGGGCTGATTTCAAGACGCTCTACATGAATGATGCCTATAAGCTTCAGATATTTGACAATCTTCCGGACCTGGAGGAAGCCGACAGGAGGATATACCGGGCAGGGTCTCCGCTCGTTCCCAAATATCATGAGTTCGCTGCGGCGATGTCGAAGTCCAAAAAGCCGGAGACGTTCTATTACACCGGCAACAGCAATTATCTGTGCTTCAGTGGCCGTGAGATCGCCGAGCAGGACGGGCATTGCCTGTACAAGGGATCGATCCTGAACATTACCATCGACCGCAACCAGGTCAAGCGTGATGACATGGAGATAAAGCTGCGTGAGCTTAATCATCTGTTCGCGGTTGTTCTTCTGTTCAATCCCGCGGAGAATTTTGTAACTCCGCTGATCGGCAAGTTTAAGCTGTACAGAGGTCCGGAGCGGGTCGACATGAAGACGTCGACGATGATGATGGCGAATACCGTAATACATCCCAGTGACCGTGAACGTTATCTTCAGTTCATGGATTCACAGACATTCATCGACAGGATCGAGATGACAAGTACGGGTATTATCGAGGATGCCTTCAGATTCAAGAACGATGACGGCAATTTCTGGTGGGCACTCGTATCGCTCATGATGCTGTCAGGCTCGTCGGGCAATGAGTTCCTGTACTGCGTTAAGCCGCTGATGAAGGATTCGTCAATAACGATCCTTGATTACGGGGCAAATGCAGTTTCTTCATCCTCGGATTATGATGAGTATTCGCTGCTGTGGTATAACTTCGTATGGAATTCCACGGTCAAGTTCTACTGGAAAGACAAGGCCAGGAGATACAGAGGTGTCAGCAAGGCGTTCCTCGATTATTTCGGGCTTGAGTCAGATGCGGATATAATCGGCAAGACCGGAGAAGAGATGAAGTGGCATATGAACGAGCGCTTCTATGCCGAAGAGGAGGATGGTGTTATCAGGTATGGTAATATTGTCCATAATTCACATTGCCAGTGTCTGATAGACGGAGTGCTCCATAACACTGTCAGTTCCAAGCTTCCCGTGTATAAGAACGGCGAGATAGTCGGCCTGATGGGATATCTGATCGATGTGGAAGAGGAACGTGAGCGTGTAGGCGCCGACAGCAATGATGACACTAGCCTTGATCCCGTTACCGGTGTAATGAATGCCGGAATGTTCTACTATACATATCTTGAGTATGTTACCAAACGCAATGATTACGGAAGTAAGTTTGGAGTCATCCTTCTCAAGAACACCAAGCATGCCAGGATTGTGGAATCATACGGCAGATCCTTTGCCGACAGTGTATTGCAGTCGATGGCTGACAGTATCCTTGGAATCGTTAAGACATCCTCGGCCGTAGCACGAACCAAAGAATCGTATTTCGCCATTATGAAGTACGCTGATTCGATCGATGAGCTTGAGGAACTGGCAAAGACCGTGAAAGAGAGGCTCGAAGCCGTTACTTCGGTCGAAGGGAAGAGTGTCACGATCAAAGTTGCAACGGCTGTGCGTTTCTGTGAAGAATACGTGGGCATTGAAGAGAAGATGTACGAGAATGCTCTGGATGAACTGAGAGGATTGTGAGTCCGTTTGTTAATTGGGTTAATTTGATACTTGCATAATTGTCCAAGTTGATATATCATAATTTAGCTTGTAAAGAACGCTCCTCGGGGTGTGGCTCAGGTGGTAGAGTGCTTGCTTCGGGAGCAAGAGGCCGCGAGTTCGAGTCTCGCCACTCCGACCAATTTCTTTACAACACAATCGACCGGGGTGTAGCTCAGGTGGCTAGAGTGCTTGCTTAGGGAGCAAGAGGTCGTGGGTTCGAGTCCCGTCACTCCGACCAGGAAGCCCGCAGATGCTGGTAGCAGCGTCTGCGGGCTTTTGTTTTGGATAGCGGAATAATTACTCAATTGGTGATCTGATCGGGTGCGGCACGCAGCATGTATCTACATTTTGCAAAAACGAACATTACAGTGCAGGAAAGTAGATACATTCTGGGTAAATGTATCTATATTTGGTCGTACTTCGCGGGGATGAGTGTGTGCAAAACTCTTTGTATGCATACCCGCTCGCGCTCAAAGGAGTTCCGGGACAGGGCTTTGAGCTATCACGGACTGTTTGATAGTGCAGATATCATCACCAATTTCCGCAGATTCCGCGAAGAACCTTCTTTGTTTGGCAATTCATAAGAAGGTTGTGTTTTGCTCTCTTGGTACAGTATCAGGGATAGCCGGGATATCGAATTTGGCATCTAATTGTTCCCCTAAGGAAATAAATGATGTAATATATGATACAGTAGGTGATCGCGTCGGGGATGCCCCGCGATTCGACGACATGACAATGATTTGTATAAGCTACATTGGCGGAAAGGAACCGGACAAGATGAACGGCAATGAGATAACGATCAATGCTACATTGAATAATATCGGAGTTGTTACGGATTTTGTTAATCTTGAACTTGAGAAGCTGGAATGCAGTCCCAAGATCATGATGCAGATAGATATTGCGATTGACGAATTATTCAGCAATATTGCAAGATATGCTTATAATCCTGAGACGGGCCCTGCCACCGTAAGGGTCGAGGTAGAGGATGATCCTGCGGCCGTAGTTATTACTTTTATAGATCATGGCATGCCATATGATCCGCTTGCCAAGGAGGATCCCGATATCACGCTGTCTGCAGAGGACAGACCCATTGGCGGACTTGGAATCTTCATGGTCAAGAAGACTATGGACAGTGTCACTTATGAATACAAGAACGGACAGAATATCCTTCATATCAAGAAGCTGATGTAATGCCGTAACAAAGGAGTTTCTATGACAATCAAGAACAAGATCGGCTGTATCGCCCCGGAGATCTTACTTCCGGCAAAAGGTACAGACCTTACAAAGTGGGCTGTTATCGCCTGCGACCAGTACACATCCGAGCCCGAATTCTGGGAGACTGCAGATAAACTGGCAGGAAGCCTTCCTTCAACACTGAGACTTATCCTGCCTGAATATTATCTTCCGATCGAGAACGAAGAGCAGAAGGAAGCCAGGCTCGCCGATATTAAGCGCACTGCCGAAGAATACCTTGCTGACGGCGTATTCGAGCAGCTTCCCAGCGGATATATACTGACGGACAGGTCGACGTCACTTCACCCTTCACGCAGGGGGCTTGTGCTGGCAGTTGACCTTGAAGCGTACAGCTTCAGACCTGAGGACAAGGCTCTTATAAGAGCTACCGAGGGCACCGTTCTTGAGAGGATACCTCCCAGAGTGAAGATCCGCTCGAATTCCCCTGTCGAGCTGCCTCACGTCATGCTCCTCATCGATGATCCCGAGGGAACCGTGATCGAGAGAGCATGGTCTTCTATCAATGAGTCCAATTCCAGACTTGTATATGATACCGATCTCATGCAGGGTGCAGGCCATATCAAAGGCGTTTATGTCGAAGAGGATTCGGCTGTTGCCAAAGATATCGAAGCAGGACTTGAGAGCATCCTTGACAGGAGTTCTGACGGACTCCTGTTCCTCGTCGGAGACGGCAACCATTCCCTAGCCTCGGCGAAAGCTTATTGGGAATCTGTCAGGGAGACACTCCCCGAAGAGGACAGAGATGATCACCCCGCCAGATTCGCTCTTGTGGAAGTGGTCAATATTCACGATAAGGGCCTTGATTTCGAGCCTATCTACAGGATCGTGTCCGGCATAAAGGCTGATGCGCTGTGTGCGAGGATCCGCGAGTCATTCCCGGATGCGGTTTTCGGTGCGGAGGCAGAAGGCAAGGTCGGATTCACCGTAATAAGCAACGACCCTGCAGGCGATGTCAATGTAGGTTTTGCCAACCCGCCTCATCCGCTGGCAGTGGGGTGCTGCGATGCCGTGCTGGCCAAGCTGGGCCTTACGGACGTTGATTATATTCACGGCGAAGATTCGCTGAGATCACTTGCCGTTGACAATGCAGGAATACTTCTCCCGGCGATCTCGAAAGACACCTTTTTCGAGACGGTCGCAAGGGATGGGATCTTCCCGAGAAAGACGTTCTCCATGGGTGAGGCCTTCGAGAAGAGATTCTATCTTGAGGCACGCAAGATCAAGTAATACACACGGCTTGACACCGTGATATAATAGTCAGGTAAATCCGAATAAAGGAGGTGAGCATTGTGGATCCGTCAGGTGACAGTAGTAATAGTGGTTGGCAATGCTCATCAAGAGAGGATTGAGTGATTTGCCATACCGTTAATTAATATTTAACGGAGGTTTGTATGGCGACGACGGAAGTTAAGCCCGTTTATTCAGATGAGATAATCGGTATTCTCAAGGGGAGCTATTCTCCCAAGGTTATTCATGACCGGTTGGAGGACTATCACGCGAATGACATCGCGGAAGTTCTCGAGCTGTCAGATGTATATCTCAGACGTAAATTGTACCGTGTATGCGACATAATCCAGCTGTCCGAGGCGTTCGAGTATCTGGATGAGGAATTTGCCGCAGAGTGTCTCTGTGAGATGGACATACGCAAAGCCGGCTCGGTCATATCAGAACTCGAGACGGATACGGCTGCCAATGTCCTCAGAGAGATACCCAAGGAGAGACGCGAACTCATAATTGATACACTCGATGCCGAAGACAGGATCGACATCGCGCTCATCGCTTCATACGACGAGGATGAGATAGGAAGCAGGATGACAGCTAACTTCATAGTTATCAACTATAAGCTTACTATCAAGCAGGCGATGAATGAACTGGTCAGGCAGGCGAGGGAGAATGATAATATCTCCACATTGTTCGTTGTGGATGACAGGGAGGAGTTCTACGGAGCGTTGGATCTTAAAGATCTGATAACGGCTTCAAGCACGGAGATCCTTGAGGAGCTGATAGTCACATCTTTCCCTTATGTGTACGGTAATGAGCATATTGATGAATGTATCGAGAAGCTCAAAGACTATTCGGAGGAACTCGTTCCGGTACTTGATAACAATAACAAGATACTCGGTGTTATTACCGCACAGAGCATAATCGAGGTAGTCGATGACGAGATGGGTGAGGACTATGCAAGACTTGCCGGACTTATCGCTGAGGAAGATCTGAAGGAACCGCTGAAGCAGAGCCTTGCCAAGAGAATGCCGTGGCTTCTGATACTTCTTGCCCTGGGCATGATAGTCTCATCGGTGGTCGGTATATTCGAGCATGTAATAGCACAGCTTACCCTTATTATGGCTTTCCAGTCGCTGATACTTGATATGGCAGGTAATGTGGGTACACAGTCGCTCGCTGTCACCATCAGGGTGCTTACCGATGAGAACCTCACTTTGAGACAGAAGATGGGGCTCGTCTTCAAGGAGACGAGAGTCGGACTGTGTGTAGGCATAATCCTCGGCATATTGTCATTCCTTTTTGTCGGTGTATATCTTATGGTAGCCAAATCACAGACTGCGCTGAATGCTTTTGCAATAAGCGGATGCATCGGAATAGCGCTGATGATAGCGATGCTCATATCAAGTACACTCGGAACACTTATTCCGCTGTTCTTCAAGAAGATAAAGGTCGATCCGGCTGTAGCGTCAGGACCGCTGATCACGACGGTCAATGACCTTGTGGCTGTAGTGTCATATTACGGTCTTGCATGGATACTTCTGATCAATGTCCTTCATATGGGATAAGTGATCTATACGATTGATACAATTTTGGGACGCTTGTGATAATATAATACAAGATTAATATCAGGCGGGGTGTATGTATGAGTTACGCAGACGATATCTTTGATCAGAATATCGAGCAGATCCTGAATTCAGGATTCTCCACAGAGAACGATAAGGTAAGACCTCATTGGGAGGACGGTTCGCCGGCATATACATATAAGGCCTTCGGGATCGTGAACAGGTATGATCTGTCCAGGGAGTTCCCGATGCTCACCCAGCGCTATATCAATTTCAAGGGTGCTGTGGATGAGCTTCTGTGGATATGGCAGAAGAAGAGCAACAATGTCCATGATCTGGGGACTCATATCTGGGATGCATGGGCAGACGAGAACGGCTCTATCGGCAAAGCGTACGGATACCAGCTCGGCGTTAAGCATCAGTACAAAGAGGGCATGATGGACCAGGTTGACAGGGTCCTCTACGATTTGAAGAACAATCCTTCCAGCAGGCGCATTATGACAAATATCTATGTGCATCAGGATCTGCATGAGATGGGGCTCTATCCCTGCGCGTATTCCATGACATTCAACGTTACGGGCAACAAGCTCAACGCTATATTGAACCAGCGTTCCAATGATATGCTTGTGGCTAACGGCTGGAATGTATGCCAGTATGCCGTTCTTGTTCATCTGATCGCGAGATGCACGGGCTTTGAAGTCGGTGAATTCGTTCACGTCATCGCCGATGCGCACGTATATGACAGGCATGTTCCGATAGTGAAGGAAGTCATTGCCAGACCAAAGTTCCCGGCACCCAGGCTCGTAATTGACGAGGGTATCACTGATTTCTATCAGTTCACGACGGATAATATCCGGCTGGATGGATATCAGTACGGAGATAAAGTGAAGGGAATACCCGTAGCGGTATAAGGTAAGGCGTCATTATGATCGCAATAGCAGCTGTAGATAAGAATTGGGGCATAGGTTACAAGGGCGAACTCCTGATATCACTGCCGGAGGACCAGAAAGGTGTATTCAGGAAATACACTTCGGGACATACTGTAGTGTATGGACGCAAGACGCTGCAGACATTCCCCGGGGAGAGACTGCTGCCGAAGAGGACGAATATAATCCTGACGAGGAATCCCGCTTTCGAGAAGGAGGGGGCGGTAATACTGCATTCCACTGAGGAGCTCATCAGCTACATGCGTAAGCACAGGAAGGAAGAGATATACCTCATCGGAGGCGCCGAAATGTACAACTCTTTCATCGAGATCTGTGACCGCGCCATAATCACGTCGATCAAGGCGGAGTTCACGGCTGATGCATTTTTCCCGAATCTGGATGAATTACCTGATTGGGAACTCGAGAGTGAAGAACCTGAGATAATGAGTGAGAAAGGCGTGGCGTTCACAGTGCGCCACTACGTCCGCAAGAGTTGATATTTACGGGAGGGTTTGGTTATGAAGCGTAAGGTTGCCATATTGCTGATCTGTGCAATGGTCATGACATCGGTGGGATGTTCATCAGGAAGAAGGTCATCGAGAGATGACGAAGATGAGACGGTAGAGACGGAAGAGACGGAAGAGACGGAAGAGACTGAGGACAGCGTTGGATCTGACGAGTCTGAGACAACGCCCGCTCACACAGAGAAATCAGAGCCTGAGACATCCGCATCATCTGATACGGCTGAGGCTTCAGGTGCGTCATCCGGTGATACGACGCTTGCCGAGATGATCGGAACGGTGGAAAACGGCAAATATGTGAGCGAGTATACGGGTGTTAAGTACACTGCTCCTGAGGGAACTTCATTCGGGAACAGGGAGACGCTTCAGACTTCTTTCGGCGCCGTCGATATTAATGCCAAGGTCAGCGAAGCCAGCATGATGGTACCCATCGCCGGCACATATGTCATGTGGCCTGACGGCAGCAATCTCTCTGTATCGTACCAGATCAATCCGCTTTATACGGCTGAGCTTCACCAGACTATTCTTGAAGCAAACAGGACTTCGAGCGAGTCAGCTATCAAGAATATCGGGTATGAAGTTGACAGGTCAGAATTATCAACTGTCACTGTCAACGGCAAGACATATGATGCGATCGAGATCGACTCGCATAACAGTACCGGTGAGAAGGTAAATCAGGTCATGATCCTAACGAGCAATAACGGCGTGGTTATCTTTATCACATCCACATCTGTCGGCAAGTATACTGCGGAAGAGATGTTTAAGGGGCTGGAGTTACCGTAAGTCCGCAACTGACTTGCTCGCTACAGTCCTCGATTTTGGCGCGCGACGCAAGGATGCAAGTGGATAAAGCTGCCGTCCCGGCGCCAAAACCTGCGGAATTCCGCTCGCAAGCAGTTGCGGACTTGCATGGGGTGGCTTGGACGACAGATAACAACACTGAACAATTTGACCTGTTACACTGAAATCCGTTCAGTGTAGCAGGTCTTTTTGTTCAGTGTAATTAATAATCGCGTCAGTTGGGGCAGTAAGTCATTAATTCACCAGGTGACTTGATTGACCTGCATCAGTCAAGTCCAAAGTTTTGTGTAAATTCATTTCTTAGTATAATTTGTTTTCTTTTGCCAAGAACTCCGAGTGGAGCGTAGCGTAACGAGGAGTTCTTGGCAGCGCGCCTCGTTACTGGTTCTTATGCGACCATAATGCCTCTGTGTTCTTCTGCAAGTTTCTCTAACTTTTTGCTACATGCCATCAGTTGTGTATACGCTGACTGATAGAATACCGGATATTTCCTTGACTGGAGCAGTTCGTTGTATTCCATAAGCACTGCTC
>Ga0310691_10002327_pt1 | contig 25644 bp, 23 predicted proteins | sample 176DNAGHGlowgp2_FD_203887 | JGI IMG/M metagenome (GOLD analysis project Ga0310691, IMG submission 203887) | Sheep rumen microbial communities from Palmerston North, Manawatu-Wanganui, New Zealand - 1766 DNA GHGlow gp2 (v2) (version 2) | ecosystem: Host-associated > Mammals > Digestive system >...
AGGGGGGATGCCGTATGTCTCGTGGCAGAGCAGCGAGATGGCGTTGCTTTGCACGGTGTTGCCAATACCAAAGGCAGCGCAGGCTGTCAGGATGCAGAACGCTATGGCCATATTCTTCCATCCGAGGCCGCGTTCCAGGGCGTACATCGGGCCGCCGAGCATGGTGCCATCGCTTGTCTTGACGCGATACTTGACAGCCAGCAGCCCTTCGGAGTACTTCGTGGCAATGCCCAAGACACCTGTAATCCAGCACCAGAACACAGCTCCTGGGCCACCCATGGCAACGGCTGTCGCAACGCCCACGATGTTACCCGTTCCGATGGTGGCAGCCAGTGAGGTCGCGAGCGCTCCAAACTGGCTTACATCGCCCTCGGCATTATCGTCGCGGGTAAAGGAGAGCCGAATGGCGCGGAAGATGTGACGCTGCGGAAAGCGCAGGCGCACAGTGAGATAAAGATGCGTGCCCAGCAACAATAGAATCATTGGCCAGCCCCACAACTGCGAGGCGGCTTCAGCGATGAAGTTACTGACTGATTCCATCATCTTTAATCTTTAATCTCTAATCTCTAATAATCACGCATCGGCAAAGACCTTTCCGTCTTCCAAGGTTATCTGGAGCTTGTTGTATTCGCAATGGAAATCATTTTTCAGGCGGTTGAGGTAGCGCTGGCATTCCCATTTGCACATAGGCAGGTCGTGAAGCAGATAATTCCCACATGTCTCGGGGGTGGTAGCGGGTACTTCCTCCTGCGTGAGTATCCACTCTAAGCACTGGATGGTCAACGCTCTCATATCCTGAATGGAATACTCCCCCGTCATCACGATATACATGCCTGTCAGGCAACCCATAGGACCGACATATACCACATCGTCTTTGACACCTGAATTACGGAACCATGTGGCCATCAGATGTTCTATACTATGAAGGGCCGCAGGGGCAACAGCGGGCTCCTTGTTGGGCTCCGTGATACGAAGGTCATACGTGGTGAAACCCTTGTCTTTTCTTGACACATAGATGCCGGGCTTCAGTTGGGTATGGTCAATGGTAAAACTCTGTATAACTTCCATCTTGATTCTATTCGTAATGGTTGATATGATTCGTTGCTCTATTCCTCAAAAGGCAGCATCGTGAAGCGTTCGGGCAGTGCGCTGAGGAACTGACGGGTGGTGTCAAACGAGCGATCTGCCATCTCGTCCCAGAAGTTAAAGTACTGTTCCAGGTGCTTATCAGCTCCGGGGGTGTCGCTGAGGATGCGGAAGCTTACGAAAGGCACGGAGTGCAGGAAGCACGTCTGCGCGATGGCAGCGCTTTCCATATCTACGGCCAACGCCTCGGGGAACTGTGCCTTGATAACGTTGAGCTGTTCGCGGTTGCTGATGAATTGGTCACCGGAGCAGATGAGGCCGGGACGAACCTTATGATGTGTCTTCTGTGCGATTTCCACCAGCTCCTGCTCCGCGCGGAAACGGGCAGGTAGGCCTTGTATCTGACCGTGCTCGCAGCCAGGGATGCTAACATCGTGGTAGGTGATCTCTGTGCTTACCACAACGTCCATCACCTCCAAACTGTCATCGATGCCGCCGGCACACCCCGTAGAGATGACGCAGTCGGGTTGGTAGCGATGAATCAATGTGGTGGCACCTACGGCAGCATTGACCTTTCCAATACCGCATGACATGAGGATGAGCGTGTTCGCCCCCAATTGTCCGCAGACGAATGTGTAGCGCCCTTCCTGTTCGGTGTGGGCGTCGGTGAGCAGGGACGTGAGCTGCTCATGCTCTTTTGTCATGGCGGAGAGAATACCAATTTTCATGTTCTTATCATGTGTTTCGTGAGAAAATGAACGTTTAGATGCGGCAAAGATATAGAAAATCTATCAAAAAGAAGCCGAAATATGACAAACTTTCTATTCTGGTACCAAAAAACTAGGACTTTAGACGATAAACTTTAAACTTTTCCTTACCTTTGCGCCATTCTAATGACCGATATGCCCTATGCTTCAGATTCGCTGCAAGAACAACAATGTCACGAAGAGTTTCCCCGAAGGGACCTCCTTGTTGGATGCCTATCGTGAATTTGCCGATGAGCTGCAGATGCCATTTCCTGTGGTGTCGGCAAAAGTGAATAACGCCTCGCAGGGACTGAAGTTCCGCTTGTATCAGAATCGTGATGTGGAGTTCCTGGACGCGTGTACGGGTTCAGGGCATCGGGTCTATGTCCGCTCGTTGTGCTTCGTGCTCTACAAGGCTACGTGTGATGTATTCCCTGGAAGCAAGCTCTTCATAGAACATCCGCTTTCGCGCGGTTACTATTGTAATTTCAAGAAACGTGAGGCAGATCCACTCACCGACGAGGATGTGCAACGTATTCGCCAGCGGATGCAGGAGATCATTCAGCAGGATGAGCCCTTCCACCGCTTCGAGGCCACGACGGAGGAGGCCCTTCGCATCTTCCGTGAACGTGGTTTTGCCGATAAGGTGAAGCTGTTGGAAACCAGCGGACAGAGCTATTCCGACTATTATATGCTGGGTGACACGGTGGATTACTATTATGGTCCGCTGGTGCCGTCGGCAGGCTATCTGAAGGTGTGGGGGCTGGAGCATTACCAAGATGGTCTCCTCCTGCGTGTGCCAGACAGATATAACGCCAATCGTCTTGCACCCAAGATGGATCAGCCGAAGACCTATGCGATGTTCGCTGAAAAGGTACGTTGGGACATCATTATGCGCCATTCCAACGCGGGCGATGTCAACAAAGCCATCCTCAAGGGACACGCTTCCGAACTCATACAGGTCAGTGAGGCCTTGCAAGAGAAGAAGATTGTGAAGATTGCCGAGGAGATAGACGCACGCTTCCACGATCCTGAGCATCCCATCCGTCTCGTCCTCATCACAGGTCCTTCCAGTTCTGGTAAGACCACCTTCTGCAAGCGTTTGTGCATTCAGCTGCTGGCTTGTGGCCTACGACCCTTGTCATTCTCCACGGACGACTATTTTGTGAATCGCGTAGATACCCCTCTTTTACCCGATGGATCCTATGATTTTGACAATATCAAGGCCGTCGATTGCGACCTGTTGGAGGACCATCTCACGCGTCTCATGGCAGGGGAGCGTGTAGAGGTTCCGGAATACAATTTCACGACCGGCAAACGTGAGAACAATGGTAAGCGACTGAAATTACAGAACGACAGCGTCCTGATTATCGAGGGAATTCATGCGTTGAACCCGATGCTCACGGAACGAATCCCCGATGCGATGAAGTTCAAGATCTTTGTCTCTGCGCTCACCAATATATCCCTTGATGATCACAATTGGATTCCCACGCAGGACAATCGTCTGTTGCGCCGTATCATTCGCGACTATAACAAAGGAGCGTTTTCAGCCCAGGAAACCATCAGTCATTGGAAGAATGTCTGCGATGCTGAGGAGAAATGGATTCTTCCTTTCCAGGAGAATGCCGACGTGATGTTTAACTCGGCGTTGAATATCGAATTTGCGGTATTGCGCACCCATGCGGAGATCATATTGGCTTCAGTGCCTCGCAACTGTCCTGAGTACAGCGAAGCCCATCGTCTCGTGAAATTCATTCACTACTTTATTCCCATCTCTGACAAGGAGATTCCCCCCACGTCCATTATGCGTGAGTTTGTCGGTGGATCGGTATTTAAGTATTAGGTGAGGCAAGCAGTTTTTCCACCTCGGTCTTACAGGAACCCATCAGCCATTTGGGCGTGGAGGTCGCTCCGCAGATGCCGATGGAGAGGGGATGCGTGTCTTCATGGGAAGCTAACGCATGGAGTAAATCAATGAGTTCTCTGTGCTGAGCAATCTCTGAGGGGTGCTCAATCATAAAGGAACGCGCGTTCGCGCGCGAGCATTCTTGAAAAAGCGCGTGTCCATTGCTGCTCTTGTGGCCACACACGAAGAGTACGATGTCATGCTGCGTGGCAAATTCGCGAATGTGGGGAATGCGGTTGGCAACCTGGCGGCAGATGGTGTCGTAGTACGTAAACGTAGCCGAAGGCCTGATGTGTTGTTGGATGTACTCCACCACTTGCCGGAACCCTTCCAGCGACTTTGTGGTTTGACTGTATAGTGCGATGTCGCGTTGGAAGTCAAGGCGTGTGGCTTCCTCGGGTGTTTCAATGACAATGGCCGTACCTTCAGTCTGCCCAACCAGCCCCAAGACCTCAGCATGACCGCGCTTACCGAAGATGACGATTTGTTTCCGGTGGCTCGTGTCAGCATCGTACTCGCGCTTGATACGTTCTTGTAGGTGCAGGACCACAGGGCAGGTGGCGTCGATAAGATGGATATGATTGCGTTGCGCCTGTTCGTAGGTGGAGGGCGGTTCGCCGTGTGCGCGCAACAGCACATTGGCATCCTGCAGGGCGGCAAACTGCTCGTGGTCGATGGTGATAAGCCCTGCAGCCTGCAGGCGTTCTACCTCGCGGTCGTTATGCACGATGTCACCAAGGCAGTAGAGAGGTTTTCCATTCTGCAACTCCTCCTCTGCCTTGCCGATGGCGCGTGTCACGCCAAAGCAAAAACCTGAACCGGTGTCAATTTCAATAGACCCACCTCCCTGCCCCTCCCTTGTAGGGAAGGGAGTGGACACTATTGCTACTTGCTCCTTGCTGTTCATTGATAAAAATAAATCTTGTCAGGTAATTACTCCCCGCCCTACAAGGGAGGGGTAGGGGGGAGGGTCTTTTCCTTAAACCTTTCTATCAGCCATTGCTTCTGTTCGGGAATGGTGAGGTGGCTGTTGTCGAGGACGAGGGCATCGGGTGCCTGGCGCAGGGGAGCTACGGCGCGCGTGGAGTCGATGCGGTCGCGTTCGCGCAGGTTTTCAAGGACGGCATTGAAGTCGGGGTGTTCCCCTTTCGCCACCAATTCATCGTAGCGACGCTGTGCACGAATCTCGTCGGAAGCTGTGACGAAGATCTTCAGCTCAGCATGGGGGAACACGGCCGTGCCGATGTCCCGGCCGTCCATCACGATGCCGCCTTCGCGTCCCATCGCCTGCTGCTGGGCTGTCATCGCTGCACGCACAAAAGGCAGGGCCGCTACGGGGCTGACGTGCGAGGATACTTCCATCGTGCGAATATCACGCTCCACACAGATGCCGTTCAGGTAAGCATCAGGGCGTCCCGTCTCAGCATTCAGCTGGAAAGATACATGTATTTCGGACATGCGACGTTCCAGTTCGTCGGCCTGGATGGTGCCATCCGCATTGATGAGGCCTTGTTGGATGCAGAAGAGAGTGCAGCAGCGATACATCGCGCCGCTGTCGATGTAGATATAGCCAATCTCACGGGCTAAGTCCTTGGCCATCGTGCTCTTTCCGCACGAGCTGTGGCCGTCAATGGCAATCGTTATCTTTTTCATATCTTGAACTCTTGAACTCTTGAACTCTTTAAACCTTAAACCTTAAACTTTAAACTTTAAACCCTAAAGGTGGTATTGTGCCGTAATCATGAAGGCAGGCATGGACACATGGTACTTGGCGTAGGAAAGTCCAAGGCTGAACTTCTTCACATTGATGCCTGCGCCCAACGTTAAACCGGCTGCATGGCTGCTGCCTGCCGCTTTCAGCTCGTATGCGCGACGGAAGTTATACCCCGCCGAGATGTAGAAGAGATCCATGGGGGTGATGTCTAATCCCAAGACGAGGTGGTTGGTGAAGATGCGCCCTACAGAGAGCTCCTCGCCAGCCGTATAGTAGTCTGTGGTACGCCAGCGTGACAGATCGACGAAGGAGATGGAGATGCGAATAGGAGCCTTGGCCAGCTGCTGGGTAAAGCCGATGCGCAGATCGAAGGGTAAACGTTCATGACGGTCGCCGAAGGCTTTCACCTGACCGCCCAGGTTGGCTGCCACGGCAGAGATATACAGGCCGATATCATCGTTCCAGTAGTTCACGCCCAGATCCGCCGCTAATCCGATGGCGGAAAAGCTGCCGTATTTAGAATAGATGAACTTACCCGTGACGCCTCCCGAGAGGTGTTCCGTGAGTGCATAGGTGTAGCCACCGCTGATGGCCATGTCCAAGGCTGAATAGGTTCCCAGTTCCACCTCTTCGACAGAGAATTCCCGCATGGAACCGTAGCCCAGAAACTGCGCGCCTACGCCCCAGGAACCGCGTTCGCCGTGAGACATCACCCACGAAGCATTACCTGCCTTGCATCCTTGCATATAGGTGAAGAAGCTGAGGTTGATGCTCTTGTCGCTCACGTTGGCCATGAGCGCCGGATTTTGGAACAGCAGCGAAGCGTCATCGTCGGGAATGGAGACATTGAAGCCGCCCAGTGCCATGGCATGAGCCGACGTCGGAAGTTTCAGAAAGTGAAACACCGACGAACTCTCGTTTTGTGCCCCCGCAGAGGACCATCCGCAGGCACAAAGTAGCACGATCCATATTTTTTTGATGCTCATGTCTTGGTTTTGCGTACAAAGTTACGCATTATTTCCTTTATATAACGTAAAGAATACCCATTTTAGGGTGTAAAGACCCCGTTTTTTTATAAAAAAAGCCACTTGAAGCGAAAAAAATGCCCGAAAGGAATTCATGTATCAAAAAAATGTCCTACTTTTGTGGCGCGTGACACGTGAATTGTGTCCATTTACCATTGAAATTAGATAAAGCTCAATAATCCCTATGGAAGAAATTAAATCAATGACTGACGAACTGCGTGGCCAACGTGGCACCAGCCTCCTGCTTGGTTATGTCCTGACGCTCGCAGTGATGTTCGTGGCTTTCGAGTACACGACCCGTGAAATCAAGTATGAAGAATTGGAACCCATCTATGAGAGTGCGTTTGAGGAGGACATGATTCCTATCACTACGCAGAAGGAACAGATGGCTCCCCCGCCCGCAGCAGCTCCCAAGGTGGCTGAGATCCTGAACATCGTGGATGATGAGACAGAGTTGGCCGAAGAAGAGGTGCAGACCTCCGAGGAAGTCAACCAGGCCATTTCCACCGTGACAGGTACCGGTGCTCCCACGGCTGTCGTAGCAGCTCCTGTAGGTCCTGTGCGTGAAGAGGGCGATGATGACCGCATCTTCGAGGTCGTAGAGGAGAACGCCATGTTCCCCGGTGGCGACCAGGCTTGCTATGACTGGCTTGCCAAGCATATCAAGTACCCGGCTATCGCTCAGGAGCAGGGTATCCAAGGCCGTGTGTTCGTACAGTTCGTGGTGAACAAGGACGGTTCTATCGTGGATGTGAAGGTGCTGCGTTCTCCTGATCCCTCCCTCTCGAAGGAAGCTGAGCGCGTGGTCAAGGAGATGCCGAAGTGGAAGCCCGCTCGTCAGGGTAACAAGCCCGTACGTTCGCGCTTCAACTTGCCCGTCATGTTCCGTCTGCAATAATTACACCTTATTATATAATTTATAAAGAGGCTGCGCCTAAAGAAGCGGAGCCTCTTTTTCAGTCAATCAAGGAAAAAATCATTTACAGGACCTATGAAGAACTTTCAAGAGACCCTTGACTTCTTTAATCAAGCGCTGGCCAACCTGCCCTTGGACCGTCAGCCGGAGGGGCTATATATACCTGTGAAATATGAGTTGTCATTGGGCGGAAAGCGTATCCGTCCGGTCTTGCTGCTGATGGCATACCAACTCTATCGCGACGATATGGAGCGTGTCCTCCCCACCGCCTTGGGGTTGGAGATGTACCACAACTATACCCTCCTGCACGATGACGTGATGGACAAGGCCGACATGCGTCGTGGTAAGCCCACGGTGCATAAGGTGTGGGATGAGAACACCGCGATCCTCTCAGGCGATGCCATGCTCGTGCTGGCCTATCAGCTGATGGGGCAGGCGAGTGCCGACCACCTGAAGGCGGTCCTGGACCTGTTCACGACGACGGCTTTGGAGATTGGTGAAGGGCAGCAGTATGATATGGACTTCGAGAGCCGCATGGATGTGCGTGAGGAGGAGTATATCGAGATGATACGCTTGAAGACCTCCGTCCTCTTGGCTTGTGCCCTGAAGTTAGGTGCCCTCCAGGCAGATGCGCCAGCTGCAGATGCGGACCTCCTGTATCGCTTCGGCGAGAATATAGGTCTTGCGTTCCAACTGCAGGACGACCTGCTGGATGTCTATGGCGACCCCAAGACGTTTGGCAAGAATATCGGTGGCGATATCCTCGAAGGAAAGAAGACCTTCATGCTCATCAATGCCCTGCGTCTGGCTGACGGTCCTCAGCGCGAAGCTTTGGAGAAATGGCTTGCCACGGAGGTTGCTACGCCCGAGGCGGCCCGCGAGAAGATTGCCGCCGTGACGGCTCTCTACAACGAGATCGGCGTGCGCCAGTTGGCTGAGGAGCGCATCCAGGCTTACTTCGACGCCGCCTTCGTTAACCTCGATGCCGTAGCGCTTCCCAACGAGCGCAAGGAGAACCTGCGCCACTTAGCCCTCGCCCTCTTCGGCAGAAAGTCCTAACCCTCACCCTTCAACTTTAAACCTTAAACATTAAACTTTAAACTCTCAACTTGTTCATCGACACCCATAGCCACCTGTACGACGAAGCCTTTGACAACGACAGAGACGACGTCATCTCACGTGCCCGCGAGGCAGGTGCCATCAAGGTGTTCCTGCCCAATATCAATGCGGCCACCGTGGAGCCCATGCTCACATTGGCGCAGAAGCACCCGGGATTCCTTTATCCCATGATAGGACTGCACCCCGAGGACATCAGTGACGATTGGAGCACGGTGCTTGATGATATGGAGGCGCTGCTTGCTGCACCCGAGCACCCGTTTATTGCCGTGGGCGAGGTCGGACTCGATTATTATTGGGACCGCTCGCGTTATGAAGAGCAACAGCAGGTCTTTGCCCGCCAGATAGAATGGGCCGTCCGCTATCACCTCCCTCTCATGATACATACCCGCAAGGCCCATCGCGAACTGGTGACAGTCCTGAAAAACTCCCTCAACCCTCAACCCTCAACCCTCAACCCTCAACCCTCAACCCTCAACTCTCAACCGACCGGTTGCTTTCATTGCTTCAGCGGCAGTGAGGAGGTGGCGGAGGAGTTGCTTTCGACCTTCCCCGGCTTCATGCTTGGTATCGGAGGTGTGCTGACCTTCAAGAACAGCCATCTCGGTGAGGTGCTGCGGAACGTCGTGCCGCTCTCGCGGATCATCTTGGAGACCGATGCCCCTTATCTGGCCCCTGCTCCCCACCGTGGAAAGCGCAACGAAACGGCCTTCATACCCCATGTGATAGACCGCTTGTCAGACATCTATGGTGTGAGTGCCGAGGAAGTGGCCGCTGAAACGACCCAAAATGCCCTTAACACCTTCCCAAAATGCCAATAAAGTGTACTTTCGAGGTGAAAAAGCAGGAAAAAAGCCCTCCGAAGTAAACTTTTTGCAGGAAAATGTTGAGGCTTCAAGAAAAAAAAGATATTTTTGTCCCGAAATAGCGATATAATCAGACATCAAATAACAAATTCATTCATTATTAAATCAAAAACAAAATGAAAAAGTATTTTGCAATTGTTGCAATGGTGGCTGCCTTCTCCTTTGGCATGACACCCTCCGTAATGGCTCAGGACGAAGTAGCTGAAGAGGCTGCTGCCGAGCAGGTTGATTCCGTAGCTGCTGAGGCTACAGACAGTGTCGCCGAAGAGGCAGAGGCTCCCGCTGTAGAAGAGGCTGTCGCTCCCGTTGAGGAGGAAGAAGGTCTGCACAAGACGTTGAAGACCAAGTTCATCGAAGGTGATGCTGGCTTCATGAGCCTCGTAGCTATCGCCCTCGTGCTGGGTCTCGCATTCTGCATTGAGCGTGTGATCTATCTGACTCTCGCTCAGGTGAACACACGCAAGTTCATGGCTACCCTTGCTGAAAAGGTGAAGGCCAACAAGATTGAAGAGGCCATCGAATATTGCGCTGGTACTCGCGGCCCTGTGGCTCAGGTGTCCAAGAAGGCTTTGCAGTGCCTGGCCAGTGAGGACCAGAACGACATCGCCACCATCGAGCGCAGTATCAATATTGAGGCTGAGGTTCAGGGCGCTTACCTCGAGGAGAACTGCTCCTGGATTACCCTGTTCATCGCTATGGCTCCGTCACTCGGCTTCCTCGGCACTGTGATCGGTATGGTGCAGGCATTCGATGATATCGAGCGCGCAGGTGATATCAGCCCGACAGTCGTTGCCGGTGGTATGAAGGTCGCCCTTATCACCACCATCTTCGGTATCGTGGTCGCTCTGATTCTGCAGGTGTTCTACAACTACGTCCTCAGCCGCGTGGAGGCTCTGAACTCCAACATGGAAGAGGCTGCTATGAGCCTGCTCGACATGTGCGTGAAGTCCCCTAAGTGCAAGAAGTAATCATTAAGGTTTAACCCTTAAAAGACCTTAGTAAATTATGAAACTCGAGAAACTGTCCAGTATCGCGTTGTACTCTTGCATCGGTCTTGGCGTGTTGTGTTTCCTTCTGTTCTTCCTGATCGATTACAACAACATGGACTTCGATGGTGTACACGTATCGCCGGCACTCACGGATCTCGTCTTGATCCTGATGTACGCGCTGTTTTTCGTCACGGCAGGCCTCACCATCTGGAGCCTCGTCCGTGGTGCTACCATCAACTCTGGTAACACAGGTCCCAACCCCACCGGCATTCCCAGCGGTAAGATCACGCTGTGCACCTGGGGCACTGTCATCGTAGCTCTCATCATCGGTGTCATCTCCGGTCTGGGTGAGGAAGCCTACACCACGGTGTCTGGTGTCACGACTTCCGCAGGCATGGTTACGGTTGTTGACATGTGGCTGCTCACCATCTACATCCTCGCAGTGATCGCTGTGGTGGCTGTCGTCGTCAGCATGAGCGGCTATCTCACCAAGAGTGCTACCCCGAAGGAGTAATCCTATTGGACGATTGGACAATTTACAATTTGACAATTCATTGTTGAATTGTAGGTTGTCGAATCGGAGGAAAATTGTAAAATTGTAAATCGTAAAATTGTCCAATATAAACTATGGCAAGAAAGAAGAAGAAAGTGCCTGGGCTGAACTCCAGTTCAACGGCGGACATCTCTTTCATCCTGCTGATCTTCTTCCTGGTGACCACCTCTATGGACACCGATATGGGTCTGGCCCGCCGCCTCCCGCAGCCGCCCGAGCCCAATCAGGAAGATGCACAGATTGACGTGAAGGAGCGCAATGTGCTCAACGTGCGTCTCAACGCTGCTGGCTACTTGATGGTCAACCATGACTTCATCGATATAGGTCAGCTGCGTGCCCGCGCCAAGGAGTTCATTGAGAACCGCGCCAACTCGCCCAAGCTCCCCGAGAAGCATGCCAAGGTCATCGACCTGCTCGGTACGTGCTATGTCACTGACAAGCATGTCATCTCCGTGCAGACCGACCGCGGTACGCCCTATAACATCTATTTCCAGGTACAGAACGAACTGGTAGCCGCCTACAACGAGCTGCGCGACGACTTGGCCATCGCCAAGTTCGGTCACCCCTATGCCCGTTGCTCCGAGGATGAGCAGGTCGCTATCCGCACGTACTACCCCCAGAAGATCTCTGAGGCTGAACCCAAAAACTATGGAGGAAACTAATCATGGCTAAAAAACAAGGAAAAAGAGAAATGCCGGAGATGAACACTTCATCTCTCCCCGACTTGATCTTCACCATCCTGTTCTTCTTCATGATCGTTACCACCATGCGTGAGGTGACGCTGAAGGTGAAGTTCACCGTTCCTTCCGGTACGGAACTCGAGAAGCTGGAGAAGAAGTCCTGCGTGTCGTTCATCTATGTCGGTCCTCCCACCGACCAGCTTCGCGCACAGATGGGTAGCGGTACCCGCATTCAGCTCAACGACCGCTATGCCGAGCCGCGTGAGGTGATGGACTTCGTGGCGCAGGAGCGTACGACGATGCCTGACCCTGCCTCGCAGGTGATGTCCATGAAGATTGACCAGCACACCCAGATGGGTATCATCACCGATATCAAGGAAGTGCTGCGTAAGTCGTGGGCTTTGAAGATCAACTACTCTGCAACGCGCAGAAACTAATAGTTATCCATTGAATGATGGCCGCTCTCTACTCGGGGGCGGCCATCGTTGTTTCTATGGCGGGCCAGTTCACGAGATAGACGTTCTCCGTGGCGCGCGTCAGCGCGGTGTAGAGCCAGCGGAAGTAATCGGGGGAGAGCATGTCCTCCGTCATATAGCCTTGGTCTATGAACACGCGCTGCCACTGTCCGCCCTGTGCCTTGTGGCAGGTGACGGCATAGGCGTATTTGATCTGCAGGGCGTTGAAGAAGGGGTCTTCCTTCACGGCTTTCATGCGGTCGCGCTTGTTGTGCTTCTCGGGGTAGTCGTCCCACACGTGTTGGAACAGCGTCTCCTGCTGCTCTCGCGTGAGGGCGGGTGCCTCGCTGGTGAGCGTGTCGAGGATGGCGGTGGCTTCCACCTCCATGTCGTCGTAGTCGGGGAAGCGCAGCGTGACATCTACGAAGCGGAAGCCGTGCTGCTCGCGTTCGTTGCGATAGCGCCGGATGGTGGCCACGTCGCCGTTGGCGATGAAGTCCATCGTGGCGCGTTCCTCCTCGCCCTCCGTCACGCCCTCGGGCTGCACCCAGTGGTAGTTGTTCTTGACGATCATCAGCTGGTCGCCGCTCGTCAGCTCCTCCTCATAGCCGAGGATGCGCCCTCGGATGCCTTGGTTGAAGGCGTTGGCGCGTTTGTTGGAGCGCGTGATAACGATGGTCTGATCTGTGCCGCAGCGGTAGTAGGAATCTTCCAGCGCCTCGATGAGCTCGTCGCCCGGCATCACGCGGATATCGGGGAAGCCCGTCACGCGCAGGCGTGGGAAGGCATATACCTCCTCATCCGTGATGAGCTGCCTCAGCATGGTGGCATTCCACAGGATGCCGCTGTCCGACAGCTGTCGCACCACCTGCGTGAGCGTAATCTGCTGCACCTCCAGACCGTAGCCGGCCAGGAAGTCAGGCTCCAAGGCTGGGCTGAGCTCCTCGCCGACAGGTGGCAGCTGCGCCGTATCGCCCACGAGCATCAGTCGGCAGCCCTCGCCCGAATAGACGAACTGAATCAGGTCGTCCAGCAGACGCCCCGTGCCGAAGACACTGCCGTAGCCCCCTTCGTTGCTGATCATCGAGGCTTCATCGACAATGAACAGCGTGTGCTTGAGCAGGTTGACATTCTGCGTGAAGTCCGTCATCTCGCCCGTGAACGTCTTCTGCCGATAGATACGTTTATGGATGGTGTAGGCCGTGTGACAGGCGTTCAAGGCAAAGACCTTGGCTGCACGACCCGTCGGAGCCATCAGCACCGTGCGCTGTTGCAGGGCGTCCATACACTTCACGAGGGCGCCCACGAGCGATGTCTTTCCCGTGCCGGCATAGCCTCGCAACACGAACACCGAGTCACGTTGTTGTGCAAACAGGAAGTCAGCCATCATACTGACGGCATTTTCCTGCTCTTCGGTGGGCTGAAACCCGAATTTCTCGAGGATGAAACCCCTCATTTGGTCTTTTATTGTCATTGAAAGCGAAAAAAATCAATGAAGATGCGGTGTATTCAAATAATTCTTGCTACTTTTGCGATGCAAATATAAACAAAAAGCTTCATATACGCGTTATGAAAAAGATTTTTAATGCACTTTTAGCACTTTGTGTCATTGGATTGCTCTTCATTTGCTGGCGTAGCATCCAGGATGACATCGACTTCCAGAAGGAAGTGACCGTTCGTGAAAACGCCGTCAAGGCCCGTCTGCTTCAGATCAAGGACGCCGAGGAGGAGTACAAGCTCCAGAGCCCCGAGGCTGCCTACTGCGACAGCTTGTGGAAACTCGTGGAATTTGTGCGCAACGGACGTATTCCTAAGATTGTCAAGGAAGGAACCCTTTCCGATGAACAGATGGAGAAGGGTCTCACCGAGGCCAAGGCTGCTGCCATCGTGAACAGTGGCGACGCTGCCGCCATCGCTGCCAACGGCCTGCAGGGCTTCCGTCGCGACACCACATGGGTGAACCTCTGCGACTCCCTCTTCGGTCCTGACTTCGACCCCGACAGCCTGCGCTATATTCCTTATGCTCAGGGTGACACCTTCCAGCTGAACACGTTCCTGAGTATCACGCGCTCCGGTACCACTCAGTATGTCATGGAGTGCTGCGCTCCCGATGAGTCCTTCCTCAAGGGCATGGGCCGCAATGGTGACCGCCTCATCGTCAACCGCCGTCAGCTGGCCGACGATATGGGCAACTATCCCGGTTTGAAGATTGGTGACCTCAGCAACTGGAACAACAATGCCGGCAACTGGGAATAAATCCTATCATCCGCTAAGTCTATCCATCCGCATACACGCGGATGGATTTTCTTTTTTCGTCTGTGACCCGCAGACGAGCAGCCTTGTGCGCGGCGAGCATTTCCGCACCACGGACAGCGTGCCTCTGGCCCAGCAGCTGCAGCAGGAGTTGAGCCGCCCCGACTATTTCAACCGTCAGATCGACCAGACCTATGTCCTGCTGTGCTCCCCCGCCACGCGTGTGCCGCTGGAGGAGTTCCATCGCGATGAGGCCGCTGCCGTCTATGGCCACGTCTTTGCCTCGCAGAACATCGATGAGCTGCGCGTGGCCTACACCATCCAGCCACAGTTGGAGTCGGTGGAGATCTACGCCATCCCGCGTGAGGTCGAGGAGGCCATCCTCCAGTACTATCCCACAGCGCGCCTCTTCGCTTCGCGTGCCATGCTGATGGAGCGTCTCCTTCATTTCGATGAGGACTATCGCCAGGGTAATGCCCGCTACCTCTATATGTGTCCCGAGGAGAAGGGCTTCTCGCTGTTCGCCTTCAAGGACGGACACCTGTGGCTGGCCAACACGTTCCACTCCGACCATCTCATCGACACGCTATACTACACGCTGAACATCTGGCAGACGTTAGGCTTCGACAACCGCAACGACCACCTGGTGCTTTGCTATCAGTCGGCATCCGATGCCGAGCCCCTGCGCAAGGCGTTGGCGGAGTATATCGTCAATGTGCAGACCGTCCTTCACAAGGCCATCTTCCCCAATGTGCCCCTGGCTCATGAGAAGCAGGTGCCAGCAGACCTGAAGGCGCTGCTGCTGAATCGGCTATAGACCCACCCCCGACCCCTCCCGTAAGGGAGGGGAGAGCCTGCGGACTGTTGGTAAAACATTAAAAATTTAACGAATGCGAGTTGTTGCAGGGAAATATAAAGGGCGGCATTTTGAGGTGCCGCGGAGCTTCAAGGCACGTCCTACGACGGACTTTGCCAAGGAGAACCTGTTCAATGTCCTGCGCTCTTACGTCGATTTCGAGGAGGAGACCCCGCAGGCCCTCGACCTTTTTGCCGGCACGGGCAGCATCACGCTGGAACTGCTCTCGCGAGGCTGCGCTCATGTGACGGCTGTAGAACTGGACCCGCAGCATATCTCCTTCATCCGTCAGTTCCTGCGCCAGCTGAAGGCTGAGGAGGATGTCACGCTCCTGCGAGCCGACGTCCTTCGCTTCCTCAAGAAAGCCCCAGGTTCCTATGACTTCATCTTTGCCGATCCCCCTTACGCCTTACCCCAGTTGGAGCAACTGCCCGACCTGATCTTTAATGGCTCATCAATATTAAATCCAGATGGTCTCTTCGTCTTGGAGCACGGCAAGGCACAAGACTTCTCGCGACACCCTCATTTCATTGGGCATCGCGCTTACGGCAGCGTCAATTTCTCTTTCTTTCGCTAAGCGCCCTTTAACTCTAATATTCTGGTCGTCACTTCGTTGACTTTGTCGTCCTCGAACGCGACTCGGCCATTGATGCGAGCATCATGGCTCTCACTGCTTACTCGGTTCCTCAAAATTTGAAACAAAAATTTTTGTTTTAATTTTATTTATAATTTTTGCTTTAATTTTGAGCGTAGCGACCCATTAAACCATTGAACCTTAAACTTTAAACCTTAAACGACGTTCATAATCTATGAACGTGTAAGCAAACGCATGGCGCTCGTCGGCATCGTGGTGTTCTTCTGCTGTCACCTTCCATTCATCCGGGTTCAGCTGTGGGAAGAACACATCAGCCGCAGCGGGTGTGTCGTGTACCAATGTCAGTTGCAGCTTATCGGCGTAGGGTAGCGCTTCGGCATACACGCTGGCACCACCAATAACGAAGACCTCCTCGTCGGGCTTGCAGGCAGCCAAGGCCTGCTCCAGCGAAGCGAATACCTCCACGTTTTCGGCGGTGAAATCGGCATTTCTCGTCAGCACGATGTTCCTGCGGTTGGGCAGCGCCCCCTTGGGCAGTGACTCAAACGTCTTGCGGCCCATCACGATGGTATGTCCTGTCGTGAGCGCCTTGAACCGCTTCAGGTCGTTGGGCAACCAGTACAGCAGTTTGTTCTCATGTCCGATGGCCCCATTCTCCGCCACCGCCGCTACAAGACTCACCCCCGACCCCTCTCTAACCAGAGAGGGGCGTATGATGTTTTGTGAACTGGTACTCATGAAAATAAAAACTTGATAGGTGCTTAAGTGAAATCTTTTATAGATGCTTAGGTATATACTCCCCTCTCTGCGTAGAGAGGGGTCGGGGGTGAGTCCCTAGACCGCTACCTCCGCCTTAATATGCGGCCACGGGTCGTAGCCTTCAAGTTGGAAATCCTCGTAGCGGAAAGCGAAGAGGTCTTTCACATCGGGATTGATCACCATCCGCGGCAGGGGGCGCGGCGTGCGCGTCAGCTGCAACTGTGCCTGCTCGATATGGTTCAGGTAGAGATGTGTGTCCCCCGTCGTGTGGATGAAATCCCCCGCTTCGAGTCCCGTGACCTGCGCCATCATCTGCAGCAGCAGGGCGTAGGACGCGATGTTGAACGGCACACCCAGGAACGTGTCCGCCGAGCGTTGGTAGAGCTGCAGGCTCAGGCGGCCGTCGGCGACATAGAACTGGAACAGGCAGTGGCAGGGCGGCAGCGCCATTTTATCTACCTCGGCCACATTCCATGCCGACACCATCATTCGCCGCGAGTCGGGGTGGTGCTTGATGAGATCCACCACGTTGGCAATCTGGTCGATGGTGCCGCCGTTGTAGTCGGGCCACGAGCGCCACTGGTGCCCATACACAGGCCCCAGGTCGCCGTTCTCATCGGCCCACTCATCCCATATCGTCACCTTATTGTCGTGGAGGTATTGGATATTGGTGTCCCCCTTGAGGAACCATAACAGCTCGTGTATGATGCTGCGCAGGTGCAGCTTCTTGGTGGTCAACAGGGGAAAGCCGTCGGCCATGTGGAACCGCATCTGGTGGCCGAACACGCTCTTCGTGCCCGTGCCCGTGCGATCGGTCTTCACAGCCCCCTCATCGAGGATGCGCTGTAGTAAATCGAGGTATTGTTTCATCGTTCTGTCGTTTTCCGCGGCAAAATTAGTAAAATAATCACGAAAACTCCCTAAAACTTTCAACTTTAAACCTTAAACTTTAAACTTTTAGTTACCTTTGTACCATGAAACTACCGAAAGACTTTGAAAGCTACTTCGCCGCGCGGTGGAGTAGGGAGGATGTGGAGGCTTTGCTGCAGGGCTTGGACGGCGAGCCCGCAGTCAGCATACGCCTCAACCCCCGACGCCTGCCCATAGACCTTGAACCCGAAGGCGCCGACGGCCGCGTGCCTTGGTGTCCGGAGGGCTTCTACCTGCGTGAGCGTACGCAGTTCACTGCCGACCCTCTCCTCCACGCCGGTGCCTACTACGTCCAGGAAGCCAGCTCCATGTTTTTAGCCCATGTGTTGCGTGCGGCTGTAATGCCCTGCTGGTCGCAGGGCATTACAGCTGCCCTCGATCTCTGCGCTGCCCCTGGCGGCAAGAGCACGCTGCTGCGTTCGCTGCTGCCCGACGACTGCCTGCTGGTGAGCAATGAACCCCTCCGTGCGCGTGCACAGGTGTTGGCAGAGAACCTCGCCAAATGGGGCCATCCGAATGTCCTCGTGACGCAGACCTACGCCCGCGATCTCACGAAAGCCCTACGCGGCAAGCGCCATTTCGACCTCATCCTGGCCGATGTCCCCTGCTCCGGCGAAGGAATGATGCGTAAGGAGGAAGAAGCCGTGCGGCAGTGGTCGCCGTCGTTCGTGGCCGAATGTGCTGCCCTGCAGCGCACCATCGTCGAGGACATCTGGCCCGCCCTGCGTCCCGGTGGCATCCTCATCTACAGCACCTGCACCTTCAACCCCGAGGAAGATGAGGACAATGTCGAATGGATTGCCCGCCACCTCGGCGCCACTCTCCTCCCCATCCCCATCGATCCCACTTGGAACCTCAAAGACCCCTTGCAGTCCCCCTCTCAACCCTCATCCCTCAACCCTCAACCCTCAACCGTCCCCCGCCGGGGGACCACAGGGGGCCTCCATTTTCTCCCCGGGAGGGTACGCGGTGAGGGCTTCTTCTGTGCCGTCCTGCAGAAGGACGGCGAAGCCGAGCAGCATGCGAAAAAGGGCGATTTCATCGCCGCCTTCTCTAAGCTGCCGACCCTCCCCACCGACCAGCTCGATGCCCCCGGCGCCCCACGCGTAGAGCTCTCCCTCGACGATGCCATCCGCTACCTGCAGCGCGAAGCCCTCGTTCTGCCTGCTGACACCCCACGCGGCATCGTGCAGGTCTGCTTCCGCGGCCAGCGCCTCGGCCTCGTCAAGAACCTCGGCACTCGCGCCAACAACCTCTACCCCAAGGAATGGCGCATCCGCAGCTCCTTCATCACCCCCCACACGCTCTTTTAACGCCTTCACTTATCTCCCAATCCCGCAAGATTGAAGTGATAGATAGTGTCTGCGGGCTGGGCTTGTTCCATGAAGGCAATCATGTAAATGGGATAATAGGTGATGCGCCCTTGCGTGTGCACATTGTCTTGACAAAAGACAGCAGCTGATGCGATTTGATAATCCTCATTTCCCATGATATTGGATAGCGCATTGTGCCGTGCATAGTCCTTGCCGGACTTGACTTCAATCGGTACGACATTGTTATCGTGTTCAACAACAAAATCCAGCTCGCCCTGTTTCTTGCTGTTGAAGTAGTACAGGGCGTGTTCCACCGCGAAGCCGTGGGCGTATAATTCCTGCGCCACGAGGTTTTCGTAGATGCCTCCGAAGTTGATGTTTGAGTCCTTGCTGAGTAGCCTTGCCTGTATGTTACCACCATACATAGCCGCCAGAAGACCCACATCATTCAGGAACAGCTTGAAGAGATTGTGCTGTTTGTTGAGCCTTAATGGCAGCTTGGGCTCCTCCAGATTGTAGGTGGGAATAGCGACCCCTGCATCTTTCAGCCACACAAAGCTGTCTTCATATCTGTTGAAGCGCGCTTTCTCATTCAGCTCTTTGAGAATGAACCTCTTGTTCTTCGCATTGAGTTCCGAAGGAATCAGGTCATAGATTTCCTCTATCTGAAGTTTGCGCTCAGGATCATAGCGCGTGATGTCACGTTTATAGGTTCTGATAATGCCTCGTTGCTCCTCATACACCTTCCTCAGGTTATTCGTATCAAGATATTTCTGCACGGCTGCAGGCATGCCTCCCACGATGAGATACAAGCGTATTGCCTCCAACATTCGCTGGTGGATGAAAGTATCTACAGGTCGCTGCTGTTCATATGCCTCGCGCAAATGAGCGACCACGTCGTCGCCAATGCCGATAGCTGCAAAGAACTCCACGAGGTCTAAGGGATACATTTCTATTTCATCCATATATCCCACAGGCACGCTGCGCAGGTCTTTCAGCTCCACGCCAAGAAGCGAGCCGCTCATCACATATTTGTAACTGCCTTCATCCACGAGGAATTTGATGGCCGTAACGATTTCCTTACACTCCTGCACTTCGTCGAAGAAAATAAGAGTCTTGCCCGGAAGCAAAGGCTTGTTGACAAATGCCGAGAGCCGCAGCAAGATGTCCCGGGCACTTTTGGGCTCTTGGAAGATTCCCACGGCATCAGGCTGTTCCAGGAAATTCACTTCAACGACATGCTCGAAGCATTCTTTCCCGATCTGTCTTATCAGGAATGTCTTACCGACTTGTCGAGCGCCGGTCACTAATAAAGCACGCTTATCATGCGTGATAAAGTCGTGGACAAACGGGCTGATTTTACGTTTTATCATGATGTTTTCTTCTATAATCTTGCTTTGTTCGCTGCAAAAGTATGATTTTCAATTGAAACGAGCAAGAAAAGAAGCCAAAATTTACACTTTTCCAACATGAAATAGGCCTATTTCTTACACTTTTCCAATATGAAATGGCTCTATTTTGTACACTTTTCCAATCCTTCGATTGTCTCACGGTACAAAACATCGCGCCCTGCGACTCACGAACGAGTGCAGGGCGCGATGATTATAGATAAGTCTAAGCGACTAAAGCAGACCGTTCAGTCGCATCCATTTCTTTCCTGATGGAGTGAGACAATAAAGCAGGAACAATATCCCTGGCACTCCCAATACGATTGCAGCAATATAAACTCCCATAATTATACTTATTTTCTTTTATTAGTTAATACAAGTCCTAATGTTAGTGAAAGCACAACGATGAACATTCCCACAATATAGAGAATCGTTTTATCAGTTACGTCGTTGAAGAGGGATGTAATAATCACGCCTGTAAACACGTACTTTGCCACGTCAATGAGGAAGTTGGCGAATTTATCTCTCCTCGGATTCTCTTTCACTTTCTGCTCCGTGGTGGCATCCTGAGGTTTATTCGGCTCCTGCTTCTGTGGTTTTGATTTCTCGCGTCTTGTGGTCATTCGAACCCTTGTTTAGTGTTTCGATGCTGCAAAGGTAGCGTATTTTCTGCGATTCAACCAAAAATATTAGGTATTTTTTAGCTAAACAGTAGAAATATCATCATTTAACATCGCGCCCTGCGACTCACGAACGAGTGCAGGGCGCGAAGATTATTCTAATTGTCAACTGTCAACTGTCAACTGTCAACGGTAAACCGTAAACAGTAAACCGCAAACTATTACTTGCTGTTCCAAATGTCGCTCCAGTCGCCAGAGGTCTTGGTGTCTGAATTGGTGATGCTACCACTTGTTGTTGAACCGCCAGTTCCCAATGTACTACCACCTGAGAGGGAGACAAGAAGCGCGTCTGTCTGAGAGAGCATAACCACTGCGGTTGCGGGTATGATATATGTCTTTTTCATTGTCTTATATAAAGACCCACCCTCGAATCCCTCCCGTGAGGGAGGGAAGCGGCTAGCGCTTGAGAGAGTTTATTGGGTCATTGTTTAATGATTATACTTATTATTTTCACTATCTTCCCGCAGGCTACCCTCCCTGACGGGAGGGGTGCCCAACGGGCGGAGTGGGTCTTTATTTCACGAGCACTTTCTTGCCGTTCACGATATTCACGCCGCGCTGCAGCTTGCTCATCTTCTGTCCAGCGAGGTTGAAGATCTCAGCATCCTGAACCTTGAAGCCTGAACCCTGAACCGTGTTGATGCCGTCAATAAGTTCATCGAAGGAGAGTTTCTTCACTTCGCCTGCAGTCTCTACCGTGAAGTAAGCACGATAAGCACCTACGGTCACATTGCTGTTCACATTCCAGAGCTTATTATCGCTAACAACCCAAGCATTGCTGTTGGCATCAGTCAAAGCTACGCTTGTGAATGTACCGACATATGTAACAGTAGTAGTGGGGGTACCACCTTCCTTCGCGGTGCTACCAGCCGTTGTGGAAGCATTCACCTTCACATCGTTGAGCACTAAAGCGTAATCAGCAGATGATGCCTTCACCAAGCACGGTGTACCAGCAGTAACAGTTTCGCCTGCATCGACAAACGACATAGAAGCATTATCACCCGCAACAGTGATGGCGTCCAAAACTTTCACCTCTGCAAACGTGGATGTCGGGAAGTCGAAGGGCACGCACAGCGTGTTCCATTTCTCGTTTGAGAACGTGCGACCACCGAGGGTCAGCTCCTGGAAGAAGGTATTGTTCGCAACCGTTCCAGAAGAAAGCGTTGTCTCTGCGGCTTCAGCCTTCACGAGGCTGACATCAGTCCAAACTATATTATAATTAGCATACATGTCCAAAATATAGTTGCCAGCAGCGCCAGTCTTGAAATACATGGTCTGGGAGATCATCGCGGTCATGTAGTTCGTATTTGTGGCATCAAGTACTGTGGCGGCTAAACCATTTTCAGCATTGAGAACAGAGATTGTTGGTGTTGTCCAGTTATCCCAAGCACCATATTTGAATGTCAGTTTGTAGAGCTGATTGCCAGCCAGAGGCATGGTATAACAGCCGTTATTACCATACTGCAGAGAACCCGCTTGGTTGTAATAGCCATATCCCGTGCTTGATTTTTCACCAAGATCATCGCGCTGCTGTCCCCAACTATTGGTACGAGTCCAAGCGGTCAAGCCCCAGTCACCTTCTACATCTGAAGAGAACGAGCCGTTGAAAATAGCATCCACATCAGCTGTATTTACGTTCCATGTGGCACCAGAAAGAGCTGTGAGTGTAGTTGTAATCTCATCGGTTGTTTTGCTTGCAACGACATCAGCCACAGCTAGTAATGTCAGGCCCTCTATATTATTATAAGGAGCGTACTCACCGTCATCAAAGCCGAACTCGCCAGGAGCATAAGAATTGATAACATCAGCCAGTAGCTCGTTCGTAGGATCTGTGAGGTCTGCTGCTGTCGTAGTAGCAGCGGACTTCAAGGTGGAGAGGGCGGTCGCATCAACGGAAGCCTCGGTCGCCTTCTCTATAGCGTAAGCAGCACGCTCATAAGCATCTGCAGCACCATTAAAGGCTGTAATTGCACTCTTCAAAGTCTCATAGGCTGCCAATACCGCATCAATATCACTCTTATCAAGAGCATCATCTGCTGCAATTGCAGCATCAAGATCAACCTTTTCCTTACCTGTAATAGAAGGATTAGAAAGAGACTTGGCATCGGTCAAAACCCGATTGTAATTAGCAACCGCATTGGTTAGGTTAGATGTTGAAATAGCGGCCAAGGCATCTGCTTCATTGTCATAGTAGAAGAGTTGGAATTTATCTGCCTTATACCAGTTGGTAGAAGTTGCACCGATTTCCAGAGAGCCCTCTGAAGGTTGAACAGCACCGCCTTTACCCTCTATGAACAAGCCCTTACCTGTATAAGAAACAGGAACTGTATTAGTGCCTTCGCCAGCGTAAAGTGTGACAGACGACCCTTCTTCAGAAGCTACTAATGCACTGATTACGTAGTAACCATCTGGAAGACCTGTAAGCGTCTGCTTCACATACTTGTCAGAAGAGCCGCCCCATGTGTTGAACAATTTAGTTCCGTCCGTTCCCGTAGTTGCATAGACTCCGGTGTTCTCTTTTACACCTGTATCGTCTGCCGAATTGAATGTCCAGTTATCACCACCTTCCTCGAAAGAGTTGTTCTTTATGAACAAGGTAGTCACATTCGTGTCATTGGCGATATTTTCCAAAGCAGTAGCAATTGCTGTGGTAAGAGCCGTCACTTGAGCGTCAACAGCACTCTGTAAGGCAGAACCATTATCGTAGACAGCTTGAGCGGTAGTAATTGCAGCTGCGAGGTCGTCATCATCAAGTACATCTTGATAGGTCTGGGCCTCGGCAAGTTTATCAAAGAGCTCGGACTTATCTGCAGTGAAGTACTTAATCGTTATCGCGTCAATAAACATCTTGGGCATATTCCCGGAACCTGTATTAGCAGCGGTATAGCCTAGAGAAATATAACCAGATGTTTCAGCCTCAAGCGTAAAATTGATGGTTTCTGTTTTTGTGGAGCCTACAGGATATGATGTCGTTGTAGCTAAGTGCTCCGTACCTCCATTTTCAATGAAACCAATAAGGTTCTTAGATATTGCAGTTCCACCATTACTGTTGAACACGGGAACGGTCAGTGCATATACACCAGCAGGCAGGGTGACATTCTGCTTGTACTGAACGGTAGCTGACCAAGCACTAACCAATGCAAGAGCATTACTTTCACCAATAGAACTTGTTACAGAAGTGGCCTTATAAGATGATCCACCAATCCAAGTGTTACTGCCGTATGCCAGCACACCTGCAGCCTTACCGTTACCATTGGCAGCAACAGTCCATCCCTCAACCTGCTGCATCTGACTGTAGAATACGCCATTCGTAGCACAGTCGTAGGCATAAGTGCACACACCACCCGTCAAAGCTGGACTGCTCTCAAAATTAGCATTTTCAAGGAAATAGGTGATGTCCTCCTCACCCTCAAGCGTCAACTTTGCGTAGGCATCGGTGATGGCACTACGAAGAGTTGTAACAGCTCCGTCGATAGTAGCCTGATATGCGAAATCAGTACCAGCGCCGTCCAAGACAGCCTGAGCCGCAGCAATTGCGCTATTCAAATCACTGTCACTTGTACGAGTGTATAGCTTGGTCGCACGGTCAATAGCCGACTGCAGAGTTGCTGTATAGTTACTATTGTAGAAAGCTTTTACATAATCAACAACAAATTTGGGAGTGTTACCAGAACCTGTATCGTTGGCCTTATATCCAATCTTAATAGTTCCAGTTGTCTCTGATGCAAGTGAGCAGCTAATAGTCTGCTCTGTCCACGTGTTGAGAGGATATGAGTTAACATTGCCAGAAAACGTATTCAGAGAGGTTGTGAATGTGAACAATGGAGGATCATTATTCCATTGTTCATTTTTGCCCACATTATTTACCTGAAACTTAAATGTATAATTACCAGCGGGTACCGTTATCTCCTGTGAGTACCAAACCTGAGATTTCCATGCAGCATTGAGACAGAGAGCGCCGCCTGTGGTACCACCATCAGCATTTGTCGAGGGGAGGTTGGCTCCATTTATTTGGCCAGAAGTACCAAAGCCAATAGCAGCACCTGTCGAATAGGTGTTGCCTCCAGAATTTGTCCATCCTGTAACTGCCTTACGCTGATTACTATTGCCAGTTGCTACATTGCCAGTTTGGAAATCGCCTGATTCGTCAAAACCAGCATTCGTGATGTACGTAGACGTCACATCTGTTTGCGCCCACGTGGCGACGGAGCATAGGAATGCGCCAATCGCGAAAAGTAGTTTTCTTTTCATTTGTTGATAAAGTTTGTTAGTTATTTTTGTTAGAGTTTATGCGTAAATCGGCGCAAATGTACGCAATATCATCTAATTGGCAAAAGATTTTGCAAGAAAAGATGCGAATTACCTTATATTTTATCGCGCAGGCGCGAGGGGAGGGAACTTAAATTTGATTTATTTGAAACAAAAATTTTTACTTTAATATTCACATATAATTTTTGCTTTAATTTTGAGCGCAGCGACCATTGATACACTGCGCCAGCCTTTGCGGTTGAAGAATAAGAACTTAAATCAGGCTTAAATCTGAACTTAAAGATTCTTCAACCACGGATTACACTGATGCCACGGATGATGGAAAGAACTTAAATCGGGCTTAAATCAGGACATAAATCTTTTTCTTTTTTTACACGAATGGCCGTAATTACCATAATTTTTCTAGCAGCTAAGACCACAGATAATGAACTGAACTTAAATCAGCCTTAAATCAGAACTTAAATCTGCGTGGGCGGTGCAAGGGATGACGCTCAAAGGACTTGTCCTTGGAGCTTGGAGTTTTCAAGGCAGACCATCTTGAAAACTAGT
>Ga0310691_10002328_pt1 | contig 25641 bp, 34 predicted proteins | sample 176DNAGHGlowgp2_FD_203887 | JGI IMG/M metagenome (GOLD analysis project Ga0310691, IMG submission 203887) | Sheep rumen microbial communities from Palmerston North, Manawatu-Wanganui, New Zealand - 1766 DNA GHGlow gp2 (v2) (version 2) | ecosystem: Host-associated > Mammals > Digestive system >...
TATATGGTACACCAGAACGTATTGTAACACATAAGGTACAAACGTGCAACAGCAATTTACCCTGTGCGCTATTTACATTCATGTTACGTTCTTGTAACATATACGTTACAAAGCGAAAGGGGTGAATGTTGTGCAAAATGAGATTGGAAAACGGATTGCGGAGTTGCGCCGGGAACGTGGGTTGAATCAAGAAGAGCTTGCCGAACTTGCCATGTTGCACAGGGTAACCGTTGCGAAATACGAAACGGGGCAAATTGAACCGGGTGCGTTGGCAATCGGGCGCATTGCGGATGCGTTGGGTGTATCTGCGGACGAACTGCTGTGCCGGGTTGATAAACTGCCGCCCTTCATCAATATGGTCAAAGACGCTGTTCCCATTGTTGGGGATATAGCGTGCGGGAAGCCAATCACCGCCGAACAAAACATTGACGGGTATGCAGAACTGCCGGACGGCGTTGCCGCTGATTTCGCATTGCGGTGCAACGGTGACAGCATGACCCCAACTTTCCAACCGGGGGACTTGGTTCTGATACGGCAACAACCCGAAGTGCAACAGGGGCAAATTGCCGCCGTTGGCATTGACGGGGAAGCAACCTTGAAACGGTTTTACAAGAACGGGGACGGCGTTGTTTTGATTGCGGACAATCCTGCATACCCGCCGCAAGTGTACCCGGCGGGAACGGATGTGCGGGTGTACGGGTTGGCGGTTGGATTCGTGCGGGTTTGGTGACCGTTTTTCGGGGCGAAATCCGCATATGCCATTTATTCGCATTTTTCGGGGGTTTTCAGCCGCTTCAGCTTTTGAATGGATAAATACTCATTCAAACTTTGAGAGGCGGTTTCTGTGGAAAACCTTGGTAATGAATCCAACCATATTCTACATATTCAATGCTACATGGTTTGAATGGTATGTAGCGCAACCGCAACAAACATTCAGCCTGTGGAAAACTTGAAGGGGCGCAAAATGCCACGGGAAAAGAAGCAGAAATTGAAAAAACGCCCGGACGGGCGGTATGCATGCAGGTATCACAACCAATGGTTCTATTCGTATGACCCGGATGATTGTCTGCGGCAACGGGAAGAATTCAAGGCGGCTGAAAAGCGGGGGCGGGTTGCGGTGTACTTTGTCAGCGGGTATGCTGAAAAATGGTTGGAACGCTCCCGCCCGGATGTTGTGCCAAGCACAATGACGGGGTTGCGCACTCACCTTTCCAACCTAACGGATGCGGTTGGCAACCTGCCGTTGTCGGATGTAAAGCCTTCGGACATCAAGGGCATTTTCTCAACACGTTACAAAGGGCTTTCCAATTCATACATCAAGGCGGCAAAGCAACTTTATTGCGCCATGTTTGATTCAGCGGTTGCGGATGGGTTGATCTTGTCAAACCCCGCACGTGACCGCACGGCAAAGCCGCACAAAGGCACAACGGGCGGGCATAGGTCAATCACGGCACAGGAAAGGGAATGGATAGAAACGCTCTGCACGGAACACAGGGCGCACCCGGCTGTTATGGCAATGTTATATGCCGGGTTGCGCCCGCAAGAAGCAAAGGCGTTGGATATTGACCGGGATGTTGACTTCAAGCGGGAAATAATAGCGGTACGGGAGACAGCCCACACAAGCCCCGAAAACGGGCAGAAATACGCCTATACAGGCAAGGGAAAGACAGACAAAGCAAACAGGTCAATCCCGCTTTTGCCCCCGCTGAAAACAGCCTTGCAAGGGCGCACAGGGCGTTTGATAACATCGGCGCACGGGGAAGCGGTCACGAAAACAACGTGGCGGGTTGTGTGGCGGTCATACGTGTCAAGCATGGAAGCGGCAATCAACGGGGTGCAACGGCGTTGGTACGGGCGCACAAAGGAACACAAAGCCATCCTTGCCGCCGGGGGCAAACTGCCGCCGTGGATACCGTTCACGGTCACGCCGTATGATCTGCGGCACACATTTGCAACCATGCTTCGGGATATGCAACCGCCCGTTGAACTGCATACCGTCATAAAATGGATGGGTCATGCGGACGCAACCATGCTTTTGCGCATATATGACAGCGTGACAGACAGCCGGGAAACATCGGAAGCGGAGCGGGTAAAACAGGCGTTTCGTTGTCAAAATGGTAGTCAAGAAGAAAAATAAACCGCCGGAGCGGTTGATACCAAAGGGGTTCCCGGTCATGTAGGCTTGCGCTTCATACCCGGAGTGTCATAGGTTCGAGTCCTATTTGAGCCACACCACAAAACCCCTTGCCACAAAAGGCAAGGGGTTATTTTCGTATATCCGTGTTTGCACAAAAAGTGCCATTTTCATGCAATTATGATTGCGGTTTGGTAGTCAAAACGGTAGTCATAAGCAATCCGCAAAACCAATGTGCCTATCCTGCATCCACTCTTTGACAGCGCACACAACGGAAAAGAAGTTTTGATACCGGGCAACCTGCTTCAGCTTCCAACCGCCGTCATACCATTTCACATACAGGTGAAACGGGTTTGTTGCTTGCTCATAATGCGCAACGCACACAACCTTGAACCCTTCAACCTCAATGTCAAGAACCTTGTGCGTTTTCTGCTTCAATCCTGCCGCCATGCTTCATTCTCCTTTCTTTACCGCTCTTCCGCACACATCACAAAAGTTTGCCATCATGCGGAGTTGATTGCCGCACGCCCCGCAATCCTTCATATCATGCCACCCCAACCCGTTCAATATGGTATCCGGTACAGGGGCAACAGGTTCGCCGCCTGTTGCCGTTTTGTTGCAAAGTGCCGCAACAACCTCTTCCGCTTCCGTCACACGCAACACAACGTGCTTTATGCCCCTGTTTCTTGCTTTGGCAACGTTTGCCGTCATCTGCATTATTTCCCGTTCAAGTGCATATTGTTTCATGCCTTCACCAACCTTTCCACCTGCTCAAACGTAAACCAAAACGCTTTCCGTTGGTAGCAATTGCCGCCAACCTCTTCCCCGGTTTCCTCATCCTTGCGCCCCTTCCACTTCCAAATCGGAAAGGTTGCCTTGGCGTGTTCGCCCTTTTTGACGGTGTAACCAAGTTCCTTCCATCCGTTGAAGGTGTGGATTGGTTCGGGTTCGGGTATCTCAACCTTTGACCCGTCCGGCATTTCCTGCACCAACACCCGCCCGGTTGCTTTCAGCACGCCCGCTTCCATCAAGCGGATTGATTCGGTCAAAATGATCTGCGCATTCGTGATTGCCATTTTTATTCTCCTTTCTGCCGCCAATCGTAGCGGTAAACGGTCACATACTTATTCGGTGCGGTGTACCCCTTCGGGAAGCCCATGTCCTTTTCCAACTGCCGTGCGGTCATGCGCATACACACCCGGAAATTCGGGTCATCTGCCTTTTCGGCTTTTTCCCACGCCGTCCGTTCTGCCTGTGTTTCAAAACCCTTCCACCAACGTGCCATTTGATTGCCCTTTCTGCCGGGTACAATGCCCCCGGCGGGGCGTGTCTAATCAGTAAAGGAAATATGCCGCTTCCTTCATCCACGGGCGTTCCTGCCGCAATATTGTGGCAATACTGCGGTCAATGCGCTTTGCCTTGGCTTTGTCCTCTGTCTGCGCCTTTTTGTGCGCCAACACGTTCAGCCTGTTGCATACTGCAATGCGGCGTTCCGTTTCTGCCGGGGTGCATCCCATCTGCTTGAAAGTCATTTTGCCGCACCTGCCTTTCTCATGCTCTCCCGCCAAGCGTCAAACTTGGCTTTGTTCTCCCGTTCAATTTCGATGTGTACCCGGATTTTCTCTTTGATGCTCATTGCCCTTGCTCCTTTCTTCAACACCATTGGCGTTGACTACAACGGGCGGCGTGCGCCCGCTGTCTGTCAGTGTCAAAGCGTTTCATACTTGCCCGTTGTGGGGTTGCGGTACTGTATCTCCGTGCAACCGTAGTCATACATATAACGGTCAAGCGGGGCGAAGTCGCTGTCATCCGTGCTTTTGCCGTAGGCGTAAATTTCGCCATCATCATCCAACAGCCGGAAGCTGTGCAACGTTGGCACGCAACCAAACTTTTCAACGCACTTTGCTTTCAGCTTCTCAAGCCGCCCCGTGTACTCATCCTTGCCGCTGTCCGTGATCGCCTTTGTCCACTTGGTAATGCAATACATTGTCACCGCTCCTTTCTCTACCAACACATTTCGTCATCCGTGGTTTCCTTGTAAAGCCGGAAAATCTGCCGTGCCTTGGTCTTGGTGATTGCACCAAATTCCTTCACATAATCGTCAAACGTGCGCTTGTCCCAACACTCAAACACCCCGTCCCCGCCTTTGGAGTAATTCTGCCGTGCGTACTCCATCAGTTCATCAAATGTCATTGCCTTTGCCATTGCCATTGCTCTTGCCCTTCCTTTCTCACAAATACAGGCTAACCGTGCCGTCATTGTTCCAATGGAGCATCCAAACCTTGTCATTGATCGTTTTACCGCCGTCCGGGCGATAGTAAGCAATCAAGTTGTTGCCACGGGTGTTTTCCTTGATGTCCTTGCGGGCAAATGGCATTGCGTCTGCAATGATCTGTCTGCACTCTTTTGCCGTCCCGGTAAACACCTTTTCAAGTTTCCTGTACGTTGCCGATGTGGTAATCATTTGCGCCATTCCTTTCTGTCCGGCGGTTCAGCCGCCCCCGCCCGGGGGCATATCCCCCGGGAACTGTATTGTAACACATACGCTACAAAAGAACAAGGGAGAAACAGCAAAAAGAATACATTTCTTCATTATAAAGGCATAAAAAAAGAACCCCCGGCGTGAACCGGGGGCGGGTTTTACTTGATTTTCTGCAAAAAATAAACAGCAACAGGGGCGGGAACCGTTGATTTTCCTTGATTCCTTTACTTGCCTGTCACTTGATTATTTGCAGAAAGTAAACGCTTTATTCCTTGGCGGCTTTCGGTGCTTCGGGAATACCCGTGGACAGGGCAAGCAGGATGGCAATAATAAAGCCAAGCCCACCCGCCGAAAGGGCGGCAAGCCAATCAACATCCTTCAGCACAATTGCACCCGTGCCAATGTATGCAAGCATACTTTCGGCAAAGGTACGGATTGCCCGCACAAGGGTTGCTTTCCAAAACTCCCAAGTGAACAAACCTGCATCATCCTTTCTGCATATCGTCAAGGCGTTTGTGTGCGCTCTTGACGCTTGCTTCAACTTCAACAACTTTGGTTTTTAGGTCGGTAACATCTTTTTGAATTGCCCTGTTTTCAAGCTTGATTTCGTCAATGCTCTGCCGGATATAACGCACATCTGCGGTCATTGTTGCCCGCTCGGTTGCGGATGCGCTTGTGTCTTGGTTCTGTGTGCGGCGAAATGACAGGGCTGTAAACAACAGCGCACAGAACGCAATCACAATGGAAATTATTGCTTCGGTTGCCATACGGTCACCCCCTTTCTTCTGTCATGATCGAACCGGGGTATTGCGATATTAACGCATCCGCTTGCGATTTGGACAAGTGCGGAATAGTGATCGTATATTTTGCGGCGGGTTCGGTGCTATCCAAAGCCGCCCACGTTTTTTGACCAATAACGCCGTCTACGGTCAAGCCGTGGTCATGTTGGAAGGAACGCACAGCCTGTTCTGTTGCCGCACCGAATTGACCGTCTGCGCCATACGTGCCGCAATCGTAACCTTTCTGAATCAACTGTGTTTGCGCAAGGGTGACATATTCGCCCCTTGACCCACGCCGCAACGTTGGCTTTGTTGGCGGGGTTGGCGTTGGGGTAGGGGATGTGGGAACGGTTCCGTCAATGCACACAGGCACGCCCCAATGCGTCCATTTCTTGTTCCGGGTTGTAAAGTGTTGCACGCCCGCTGAACATTCAATGGTTTCGTTGTTGTACCCGAACCCGGTGTGTTCCATTGTCTTCCCTTTGCGCACAAACAGGCAACACAACGTGTCCTTCGGCATGGTAGCAATTTCGCCTTTGGCTTTCCAATTGCTCTCCGTTTTCCATTGGCTTGTTGCACCTGCCCCCATCAGCTTCCATCCGAAGACCTGCAACAGTACCCAATAAGTGAAGCCCCGGCAATCAAAAAACCGGGTGCGTGCGCCACCCGAAAACCACTTGCACCCGGAGCAACTGCCCGTGCCGTCAAAATTCTTGCACTTGGATTTTATGTTGTCCTTGTCTTTGCCTTCCTTTGTTCCGTTGTACCTTGCCCGCCTGTTTGCCGGGGTGCAATACTCACCACGTGCGCCGAAGACATACGCCCAACCGACACACAGCAAGGCAATTTGCCAAGCAACCCATTGCAACGGGTTGCCGCTCTTTTTCAGTTCCTCAACCTTGTTCGCCACATAGTTTGCACTATACACGCACGTACCTTCCTTCCGTTTCGGTCAATTTCGGGGCTTTTCAGCTTTTCCACAATTCTTTCCACCTGTGGAAAACGCTACATTCGCCGGATTTGTATGTAGCGGTAATGCTACACACCAAGAAGCACAAAAACGCCTGTGGAAAGCCGAAACCTGTAAAATTCGGTAAGAATTTTTACCAAGGTTATCCACAGAAACCGCCTCTGCTTTGTCGAATGAGTATTTATCCATTCAAGGGGTGAAGCGGCTGAAAAGCCCCGAAAAACGCCGAAAAACGCTAATGTAGAATTCGGTTGGATTCTTGACCACCAAGTTTTCCACAGAATTGCGGACAAGCCCTGTCTGCGCCTTTGAATGAGTATTTATCCATTCGCAACGGAGACCGGGCTGAAATCGCTTGAAAAGCGGCTTAAAACGCTTTTGCAGTTTCAGCCCGGTTCTGATTTAAAGTCCGTTTTTAGTTGGCTTTTCAATCAGAAACAGGTTCATATGTCTTCTCAAAAATATCCGGCTTGCATGGATACTGTTCTCCATTAACTCCTGTTATAATCCAATCTCCAGCATTGGCGTGCATAGTTCCTTCAAGGGTTTCAATGTCAAGTTCTTTGTCCGTCTGATATGCTTCAATTACAACGGGTCTTTTACGATACTTTGCCATTATTCTTTTCTCCTCTCGCACTTATTTCGTCATTGTCCTATTTTTTTTTAAGTTAGAATCTTTCCGAGTTAGTTAACATGCTGATCACGATTATTCGATTTCATTAAACACGTTGTTAAAAATAACCTTTCGCCCACTTCCAATATGATTCCCAGACTCTTTAAATGTGACGTTAGACACAAGATATTCGCTATTACCATCTCTTGATCCAATTATGACACGAGTTCCACAATCAAAAAAACAATCAAACAAAGCAATAGACCCACCATAGCAAAAGAAAAAATCGCCTCGCGGGTTTAGTATAATATCATTTTTAAATGTCGCATTAATAATCGCTGTTGCATCTGAAGCGTTGCTAAAACATGTATAGGGTGTAATGTAAAGGTTATTCATTGAATAATACTGTATTGTCCTTTTATCAGATATCGTTGGCAAGTCAGTAAGTATACTATTTTTTATAATTACGGTTAATAAATAATTTGGGTCGTCGTTGTGAGAGCTTCCCCCGGTAAAACCACCGCTTGCAATAATTTGGCAATTGTCAAATTCAATATTACATTTGTTAATAATAGCTAATATATATGCCGCATTTATTTTCGTATTTTTAATAACTATATTATTCCCAGAACCGAATATATATCTGTTGGTTACTTTGGTGTTACATACTACATTGTCAATAAATAATCCGTCACCATTAAACGCAATAAAATCTATTGCACCATTGCATATAATGTCCCTTGCAGTTATGTTGACGGGATTGCTTTTTGAAGAATTGCTGTTATAAAAATGCAACGGATAATAATCTGAATCTTCTATAATAATATTATTAATAAAAATATCCGAAGTATTTGCTCCAAGATATATCGCATGGTGCAAAGAACCAGCTTTGATAGTTTTTATTTGACAATTTGTAATAATAAGGTTTTCACTTTCTGTGCATACAATTCCCGAAGAACAATCCGTAAATGTACATCCTTCTATTTTTACCCCTATGCTGTTTTCAACTGTCAATGATTCGACTTGATTAAATGAACAATTCCTAATATTGCAATTCGAAAATAGTATTTCTATATTGCTTTCATTTATTGTTCCTCCAGACCACGCAGGCTGTTGATCGTTTGTGCTTGAGAAAATAGAATCGACAATGCTACAATTAGTAAAAGTAAATCCGTATTCATGGCTTGCGCTTGATGGGAAGAACAGATCGACACCGTCAAGGTTGATGTTTGATATATTAAGTCTTGACGTTTTTATTTTATTTGCAGACGATATTATTTCGCATTTTGATATTGCATACGAGAGCGTAGAAGCATTATCTATAGTTGAATCATAACTCATCGGAACAGCCCCGAATGCTTCTAAATTCATTTTTGATGAAACTATCAAACACGCATATAAAACGCCATCTATAGAAATAATACCTTTTTCATCAGCATTTTTATTTTTCATTATTTCATAATACGCAGAGCCTCCGTCATTTACATAATGAAAACCTTTCGTCATAACATACATGTTTTCGTGGAGTTCCCTGTTTTCTTTCATCTCTTGAACAGTGTTAAAAACAACGCTTATTTGGTTGTTTAGATCTTCTGTAAACTTAATACGTTGTAGTGAATGATCTTGTACTGTTGTTGTTGCTTCGGGATGATTGTCAAGCCACGTAGAAACCGCATTAGCAGTCTGAGCATCTGTAGGCATACCATAATCCACCCAAGTAGTTGTTCCATCGCCATTCGTGCGAAGAAACTGACCAGAAGTACCATTCGGCAAAGTAGAAGGTTTGCTTACCTTATTACCTAAGGCGCTCTTTAAATCAGAAACATCGTCCCCAAGCCGCACCTGTGTCCAGTGCGCCGCCGTGAAGGATTCAGAAGTCGCAATGGGGGAAATGCAACGATACAGATTTCCTTCATAATACGTATATTTCCCAAGCGGGACAGGATAAGTGATATTTGCATACGGAACGGCAATGATACCACCAAGGTTTTCGGCGGCTGTTTCTACGCTTTGCATTGCGGTGTTAATGGTCTGCGTCCAATCAGTAACCACAGAACCGGGGTCAATCTGATTGTTCGTTCGTGCCGTCAATACGTTTGTGGAAACACTCGCAAGCGTTGTGACAGTTGTCCCGTCTGTGATGAATAGAGTAATGAAAACAGCACCCGGCTGATACGCCGCCGCAGGAATAAGGATGGATGCAGAATTGCCGGAGCGTGTTCCCGTGCAAGGAACGGTTGACCCGTCTGCTGTCACAACGTACCCTGAAACCGTGCCAGTCAATGTTACGGGTTCTCCGTTGTTGAATACGTGTACGCCGATGCGGTTACCGTTGCTGTTGTGCGAAAACAAACTTCCGTCAAGATAGTGAACCCTGACGGGTTGTTGCAAGTCTTGGTTGTACCATGTTTCAATCTGTGCCATTTTCTGCACCTTCCTTTTTCGTAAACTCTGCAACAAATTCTTCCGGTGTTATGTCTTCAACCGGGTTTCCGGCGTTGCGCAACGCTTGTTTCAATTCTTCTATTGTTTTATCCTTGTTTGCAATGTCTGCCTTTATGCTGTCCCGTAGGGTCACAAGCTTTTGCGCAATCTGTGTCACAACGGCGCACGCCTGTACGTATTGCCCGTCAAGTCCGTACCGCAACAGGTTGTTCATGTCCGAAAGTATTGTGTCAACAAGTTCAGAATTCGTATATATGCCGTTCGCCATGTTGTCACCCCTTTACGTGTTATCCATGCCAAGGTAATTGATTGTTGTTGTGTCAACCGCTGTCACAAGCGTACCGCTTGCGGAGCCGGACGGAGTTTGTGAACTTTGGCTTGACGCATAAAGGAAATAATGGTTCCCGGAACGTGTAACGCTTGTTACAACTGTTTGGCTTTTCCACGCAACGGGCTTGAATTGATATGTCATAGAGCCAAGCATATATGCGTTTTCTGTCATTGTCATGTTTGCAACAAGCAAGGATTTTGACCGTAACGATTCGATCAATCCGTCAATGTCTATGACATCCGCTTGCAACAGTATCTTTGATTCGCCTGTTTGGCTGTTGATCGAAAGCGCAATTTCCCCGGCTTTTATATAATTTTGACCGTTCTTCGTGCCAACAACCATGCCAATCAATTCATTCGTTTTTTCAAATGCGGAATAGGTTGTTGCTTCATCATATTTTTCTTTGTTTTGCCCTCTGCCGCCACCACCGCCGCCACTTGATTCGTTGCTTTCCCTGTTGATGTAAATAATATTTGCAATATACGAACCAATCTCCGGGCGGGTTGCGGTTGGGTCAATCAAATCGACATCGCAACGGATGATTTGCAGGTAAAAGCTTTCCCCGGTTTCGGGTATGTCTACAATTGCCAAATCATGCAAGCGGACGGGTTGATCTTTGTACCCCAAGCGGTAAAGGTCAGCAACCGTTCCTGTTATGCTGATTTTCGGCTTGTTGGTCTGCTTCAAGGCTTCCCATGTTTTTTCCAACAACGTTGCCCCGTCTTTTATGTCCCCGTTCTGATAAAACCCGAACCGGGGTCTTCCGTTCCTGCCGTACAACGCCGTTGCTTGCGGGTCTTCAAGGTATGTTTGACCTGCGGGCTTTGCCGGGTGATCTGCCGTTTCTGTCCACACTTCATCCGCAAACGTAACCGTTTCTTGCGTGTCATCCCCGCTTGCCTGTGCCTTGTCAACGCTCCCGCCGTACCCATACAAAGCCGTTAGCGTTTCGGAATCATCATAAACAACGGAAGCATCCGACATATTTTTATCAATGGACAGCCGCAAGCCACGCCAAACGCCCGTTGATTCGGTAACATCCAAATAACGCCCCGTGATTGCCCCGGCGGCGTTTACGGTCACACGTGGCACAATATACACGTTCCAATTTTGCGCAATTGCGCCAACCGCTTGCCATACGCTTCCCCGTGATATGTCAACGGACGAAACACGGGAAACAGCCACGTTGCCCACAGCCCAAAGCGTCCCGGTCAATACCGTTGCCAATGCCTGTGCGGGTGTTTGATCTGTTATTTCCTGCGTGTTGATATGCTCATCCGATAATTCGGAAACCGCTATATTCTCCGCAATGATCTGTTGATAATGCTCCGGTTCAATGTTCGTAACATTGCGCACCTCAAACATTTCAATGGAACCCGTTGCGGGGTCACGAAAGGAAAGGCGTTGCCCCCTTTCAATGACCTTGCCCGCAACAAAAGGGAACGTTGCGTTGACCGTGTATTCCTCTTGCGTCCAGTTCCCTTGTTCCATATCATCACGGGCAAACAGTACAACCCCGGCGGCATTTAGAAATGTTGTCTGCATTTACTCCCACCTTTCCCTGTAATAAACCGTTCCCGTTCCCGTGATATTATTCGCTCCAACCTTTGGCACGATAAACGCCCCGGCGGGTTGGTAATACTGCATAATGCTATTATTGCCAACAACCGCCGTTTGTGTGTTTGCGTCAATCACCATATCCCCGGCGGGGATGGTTGAAAAAGTCATCGTGTTCACGCCGTCCCCGTAGCTTTGACCGCTTGCCGCACTTGACAGGGTGCGCCGAATTTGCAATAGCGGCGGCGCATCACCAAGCGCAAAAAACGTTGTTCCGCACGCAACCGCCTTTTCCCCTTTGCTTGTCCAATAAGGGTTCGCATAGCAAGTGAAGGTCAACCGTAACTTATTTTCCCACCAAGCACGGGTTGACGGTTCCGGTTTATCTGTACACACGCATTGCAAATACCGCAACGGGTCTTGCGGCAACTCAAGCATATATTCTGCATCCGTCTTTGCCCACAAAGACAAATTGCGGAAATACTCCTGCCGCAACACTTTGTTTTTCTCAAGTATGGCAAACGTTACAACAACCGTTCGTTCACCGCCGCCCATGCGCACAAACTCCGAACCAAACCGGATTGCACGTGGGCGCACAACGGGGTTGTATCTGATAGGGGATACCTTTATATCCTCAATCATCACGGGCGCAACGCTGTCAATGGAAACGCCATCAAATACAATCATCCTTGCCACCCACTCCGTTGAAGTTGTCTGTATGATTTGCCCTGTTGGTCTGAAATAACCTGCCCAACCGTGCGCCCGTCAAGGTACACATTGCCGCCCGTCTTTACGTTGTCACGCATCACGCCGCCAAGGGCTTCAAGGTCGAACCCGGCAATGCCGCCGTTGCGTAAGGCATTCCAAATTTGGTTTTCCTGTGCCGTCAGAACACGTTCCCCTTCGTGCAAACGTGCGATATAGTCATCATGCGGGACGAGCGGGATGCCCATTCGCCCGGAGCCTTCTGTTTTGCCCGTGCTTGTGGTGAAGGTAATGTTGCCAAACCCGCCGAAGTCAATGTCAATGCCGTACCCGTTCAGCCGCTCAAGTTCCGCAATAATGCTATCAACCGCCCCGGACACTTCGGAAACGTGGTCGGAAATGCCCTGTGCAATGCCGGAAACGGTTGCGCCGGAATTGGCGGCGGCTTCACCTTGCAGGTCAAGGGCGGCAACCGCTTCTTTGGCTTTTGCCGCAAGGCTTTGATAGGTTTGGTCAACCGTCAATTGTTGGTTGGCAAGTTCGGTTGACAATGCCGCCTTTTTTTCTTGTATCTCTTGATACTTGGCGTTGATCTCCTCAACGCTTTTCCCTGTCTTGTCATTTACAAGGGCATCAAGGTATTCAGCACTTTCAACCGAACCGTCCGACAACTCTGCAAGCAGGTTGCTATCCACGCCCATTTCCCGTGCTTTGCGGATATTGTCAAGGTAATCACCAAGGAATTGCGCTTGCGTTTCAAGGTTTTTGTATATGTTGTTCGTGTTGACAAGGCTTTCATTGGCGTTGTCAATCTCTGCCTGTAGCTTTTTCCATTCGTCAGAACCAAGCTTGTATTCCGCTTGTTTCTGCGTCAATTCGGATATTTTCTCAATCTGCTTGCCGTATGCTTGATAATCTACCCGGTTCAAGCTGTGCGCAACGCTGTCAACCGCTTGCCGTGCGGCATCATGCACGCCCTTTGCGTAATCCTCAAGGGCTTTCAATGCTTCGTCAGCGGCGTTCACAACAAGCTTGATATTGTCAGCGTTGTCAATCCAAAACTGTTCGGAAGCGCTTGCCGCCTGTTCTACGCTACCGGGCATTTCGTCAATCGTTGCCCGGTATTCCGCAAGCGCAAGTTTTGCTTCTTCAAGGGCATCTGCCTGTGCTTGATATGCTTCACCTGCGCTTCTTGCTTCAGCTTCCAAGCGGGAAAGTTCCATAACGGCGGCGTTCCATTCGTTTTCGGCGTCTGTAAACGCAACAATGTTGTCAGAATCGTCAACCCGTTGTAGGATGCGTTGATTGTCCTCTTGCGTGAATCCATACTTTTTCCGCAATTCATCAATCTTCTTGCGCTGTTCACGCACCCGGCGTTCCGCAAGTGCCGCATCAAGTTGAAGCCCCGGGAGATCTGCAAAACGGGTAGAAACTGCGCTTTCTTTTTGCTCCAAAGCACCAAGCAACGCAAGCTTCGTTTGCCCGTCTTCCCACGCTTTTATATATTCCTTGACGGCATCTGTGCCGCCCTTGATTTCGCCTGTTTCCGTGTTGATAATCGAAGACAAGCCCGGAATTGTTTTCACCAACCGTTTGCAGGTTTCAAGCCAAACCGCTTGTTCCTCTGCCGTTTTGTTGGTCTTGTTGCCAAGCGCATCAACAGCCCATTCCAACACGCTTGATTTCTGTTCGACATCTGCAAAACCGTCACCAAGCGAAGAAAAGAACGCCGCCCCGAAATCTGTGTTTTCAAGCCCCGGCAACCCTTCCTTTATTGCCGAAATCAAGCTTGACCAACCTGCGGCATCATCCGGGTCAAGTTTGTTTGCACTTTCCGCAATGCCATCAAGCCACGCTTTTGCACCGTCTGCGTCCGTGCCTTGCACCGCCGCAAGCACTTCAATATTGTTGGCAAGGGTGGAAATGAAATCTTTGACAACGCCCGCTTTGCCTTGGTCAAGGTTGATTTGCGCAAGCCCGCTTGCAATCTGCTGAACCTTTGACCCGGCTTTGTCTGCCTTTGTCCCGCCGATTGCGTCAAGCTGTTCCGTCAACGCCCTTGCTTGCTCTGCTGTTTCTTGAATCTGCGCAAGCTTGGCTTCCGTCTGCAAATCAATATCCGCAAAGTCATCAAGGACAGTGCGTTTGCTTTCATCGGGTGTTAACGATTCAATGAACGTATTCAAAAAGCCCGTTGCTTCGGTAACTGCATCAATAAAGGTTTTTCCAAGCGTTGTTTTGAGTTGGTCAATGTTGGTTTGCAACTTGCGCACGCTGTTTGCATACCCGTCCGAAGTGCGGGAAAAATCGCCCTGTGCGTCTGCGGTTGCTTGCATCAAATATTGATACCGCAACATTGTTTGTTCGCCTTGGTTCATTTGGTCAAATGTCTTTGACAAACCTTGTTGCAACGCAAAGGCGTTCAAGTTTGCAACGGACATATTGATACCAAGTTGCTTCAGCGGTTCCGTTTCGCCGCTGATACCCGAACGGATTTTCTGAAATGCTGTGTCAAAGTCAAGGTTGTAAAAGCTTGCCATGTCAGCGGTCAACCCGGCAAGGTCTGTTGACATATCAACAATTTTATTCCCAGACAAACCTGCGGATTTCATCATTGCTCCAAGCGTGGAAGTGAACCGCTTTGCCTGTGTTTCCGTCAAGCCAAATTGACTTCCTGCGGCTTTTGCCCATGATTCAATCTTGCTTGCGCCTTGCCCGAAGGTCACATCAACAACGTTTTGCACCTCTTCCAAATCGGAAGCCGCCGCAATTGCATCCTTGCCAATGTCAAGCAACGCTTTGCCAATCTTTACGGCACTAAACCCGGCAACAAGCTTTTTCAGCATCCCGGAAAATTGGTTGCCAATGTTGTCCGTTGACTTCTTTGCGGCATCGTCCCATTTTCCGGTTTCCTGTTGGATTGCCTTTGTTATGTCTTTGATGTCCGCAATAGCGTGCCGCCCGTCTGCGGTAACCTCAAAAACAATTTGTCCGTCATTCGCCACCCGTGTTCACTTCCTTTGCTTCTGCCGCCTGTGCCTTTTGAATCATGCCCATCAACCCGGCAAACACGTTTGACACATCGGTTTCATACTTGCGTGCTTGCTCTTTTTCGTTCAAGTGCAATGCAACGCTTTGTTTTGCTCTCATCAACCATTCCCGTTCCTTTTGGTTGTACTTGGTTGCGGCGGGCATAGGTCTTGCCCGGATGCCAATGGTTTCTTCGTACCTGCACCCATCGGGCAGGTATTGCAAAAGTTCGACAAATTCAAACCAATGCAGGTCATCCCGGTAAAGGTCAATCCCGTACACCTGCCGGAACGCTGTGCGTATCAAGCCCGCATCCTGTTCATAGCTTGTTAGCCGTTTCCCGCCCGTTTCCGGGCTTGGTGGAAACAGGATGGAACATAATACGGAATAAACCTTGGCGGCGTTTTTAGGGGCGTTTTTGACGCAACAGCGGGCACATAAATAGTCCCGTGCGTCCGGCAATATGTCATCCCTTTGCATGACCTCAAGCATTTTGAGAACGTTGCGGAAGGAAAAGTCGCATTTGTACCGCTTGCCGTCAACCGTTATGCTATCCGGCAACCGTTCAAACAATTTAAGCATTCTTCATCCGCTTTTGCATTGCTGATATTTTGCCCGCAAGCCGCTCTTTGAAATACTGCCCGCAAACCGTAATGACACAGCCGGGGTCATCCGCATAAAACGCCATCAATTGCGCCGCCTGTTCCGTGCCAAAGATAACCGCCGCAAAGTATTCTGCGCATTCCTTGACAACCTCATCCGGGGTATCGTCTGTCAATTCCTTCATTTTCGCCTGTGCCTTGGTCAACCCGGCAACCATGCGCATTGCATCCCCGTTGACGGTCAGCGTGATTTTCTCGTCACCTTCCCGCACGGTAACTGTATCATGAACCCGGTTTAGGGTCATTTCATACCCACGCCGAAAAAGCTTCATTGTTTACCCCCTCAATTGTAAAAAAGGGGCGGGGAATGGTAGCCAAACCCCGCCCGGATAAATTATTTACGCCGCATTCGTCACGGTCGGTTTGCCGTTCAGCCGGAGCGTGCAACCAAAGGCGTTCACATCAAGCGTGGAACCGCCAAAGGTAGTGATTGCGCCAACGGTTGCGGGGCAAACAATCTGTTTGCCTTCGGCAACAATCTTGACCTGCGTGTTGCGTTCAGTACCAAGCTTGTATTGCATCCCGGCAATGTAGTCCTGCGCCGCATCGCCCGTGATACGCCGCCCGGAAACAACAAGTTCGGGAGCCGCACCCGTGGTTTCGTTGTGCGCAAAGCCCTCACCGCACAGGAAGAAATACTGCTGATTCTGTTCGTTCTCGTTGAACTCCATGGACTCAATACCTGCGCACAGCTTCGCCCACGTGGGTTCGCCGCCTTCGGTTGCCGCCGGGGCGGTTGCAACATAAAGTTCATTTACCCAGTTCGCATTCATGGTTCGTCATCCTTTCTGTATACTTTCACAATCAAATCCCCCGCCATCAACCAAGCGTTGTTTTCCTCACGCCCAATGATACGGGGCAAATTGCCGCTTGTAATATCCACGATTTCCCACCCATCCCCGGCGGGGTACGCCGTGCGGCGGGTCAGCGTGTCAATGATATTGTTCAGCGTGTCGGAAAGCACCTGCAAATTGTGGTGCTTGCCGTTCAGCGCAAGTGTTAGGGGAATAAAGGCGTTCTTGTCATAGTACACTTCAAGCGGCGTTGACGGCGCAATTTCGCACGCCAAACCGTCACCCGTACCAAGTGCGCCCCTTGTAATTGACGCAAAATTGTCCATGCCGTCAATTAAATCCATGACCGCTTCAACGGCGGCATTTATTTTGCTTGTCATCTGTACAACCTCGTTATTGCTTGCGCTTGTCTGCCCCATTCGGCAAGGTGATTTTGTTTCGCAACCTCACACCAACGCCAACTTGCGTTCGGGTTAACATCCTTGTACGCTGTGGGGATTTCGTAATACTGCCGTGCCGCATATGGCGTTTGCCATATCAACAGCCCTTCTTTCAACCTGCTGTGTATGTACGAAGACATAATCAGCATTCCGGTGTCCTCTTTGCAATACATATTGCAATCCCGGAGGATTTGGGAAGACAGCATTTCAAGCCCGTTTTGCCAAGTGTTGTCAATCTTGGCTTTTATGCTGTTTTCGTTGATCTCAATGCGCACCGCCATCAAACCAACCCCACTTCGTAATGATGTAGGTTGTCCGTGTCATCCCGCAACGCATCAACCGAAAAGACGGTATATTCCACGCCACGCACCACAACCCGCATATCCCCCGCAAGCTTGTGCGCCGAATCAAACAGGGCGCACCAATCAAGGGCGGGGGTGCTAATGCGGGCATCAACAAACAGGATTGACCGTAGCACGCAATCCGTATTGCTCTGCGTTTTGCGGATTTCGTTGGTTGGTTGCAGGTGTACCCGCTTGACCGTGTATTCCGTGTATGTTTGATTCTGATACCTATCAACGCCGTTGCATACTTTGACGGTCGCTGTGCTTCTCAGAATCTTTGACGGGATAGGTTTCAGCATTGCTTTACCACCAACCTTCCAAGGTTGGCACTTGCGGGTTCATCAACCCGGTTTGCTCAAGGTATCCGATTGCAAGCGGGGAAATGCTTTCGGAAAGCTTGCCGCCGCCGCTTGCGCTTGCCTTGCCGTGTACGGTCACTTTCCCAACGGTAAAGCCCGCAGAAGCGGTTTCGTTTACGGAATCTGTGCCGTTTATCGCAAGGAAATCAACCTGTGCGCACACAGCCTTTTTGTATAGGGTTTGGTACAAGGCGGGAAGCTTTGCAATGGTTGCTTCGTCTGCCCAATGCGTGACCGCACCGATAATATCAGACGCACGGGCGCAAAGGGCGGGGAAGGATGCTTCATCAGCATCCGTTCCCCCGTAAACATTTGAATAAAATTCAAAAGTTACAACGCCCATGCTTTCACCCCGTTACGCTTTCACCACAAGGGTAGTATTGCCGCCGCTCACGCAGAACCCGGTCTGCTTGTTGACAAGGGCAACGGTGATATACTTCCCGGCGGTCATGCTTGCAATGGTCAGCGGGTTCGCACTCATGTCAACCCAAGTTTTGGTTGCATCCGGCACAGCACCGTAGGTCAGAGTGACAGCCGCATCATTGACGCTATACTTCAGCGCAAGACCTTCCGCAACTTCACCAGTACCGAAAATGCCGTTTCCAGCGGCGGTCACAACGGTGTCACCCGCCGCACCCGTACCCGCAACGGAAGTGATGGTCAGAGAACCAATGGACGGAGCCGCACCAAGATGCGCATACACGCCCGCACCACGCTGTGCAAGCATGAACACATCGTAATAATACCGCTCGTAGTAAATGTCCTTGCCTTTGGTCTGCGCAGAACCGGGGGACATCATTGCCACATCATAAACGATGGGGGCGGCAATAGCGTCCGGGTCATACAGAACAAAATTGATCTGCTGTGCATTGCTGTTGTCAATTGCCCAACCATTGGTGAAGATGTAGGCGGTCTTCATCATGTCAGCCGGAACTTCCATGATTTCAACGCCGTCAAGACGGGCAATGTTCCGGTCAACGTCACGGATGCCGTTGGTCACCTCAATAAAGCGGGTCATCCCGGTTGCCTGTTTCAGCAGTTTATAAGCGGCGGGGGTGATCTTGCACCGCACCCGGTCACGGTTGACACGCTGATTGGTCATGTACTCAAGTGCCTTGTCCCACTCCGCAAGGATGGTGGCAGAAGTAAGGCTTTCGGTGGATGTGCCGCCGTGCGCACCCGCAAACCCGGCAAGTTTCATGCTCATGTAGGCATCCTGTTCCGGGATTTTGTGCTGTTCGTTGAAAACACGGGTGACATTGGCAATGGTCGCAACTTCGTTGGTTTCAACCACATCAAGCGGGTCAACAAGGGTGTCCCACTCTCTGTCCATCGTCAGCGTCATTGCTTGCCAATCAATGTCAAAATTGCGGGAAAAAGAACCGTCAATGCTGTCACGGTTCGCCGCCCGTGCGCCGGACGTGGTAACAATCGGAATCATAACCGTTTTGCCGTTCAGCGGACGGAAACGGTAGGATTCGCCTTGATTCCACAGGTCGGAATAATAAGACAGGTAAGGATAAGCGGTTTGAATCGCTCTGCCGTACTGTACGGCATAATTCAGATTAGCCATTTTGTTTCATTCCTTTCGTTATTTCTTCGCCGGGACAAAGCCCCAAGCATTTTGAAATGCCGCAACTGCCCCTTCTTCGCCTTTGGGCATACTGCCTTCGGGCTTTGCACCAAACTGCGGCTTTGGTGCGGGGTCTGCCTTTGCGGTGAAATATTCCTCATAATCCTTCCGCAAATCGGCAAGCTGTTCTGCCACGGGTTTCGCCCCGTCCGCACGGTCAATAAGGTCATAAACCCTGTCAAAGAATTTGGGCTTTACATCCGCATATTCCGCACTTGTCCTTGCGGTCTGCTTGGTCTTGTACCCGTCAAACTGCCCCAACAGTTCCTTGTATTCGGGCGTTTCTTTGACATTTACGGGCTTTTGCTCTTTTGCCCATGCTTCTTGCGCTGTCTTGATTGCCGCATCCTGCGCCGCCTGTGCCGCCCCTTTGGTAACGTATCCGTCATCAAGCGCACGCCCGTACAGGCTAAAAATGCTGTCGGCACGCTCTTCCGGGGTCAAGTCACCGTTGTTCAGTATGTCGGTCAACGCCTTGCGTGTAAAAATACCCGCCATGTTTTGCTCCCCCTTTTTACGGTCATTGGAGATTGACCGCTCTCCGTGTTTTACGCCCCGGCGGGCATGATTGTATGAAAAAAGCGGCTTGCCGCCGCCTGTTTCATCTGTTGCACATTGTTTCCCTACCTCATGCAATGCGCTTGCCGTGCGCCCTACGCTTTGCACGGATGCCGCCTTTTTTTTGTTCCTGTTTGTTGTGGTTTGTTGCAACGCAAAACGGCGCATATAGGGGTCGAACCTATACCTTCCGGGTCAAAGCCGGATGCGCTCCCGCTACGCTAATGCGCTATAAATGCGTTGCAACCTGTGCGCTTTACGCCTTGCGCTTGCGTGTGGTCTTTTTCGGCGTTTCCTGCGCCTTTTCGGGCTGTTCCTGCTCCCCTGTGTAGGTTTTCCTTGTCAGATACTCTACTGGCAGTTCTGCCCCGCAAATATCGCAGAAAATGTGGCAGTTCACGCTTTTGATTCTGTCATGCGTGCATCCCATACCAATTCCCCCTTTCAATAATCAACGCCATTTTTGTATTCGGGTGCGGGTTGCGGTTTGTTGGTCGCAATACATTGCCGCATATCTGCAAGGACTTCAGCCCATGTCATACTTTCGGCGGCAAAGTCAAACACATACGGCGTGCCAAACTGTGCCGCATACGTTTCGTTCAGCGCATCAAACTCCGCTTCCTCTGCGCTCTTCCGTGTCGGTTTCCTGTCAAAATCAATCATTGTGCCACGCTCCCCAACATTTCAAGGAAGAATTTGTACGATTCCGGCAACATTGCCTTTATGCCGTCAAGCGCATCACTTTGCGTGACGGTTGCGGAATACATCTCTGCAAAGGCTTCAATTGGCATATTGCTTGCGTCAAGTTGATAACTATACCTGTGACCAATACCAAACGGGTGCGTGAAATCTCTGCCGAACTTGCGGGTCATATAATTGCCGTAAATGTCGGAAGCATCGCCCCGTTGATAAATGCTAAAGGTTGCTTTTGCCCATTTGCAGAAATCGTCTGCCGTTCCTCTGTCTGTGCCAACCATTGACCGCAATTCGCTTTGCAACAGCGGTTTCAGCCATTTATCTGTAAGCGGGCGCAATATGCTGTCATCGTCCCCGGCATCAATCAGCATTGACCGGATAGCACGGTATTCGTCACTTGGCATTGTACCCCGCAAGGCTTGCCGGACATATGCACCAAAGCCCATGCCGCCCGTGCCGTTTTGTGCCGCCTTTACTGCGTCATAAGCATCCGCATACCCGTGCCGCCGTAGGTAATACGCACCAAGGTTGTCCCCGATCTCCTGTTCAATGACCTGCGCAAACATCTTCCCATTCTTGCCAACGTAGGAAGTTGAAAGATAACTGCGCCTGTCCCCGCTTTGCGCCATGCCGTGCAGGTTGTCAATGTTGTGTCCGTATTCGTGATAAAACACGGCGTTTTTGCGTTGGTATGTGCTTTCTTCAAAACACTTCTTCCATGATCTGTAATAAGTCTTCCGGGTTCCGGGACTATAATATGCCCCATCACTTTGCGGGTCAAGCTGTGGGCGTTCCAACTTGTCAGCAACCTTTTCCCATGCGCCCCGTGCATCTGCGGGGGCTTTGTCAAGGGTTGCCCGTGCGCTTGCCAACTGTTTCTTCTGCGGCGCACGGTATCCGCTTTCGTCAAACGGTTTGCCATAATTGAATGTTGATTGCGTGGGCGGTGTGGCTTGCCGGGGCTTTGGCGCAAGCGGCACATTCGGTGTCATTCCCGGTGTGTTGCTGAACTCAACCTGTGCGCCGCCGCCGGAATAGAACCCTTCAATCATTTCCTTTTGCTGTTGCTCAAACAAGGAAACATCATAGGTTTTTGACGAAGGGAACTCCCGCTTTGTGTAAACGGCTTCCCGGTTTTGCCGCCTTGCACGCCCGGTTGCGTCACAAAATGCGTCAATGTCATCATCCGTTTGCCTTATCTTTGCCCGCTGTGCCTTTATCAACTCATCCGGCGCACCTTGCGCCTTCAGCATCAGCAAATCCCGTTTTTCCTCACGGATTTTGCGCTCAAGCCCCCGTTGCTGTTGGCTTTCCTCATATGTCTTTGCGTTTTCCTCTTCGCTTTGCCCGCCCTCACGGACAATGGAAACGCCGGGGATGAACGGGGTAGGGTAGTGCTTGCAATTGATACCAAACAACCCGGAGGGTTCGCCGTAGCTTGTTTCGCTCTGTGCGTACACCTGCACTTCGTACCCGTCAAGGTCAGCAACAACACGGGCGTTGTCCGTGCTTGATATGACCTTGCTTTGCCACGGGTAGCACAGCGGGCGTGCGCCGTTGTGGTAACTCACTTGGTACAGGTCATTTCCGAAATTCTGATTGGTTTCCCAAACAGCCGCCCGCCCCGTGTTGAACATGGTTGTGCGGATATCCATTGCAACATACGCTTCCGCACTCCACCTGTGTCCCCCGTGGTCAATAAATCCCGTGATTCCGTTCTGTTGCAACCGCTTGATTGCGTGCGCCGTTGCCGTGTTCCATGACGAAACACCCGTGACAACCTCACCCGCACCAATGTCAAGGGCGGTTTGCGTTGCCTGTACCCGTGTGGCAATATCCGCAACCGTTGCCCTGTATGCCTGTTGCGTGCTTTCAAGCATGACCGTGTTCACAAGGTTCAGTTTGTTTGCGGCTTGCGTATAGTACAGGTTGAACGCCCGGTATTGGTTAGGGGACACAACCGGGGTTTGTGGCGGCATGAAAATGCCTTTTTTGACAGCCTTCCACAACTCCGGGTTTACCGCTTGCACGCTGTCAATAATGACCTGTTCCAAAGCGGCGTTCAAGTATTTGTCAACGCCAACAAGGTTGCGCCGGATGATTTCCATTGTTTCCTTGTTGACCTGCCCCATTTGCGCCAACATATCCGCTTGATACGTGATTGACGAACGGGGGAAATTGCGTGCGTCATAGTACGGGAAATAATGCGCAAGGTTTATCAAGATTTGATCTGTTACAGCCCCGTAAACCTCTGCCATTTCCCATGACATTGCATCAATAAATGCGGGGCGCATTGTTTACCCCCTATTCTGCCGTCCCGAAGATTGCAAGCGGGTCAACGTTTCCCGCCGAACCTTCTTGCTTGACCCGTGCAAGTTCCTTTTCCGCTTGTTCCGGGGTCAAACCCTGTCCATATTTGGGGTCTGTCAAGAAGGTGTATTTGCTCAAAATACCCGCACCAACAAGCATGACCCCTTCATTGATATTGGTCTGCCTGTCTTGCGTGATACCGTCATCAAACGTTATTTGCACGTTGTACCCCGGTGCGGCAAGGCTTTCCACGGTCTGCCCGTTTTCGTCCGTCATGCCGTACAGTATGGCAACATCAACAATGTTGCGCACAAGGTGTTCGATTGCCGGACGGAGTTGATTCTGCACGGTCTTGATTGTTTTGTATGTCTTTGAGTTTTCGGAAACAACCTCTGTTGCGGTCTTCAAGCCCGTGTGTTGATCGAAAGTAAACGTACCCGCCGAAAAGCCTGTCTGCAAGCACAGGATTGACAGGAAAGCATTGATTGCCGCAACGTGTTCTTCCACCCGTAATTCAACGCTGTTGTCCTGTATTTTAAGGTCATCCGGCGTGTCACTTGCAAGGGCTTCATAGGTTTCGTCCGTTGCGTCAAAGTACCGCACAAGCGCACCCGTCTGCGGGTCAACCACGGAACGCACAGCACGTGCGGGAACAATAATGCGCTTTTTACCAAGCCGGAACTCCCGGACAAAGCTGTCATAGCAAATGTCCAATGCGTGCAACGTTTCCAAGGCGTTGCCGTATATGCTCATGCCCAAAGGGGAATTATCATCAAGGTTGTTGGCAATGGGTGTGCGCCAATAGCTGAAAAGGCTTTCTTCAACAGGCACTTCCGTTTCTTCCTCAAGGTACGGATAAATTTCCGCAAGGGGATAGCGCACACCAAGAATGTCTTGCGATTCCCCCGGCGTTGTACCTTTTTGCATTTCGGAACGGAACAGTTCGTTCGTTATCACATAGGTCAAGCCGTTCCACCTGTGCCATTCAAGGCGTGTGTAATAGTAACCATTCTTTGCAATACGTGACACGAACACCCCTTCCGTAACACGTGCATTGTCCCACGCAAGCGGGACAAATTGATCTGCCATGCAATAGCCGATCATGATTTTCCGGGTTTCGGGTAACTCATTGCCGTTTTCATCGTGCTTTGACTCTGCCCAAACCTTCAAGGCGTTGCCGCCCAATGCAAGTGCTTCTTCAATGCTTTCCTGCATCTTTTCCCGGAAAGCGTTGCACACAAGCACGCCTTGCACAAAGGCGTTCAGCGGGTCGGGGTTGTCATCGTCACTTTCACGCCCGTCAATGCTCACGTTTACCGTGCATTCCTCACCCCACACAAGGGAAGCCATTTCGGCGCAAATGGCTTTTGCAACGTTCATTCGGTACACTTCACGGCGTGCGTTTGGGTCTGCAATGGTCGGGGCGGGTACAATATGCCAAGCTTTGTAAAAGCCCTTCCAAAGCCATTTCCAAATGAATATTCCGAAATCGTAAAACTGTTGGAAAGACGGTACGCCCGCAAGGTCAAACACGCTTTTGTACTCCCTTGCAAGCCCCGTTCCTGCAACCGCTTTTTGCATCCCGCTTTTCCACCTTCTTTTCAAGTTATCCAACCATTGCATTATCCACCGTCACCGCCTTGCCCGTTTCGGCTTGCCGCACACAGCCCAATAAAGAAAACACCAAGGCACACCCCGGCAAAGAAAGCAGGTATCAACCACAATGCGGAAATCATCTGCCCCACCCCTCAATCAATACGGGAATGTCCCGCTCATACGCATATTCAAGCGCATCAAGGCTGTCAATGTTGGTTGTGCCGTTGTCAAGCCGCACATCCTCTGTGACCTGTTTGCTGTCCCATATGGCACTTTTCAATGCGTCAATTGTCCATTTGCACCCGCTGTGTATCTTGAACCGCCCCGCACCCATAAGGATGCACAACGCCCGGATTCGGTCATTTATGGGCTTTTTAAGGGCGTTCCCAATGTTAACGGGCAAGTGTGCTTGCGCCGCCGCTGTGCGCAACCCGTTTATCAATGTTTGTTCTGCGCTGTCACACCAAACATCCGTGACAAGCCAACGCATTTGACAGCGGCGCACAAAGTCAACAAAATCCGCTTGCAACTTGTTTGGGTTCAACGCTTCCTTTTCCCGGTACTCATCAAGCACCGCAATGCTGTTGCCGTACCTGCCCAAACAGCAAAAGGCGTGTGCGCTTGTGCCGCCGCCAAAGTCAACGCCAATGGTTGCCCGTTGCATCCGGGGCAGGTCATCAACAACAAAGCGTTCGGGTTGATCTGCGAACAATTGGTATATCAACCCTTCGGCAACTGCACGTTCACCAAGTATGTCCCGCCTGTACCAAACTGTGTTCGGGTCATACCTGCTTTCGATCTCCGCAATCCGTTCCGGCGTTATGGTTGCGTTGTCCTTGATTGTAAAGTGCTGATACAGATACCCGCCCGCAAGCCCTTGCGCCCTGTACTTGTCAATATAATCTTCGTATATCCGTGCCTTTGGGTTGCAAGGGTTCAAATCCCAAAGGGTGAACGGGTGCTGTGCGGCAATCTGCCGCCCGCTTGCCACCTTGACAAAGGAAATGCGGCTGTCCGTGCTGTCAAAGTGTTCGTTGATCTCTGTTGCAATCCAAAGCCCGTAACTGTTGCCAAGGATGCGTTTGTAGGCATCTGCCTTTGCGCCGCCAACAAAAATGACAATCTTTTCCCCGGTCTGTGTCTGTATGTACAGGGCTTCATTGTCCCGGTACTTGCCCCAACGGCAACGCCCCCGGAACAGGT
>Ga0310691_10002329_pt1 | contig 25639 bp, 24 predicted proteins | sample 176DNAGHGlowgp2_FD_203887 | JGI IMG/M metagenome (GOLD analysis project Ga0310691, IMG submission 203887) | Sheep rumen microbial communities from Palmerston North, Manawatu-Wanganui, New Zealand - 1766 DNA GHGlow gp2 (v2) (version 2) | ecosystem: Host-associated > Mammals > Digestive system >...
TGTGATATTGTTAATGTTCAAATGTTTATTTGGTATTTGAGGCTATTTTCAACAACTTTTGTGCTTAAAATATACAAATGTATTTTTGGTATTTGCTAAATTTGTATATACTTTGCTGCTTAATCTGTTTTTTGATACAAATGTATTTTAAATTCTTTAAGCAAGAAGCCGCATATTTACTACGTTTAGAGCCTGTATAACAACTTACATAAGGCCCAATCTTGTCAAATGTTCAAAAAACATTTGTGATATTCAAAATACATTTGTACTTTTACAGATATCTCCGGTGGGACTCGAACCCATACGGTACGGTGTAGAAGACCGTTGCACTAATCCATTATGCTACGGAGATATAAGCGCCGTAAACAGGACTCGAACCTGCAAGGCCTTTCAGCCCGGCTGTTTAGCAAACAGCTTCCTCACCATTCGGATTTACGGCATATATGTCCACAGAGCGACTCGAACGCTCAATGCCGGGTTCGTAGCCCGGAAGTTTTTCCATTAGCCTATGTGGACCAAGCAGGTGCCAAGAGATTCGAACTCCCATCTAACAGTTTTGGAGACTGCCGCTTTACCGGTTAAGCTAAGCACCTGTAAACAGCCGGAACAGGGTTTGAACCCGTACTTGCAGAGTCAGAATCTGCCGTGCTGCCATTACACTATCCGGCTATAGAGACATCGGTGGGATTCGAACCCACGCCCTTACGGGTGGAACAGTTTTGCAGACTGCCGCCTTAACCAGCTTGGCTACGATGTCATTTTGGGAGACTGACAGACTTCAATTACCTCAGCCTCCATAAGCAACCCCAGCGGGACTCGAACCCGCACATATCGGAACCAAAATCCGATGCCCTACCGATTAGGCTATGGGGCAATGCAGTGTTCGTGACAGGGCTCGAACCTGCTGCCTTCCCTTTAGGAGAGGGACGCTCTTCCGAATGGGCTACACGAACATACACGCCGCAGATAGGATTTGAACCTACATACCCTTTCAGGCTGCCTGCTTTCGGGGCAGGTGCTCCACCAGCTGAGCGACTGCGGCATACGACAGTGAGAGGACTCGAACCTCCATCACGGTTTCCCGTTACACCCGCCTTCCAAACGGGCCTCTTACCATTTAGAGTACACTGCCAAACATTTACGCCGCGCACAGGATTCGAACCTGCAAGCCCTTTCGGGCCAACGATTTTCAAGACCGCTCCCTCACCACCCGGACACACGGCAAAATAAAAAGGCACTATACGGATCATGTCCATACAGTGCCGGTTTACGTAATATCTCAATGAATAATAAGACTACATTCGCTTTAACCTATGCCTATATGACACAATCCTTTTTGCATCAGAAGAACACCACTGTCTCTGTGAGCACTGGCGTGAGGATCTTCTACTGGATTGTGACCTGAGCATAGTCTTCATTTTAGGTTTCCTTTCTTAAAATCTGTAATTGTCTGCTTCAATGAACATAGTACCCCGTGACGGATTTGAACCGTACATCTCCTGACTGAGAATCAGGTATCCTGAACCGTTAGACGAACAGGGCATATAAGCAAATAACGGGATTTGAACCCGTGCCCCCGGCTTGGCAAGCCGATGTACTGACCTCTATACTATATCTGCATTTTTGCGGTTTAGGTACCGCAGACCACACATCCCCAAGACTAACCTGAAGCGCCTGCAGGCAGACACCTCACTGGGTACTGGGACAATTTGTTCTCTACCCTACGTGTTGCAGGAACGGGGCTCGAACCCGCGTTACAAGGCTTATGAAGCCTGGCTGGAACCTTCTCCAGTCCATCCTGCAAATCGGAGTGGCAGGACTCGAACCTGCGATGTTTCTGATGTAACGGATTTACAGTCCGCCCCAATCGCCGCTATGGTTACACTCCGGGATCAATCAGATAATAATAGCCGTCTTCCATTATCTTCATCTCCTTCCTTATTTTTTGATGTCTGTGACAGGACTTGAACCTGCAACCTTCGGATTAAGAGTCCGTTGCTCTACCATTAAGCCACACAGACGCATAGTGCGTCTGAGGAAATTTGAACTCCCGATATCCGAATTAAAAGTTCGGTGCCTTACCGCTTGGCTACAGACGCATATTATAAGTTGTCCTGCTTTCGTTTCTGTTTTCGTTTGACTTTCATTCCTGTCTCCTTCCTGTTCATGCAAACATCGATAATTCTTATACCGATGCTTACATAAACATCATAATTGATTTCGCTTTTCTGATCATTTGCTTATCTTATCCGCTATGCTGCTTGCAGCAAAACTGTCAGGCTTTACCTTTGCATCGTATCCGCACGCCCTGATCCAGCCCACCAGACTCGGTATCAGTTCCCTCGTCTTTCCCTTGTCGGACCATCCGGCATCAACATGGATTGATAAAAGTGAGTTTTCACGAAGGCTCCGGTATTTATCTTTATCCTCAAGCAGGTTCGCCAAAGCCATCATGACGTCTAATGAACGTGCCGTCTCAGTATTCAGCTTCTGCTTTACATTATTGATACGGTTCATCCTGTCAATCTCGTAAAAGAAGATACCTCCGTGTCCTTCCCTGTAAGCCGCAACAACTGTCACGATCTTTGTATCGCTGAAGTTCTGGCTGTCGGTCCCGACAGTGATCTGGAACTCCCCGTCAGAACCTTTGCTCTTCTCATAAAACTCCAGTATCTTCTCGGGTATGCTTCTTAACTCGATTTTTCCATAAGTCTCACTTGTAAACATTTTCTTTCACCAGTTCCTTTTAGTATCCGTGCAGGTGATGAGATTTGAACTCACACTTTACCGGGTTTGAGCCGGTCCCCTCTGCCTGTTGGAGTACACCTGCATGTACCCGCTGAGAGATTTGAACTCTCAAAACCAGCATCCTGAATGCTGTATGTATGCCAGTTCCATCAAGCGGGCGTACACCCGGAGGGATTTGAACCCTCAAAACCTGCATCCTTAGTGCAGTATGTATGCCGTTCCATCACGGGTGCATATATACCCCATGACGGATTTGAACCGACACTTATACGAGCTTAAATCGTATGCCTCTTCCAATTGGGCTAATGGGGCTTATGTATGTTCAGGTTGTATAGTCGTAATCGTAACAGCATTTTTAATGCCTCCTTTTTGTTTATAGAGCCTTCAGACGGATTTGAACCATCATACGCTGCTTACAGGGCAGCAGTCCTGCCGTTAGACGATGAAGGCAGATCGTAAGGATACTGTTCATCTATTTTTATCGTTCACAGTTCTTTACAGTACACCCCCAAGGAGTCGAACCCTGTGTCATCGGATATAAGCCGATTCCCCAAAACCGTCGAGGACAAGGTGCATATTCTTGGATGTAATGGAATCGAACCATTATTGCCTGCGTATCAGACAGGTTTCCTGCCGTTAGAAGAACATCCAGAGCCCGTAACGGGAATCGAACCCGTATCAACTGCTTGGAGGGCAGTTATGCTAAGCCGTTACACCACACGGACTTGATGAGCTTTCGTGATAAAAGAAGTGCCTGTTTTCCTAAATCCCTACTTGCTCAATGGTGACAGACGGGACTTGAACCCGTAACAGGCAGATCCACAATCTGCCGGACTGCCAATTGTCCTACTGTCACAGTACCCGGTAGGAGGCTCGAACTCCCATCTGCACCTTGAAAGGGTGCTATCCTCACCTGTTAGAAGAACCGGACATTAAGTCGGAATAGCGAGATTTGAACTCACACGTTCCTGATCCCAAATCAGGAGGGCTGCCTTGTTACCCAATATTCCGATATATCTGTTTTTGAATCTTATCGGCACAGATACTAAGCCTCACCGGTACAGTCGTCGCTCACGAAACGCCATGGGAACTTCCCATGACTGCCCGGCCTCATCCGGACCTGTCATATCCTGTCATTTCAGGCATTACCCCGGTTGAAATACCGACAGAGAGACTTGAACTCCCAACTTCTATCTTGTAAGGGTAGCACTCTGCCAGTTGAGTTATGTCGGTATGTAAGTGGAACTGAAGGGATTTGAACCCTCAACCTTATGCTTGCAAAGCATCTGCGCTCCCATTGCGCCACAGCCCCATAGCGATGACGACGGGACTTGAACCCGTGATCTCCTGATAGACAGTCAGGCGGATTAGCCAGCTCTCCTACGCCACCATTATGCGAAGATGGTTCGCTTGTGCAGCTTCAAGACGTCAATCCAACCATCCCCACGTTCTCGTGAAACAGGCTGACTAAGCTTCGGGTATGTCTAACCCTACAAGGAATCGAACCTGTACGATGAAGGAACCATACCGCTAAATACAATCCCCTGCATCTGTGATACGAGATTATGCGCATTCATCTCATACCATCTGTTTTACAGTGCCTTGTGCCCGAGTCGAACGGACTCCTGTGGATTTTCAGTCCACCGCTTCTACCGAGTTAGCTTACAAGGCCGGATAAAGTCAGTTTCTGCTTTATCCTTACTAAATCGTTTATCCATTTGTCAAGGTTCTCCTTTATGTATTTAAGATCCCAGGTGCCTGTTCTGAAATCTTAACTCTCGCAGCAGGGCTCGAACCTGCGACCTATTGGTTAACAGCCAACCGCTCTTCCTACTGAGCTATACGAGAATATGGTAAATAAAAAACCGCCTAAGCCTTTGCTCAGACGGTTGCGTGTACAGAAATACCAAGATATAACAATACCTCTAACTTCGTAACCGTCCTGTAAAATACCCTGTTCCTATCGTCCAAATGCCGAGATCTTCTGCGAGCAGGGAGTCTGTGGGGGCATAAAATGAGCGTGAATTAAGGCACACTGAACTAAGCATATGCTTTTCATACGCTTTTCTGGATAAGTTCTGTTTTTGCCCGTTAAGTCTGAACATTTTATGTCCTTTCCCCGGCTGTGCCGGAATCTGTTTTGTAAAACAAAAAAACACCCGTCATTTTATCACGTAAAACATAGCGGCCATTCGGCTACTGATATGTATTCACGGATAAAAGAACAGGCACTTTCTTTCATCTGCCCTTAAGTATACCACACATACCAGCGGATGTCAACACTTTTTATAATTTATTTTAAAGACAGCCCGTGGAATCGGACCACGGTAAAACCATTGCTGTCAGTGAGCACACGCTCTGTAGAAATTTTGATTTATTATACCGCGGATAAGGATTCGCACCTTACATGATCAATCGCATTCTCATATCTATGATCACACGCTCGGCGTCGTAAGCTTCATCGCATGCCGTGTCTACCTATTCCACCACCGCAGTACCAAATTTTAGATTTATAGGAGGTCCCTGCGCCTTTCGGCTGGTAGAGAACGAAGGCAGTCCATGGAATCGGACCATGGTGAAACCATTACTGCCGTGAGCATTTGCTCTAAAAAACTTTTATAGGAGGTCCCTATGCCTTGCGGCCGGTAGAGAACGAAGGCGGCCTGTGGAATCGGACCACAGAATAGCCGGCACCGCCTCTTTAAAACAATGAAAGGAGGTTCAGGAATGTACAAAAAACTTTCCCAACCAGTAACAGGAATGGGATTTGAACCCTCTACATGCTGCCTCGATCAGCTTTCCTGTCGTTTTCCGGGTATGAACTGGAGCACTGCACCAAGAACTCCTATCGTTCCTACTACGGTGATGGCACCGGTACAGAAACTGCTCATCTCGTAGTCAGGCGTAACATCCTTTTCTGAAGCCTGGCTTCCTTCGGTGAAGCTTCCTTCAACCACCCTGGTCGTGTCCTTTTCATACTCGCTCTTATCATGTATATAGATCGCGGTAATGGCTGCTAATGTCAGTACCAGCATTATTACCGCTGTTGCTATTTTCTTTTTCATGTTTGTTACCTTTGCGTCACTTAGCCTTTCTTTGTTATTCGGGCCCTGTCAAGCCTCTTTTTTTTGAAAAGAATCTGTTGTTCTTTTCTATTTATATTATAGTTTGTTTCTTCCTGTTTGTTAACAAGATTTTCAAAAAAAATTGTGTTTTTTATATTTTTTTACCACAAGATGTAGGGTGTTGGTTTTCAGGGGTCTTTGGGGCGTTTTCAGGGGAGTATCCGGAGGCGGAATACCCGGGAGATGTAAGGTTCATTTCTATTTTTTGCCCGCTTCCTCTATCAGCCTGTCCTTAACGATTCTTGCCGTTTCCGCAAAAGCCTTTATCGGAACCCTGTCTTCGTCCACTTCTGAAAGGCATTCAACTGCACAGCACGCCAGATTTACCGCTTCTTCTAATGAGACAGGGAGGTCCCAGAACTTCTTAAGGATACCATCACTTATCAGTACTATCTGTAATAAGAGCATTCCTTCAGCCGTCATGAATATCCCAGTCATTATCCCTGACTTTTCCTCGGCAAGCTGTGTAGATACTTCATCCGCATCTTCCGGATATGTGTCGAACCATCTCTTCACTATTTCGCCGTTTATATTGTCATCTGTCGAAAACAGGAACATACAGCCCATATGTTCGTTTGTGACGCCGTCTCTTGCATCTCCCATTGATGTAATGGTGAGCTTGATATCCTTTAGCGCATTGTTTGTCTTTTTATATTCCATAAATTTGCCTTTCGTTTTTTGTTATGATAATATTATGGAATATTGGACGAAAAACTGAAAACAGGGGGTTAAAAACACCCCTTATTTATTGTATTTGAGCGCATTTCCTATGCAGTTGTACGCGATCTCCCTCTTTATACTATCGGCAATACCTGCGGGATCAAAATCAAATGCCACCTTGTTGATCAGCAGGGCCTTCTCATCAGACTTCAATACTACTTCGGAAAGAGCGCCTCCCGATTCTGCAAAAAGCGTGACCTCGCCGGATACGAGCAATGAGACCATGCATCTGCGCTGTATGAAATATAATCCCCTGCCTATGCCGTGTATTTTATCCGAAAGAAATTCCTGTATCTCCTCAGGACTGTCCCCGTCTACATCAGATCTTATCTGCTCTTCTCTTGCGATGACCATAAGGGCATACTGTGAGGGCATTATGTACTGTATGCATGTTTCACCTTCCCTGTGTTCTGGTCCTTCCTCATGGATGCTGATGCCCTCTATGTGAGCCTCAAGAGCAGGGATGGAGAGTTCATCCATTTCCCGTATATGGAGATAATCCTCTATCTGCACGATACTTTCATTTATCAGGTGGAAGTGGTTCCTTGCAGCAATAAAGCAGTCGTAAAGATCCTGCCTTTTTTCTTCCGGGATATTCTCCTCGTTCCTGCAGATATCATCAAGCATCCGCCAGAGCATATATTCTATCTCTCGCTTTGAAGCAGGTACTTCATATATCTCCTTTTTCTTATCTGATACACACAGATACAGCTTTGCGTCTCCGTCTTTATATATCGTTAAGTATGTTACAATGTAGGGGTCATTCGTGCTGTCCTCCATCGCTGCTATGGAACGCTTAAGCTTCCCGGCTTCCCTTACGCTCATATCTGACAGTGCCCTTGCCATTACCATGTCAAATTCTTCCCTTTTAAACCCTACCGCATACGAAAAACCAGAGCCGTCTCCCTCCGGAATATCACCATTTCCGTCCATAAAAGACGGAAGTACAACTCCCGCAGTTGCACAAACCGCACCGGGTATAAACGATATGTCTGCTCCTATGAATCCATCATCAGTTTTCCTGTATCTCGCATTCGGCCTGGGCGGAAATATGGTCTCCGGATCCCCGAAGACGCTGCATACTGCGCTTTCTACAACCGTCTTTATGTCCGCTGCATCATCGGGATATTCAATGCCGATCCGGTCAGGCTCGTAGTCTATCAGGAAATTCCGGATCAGCATATCTTTTTCATAGCCGTCTAATTCGATCGTTTCATAATGATCGCCAAAGTCGGCACATAAGTTTATATCTCCTTCCTTTGTGAAGTCAAGTGCGATACGGTTCCTCATGTAGCACATTGTATCAATGCCAAGCTTAACAAAAGTCCTCTGCGTGAACTTTCTTTTCTCCGGACCTTTTAGTGTCATTTTCTTCCTTACCGCAAGGTCATACATCAGACCTATAGGTGCTGTATATGTCGCGTACACGCCTTCGATCTTATGATCCTCTAAAGAACGGTATGGCAGTATCCGCTCCATACGGAGGTCAAACCTTTTTATGGCACGGGAAGTCTTTTTTGCACCGGCTTCCTTGATGTCGATGAGATGAGCCATGGCAGAGGCATATCTTACTGATGATATGTAATAGCACTTCTTGAATGTATCAAAGTACTTCTTGTTATCTGCAAGGTTCTCTACGAAGTCTTCAAAAACCACCGCCAGCATATATCCTGCTTCATCGGAGGAGATCGGTACTCCATAGTTATCGTCCCCGATCATGGCTCTTAGGCGCACTTTCCCGTCTGAAAAGATGTCCAGGTAAATACTTATCCCTTCTAAGCCTAAACTATCATCGTTCTTAAACAATCCCTCAAAGGTCTTCCTAAAAACTTTAAGTTCCTTCTCTTTAAGGCTTCCTTCTATCCTTTTTACAGAAGTATATACGAGTTCGGGTTCACTGCTTATCCCACAGATGAACTTAGCAATATATCCTTCTTCATGCTTTACGGCATTGATCTCCGTGATATAGAAACCAAGCCTTGTTATCGATCCGTCAGTATCGTATAACCTATAACCATTGCAATTTATGTCCATGTGCCCTCCTGGTCGGCATAATCCATGCCAAATGGTAATTTTATCTTCTGTTCCATAAGTTCCTCAGCAGTTGTTGCTGTAAGCACTCCGTCTTTTACCCTGCTTATCATTATCTGTGCATCAAGCTGTGACCTGCCGACGCCTGGACTGATGAGTGAAACATATCTTACCGTGACATCCTTTTCTCCTTCATTCATCAGTATCTTTCCGGTATACATCGACCGCACTGCCTGGAATACCATTACTGCAAGGTCGGTCTCATCGAATGTGTTCAGCATTGCATGGTGTACCCATCTGATCTGCCCGTTTTCTTCAACGCCTAATGATATGAGCATACGCATTTCCCGTACATACGCAGCGAACATTTTCATGCTCTCTCCGCCGTCTTCTGCTCCGTACTCCTCGATCATCTCATTGAGCAGGGAATAGAGCCTTTCGGTCTTGGCGTTTTTGGCCATCTTTATCACCGGAAAGGTGATATTCCTTTCCCATCCCGGCATAAGTATCTGGACGAGGTCATAAAACAGATGGATGGTGCTTTTTATCCCGTCAGCATCGGTGTCGCTGATACCCGATAATATCCTTCTTTCATTCTCGTCGGGAACGACCCCATGCATAAGTGCTTCCGTATATCTGTTCGTCCGGCTTGTTTCATCCCTTACTATGATGCCCTTTTCCTCTAATGTTTTCTCAGTAAGGATCATGCTCCTTAACTCCGCATCAGGTACTCCCTTCTGCGAAAGGTAGGCGCAAAGGCTTGTGAAGGGGAGTGCGATGGGACAGCCATTTGCTATCTCCATCACTCTTTCCTTTATTGTAACTCTCTTGTACTGATTATCCATATATTGCTCTCCAAATTATATTAAGCGCTTCTCTTTTTAGCAAAGTCGATCATCCTGTCCATGAAGCGTGAGTTTCTCTTGCTTCCATTAGAACGCTTTACAGCTATGCCGAGCGCTTTGTAATCGAACAGGAAGCAGAACAGTTTCTTTGCTCTTGTTATCCCTGTATATACGAGATTCCTTTCAAGCATCGTGAATTGGTCAGTGGTAAGCGCCATTATCACCACCGGATACTCGGAACCCTGAGATTTATGTACTGTACAGGCATATGAGAGAACGATATTGTCCACGGTATTCTCATCGTACTCCACGATCTTGTCTCCGTAGTCAACTCTGACTTTATTATCCTCGTCATCATATGCCACGATACGCCCTACATCTCCGTTATATACATCGAGACTGTAGTTGTTCTTGATCTGCATGACTTTATCGCCGACACGGATATCTTTTTCCCCTCCGAACAATCCGATCCGTTCATTGTTATTGTTGAGCGTTTCCTGTATGAGCCTGTTCAGGTTATCAACGCCGAGCACTCCCCTGTGCTGTGCCGAGAGCACCTGCACATTCATAATGTCATACTGCCTCAGGCTTGCCTTTACGAGATCAAGTGCAAGTTTTACCCTGTCTTCAGGTTCCCTGCCCTCAAGATTATAAGCAAACACATCGCCGTTGTTCTGTTTTCTTATATGCGGCATAATACCGTCATTGACTTCATTCGCCAGTTTTATTATGCTGCTTCCAGCTTTCTGTCTCATTACTGCAGAAAGCTTTGTCACGGCAAAGAGTTTGCTGTATATCACATCAGCAAGGACTGTTCCGGAGCCTACGGATGGAAGCTGGTCAACATCGCCTACCATGACAATGCTTGTATCAGGTCCTATCGCTTTAAGAAGTGCGGACATGAGCAGGATGTCTACCATGGAGAACTCGTCGATTATTATTACGAACTTGTCCTCAGAAAGCGTTACCTGCCGTCTGACATTTTCGGGGCCTTCCGGTTCTTCCGGATTGAATTCCGGATTACTCACTGTTATAGCCCCGATCGGACACGACTCATTCCTGCCGTATCCCATGCCATTCCATTCAAGGAGACGGTGAAGCGTCTTCGCTTCGTGACCAGTCGCTTCATTCATCCTCTTTGCTGCTCTTCCTGTAGGCGCAGCACAGATGATCTCATGCCCTAATTTTTCATGGGCAGTGATTATCCCTTTGACAACCGTTGTCTTACCTGTACCGGGACCACCGGTAACGACAGATACCCTGTTCTTTAACGATGCCCTGATCGCTGCAATCTGCTCCCTGTTATATTCTATGGATTTTTCCCTTTCAATCTCAGATACGACATCATCCGTTATATCCGGATATCTTAATGGAGTGTTCAGTCTTATGATTTCCCTTGCTGCGTCCCTTTCAGCATAATACATTTTGGGTGTGAAGATAAAGTCACCTTCCTTTATGATCACATTCGTGTTTATCATGGTTTCGAGTTCTTCTTCCACAAGGTTTTTATCTACATCAAGTTCTTTTGCTGCATTTCCGATAAACTCTATATAGTCGCTGCAGACATTGCCGAATGTTGTATCTTTGTCCAGTACAAAGTTTATGCCGGCATTTATCCTTCTCGGATCATCCTGTTTTATACCAAGCTTCTGCGCAACGGCATCTGCAGTCTTAAAACCTACGCCTTTTATCTGTATGATGATGTATGGGTTCTCATTGACCCTTTGTACGCAGTTGTCTCCAAATTCTTTATAAATCTTAAGTGCAAGGCTATTGTTTATGCCGAGTTTCGCGAGCTGAAAGGCGTAATTGATCTCCTTGTTATTCTTTATCCAGCTCTGCAGCACCTTTTCATAGACCGGTTCACTCAGTCCAAGGAAGTCCCTGATCTTTTCCGGTTCATTGTTAAATATATCCTCAAGGTCATACTTGAATTTGCTCACAAGTTTTTTAGCCTTGGTCTTGCCTATGCCATTTATATTGTCGATAAGGTACTTCTCCATGCCATACAGACTCGATGATACACGCCTGAATGCATTTATGGCCTTGAACTGGAACCCGTACTTTTCACTGCGGGTCCATTCTCCGGATACACGGAAAGTATCCCCTTCTTCCGCCTCAGGAACATTAAGGAGTACAGTGAAGGTCTCCGTGCCATTGTTTTCCGAGCATATGGCAATGAAAAATCCTTTCTTCTTATCCGCATAAGTCATGTAATTTATCTTTACTAATAATTCGTCTTTCTGGAGCAGTTCTGCGTTCATGTGCCTTTCCCCTTCATTCTTATTCTCTGGTTATATTATAGTTTGTTTACTTCCGTTTGAAAGTAAAACACGATAAAAATTACAATATCAGAGCCGTACTCATGCCGTTTTGGGGCATATATGTACTATATAACCATTATGGAATATTATCCCAAAAAACAAAAAAGGCAGCTTTCGCCGCCCTTTTTATGCAATGCCTGTAAGATGCCCTCTCTTAGTTAAAGGGGAGCTCATCCTCGAATCCATCGGGGATGTTCATAAACCCATCACCAGCAGACGAAGGTGCGCTGGTATTGTTGTTGCCACCACCTGCATTCTCACGCTTTGAGTCTGCAAAGTACTGGTTATCAATGATGACCTGCACACCATATACTTTTTCTCCCTGCTTATTGGTGTAATTATTTGTCTGGATCCTGCCCTCAATAAGAACCTGCTGGCCCTTTGTGAAGTATTTCTCTGCGAATTCAGCAGACTTGCCAAACGCAGTACAGTTGAAGAAGTCAACATCAACTTCGCCTTCCTTGGCAAATCTTCTTGATACGGCAAGACTGTACTTGGTTACTACAGTTTCCTTGCCATTATTATTGTTTCTGTTCACCTGGGGATCTGCCGTAAGGCGTCCCATTAAGATTACTTTGTTCATTCTTTTTCCTCCTAATTATAATCTTTAGCTATTAACGAATCCGTAACTTAAAAAATGAACAAATCCTTGCAGGCATTGCTTTATCTCTGATCGTCAAATTCAAGTTACAGTAATATTATGGAATAATTTTCAAAAAACAAAAATCCATATACTGTTACGATCAGGTACTCTCCGTTCGTCAGTTTTAAGCTACATGGATATTATGTTTATATTTTCCCGAAATGAAAAAAGTAAAAAAGCGTACCATCAGGCACGCTTCCTTACATTGTCATTAAGGATATCATTCATAAGTGTCCTTCTTCTGACACCCGAGTTCTTTATCGACTCTTCCATCGAGAAGTTCTCGTCAATGATCCATATCCTTTTCTTTGCACGGGTAACGCCAGTATAGAACAGATTCTTTACAAGCATTCCTCCAGCGCTTTTCGGCAGGGAGATGATGACATTCTCAAACTCCGAGCCCTGCGACTTGTGTATGGTCATTCCATATGCAAGCCTTACATCCTCCATTACATCCCGCGTGATCTCTACGATGAGGTCTCTTATCTCAACGATAAGTTTTCCTCCTGATACACTCTTTACCGTCCCGACATCTCCGTTGTAGTAATCAAGTTCATAATTGTTCCTTATCATTATGACCTTATCACCCGGACGGAACAGCGTGGAACCATATCTAAGCTCGGTATTCCCGGGATTTAATTTCTCCTGAAGGACTGTATTGAGCCCTTCGATGCCTGCCTCGCCTTTCCTCTGCGGACATAGTATCTGAGTCTTAAACGGATGTTCCCTGTCATAATGCTTTTCCATCAGTTCAATGACTTTATCCCTTGTCTCCTCCTCACTGTGCGTCCTGATTATCTCAAAATCGGGAGCAAGTATAAGGTCCGGGTTTCCGTCCTGTATCCTTATGGAATTGGTGACTATCGTTGAATCGCCTTTCTGCCTGAATACTTCAGTCAGGTTTGCCTTGTCAACGAAAGGGAGTGATAAGAGGTCTCTAAGGATCGCTCCGGGGCCTACAGGTTCAAGCTGGTTGGTATCTCCCATCATTATCATGGAAGTACCCGGTTTCATGGCTTCAAGCAGCATATCGAAGAGGAATATGTCAAGCATCGAAGTCTCGTCGATGACGATAAGGTCTGCATCGATAGGATCGGATGCATCCTTATGCGTTGCTGTTTCGCCGTAAGGAGTGTATTCAAGAAGGCGGTGGACCGTGGTTGCTTCCATTCCGGTAGACTCAGCCATTCTCTGAGCTGCACGCCCTGTAGGAGCACAAAGCTTGATCTTGTCCTTAGGATGCATCTTCATGTATGCGTAGATGATGCCCTTTAAGGTCGTTGTCTTGCCTGTGCCGGGACCGCCGGTCAGTATCTTCAGGCCTTTTTTATGGAGAAGCTTCCTGAAAGCGTCCTTCTGCTGCCCGCCATACTTCATGTTGCACTTCTTCTCGGCGAAGTCGATGTATTCCTCTTTGAATTTCTCCTCTTTCGCGTTATTTGCGAATTTCTGGAGATTGCCTGCTATCCTCTGTTCGGCATGGAACAGTTCCGCAGAGCATACTACCTCGTGTCCGGATACCTCGATCTTTACGACCGACTCGGTAAGGCCGCCTATGCACATGGCAGTAGGAATACCCTCTATATACGAGCCGTTTTTCGATATCTTTATCACAGCGTTGTAAAAGCTGTCCGTTGCGAGATAATCGCTTCCTCCGTTTATCATCCTGTCAACACCGGTGAGGAACAGGTCGTTCATCCTCGATACGCTGAAAGGGGATATGCCGAGGGATGCTGCGATGGCATCAGCCACCCAGAAGGAATATCCGAGCTGCTTGCCTGCATAGTACGGATCTTCCATGATGCGCTCCCTTGCCCTTTCGCCAAATTTCTTTATGGCTTTGTTGCAGAGTGCATATGGTATGCCGAATTTTGCGAGCCACATGAAGAGCTCTCTTTCTTTTGTCGTCTTCCTTATCAATGACCGGAGTTTTTTGTACTCTTCAGGAGTAAGCCCGGTCTTATCAAGGAAATCCGTCGCCTCTTCCGCCTCAAAAGACATGAAGAGGTCTCTTTCGCCTACTGCAGACGCTATCTTTCCTGCTTTATCTTCTTTAAACCCAAGGGATACAAGGTATTCCCTGTTCGTGTTCTGGTCGATAGAGCACTCAATGACGTCGTCTGCTTCATAAACCCATGTCCTGTATCTGCTGTCATGGGTCTTGTTAAGGAATTTCCCGCTGATGGAGAGAGGTGTATTCAGGACATAATAAGGGATCTTTGCGGAGCAGGTCACATGGAACCATCTGCTCCCATTGATCGTCTCTTCCCTTGAATACATCTCAGCGAGAGGGAATCTTCTTTTCGTTCTGATAATGAAAAGACTTTCCCCGCTTTTTTCATCCCTCCATAAATACTTCAGGAAAACTCCCTTCATTTCATCTGACATTACCTTACCTCCTGTCGTCAAAATATGTTACAACTATATTATGGATAAAAATCTGAATTATGAAAAAGCGGCATTTTTCATTTGCGCTGCTATTCTGACATAATATGTACAGAACACTACAAAGGAGCAGGAAATGCAGGTTTTTCTTGAAAATTTATGGCCGCTAAGACTTATTCTGATGCTTGTTTTCCTGATTGCCGCCTCAGTATGCGACATCAGGACAAAGAAGATACCGAACAGGCTCGTTATAGCAGGGTTTGTCACGGGGCTTTTCTGGAATGCATACAGCATAAAGGGATTCATATATGCCCTGATACCTGTTCTCGTCCTGTTTGTCCTTGCCGTGGTCATCCTTATGGAAGCCATAGGAGCAGGCGACATCAAAGTCCTGATGGTTATGATGCTTTATACCGGCTGGGTGCATACGATGTATACCGCGCTGTTGGCCGAGGTAATGCTTTTATGCTATATACTGGTATTTGATAAAGAAAACAGGAAGAGGCTTCTCGCCTTCCTGCCATTTATAAGGGAGAAATTGGGCGATGATGCGGACAGGCAGGTATATTACCCGCTCTGCCCTTTCCTTGCGGTTTCTTTTGTCATCATAGAAGGAGTGTATCTGATTGAAAAATTTGTTTAACAGAATAAATAAGAATAAGAACAAAGGCACCGGTACTTTCATCGGCTATGTAATATCCATTACCGTACTTATCGGCATCTTGATAATCGTCCTATCAATAACGATCCTCAATATGACCTACAGGCGGATGGATTTTGCCCTGCAGACGATAGGGAGGGATGTGGTCGTATGTGAAAGCTATGCCGAGGCGGAAAGGCTTATGAACGAGGAGATAAACGAAAAGCTTAAGACGAACTCAGTCCTTAAAAGCATAAAGGGTGAGATAACCTACCTTTCCCCGGCAGAAACAGAATGGAAAAAGGGGGTGCTTATAATGATAACCCTTACTGCTGATGTAAAGACCTATTCTCCTTTTACTTCCGGAACAAAGAAAAGCTACATCACCGTCATGATAGAAAACAGCGGACTGACCAAGTAAATGAGGGTGTAAAAACTTTCGTTTTCTACACCCCTTTCTTAAAGTATGGTCGGTTTTATGAAAAATAAGAAAAAGACCAGAACATAGCAAGTCTACTACTAATGCTCATTTTTTGTTTTATTGCTCAATATTTTCATTGCGACTTCTTTTGCTGTGGTTCTATTAAGACTTATCTCTCCTTCGTTATTTGCCTCGATTATTTCTTTTTTTATATCTTTTGCGTTTTGTGTTTCATCCGCATAACATTTTTCAAGCTCAGTCACATCCATCTTACAGAACGCGCTTACCTTATTTTTTATGTAATCAGAAACTCTATGCATGTCGCCATATAATTTATTTATAGCGCATAAAATCTTATTCTCATCAATTATATTTCCACTCCTGTTTTCAGAAAGAAGGATCCCTATTATATCAGCGATATCGTTGCCGAAAGTTCTGGCAGAAACCATTTTCATTGCGATCAGGTATTCAGCTTCTACTGTTCGGATTGTCAGTAACCCGTTATTATAACTATTATAATATTTTGAAACTTCTTTTAATTTGGGTGAATACGAATTAAAAAACTTAAAATCGGTATTCATCCAATCCTTTTCCAAGCCATATTCTTCGGATATTTCAAGTACAATGTCTTTATATACGCTGTTAGCATCAATAATAGCATCTATGTCAGCAGTTGATTCGCGAAATCCATAATTCATTACAATGCTGCTGCCACCTACAATGATAATTTCAGCAGGTGAATTCTTATTATATTTACGATACTTGTTAGCAAAAATTTTAAGGTATTTGTCAATTTCTTCTTTGCCAAGTGTTTTTTTAACAGACATCATATAGACTTACCTCACAAATATTGTATTTGGCGAATTCTTCCATGTATCCATTATTGCAATCCTTTGAGCTCATGGTGGGGTAAAATGTTTCTTTTAATTTAATTTTTCTATATTTCTCATAATCATCTATTATACCGTAACCATTCTTTTTACATAAAAAATCTAATGCTGCCAGCGTATATAGAGCTTTTACGGTATCCATATTGTCCATATATCTTTGGATCATTTCATTATTTATGATGTATAGAATGGTATCGCTTTCATCTCGTTTGATCATATGTTGAAGGTTATTTCTGAAGGTCATAAATCCATCTTCAGAATACATGCTGTCATACAATCTATCTAATGAAATATTGAGAGTATCTGCTATTTTTTTAGCATTCTTCAACCCTATATCTGAACCATTATTTATTAGTTTATGTATGAACCCATAACTCACGCCAGTCTTTTTAGAAAGCTGGTAAGCGGTCATGTTTCTACTTTTTAGTAAATCTGCAAGCATATCAAAGCCTCCTTTTTGATATATCTCTATAGTGATATATTACTATATTGCATATGATTTGTCAATAAAAAAAGAAACCGGACTGAACCGGTCTCTTTCTTCTGTTTTGGTGGATGAACCTTATTTTCCATCGTCACCATTTATTTCCAGTAAGCATTCCGTCTGTGAGAATAACACTCCTTAAGAAATGCCTTGAGTTCCTCATAATCATTATGAGACATGCCAGCATACCTTAGGCGTTCATTGCAAAAATCTACATCCTTTATGATCTTGTAGATCTTTCCACACGTCCGGTATCCGATCTTTCCGTTTGTATCAGGCGCGTAAAGGAAATCAAGTATATCATTATCGTCACCGCTGAAACGTGGATCGGACAGTATATTATTTGCTATCCGGTCGTGTTCTTTGTATTCAGCAGAAGAATGACACTTAATTATCCCCCTGTAATGTTCTCCGAACTCCTTATCCCATGCGTTTGCGATATTTGCTCTGAGTCTGTAAAACGAGCCTGCACCCATATCGAATGAGTATGCTGATTTTTTAGCTGTTAAGGTAATACCCATATGTCCTCCTGTAAGTTATCCTGAAGAACCAGTGTTTTTAATCTTTGTAACCCTGTCGTTCTTTCTTAAACACATTCTGGAAATGGCTCTGTGCTTTCATGGCTTTTTCGATCTGCATGCTGATGGAAAAGTAATCCCTGTCCTCCTCGCAGCCTTCCTGTATATACATCGAATCGAAATGCCTGCTGCACTCCAAGACAAGCCCTGAAAAGAACCCGTCAAGTTCGGGAGGAAGCCAGCTGTCCGAACGGCACAGGAACAAGAGATCATACTGTTCATCAATAATGCTTTTTATGTCTGTTTTTATCAGCGTTTCCGCCAGCTTATCCTTCTCGAAACCGTAGGTTTTAAGCGAGACGGGATTGGCGAACCATTTAATGCTGCAGTCATATTTGTCTTTTATATATCCGAGCCAGTTGCCGCAGTCAACCTTTTCGTTATCGTTAAAAAGGTCGTGATGCGTGTCTATATTCGTTATTTCAAGGGTATCTGTTTTCTGATCTTCTATAAAATCTTCTAAAAAATCCACTATCGAGATATGTGAAAGGGCTGCCATGACCGGGATGTCCGTCCGCTGGTTTCTTATGATATGCAACATCCTTTCATACTCTTCTCTCCTTAACGATACTTTGTTCAACTCCGCTCTGTGCTCTGCATATTTCGTAGCCCAGACCACGGCAGAGATATCCGGTGGCAGGTCTATCCCGTCGGGATAACACCTGATAATTATATCTTTTTCTACCTCTTGGAAATAATCAAAATCTACCGACAATACCTTCATAATTTGGATCCGCCTCTCTGTTTCTTAACTGTTTTCCTATTTATATTATAGTTTATTATGTCCTGTTTGAAAGAAAAAGCCAGTAAATAAATGAAAAACCGGGGAACTCCCCGGTCTTTCATTAAACACTCTTTTCCTGTTCAATAAGGGACTGCAACTCTCTTACTCCGCCATACTCACGGTAGAGCTCGAACGCCTTAAGCCGCATCTTTTTATAAACGCTTATAAGTTCAGCAGGCTTTATGGGAGTTTTCAAGCCTTTATTTATCTGTGCCAGTACGGAATAAGAAGGGAGTGAAAGGTTCTTAATGAGCCTTGTCACCTTCCATATCTTCTCTATCGCTTTGCTCCTTATCAGCAGGTCAAGAAGACTCTGATCTTCTTCTGCCATTTCAGCCCATCTGTATTTGACGGTCCTGTACCAGATATATCCTTCTCCTCTCGGATCGGACCGGAACATTACCTTGTCATCAGCAGGCTTATCTTCTGACCAGTTATAGTCGTCATACAGTATCATGCATGACGTGTTTTCAAGCCCGAGGAACGCCCTGTCAGAGGCATTCGGCATATGAACATCATTTTTCTTCTTATACTTTCTGCCCTTCGGAGCCTTGTCAAAATGGAGATTTCCAATTTCAGCCAGTCTTTCAAGTATCCTTGGATAATCAGACTGGCAATTTAAGTTCTCTTCTATGGCGACCATGTTAACCGGAGAATATCTTTCATTCTCCGCAAAATCGAACCACATTCCCTTTTTCGTTTTATGGAATGAGCCCGGCTTCTTGTCAGGCCTGAAGGGATTATATCCTCTCTTGGCTCTCTGAAGATAGCCATAGTAATCGAGGACATCATCTCCTGTCACGGTCTGAAAGATGATCTCTTTCTCTTCGTCGGAGATATACATCCCCTCACCTCCTTTACAACCGGAGTTCCTTTACAAGATTCTCAAATGTAATAGAAAGTTCTCCGTTATTTATAATGTAGAAATCCGTAAGCGGTTCTACTTTGTCCCTTTGAAAGCGGACATCATCATCCTTGGCCCGTCTGTCCCATTCGGTCTTGTCAAACGAACCTCTTTCTTTTGCCCGCTTTTCCCGGAGCGACCTGTCAGCAACAACATATATGCCACGGTATGTCTTGTCACCATAATACTTAAGCAGCTCTCCTGCTCCGTAGGTGTCGATTATGGCTACATAGTTCTTACTGTCGTCAAGCTGATACACGGGGAACCCGTAATACCATTCATCAGGAATGCCGTTTACGAGCGTATAATAAATGCGGTACTCAAGCATTTCCTTTTCGTCTATTTTCCTCCGGAACTCCTCTTTGGATACAAAATGATATTCCCTGCCGTTTACCTCAGCTTCCCTCATGGGCCGGGAAGTCATGCTTATTAGCGGAATAAATCCTTTTTCCTTTACAAGAAAGTTCTGGATCGTATCTTTTCCAGCCGCGCTTTTTCCCATCAAAACATACAGCATCAGTCGGCCTCCTTTTCAAAAATGATCAGGACTTCGTTACCAAGGTCGATGCTGTCGTAATAACGGCAGCCCTTTTCTGCTTCCGCCTGTATGGTTGCAGCTGCTTTATCCTTAGGAACTGACTTGCTGAACTGCTTTTTCTTTGCATTTATCGTCTTCAGCTCGCTTACCAGCTCAGGGATGGTATAGTTGACGAAAGTTGATCCGGCAACCGTATCAAAGAAATCCATGTTATCCTCCTATCCTGTGCGTCAGCCACACATTTCTATGATCTCCTTCATGCCGTCATAGGCATCGAAAAACTTGCCGTCACGGAGCTTGCTCCCGATGACCTGGAGACGGACATCTAATGCATCGATCGTCTTTTTAGAGATCGCCGGTTCTGAAGACGCTGCTTCTTTTATGAGCATTCCTTTCATTTCCTGGATCTCTTCATAACAAGTGATGATCTTTCCGTCCTTAAGCCTGTTTATCGAGACCAGCATATAATTTGTAAAGATCTCCTTGAACTGCTTTTCTCTTTCCGTCTCCGGCGCATCAAAAAACTGCTTTTCCATATTTCCTCCTGTCCGGTAAGGGCACCAGAACCGGTGCCCTTACCTACTTGTAATAAACGACCTCTTTATCCTTGAAAGGGAAGTCGTCCCAGTTTCCGGTTTCTTCACACCTTATGATAAGATCAGAATACTTCCGGTTTAATTCCTGGCATTTTTCTTCAGCTGCAGCCTCATCCTCGATACAGTCTTCGATGAGGAGATAAAACTTGGTATTGTATCCGTACCTGTCGCCTTCGTAAGCCTTCAGGAAATCAGGGTGCTTCCCGAGGAGTGCCCGGTAGACTGTTATCTGGCATTCAATACCATAAGTCTTATCATAATGTGCAACATGGAAAAAATTGTCCATTTTACCTCCTTCGCCGTCAGATATAGACGACTTTTGTTATTTTCTGAAAGAACCGCAGGCACTTGTACAGATGCCTTTCAACACGCTCCTGATCCTCAGTCAGATCATGCTCGTATTTCTTAGGCAGCGTAAGCGTTACTACAGTTTCTTCAATGCTTATACTGTAGGGAATAGGTTCAATAATTCCCACTTCATATCCCCAGTCACATAGAAGATGTTTCAGAAAATGTTCCTTGCTGTACCTATTCTCCATAGTCACAGTCCTCCTTTCTGAGTGTTGTCCTCAAATCGTCAAAATGCTTTATGTACATATTATGACGGAAAAATTGCAAAACAAAAAACCAGCCCAAATAGCTGGTTTTATGTAATATATATTTACTTAAGAGTTAACCCTAAGAAGTAGAAAAAGTGCCGTGATGTGGTCCGCCTCCATGAGTTTCGCCTATCCATTCTCCTGCCACAAAATCGTATTTGTAACAATCAAAATATGCACTTGAAACTGCATAATCTTCTTTTGTCGTTGAATCTTTTCTTGTAAGTGTTTTACTAACTGTTACCATGTTACCAATACTTCCATCTGGATTCTGAATACCATACCAAACATAATCAAGGACATATGTAGCACTCGATTTTATATCAGGAATGTTTTTGATCACAACATCAGATTTAAAATGATAATTATATTTTTTGCCGCCATCTGGTAATTCTGTAACTTTATTATCGTCCTCGTATTGTTTTACCGTTTCATAATCTGGTTCGGGATATACCGGTTTGGGCGTCGGCGTAGGTGTAGGAGTGGCAGGGACCGGGGTGGGAGTAAGAGTCTTTTTCGCTTGCTCTTCTACATCCGCTATAGTCTTGGCATTCGCAAACTCGTCCGTGCTCTGCCATGCCTTGCCGCCATCATTTATCGGACCATCCTTTGCAAAGTCCGCTATCTCCTTTTCTTCTTTAAAAGTACCACCATACTGTCTCAGAATATCCTGTTTGGCTTTTTCTTTTTCTTCGTCCGTTGCATTCGGATGCTCTTTTTCCCATTCCTCTATTGCTCTGTATGCTTTTGTACCATGCATTACATACATATTGTAGTTATCTTCACTTGTCAAAGTCTCTTTTGGCACCTTGAGCAGTGAATTCGGATCCCATGACACAATGCCTTCAAGTCCTTTTAATGTACCGTACACAGATTTTAAATCATCCTGTGTCAGTGATCCGCCGTTTTCAAGTTTGTATAAGATAGATGAACCATACTGTGTATTGTTTAAGAGGGCTTGCGAGGAACGCTTGTATATGTCGATATTGGCGATCGCATTGTCTGCGTTCTGGGCATTGACAGCGTATTCATTGTTCATCTGAGCTTTTCCAAACCCTGTCATCATACCGCTCAGTGTACTCGTTGACATAAGGCCGTATGACTGTGCTCCTCTTGCTGCGGCCGCAAATATATCGCTGGTGTTTATGCTGCTTCTTACAGCTTTGAAGTCTCCGGAATTAAGAGCATCACTGTAAGTGTTAAAGATATTTTCATTGGCCTTTTTCATCATTGCCGCAGGATCAAAGTCATCAGGGATCTCTAAAACTTCAAGATCTTTGTTTACCATCCCGCCATAAGTCTTATCGAAGAGTTCCATGCAGTTCCCTGCCTTGTTCAACTCTACCCCTGTTTCATAGTCGAGTTTGAGACCGGTAGACAATCCCTCGAACTGAAGGTTCAGCATTCCCATGTCAAGGTTCGCCTGTGACAACAGATCAGTACTGCCTATCTCCCTTATGTTGTCAGTCACCATGTCGATGCTGAAAACAGAACTTATCTTTTCTGAAAAACTCTTGTCTGACTGTCCCTGAACATCAAAAAGCATGTCCTGATAGGTTACGGCAAGGTTTTCCGGGGTTATATTGTTGATATTCAGTCCCTCTCCGGGCACCCATGCAGACGGAGTCAGCGAGGAGGGAATGGTACTGTCGGGGATGGTGAAGGCGCTTCCGGGTGTGGTGTTTTCCGCAGGAGTAGGTGTGGTCTCCTCAGTTCCCGGTGTCTGTATGCCCGTGATCCCACCTGACGGCAGTTCAGGCATTCCGGTTATTTCGGGGAATCCCGACATTTCTCCGGATGTCTCCATGGTCCCGCCCTCAGGGGCAATGCTTGGCACCGGCGTGGGAGTCTCTGCAAGCGCTGTATTCATCAGAAGCATCGCTGAAATAATACCCGCTGTGATTGTTTTTCTCATCGGATTTTACCTCCTTTTAGGCTGTTTAATAAAATTATGTTATTTTTTTTAAAAAATGGAAAAGGCCGCATCTGCAGCCTGTCAGTCCCATTCCTTTTTGATGTTTTCCACCTCTTCCTCTGATAATACAGGAACGCCGATCTCCTTTGCCTCTGAAATGATGCCGTCAATGAATACCGACATTTCCCTTGAGTCGTACTCCGACGTTCCTTTATATACCCTGTATATCCGGCTTCCGTTCCGCTGCCCGATCTTTTCGTAATACTTCATCGTTTCTGCGATTTTTTCTTCCGGGACGTCTTCGGAAACATTGACCTCGAATGACTGTCCATACCTCTGGAGCAGCTTTAGATATATCTCATCCTTTGAACTGTTAAGCTTATCCGCAATCTTCGTACATAATGCCCAGGCATAGGCGTTTGCTTTGATCGAACGGTTCTTCCGGTGTATCGCTATGTCAAAAACAAGTTCTTCCTTATCGGGAGAAAAGATTCTCCTCATTTCTTCTTTCTCCTGCATGAACGCAAGGACTTCTGATAATTTTCCTGTAAAATCTGTCTTTTCGATATCCATTAAAAAATCCTCCTATGTATTAAATTGTAATAGCGGTTTACTGCTGTGCGAAGAAGCTTATTCTTGAACCTCCTTCGGACGAATATCCGCATCCGTCAAATTCAAAATATTCAAGTATTCTGTACTCGCCGTTATTATCGATCACAGGTCTTGATTTTACGGTGATATACATGCCTCCGACAAATTCTCCTGTAAGAGGCTCTGAAATGATGAAGTTGCCGTTTTTTGTTATCCCTGTTATAAGCCCGATATACTCTCCGTATTTCGGATTGAACAGCGATACTGCAACAGGCCTGCCTTCTTCCCTGACTACATTATAGACAGTATTGAGGTCGTCTAAAGAAACTGTATTCCTTTTAAGTCTTTCCGGCGAAGGATTTACCACATTCAGCCTGTCCGTATATGAGCGGACATCTGCCGTGGTATTGGGGGAAATGTCATATTCGGTCAGTTTCGTGGCGGTTATGAAGCCTTCTTCCGGAAGCAGGAGAAGAAGGAATTTGTTCAGAGCATTCATCCTCTTATATGAATACTTCCCTGTTATGCCCTTTAACGCCACTATCTCCTCAAGCTTATGGTCAAATACCTCAACATCCATATCCCCGTCGATCTTCCAGACCTTTTCATTCTTCTTGTAATCAAGAAGGATGCGTCTTCCGTCTTTTACTTCGTAAGCATAATCATTGACGGGGAACTGTGCATAGCCCTTAAAGCCTGTAAAACGGTAGCCGGTAAGTGTCTTTACCACGCTTCCGTTTGCTTTGGCTTTATAATTCTTTGCCCAGAGGATCACATCGCCGATCTTATAGGGAGTATCTTTGGAGTTGCCAAGTTTCTTATCTTCTTTCTTGACATACTTCTTTAACAGGTTCTTATCATACTTTGCGGGCTTTGTCTTAAGGCTTTTCTTTTCATAGGAGTCATAAGCCCCGTCTCCGTCGGTATCCGGATCAAGCGGGTCTGTACCAAGTTCCTGTTCTTCTTCGTTTGTAAGCCCGTCTTCATCCCAGTCCGCTGACGGTTCATTCTTCAGTAATTCCTCGTACTCCGTCACTGCAGCGGGATTTCTTGTCGCTTTCGTGTACTTATCAAGTTTCTTCTCACGCATGAAAAGACCGGGGATATAGAGGAAAGCGAGAATAAGACCTATTATCACAGCCGGAATGATGAATCTTTTCTTCCTGCGGCCAACTTCCCTGTAGATGGCCCTTCCGCCCTGCTTAACCGCCTTAATCGTCTTCTGTTTTGATTCCTGTCTGCGGATAACTTCTTCGTCATCCATCATGTCGCTCAGTCTGCCCATTTACGATCTCCTTTGTCAGAAAAGGGTTATATATCTCATCTGCGGGTTTCGTATTGAAATAGTAATTACCGCTTACCCTTATCCCGGAATATGTTGTGAAATATTTTAATTTGCCGATGACCAAAAGCCTTGTCGTACCCCCGACTCTTCCGGTACAGGTCGATAATGTCACCAGCCTGTCGCCGAACTGCGGCTCTTCTGTCATGTACAGTGAGTTCTCCTGTACGAAACCTTTGTAATCTTCAAAATAATCCTTATTCTCAAGCCCCATGGAGTAACCCTTGCTGCCGTCTTTTGTCACCATGCAGGCGATCACCTTATATGTGAAATAGCCGCCCTTTATATGTATGAAGAAGTACGGGTTATCCTTAGCATATTCTTCGGCCTTGTATTTGTGGTTCATGGCGAACATACTGCCGTCTGCCATGTTGTGTCCATAGAGTATGGTGTTTGGATCGGAATAATCAAGCCTGTTCGCAGATTCCATTATGATGGTCCCGCTATAGGCATATTTTTTATAGAAGTTCAGATGCAGGTACTCTGTGGTCGTTTTGCCTCTTACTATAGGATAATTGACGCCGTTTGCCATCCTT
>Ga0310691_10002331_pt1 | contig 25628 bp, 41 predicted proteins | sample 176DNAGHGlowgp2_FD_203887 | JGI IMG/M metagenome (GOLD analysis project Ga0310691, IMG submission 203887) | Sheep rumen microbial communities from Palmerston North, Manawatu-Wanganui, New Zealand - 1766 DNA GHGlow gp2 (v2) (version 2) | ecosystem: Host-associated > Mammals > Digestive system >...
AGTCTGCCTTCCATGGTTGTACTGCGCTTACAACGGTGTCCTTCCCTGAGGCAACAACAATTGGAAGGTATGCCTTCGTTGGATGTAATTCTCTTACGTCAGTATACTTCCCTGCGGTAACATCAATTGGAACGGCTGCCTTCCGCGATTGTACTGCACTCACAACAGCATCCTTCCCCATGGCGGCAACAGTAAACGCTGGCACCTTCAGCGGTTGTACTTCTCTCACAACAATATCCTTTCCAGAGCTACACTCAGTCTTTGATAGCGCGTTTGCCAGCTGTAGTTCGCTCTCTGTTGTATATTTCCCCAAAGCAAAGGATATATATAGTAGCGTATTTATTGATTGTAAATCGCTTACCACGGTGTCACTTCCTGCTGCAATGATGATTAGGGGGGACGCTTTTAGAAACTGTGTGAGGCTTCAATCTCTATACTTACTTGGAAATACGATTTGTTCAATCTCGAGATGGTATAGTCCGTTTAGTTCAACCCCTATTGGGGGGTACTCAGATGTCGCCGGTGGGTACGGGTCAATTTACGTTCCGGCGAGTTTGTATTCTTCATACATTGTTGCTGATGGTTGGTCTCAATATTCCTCGCGTTTCGTTTCCGTAACATAATTGAAAATCCTGTTCCCGCTCACTTCAGGTTCGATCTGGGGGTCGTTTGTAAAAAAGGCGCGGTTCACCCGCGCTTTTGAGTACGATTATTTTCCGGAGGACAGCCGTTCCATCAAGAGTTTTTCTACGGTTTCGCTGACGGATTTGTGTTCCGTATTGGCAAGCTCCTTGATTGAGGAGAGGACGCTGTTTGACATCTTCAAAGAAACGGTTGTCTTTCCGGGGTTTTCGTTTTCAGGAAACAGGAGATCGTACATCTGACCGTCGCAGTGTGCTTCTACCCACTTCTTTGCTTCTTCATCCGAGAGAGGGATGATCTTTTCTCCGCCCGTCCACTCGTTCTTTGAAATGGTTTTTCTGTATGAGGATGCTGGACCTCCCTCTCCGGCGATGAAGAAATCGCCTGTTTTTCTGCGATAGAGTTCTTCGCGATACCATCCGAAATCACGTCTGTTCAAGTGCTCATATTCGGCGACGAGCTGCGCAGAGCGGCAATCGTACCTCTTGCCGTCGATCACTTTGTAGATCGTCATAGTGTGTTCTCCTTTCTGTGTTTGTTGATCAGTATCGCGTTATGGGATGAAAACCGGCGTGAAGCCGATTTCTTGCAGTTCGGTTGTGATCCGCTCGATTGTTGCGGTAACGGCCTCGATGTTGCAACAGCACCCGGACCAATCGAAAGGCGGCTGTTCTCTGCCGGTGACGATCTTCCACACCTCCGGAGAGTGACCGGTTCCGAGGGGTCTAAACTGTAAGAATGTGGGAAAGGCACGCATTTCGATTTTGACTTCTTTCATGATCATAGTGCCCTCCTCATGCCGGATAATCGGCGGCTGCGCCGGTCGCAAGGTCGATGACCTTCCCGCAACGGCAATCCTCGAAGAGACCGTCGTCGATCTGCGCCCAAAGCTCGTGAATGATCGTCTTCTCGTCCGGCGCGGTGATCGCGACGTCCACATAGTCGTTCGTTCCGGTCTCGTCCTCGCGTGCGACGTGCATTTTTACGGGGCGTGCATAAGCTCCGCTGCTGAAGTCATGGTCGGTAGATTTTCCGAAGCTCGCCTTCATGCGGTGTCCGTTCATTCCGTAGATTCGATAGTTCATAGTCATAGTAGTACACATCCTTTCTTCTTTTCACAATGTGTATTCGTCGCCGTTTCTGGCGGTGAGCTTCACAGCGCCGTTCTGTTTGAGTTCGCGAGCCGTTTTTTCGATCACGCTTTCAGGTCTCGCGTTCGGGCTTGCGAGTATGGGGAACGTGATCTCGTCGATTTTCATGGGCTTGGTCGTGTACCATTCGTAGAAGCAGCGGGTCATCTTCTCGATATATGCCTCGCTTTTCCCGTCGCGTCTGTCACGCTCCATCATCGAAAACCCAGCCGTGGCGGAGATTCCGATTATGTCTCTGTACTCGTCCACAACGTAGGTGCTCGTGATGTGCTCGGCGATCCATCTCCCCGCGGGCGTCAGGGTGTCGAGGTCGATTTCGACCGGTCGGAGGAGAAGGTCGGCGCCGGGGATGCAACGCTCATATCCGAGCGCTTTGGCGGCATCATACGTCATGCGGAAGTTGATTGTTTTTTTCATGGTTGTGAGTTCCTTTCTGCCCGTGTTGCCGGTAGCACAGCTTCAACATGTGATTTGTAGCGGTTAGGCGGGGAACACTTCGGAGTACTTAATCTCGCGGAGGCAGATCGGGTCGTCTCCGTTGTCGATCACTGCGATCCGCCCCGCAGGATACTGCTTCAGCATTTCAACGGCTTCGTCGTAGTTCTCGCTCCCAGTGCCCCAATCGTTGTCGTCGTCGTCGGACTGGACGGCGTACCAGATAGCGGGCTTTTCCGCCTCGGAGAGCTCGCGGAGGTAGCCGCAGATGATCTCCGCCTCCTCCTCGACCGTGTAGGTCTCGTCGATCTCGTCGCCGCGCTCCCGCGCTTTCTTTCGCCAGTCAGCGAGCGTCGCGGCAAGTTCTTCCGCATCCCCGGTTCTCCAATCACCCTCGTACAGGCTCTTGGCGATGTCGTACAGTTCTTCGCGTCTCGTCATAGTGTGCTCCTTCTGCCACTTGGTGGCTGTTAATTCAGAGGGCTTCCCTCTCTGTGCTTCTATTATATCACACAAAAACCGACTTGTCAAGTGTTTTTTGCGAAAAATATTATTTTTCTCGAAAAAAGTTTGCGGGCACCATGGGAGGATCATGTTCGAGCGCTGTTGACATTCGGGACGCGGAGTGTTATAATCATAACGAAAACAAAAAACATAATATAATGGAGAAGTGTATGAAACTACAGATTTTAGTACCGCAATATAAAGAGGATGATTCTGTTGTTAAGCCTCTTCTTGACAGCATCGCACTCCAGCAGAATGTACCTTTCGACGAGATCGGCGTGATTATCTGCAACGACGGGTCCGACGTCTTTCTCTCAGACGAGCTATTGAAAAAATACCCATACAAGATTGAGTACCACAAAGAGCCACACCGAGGGGTATCTGCCACGAGGAACGCTTGCCTTGACTATGCAACAGCGGATTATGTGATGTTCTGCGACGCGGACGATCTTTTCCACAACGCATGTGGACTGTGGATTATCTTCAAGGAGATGGAGATCGGCTTCGACAGCCTGACTTCTGTGTTCGTTGAGGAGACAAGAGTTCCGGGAACCAACGAGATCACCTATATCAACAGGGAACAGGATTCTACTTTTGTACACGGAAAATTCCACCGGAGACAGTATCTGATCGACCAGAAAATCCGATTCAACGACAAGCTCACGATTCACGAGGACAGCTATTTCAATATCTTGGCGCAGAACTGTTCTCAAAATGTGAAATACTGCCAGACTCCCTTCTACCTTTGGAAGTGGCGGGATGATTCCGTATGCAGACATGATCCGAAATACATATTGAAAACATACGGAAATATGCTCGATTCAAACGACGCTCTGATCGACGAGTTTGAAAATCGCGGCATGCACGACAAGGCGGCGTTCTTTGCGGTTATGATGATCTTTGACGCGTACTATATCATGAACAAGCCGGAATGGAAGAATCAAGAGAATAAAGAGTACCGCGACAAGACAGAATTGCGGTTTGCGGACTATTATCTGAAGCACGAAGCTATGTGGAAGAGTGTTCCGGACGCAAATAAAATGCAGGTTTCCAACGCCGTCAGAAGCCGTACCGTTATGGAAGGTATGCAGATGGAATCTGTAACGATTGATGCGTGGCTGAAGCACATCAGAAAGCTGAAGAGCGCGAGCAAAGCGAAGAAAAAGTAAAAAGAGAGGGATTCCCCATCTCTTGGCTTGAATATTTTTTGTGTAAAAAAATAGCACGAAAAATTAGCCATGAGGAGCGTTGCTCCTTCCGTGAGTGTTTCATTTGTGAAAAAACACCCCAAATCATTATTAGTTTTCCCAAGGGCTGGTGCGCAGCCCTTTTTATTATTCTTTATTTTACAGGAGGTATTTCCTATGTTCGAAGAATTCATGTCCGCCTATGGCATCCCCCTGATCGGTGCGATCCTTACCGCCGTAATTGGTTTCCTCGGGATTGTCGCCAAGAACATGGCGCAACGCTATCTCAATACGAAGGAAAAGCGGAAGGTCGCCAAAAATGTGGTTCTTTTCGTGGAGCAGGTTTATAAGTCCGCTTCCGGAGAAGAGAAGCTGAATCAAGCACTTACCGCAGCCGCCGAAATGCTCGCAGAGAGAGGAATTGCGTTTAACGAACTCGAAATGCGGGTACTCATTGAATCCGCTCTGGCACAGTTCAATAAGGTCTTTGGTGACGCCCTTGATGATGAGGACGAGGAAGAAGTCTAAGTGATTGAAAATAACCCGCTCTCCCTGATACGGGAGGGCGGGGGATTTTTTGTTATAAAAGAGTGATTGGAAATGCACTAATGGTACAAAAAGTGTTGACAGTATGAGATTTGTGTGGTATAATAATGTATATCAGAAACGAGTGAGGTACTTATGTCGGAAAACCATTTGCTTGGATTTCAGCCGGACGAGATTGATGATATACTCGTCCTAATGAAAAATGCGGTAAGAGCAGGTAGATTCATCGTATCGATGAATCCCAACACACGCGCAGATAACTATTTGTTCCTCACAAAATACAACTTGACGACAGCGGATATAGCAGTATTGTTGTGTAGTCTCTCATGCGATGAGTTCGTTCACGCTGTGAATAGCACGAACATGAATTACCCGCAGTCAATTCTATATGTGTTCGTCAAGAGTGTTGTTCTGTTCGATGCTACGGGTAATCAAAACAATGAAGATGTGTATATAAAATTCGACCTCACACAAAAACAAGACGGCGACTATGTTGTTGTCGTTTCCATTCACCCTGCAAAGGGAACCTATCAATATCTATTCCTTCCGTGAAATAACGAGAACAGGAGATACGAAATGAAAGAGACCTACTGTGAAGTGTGCAATAAGATGGTTGAGTATAATACCATCGAGCAAGAAGAAACCGCAGAAATTGGTGGAGATACCATTGTGTATCGCTCTGTTTCCGGGATTTGCCCGTGTTGCGGTAATGAGGTGTGGGTTGGAGAATACCATGACAGAAACCTAACCTCGATGTATGACAGATACAGGGAGAGGCATGGCATTATCTCGCGCGCAGATATATTGAAAATACCGGAGATGTATGACATTGGGAAAAGACCATTGTCGTTGCTTCTTGGTTGGGGAGAGCAAACCTACACACGGTTTATTGAGGGGAAGATTCCATCTCAGAAATACTCAAATACATTAAAAAACATACTGAACAGTCCGGAGGTGTTTTCTGAACTCTTGGAATCGAACAGAACGCTGATTACTATCGTCGCTTACAGAAAGGCGCGAGCTGCGTGCGATAATCTTCTGGCGAAAAACATGGAGAAGCACAAGATACTGTCTGTTGCAGAGTATCTGATTCTCTCCGCAAAGGATATAACGAGGTTGTCTTTGCAAAAGGCGTTGTATTATGCGCAAGGGTTTTCTTACGCATTGACCGGCACTTTCATGTTTGAAAATGATTGCGAAGCGTGGGTGAACGGTCCTGTATATGAGGTGGTCTATCGCTCGGCGAGGTATGACAGTCTCATTGAGAGATTGAGCGAAGGGGACGAATACACGAGTACATCCCTTACCGCACTCACCGCGCAGGACAAGGAGATTCTTGACGCTGTTGTCTCATCGTTCCTGAAATACAGCGGCGGTGTATTGAAAATGTTTACTCACAGTGAGACGCCGTGGATTCTGGCGAGGAACGGAGCTCCTGACGGTGAAAAGACGCGCAATATTATAACGAAAGACTCGATCAAGGAGTATTTCTCTCGGGTAGCAGATGAGTACGGAATCACGAAACCTTCAGAAATCCGGAAATATTCTGACGCGATGTTTTCAAAAAACTTTTCGTGAAATGGTTGAAAGAATACTCATGGAAAACAAGAACGACATTACTGCATATTCTATTTATAATATAGAGCAGAAAAAAAGAACTAAAATCAACCCGTTAGAAGATATTTATCCAGCACTCCCGGACAAGAAATATCAAGTTATCTATGCGGACCCACCTTGGGATTATGGCGGAAAAATGCAATATGATAAAACCACAATAAAGGATGAAAATATCGGCTTTGAACGGAAAATATTCATTAGCTCAGCTGCATTTAAGTATCCAACCTTGAAGCTAAATGTGTTGAAAGAACTTGATATTCCATCTATCGCTGCGGATGATTGCCTGCTGTTTATGTGGACAACCGGGCCTCAAATGGCGAACTCCATCGAACTCGGTGAAGCGTGGGGGTTTGAATACAAGACTGTGGCATTCGTTTGGGACAAGATGGTTCATAATCCGGGAAGATATACTTTGAGCCAGACAGAATTTGTACTTGCTTTTAAGAAGGGGAAATTTCCACATCCCAGAGGCGCAAGAAATGTCAAACAGTTAATTACGTCCCATAGGGGAGAACACAGCGTAACACCAACCAGTGTTATTGACGGGATAACGAAAATGTTCCCAGAACAAAAAAAGATTGAACTGTTTGCGCGGAACAATTATTATGGGTGGGATAACTGGGGGCTTGAAATACCTGATAACAAAATAGAAATCAAAACCGCAGAAGAACTCAACAAAGAAACGATCTCAAAAGATCATAAAGAGTTTGCGTAAAACCACTGCAACATTGAAAATGTGTTTATTTTGGAGCGGCTATGTATGAGGAATTGAAGGCGTTCGATAAATACGGATTGTACTGGTACAGCGAAGACCCGGAAAACATACGAACGGAGGCGAACGAGCTGATAGTGTCCGTATACCAAGATATATACCGGTACTATCTTGCGCGCGATCTGTTTGAGATTGCGTTGCTGTATTACGAGGGCGTTACCCATCAATCTAATCCTGTTATCAGGGCGGCGCAGGAGCTTCTGTACGCAAAAGAACAGCTCGAAGAAGGAAAATATACCTTTCAGCGGTATGAGTGGCTTGCGTTCCAGATCACAGACAGATTCAGAGTGATGGAAAGACGGTATCTCTACAATAACATCAAGAAACGAGACAGTATTCCGTATTTCCGAGAGAACTACAAGATTGAGATAAATCCGGACCCGCTTGATCTGTTGCACAGATGGAGAGGAAAGCGAACGCAGGGGGTTCCTCGCGGAAGTGAGGTCCATTGATATTGAAAAAAAGGCGAGGCGTCCATGTAATTGTCAGAGGGCAGCAGTATTTTTCCGTCTTTGGGCTTGCAATATTGAAAAAAAGTCGTATAATAGATTTGCAGATCATACATGAAATCCGAAACACATAAAGGAGCTGTTACAGTGATAATCACAAACGAACAATACTATCAGTGCGTCGTTGGTTTGAGAAAGTACAAGGATAAGGAGCAATACATCGAGGCCGTACTCAAAACAAAGGAATGGCGTTCCGGTGAAGACGGTGGAACGGACGAGGATAGACGCGAAATGTGCTCGATCATCTATGATGCCGGGCACAGAACGGTGGCTGAAATATCCCGCGCGACAGGATTCTCGATCCGGCAGCTTGCGCTGCGATTCGGGTTTAGTTATAACACGCTGTTGCACTGGGCGGACGGTACATCAGAACCGGCGTATTCCGTATATCTCATGCTTCAGGAGCTTATGGAGCTTATTGTGATACCGCGTGAATGAACGATCCGCGGGATCAGATCGGTGGGGGGGGATTCCCCCGCCTTTTTTCTGTTTATATGGTTACGATCCAAAATATCCCCATTTCAGAGCGTACAAAAAAATTCTGAAATCTCAAAATATTTTCGCGAAACCTCTTGACAGGTGTGCTAATATGTGATATAATACAATCAGCAAGCGGGAGACCGCTTGACTACACATGTAAAGGTAGGAACCGAACTATGAAGAAGAACCACATCATCTGGAGCAACATGAACCTTAACTATGAGGACTGGAAGGCGGACCTCGAAGAGCAGTACCCGGACATGACCGAAGACGAGCGTGAGGAGCTCATGTGGGACCTGAACGCGGAGTACCTTGACGACGAGCGCGTGAACCTGAACGTTCCCGTCTCCAACGGGATCATCGCTATCGCGGTCGTGGGGACGTGGAGAGGCGCGAGAAACGGCTACAAGGAGATCGACGGCAACATCTCCGATTGCCTGTACACGGAGTGCGATTACGCGGAATGGTACATCGACGGGCGCGGGGACCTCTGCGGAGAGTTTGCACATCACGACGGCAAGAACCTTGCTATGTACAGAGCGTGGAAGGAAGGCGTCACGGACGCGCAGAAGGAACGCTTCGAGGAAAAGATTCTGAACGGCACGCTCATCCGCTCGGACATCACGCGGTACACGAGACGCCTCGGGGACGACATCGCGGACGTGTACGGCTTCGAGATCGGGGGCAAGCGCAGGGCACAGCAGGGCGCGAGACGGATCGCCTGAAAGCGGGAGGCGGGGAACCGCCTCTTTTCTTTTTTCGCCGAGGCAGGCGGCATGATTGAAAATATCCCTTTTTCAGAGTACAAAAAAATATTTTCTGAAAACTTAAATTTTTTCACGAAAACCTCTTGACAAGTCTCATCGGAGGAGTTAAAATACTATCAGCGAGAGGGGAGAACGCCCCGCCGAAAACCGAACTTAAAAAACAATATGTAAAGGAGAACAACACAATGAAACTTGAGCTGAACGAGAAGATCGAGGCTATGAAGAATCAGACCTTCGGTTGCGAGATCGAAATGAACGAGATTACCCGCGAGGACGCCGCCAAAGCGGTTGCTGAGTACTTCGGAACGCGGGCGTGGAGAAACACGAACGACTTCACGTATAAATCGTGGAGCTGCGAGGATCGCACGGGAAGGATTTGGAAGTTCATGCGGGACGGCTCCATTGTGGGGCCCGACGAGGAAAAGTGCGAAATGGTCACGCCGATCCTCCGCTATGAGGACATGGAGAACCTTCAGGAGATCGTCCGCCTCCTCCGTAAAAAGGGTGCGAAAAGCGATCCTTCGAGAGGGTGCGGTGTCCACATCCACATCGGCGCGAACGGTCACACGCCACACACGCTCCGGAATCTCGTGAACATCATGGCCGCTCACGAAAACCTCCTCATCGCCTCAATGGGGATCAGCGAAAACAGACTCTCCACCTATTGCAGTACGGTTGATCCGCGCTTCCTTCGCCGTCTGAACGACGAGAAGCCGGACACCATGCAAAAGCTTGCGGACGTGTGGTACGAATCGCAGTGTTGCGACGGAAACAGAGACGCCCACTACAATCATTCCCGTTACCACATCCTGAACCTTCACGCGACGTTCACGAAGGGGACAGTGGAATTCCGTATGTTCCAATTCAACGAACCTTGCGGAGAGAAGCAGAACGGGCTTCACGCCGGACAGCTGAAAGCGTACATCCAGCTCTGCCTTGCGGTGAACGCTATGGCTAAATACACGGCAAAAGCTTGCGCGAAACCTCACGCGGACGCCCGCGAGCTTTCCGTGAGACGGATGAGATCGTGGCTGTTCCAGATGGGCATGGTTGGCGACGAGTTCGCAACGGCGAGAGAGCTGTACAGCGGACGGTGCGAGCGCTACGCGGTGCAGCACAGAGAGGCGCGAGAGGCGGCTTAAAACCGCCTCCGCGCCCTTCCATTGCATGGAGTACAATAATATACCTTATACCGCAAACAAGTGAATACAGAAGAAAAGAGAGGGAAAACAGGCATGAATAACAACGTTGTGAATCCGACGAGCACGATCCGCTCTGAATACTATATTGCGTATGGTAGCAATCTGAATTTGTCGCAGATGAAACGCAGGTGCCCGAACGCGAGATTTGTCTCCAAGGCGATCCTCAAGGGATACCGTTTGATGTTCAAGGGAAGCAAGACGGGAAACTATCTGACGATAGAAAAGGACTCCAGCAGTAAAGTTCCCGTTGCGATCTTCCGCGTCACGCGTTCGGACGAGGAGGCGCTTGACCATTACGAGGGTTTCCCCTTCTTCTATTACAAGAAGTACTTCCGCGCAGAATTCAAGGACCATGGGCGGGAGATTGTTGAAACGGCGTTCGCCTATATCATGCACGAGGATCGTCCGTTCGGATTGCCTTCCGGGGTATATTTGGACGTGTGCAGGGAAGGGTACAGAAACGTTGGCTTCGATCCGGCGTATCTGAAGGGCGCTGTTGAGTACACGGATCGTATGATGAAGCAGAACCGGAAATAAGGCGGGGGCGACCCCCGCTTTTTTGATTGAAAATATCCCGGAAGTGACACTCGCGAAAGTAAATATCATAAACATTAAAATTTTTTGCTGAAACCACTTGACAGGTGTATTATAGTGTGATATAATACATTTAGGAGGAACGGGAATCCCCGTCCGATCTATCAATCACCATGTAAAGGAGAACTATTATGAAGAAGCTTACCAAGAAGCAGATCGCCGTACTCAAAAGAAACGATTTCGAGGTTGTGGACTACACGGATGACGGGCGCGTTGAGCTGCAATGGTACACGCCTGCCGGAGAGGATTTCCTCGTGTGCGTTCCGGTGAAGGACTTCCCCGAGGAGCTCGAACGTTTCTCAGAAGACTTCGATATTGACGATCACGTCGATATGTGGGTACAGGCAAGACTGAACGGTTTCATAGGCATTCCAAAGACAAGCGCGCTCGTCAGGGACGCGGAAGAGATCGATCTCAGACTTCAGAAGCTCGCAGAAGATATGTTGGAGGTTGCGTAAACGGATCGCCAATCAAGAAAGTGTAAAGGAGACTGTGAAAGAAATGGAAGCAAACTACACTCAGGCAAAGTATACTCGCGGAGCAAGAGCGTTCTACAATCAGAGCGCGGGGCTGTTGCGTCAAATGCGGGCTTACTACACGTTCCATGAGGAGCGCAGCTACAGCATCGGGTCGGGCGTAACCGTCAGCCGGACGGTTGCCTCTAACGATACGGATACCGTTGTATATACTCTTGTAGCACGGAAGACCGGAGAAGCCGTTGCGTACTATCAGAAAACGCGTCATGATGTGGCTTGAACGAAACGCGGGATAATTCCCGCGCTTTTTTATATCACGATAGGGATATATGGGAACGCTGTTGACAAACAATCGCGATTATGTTATAATGTGGAAAAAAACACAAGGAGCGTGCTACAATGCAGAGGGACAGAGGGGACATTAAGGAAATGACCGTTGGTCAGATGTTGGAGATCGTAAAGCAAAAACGAGGCGTCTCATACCAAAAGATGGCGGAATTGACCGGAACAACGGGAGCCGCGTTTATCAGGCGGGTAAATCTATCCACCATTAAAGCGGATGAGTTTTTGAAAATCATGCGGGCGTTTGATTTCGAGGTGAAGTTTGTAGACAAAGAAACAGGGAAAGAGGTATCAGAGCTTGTTGGGCAGGGGAGACCGGCAAGCGCGTATATCGGACGCGTCAAGTTTGACACTCAGCAATCAAGAGCTATTGCAAACGATTTTTATCAGGACGGCGAGCACAAATATAACGATGGCCGCGCAAGAGAGCTGTATATGGATCAGCACGGCAGATACTTTTTTGTGGATTACAGCAACTATGAGGACGAGAGGGATAAGCTCAGACTGGCGTCTCCGATGGAGGTCCAAGACTTTATAGAAAAGTACGGAGCAAAGAGCGAGGAGGAGTAACCGTTGGATGTTCTAACTGTAAGCGGCGTTTTGACAGAGAAGCAGCGCGATTATGTCTACGTGAGATTTGACGGTCACGATTCCGAAGACAGGGTTGCGATAACGAACCAATTCAGGAGAATGGACGTTGGGGACAGGTTTGAAAATCTTAGCGTAAGAAAGATCGACGTTCCATCTTCTTTCCGCGGAAGGAATCTCGAATACTCTTACAGGGTGATCCCGAAAGGCGATAAACCGAGAGCGGTAAACCTTGATGTTTACCGGTTGAACGTGCTTGGCGCTCTTGTTGCAAAAGCTCGTACTTATATCGACAACGGAACTTACGTCCCCATGAAACTGAAGACCAGACTGGAAGCTTTGGGGGCATTTGACGAGCTTGCCATGGTAAACGCTTGGAGAGAGGAATATCTCGAGAAGGAACGCGAGAGGAACAGGAACGCGAAAACGCCACCGGAGCCGAAGACTCCGAACTCCGTGAGCTTGAAATACACTCACTTTTACGTTACCGTCGAAGAAGCAAAGAAACTGAAGCCCGGAAAGATCATTCGCAAAGAGGGGAAACAATGGTATATCTCAATCATGAAATATATGGACGTGTGGACGCCTGACTGCCCCTTGAAGTGCGATGAGTATTATAATCTGTTCTGCCTTCCCGTTGAAGACGGAGGGGTCGTGAGAAAGGCAAAGAGGTTTCTCCGCGAAGAGTGAACATAGCAGAACGCACGAGAAGCCACGAAAACTCAACGCTGACGCAAAGTTTGTTCTTTCGGCATATCAACGGACGCAAAACATACAACTCTCCTCTGTGAAGCCCACAGGGGCTTTTTCGTGCAGATGGCTTTTTTCAATATCCCGAAAACGTCACGAGATCAAAAAAACAAAACTTTTTATATTTTTTCGCGCAAATCGCTTGACAAGTATATCATTGTGTGATATAATAGTATCGTCGAGGGAACTTACGGCGCGTGAAAACAAATATGTAAAGGAGACACTGAAATGACCATCGAGAGCATTAACAAGAGGATCGCGGCCAAGCAGAAGGAGATCGAAAAGCTCACCGCCAAGGCGGAGCGCATCGCAAAGGCGAAGGCCACGGGCTGGAGGGTCAATCCCTACTATTACAATGAGGATGACGAGCGGTACACAGCGAGAGACATCGAGAGAGCAAGAGAGGCGCTTGCTGAGTACGAGGAAATGCTTCGGGTTGAAACGCAGAAGGCAAACAGCAGGGACGTCGCGGTAATCATTGAGTTCCTGAATCGCTGGAAAGAACAGGTGACGCGCTTCTACAACGAGAGATTCTCTGAGTATCCTGAAGCATTGAAACGGTACAACAGCGAAATGAAGCTCTTCAAGCTTAACTACCACGAAGAGATGGCGCTGAAAGAAGCGGACTACAAGGCGTACAAAGAGTATTGCGCCAAGAGAGACAGCATTAAAGAGACGTTCCGGAAGCAATTCGGATTCCTCGAAACGTATATCACGAGAGCCCTGAATCCTAAAACGCAGCTCTATGACAAGTTCGAGTTCGATTCTGCGAAGCTCGCCAAGGAGCTCGAAGCAGAGGCGGCCCGCAAGTATGACTTCATCATCGAGCGTACCAACCACTACGTCGGGCAGATCACGGACGCGTCGAACCTCACGATAGGAGCCAAGGGAGACCTGAACGGCTTCATCGAAGGAACGGATGGCGGAGCGAACGTTCAGACGGTCGGAGCTGGCGGCTATAACATCCAGTGCTTCCACTTCCGGACTCTGATCCACGCAGCATAAATTGAAACAAGTAAAGGAGAACAACAATGACTACTATCATGCTGAACGAGCGGACAAAAATTGAGGCGATTGAGTTCCTCGATCATTACGTCGTAACGACGTATGAGCTGATGGGCGGGAGATGGGTCGCCCTCGGGAATTCTGAAAAATGGGATAAGGAGTTGTTCAGAGAAGAATTCGCATGAGCCGCCTATGGGCGGCTTTCCTTATATTTTGCTTGATCCGGTAATTGATTGATAATATCCCACGAACGAGACGACGAAAAATAAATTTCTGAAAACTTAAATTTTTTCACGAAAACCTCTTGACAAGTTTCACTTTCTGTGATATAATATAACCACCAAGGGCGAGGCAAGGCAGTAAATCCCCCGCGAGAGGGTGGTAAGACCAAGCCGACAAAGACGCCGACCGCACGGAGTCCTGTTGTGCGGGATATAAATGTGAACCAAGCGATTAAGTTCGCAACCCCAAGCCTTTGGAAAGGGGGACGGCAGGACAGGGCACAGCAGGGCGCGAGACGGATCGCCTGAAAGCGGGAGGCGGGGAACCGCCTCTTTTCTTTTTTCGCCGAGGCAGGCGGCATGATTGAAAATATCCCTTTTTCAGAGTACGAAAAAATATTTTCTGAAAACTTAAATTTTTTCACGAAAACCTCTTGACAGGTGTGTTGTTATGTGATATAATACGATTGCAGGCGGAGAGATACGCCTGACATAAGCGCCGGAAACACCGGCAGGAGGAGCACACTATGACGAGACGCGAGGAGCTGTATGAGACCGCACGAGACCTGTACGACGGAAACTGGAGAGCCGAGGACAAGGAGGAGCTTGCCGCGGCGCTGGCTGACTGGCGCAAGGAAGCGCGGAAGCGCGGAGACGAGATCGACGAGACATACACGGTCGAGGAGGAGGCGGAGATCATCTGCGGCTACCTCCATGAGGAGCACGAGATGAAGAATACGACGCGTAGAGTGGAGATCGTAAGGACAGCGGCCAGACTGTGGAAAGCCGGGCGGCTTGACGGGCATCACATGGGCAGGATCAACGCGTGGCTGGATGGAGCGGAGGAACAGGAAATGTGGGATATAATCACTGATCCGTTTGTCCCGCTGTACTTCCCGGAAAAGCTGGCAAAGGTTAATCACTAATAGTCCCCCCGCCTGACGATGGTGCGCCGGTTACGCACCGAAACGCCCCGCGAGGGCGTCGCGGGAAACCGTAAATTACATGTAAAGGACGGTACTGAACTATGAAGGACGAGAAAATGTACAGGGGGATTCTGGAGGCAATCCGCAATATGAGCACCGACGACGTTGTAAACCTCCACAACAATTATTGCAAGGCGGTCAACGATATGGACGGTGTGATCTATCCGATGGAGTTGCTTGACGAGGAATTCACGGGGATAAACCCGTTGGAGCTTGCAAAAAGATTCCATGATGGAGACGGAAACCCATACGACAATTACTTCAGAAGCAACAGCTATGAGTGCATCGAAACCTTCAACTACTGGGATGACGAGAACAGCGGAATCTTCGTGGAAAATATTGCGGATTACATTGCGAAAAGCTTTGACGATCTGGGAAACGATGAGGTCGCCGAAATCCTTCGGAATGGTGGAAAGGAGACAGCTTAACGATGAAGAGAGTTGCCGCATTACTTGCTTCAATCCTGCGCGGGGAACGCCGGAAGAGCGATCTTGAACTCGTCGCAGCTGTCCGGGCGCTCAATATGTCCATGGTACTCTGAACGGGGAAAGCCCCCGTTTTTTCTTTTCGACAATGAGATTGAAAATATCCCCTAATCGTAGCAAACAACAAAAAATTTGTGAAATCACAAAAAACTTCAGAAAAAGTATTGACATGATTAGAAAGAGGAGTTATAATACTTGAGCGTTAGGAAAACTAAACGCTAATACGCGTCCACTGCATAGTGTGGAATTGTAAAGGAGAAACTATGAGCGCAAACGTTGAGAGCATGATGTACGTGAGAGAGAAGCCTTGGCACGGTCTTGGCGTTGAAGTAGATGAAGCGCCGAACAGTCTGGACGCCATGAGATTGGCTGGTCTGAATTGGGACGTTGTTCCGAAGAAGATCACGCTGATGGGTGAGGACAGCGAAATCCCGGATGTTGTGGCAAATGTTCGAAGCTCTGACGGAAAGGTCCTTGGAATCGTCTCTGACCGTTACAAGATCGTTCAGAACGTGGAAGCGTTTGCTTTCACCGATACGCTGATCGGCGGGGACGTCCGGTACGAGACAGCCGGAAGTCTGAACGGAGGGAGACGCGTGTGGTTGCTCGCGAGATTGCCGAAACAGAAAGTACTCGGAGATGACGTGGAACCCTACATCTGCTTCAGCAATACGCACGACGGAACCGGCGCGGTTAAGGTCTGCATGACTCCCGTCCGTGTCGTCTGTAACAACACTCTCAATTTCGCCTTAAGGAACGCGAAGCGCGCTTGGAGCGTAAAGCACACGGGCGATATTAGCATGAAGATCAAGGAAGCGAAGGATACGCTTCAGCTTGCCTCTGAGTACATGATCGGTCTGAACAACTTCGCGGAGCAGATCGTGGATATTCGCGTAGATGAAGAAGCGCTCGCGGTTGCTTTGGGGAAAACGTTCCCCAAAAAGGAGAATCCGTCTCCGCGCGAGCAGGCGAACGAAAAGCAGCTGATGGACAACTTCATGATGTGCTACCTCGCTCCTGATATTGCGAAATTCAAGGGGACCGCGTGGGGAGCGCTGAACGCAATGACTGACCTTGTTGCTCACACGACTCCCGCGCGCAAATCTCAGAGCTATGAGGAGAACAACTGGCGGAGGATCATGGATGGTCATGCGGTTGTTGATACGTTCGCGTCCGCCCTTCTCGCCGGAGCTAATGTGTGAAAAGAAAACGGGGGAAAGCCCCCGTTTTTTTGTATTGTAAAAATATCGCGATCAGGATGAGATTGAAAAAGAGGCAGAACGAGAAAAAAAGTACGAGGATGCGTATATTATATTACAAGTATGATATAGTCTTACAATGGACTAAGATCAATATACAATCTGTAGCCATTATGTTATTCTTAGTACTCTAAATCTATAAAGTAAATATATCTTCTATATAACATGTTCGGACTTTCGCGTAGCGTAGCGGAGCGAAAGCCCCGCGGGTGCAGGGGGGACGTTCCCCCCTGCGAGCCAGAGGGGTTATTAGGGGGGGCGGCGACGAGCCACCCCCCTAATATATAAACAATTATTCTCTTTCTTCTTTTACATTATAGCTCTCTCTTTATTCTTTCTTTAGTCCTTTCTTTCTTCTTTCTCTCTCCCCCTCTTCTTTCTCTTAGGTCGCGAGTCCTGCTGTGAACGCGACTTGATTTGTGTAAAAGAAATGACTCTCGATGTTCCACAAACAGAGCTAAATAAAAGAAATAAAATAAAGAGTATATTTTTGCTGTTTTCCTATTGACATATAAGAAAAATGTGGTATAATCTATTTGTGCGAAGATAACCTAACGGGGGAAACCGTGAATATGAAATTATGGAGGCGAACCACATGAGGACAAAAACAGTATATATCAAAGACAAGGAGAGGTTGAATCTCTCTATGTATCCGAATTTTTCAGTTTCGGGAAGCATCGCCGGAATGAAGAAACGGTATTATGGGAAAGACGCTCTGCTTGTTAGGTGCGGACAGTGGATTTACAATGTATCGGAAAATCCGGGCATCTATTATTATGAAGCGCATTGATTTTTAGTATTAAAAACTCATGGAGGTGTAGAAATGTCTTTTGACAAGGAAATGATGAAAGATGTTGCAGAACTCGTAAAATCGGGAAATATTAAGGCGCTATCTGCTGAGCCGGAACATCCGTGGGTGATCGTTCGCTGTGCGCAGGCCGGCGTGTTTTTCGGGCGCCTCGTGGACTTTGACAAAGTGAACGCCTGCGTCCGGCTGACGGAGTGCCGCAGACTGTGGCATTGGGACGGCGCTGCGTCTTTGTCGGAATTAGCTGTTAGTGGCACGAAACAACCGGAGAGTTGCAAATTCACTGTACGGGTCCGGGATATTGCCGTGCTCGGCGTGATTGAGGTGATCCTGTGCGAGGACGAGGCGGTAACATCCATTAACGGGGTGACGGAATGGAAGGCATAAACGATGAGATTATCCGTGCTTTTTTGAAGGAAAAAACATGCGGAGTTGCAGACAAAGGTTATGGCTCGGGCTTGGGCGATGGCTTGGGCGATGGCTCGGGCGATGGCTCGGGCTCTGGCTCGGGCTGGGGCTTGGGCGATGGCTCGGGCTCTGGCTGGGGCTTGGGCTGTGGCTTGGGCTGGGTCTTGGGCGATGGCTCGGGCTCTGGCTCGGGCTGGGGCTTGGGCGATGGCTCGTGCTCTGGCTCGGGCTTGGGCGATGGCTCGGGCATAAGATCGTTCGGCGGCGATACCGTGTACAACATCGACGGCGTTCCTACCACAATTTCGAGAATCTGCGGCAATGTGGCGCGGGGCGCAATCCTCAATAGAGATTTTACGATAACGCCAACGGTCGTCGTCCGCGACGGCGTGAATTTCGCGCACGGGCGGACGATCCGCGAGGCAGAGGCGGCGCTTGTTGACAAGCGGCTCTCGCATCTCGATCCGGAGGAACGGATCGAGGAGTTCGTGAAAGCGTTCCCGGACGTGGACGCGAAAGTAAGCCACGAGGACCTGTTCGCGTGGCATTCTCGCATCACTGGGTCCTGCGAAGCCGGGCGGCTTGCGTTCTGCAAGGCGCATGGTATTGATCCGCGGCACGGGGAAATGACGGTACGCGCATTTATCCTGCTAACGAAGGACACATACGGAGCAGAGATCATCCGAAAGATTGCAAAAAAGTACGGTATCAAAGTAAAAAGTCGTCTGTGACGAAATTTTGAGAGGTTGAACAAGTGAAAACAAATCCTGCTAACGCCTTAAAAGATTTTATGTGGGATTTTGTCAAGGATGGAAAACAGCAAGCTAATATTCCCGCATTAAAAGAATATGTTTATGACTTAATTAAAATTACAACCCAAAAAACAGCGGGACAAGAATCATATAAAAAAGCAAGTGATTTAAGCTTTAATGATTTAGATATGACGCTTTGGAGCATTGTTATTGAAGCAACTTGCCTTGTTTTATCCGGGAAACTTGACAAATTAGAGGAAGAAGAAAAATGAGCATTGTTTTATTTGCAATCATCGGGGTGCAGCTGCATCTGGGCGCTGGGTATTGGATTTGTTTTTCTATCTTTTGTGCCCTCAAGTTAATTCAAGCTATACAGGAGGCTAAAAATGACTCGTGAATATGTATTGCAACTCGCACAAGCATACGCTTTCCATGCTTTGTGTAACTGCTCTGATTACAGCAAGGAGTATTGGCGTAACGTTTTCAGAGAGCTTGATAAAATGCGAGCGGAAGTGCGAAAAGGAGAACATAAACAAGTGAAGGAGTGCAATATAATCGGCGCTGTTTCAAGAGCCATTGAAAAACTGGCCGACGAGGAATTTAGCCACGAGGTTTATATTCTTGGCGAATCGTCCGTCCATGTCAATTTTATGATTGACGGAAAAGAGTATGTGATCGCTTTGCATGAAATTGAAGACGGACATGTTTTTTCTGAATATTTGTGAGAATGTTTGGAAATGCGGCTGTGGCACAAAGGCTTGATTCCGGCTCTTCCACGGCAACAGCTTTTTGAGCAATGGCGGGATTGTTGCTTGATTGCTAAAAAAATAGCGGAAAAGGGAACGCCGGGGCATATTTTAGTTAATCGGATCATGGATTATCCGCTTTCGCATTTTCGCAACTATGTTAATTTGGTTGCTAATGAAATGGAACGTAGGGGGTACAAATGCCGTTATGGGGATTGTATAAAATATATTGCCGGTATTAAGTCATTACAATTAACAGCTTATGATTATGAAATTTTTCCCGGTTGGCACAATGACCGATATATGGAGCAATGCTTCTATAACCTTCAAGAACAGTATGATTGCGGCGGAATATCAGAAGAAGAGTGGTCGATAATAGGGGAACTTCTTCATGATCGGTTTGTGGATTTATATATCAAAAGAGGTAAAGAATGATTCTCAAACCTGTGGTAGATGAGAGGCGAAAGCCGAGCGCCGTAAGTGCGCAAACGGCCATTGAGTGTGCGAAGGCCATTGTGGACTATTGCAAGAGCCAGAACGAATGTCAGAATTGCGTGTTCAGAAAATATGGTTCTGAACATTGGTGTTGCAACATTGACATATTTGACCTGCGCGAGGTTGTTGCAAACGCAGAAGCGAAGAAGAAAAATCACGGATATATCTGAATTGTTTGGTAAAGGGAAAAACTATGAGTAGTGTAACACGGTATGCCAATGAGGACATTGGCTTCTATCCGACTCCCAAAGAAGTGGCGTTCAAAATGCTTGAACGCATGGACTTTACGAAAATCAAAACAATCCTTGAGCCGTCCGCAGGTAAAGGGGATTTAGTATCAAGCGTACTTGAAAAAGCATCAGAAGAAATAAGCAAATACAGATGCAGCAAGATAGAAGTGGACTGCATAGAGATCGATCCGGGTCTGAGGGCGATTCTGAATGATAGATTCTGCAAGGGATGGAAGGATTCGCTTAATATTGAGCGCGAAAAAATGAGAGACCTTCCTTGGTCATCTGAAGAATACAAGAAACTCGAAAGAAAGTGCGACCTCATAGAACACTCTGACATCAGAATCGTCGGAGATGACTTCCTGAAATTCCAAACACACAAGCATTATGATCTAATCGTCATGAATCCTCCGTTTGAAAAAGGAGACTTACACTTGTTGCATGCTCTTGACCTGCAAGAGGACGGGGGAACTATTGTATGTTTGCTTAACGCCGATACAATCAGAAACCCGTTCAGCAAGACAAGACAGCTCCTGAGTCAAAAACTGAAAGAGTACGGGGCTGAAATTGAATTCTTGGAAAACTCTTTTTCCGAAGCGGAGAGGAAAACAGACGTTGATGTTGCTATGGTAACGGTGCGTGTCCCGGAAAAAGAGAACACGAGCTTCATTTTCGAAAACCTGAAAAAAGAGCAGGAACTAAAAGAAGACGACTCTCCTGATCCGACATCTGTGACACATGGGGATTACATCGACAGATTCATAGAACAGTACAACTTTGAGACGGAGGCTACGATTCGGCTGATTAAAGAATACAAGGCATTTCAGCCGTATATGCTGCTTACGTTTGATAAAGACATAAAACCTTATCCCATTCTTTCGCTCCAGCTCAACGATGGGAACAGAAGCTCTGAGTTTACTGTCAACGATTACTTGAAGGTTGTGCGCGGTAAATATTGGAGTGCTCTTTTCAACAAAAAAGAGTTTTCGGGTGCGCTGACGGAAAACCTGTACAAAAAGTACTTCAACCTGATAAAATCTATGGAGGACTACGATTTCACGCGGTATAATATCAATTCGTTGTATCTTCAGATGATGTCCGAACTTACTCATGGAGTGAATTCTACCGTACTGGGGCTGTTTGACGACTTGTCAAGCAAACACTCTTGGTTCCCTGAATGCGAGTCAAATATCCACTATTTCAACGGATGGGCTACCAACAAGGCTCACAAGATTAACAACAAAAAAGTCATCGTGCCTATGTACGGAGCGTTTGCTGAAACATTTCACAGAGGAGCGCTCGAAGAGTATTCTGTATGTAGGAAACTTGGGGATATTGAGAAAGTATTTAACTACCTCGATACAGAACTCAGAGAGGGACCTGATCTTGATGAGCAGATTCGTAAATACAGCGAAGACTACATAACGAAAAAAATCCCGCTCAAATACTTCACGGTAACGTTCTACAAGAAGGGAACTTGTCACATCGAATGGAAGTATCCGGAACTCGTGGACAAGCTCAATATCATTGGCTGTCAGAACAAAAAATGGCTTCCGCCGTGCTACGGGAAGAAGCACTATAAAGAAATGGATGATGACGAGAAAGCCGTAATAAACGAGTTTCAGGGGGAAAATGAGTACGAAAGGGTAATGAAGAACAAAGAGTTTTACCTTGAACAAAGCGGATCGAAGATGCATCTTCTGGCTGCCACAAATGAATGATTGAAAACAGCTATCAAGGAGAGTTGAATGGAATCTAACAAAAAATTGGAAAGTGCTATACTCGGAATACTGTCCGCAATAGATGATGGCGATCTTGTTCCATTGTGGAATTCATTTTGCTCAGAGACTTCCCAAACGGGTCGTTCCGTGTATAGCTCCGATGATTTCAACGATATTATGAGAGAGCAGAGGCTCTCGCCGTTGGGTTTGGTTGTGCTTGGGCAGATGAGCGAGGGATTCAGACCGGGGTGCTTGTTTTTCCGTTTCAATGAAGACGATTGCTTGCAATCGTTCGATTCGATTTCTGAACCTGAAAGCGGAGTGAATCTTGAGGAGATGGCAGAGTGGATGATCCGTTCGGAGAATCCTCTTGAAAATAAGGAAATCGGAGCTGTACTCAAAGCGTTCTCAGCTTTGTATGAAATCGGTACAGCGGATCATAGTGATGGGGGAGCAGATCATGAAAGCTGAACTGAAGGCGAATCGCTTGTCAAACGATGAAATATCGAGAATTCAGAGCAGACATGCGTATCACACGGTAACCGGTGATGTATTGACTGTAACCTTCAACGACGGAAGAAAAGCGGATTATCCCGTCCTGAGCGGGAAATGGACGCCTATGGGGTGCGTTAGAAAAGCGACGGGCTGTTACATATTGGCGCTGTATGACAGGCATATCGCTTTCTATTCAGACGGGCGCGTGGACGAGGAGTCTGTTTACAGCTGATTGTGAGGCGGGGGTATTCCCGCCTTTTTGTGTGCTCTGTTGAACCGAACATAAAGCCGAATTCTCCCGCCTATATAGGCGGGGGTTAGGCGCACGGTTGATAATGGTATCTTGACTATTTGTCGATATTGTTATATAATATGCTGTAGTAAATTCACAATATTGGGGTGTAAACAAGGTGGTAGAAAACAGAGCGTACAAATACAGACTGTACCCAAACGCAGAGCAACAGAATTATTTTGCGCGTTGTTTCGGAAGCGTTCGGTTTATATGGAATCAAATGCTCGCGGAGAGAAAAGAACTTTACGAAAAGTATAAAGATGATAAAGACGAGCTGAAAGAACATCCCCCGAAAACATATTCCATGTGGAAGCATGAATACCAGTGGCTATATGAGATAGACAACCTCGCCCTTGCAAATGTCCAAATCCAGTTGCAGACCGCTTATAGGAATTTCTTCCGCAATAAGTCCGTTGGTTTCCCGAGATTCAAGAGCAAGAAGTCGAGCGAGCGGTCTTATACAACGAACAATCAAAACGGTACGGTGCGTATTGAGTGCGGGAAACTGAAACTCCCGAAAATCGGTTTCGTTAAGATCAAACTCCACCGCGATATTCCCGAAGGTTACAAGATTAAAAGCGTAACCATCTCACAAAACCCATCTGGAAAGTACTACGCTTCTATCCTTACAGAGTACGAGAAAGACGCTCCTGAGATCGTACCCGCAACGGAAGACAACTCTATTGGTCTTGACTACTCAAGCCCGCATTTCTACGTCGATAGCAACGGCGATACTGCCGACATGCCGCATTTCTACCGTGAAGCGGAGAAAAGACTGGCGAGAGAACAGCGGAAACTCTCGAAGATGGTAAAAGGTAGCAACAACTACAAGAAGCAAAAAAACCGCGTTGCTCTCGCTTACGAGAAGGTCCGCAATGCCCGTGCGGACTGGCAACACAAGAAAAGCAAAGAACTTGCGGACAAATACTCAATGGTTGTTGTAGAAGATATAGACTACAGGGCGATGGCGAAAGGTCTTAAACTTGCGAAGTCAACGAATGATAACTCGTTCGGACAGTTCAGAAACATGCTCGAATACAAGCTCGCTGAGCGCGGTAAACGGTTAATCACGATAGACAAGTGGTTTCCGTCCACCAAGACCTGCGGTGTGTGTGGAGCGGTGAATTCCGAACTCACCCTTGCGGACCGAGCGTGGACTTGCCCACATTGCGGCGCTCACCATGATAGAGACTTAAATGCCGCACGGAATATCAGAGACAAAGGATTATCCATGATAGCGTAAATATAATACGGAACCGTGGGACGCACGGGGATAGCCTGTTTATGCTTGCCGCGGTAGCGTCATCGAGCAGGAAGCCCCCGCCTCTATGCTTTGCATAGGCGGTGGGAGTATGTCACGAACGCGCCTCTCTGCCCAACGGAGGAAGTTGAGGACTATATGATTGAACCCACGGGGCTTACAGTGGAGGACTTAATATCTTGACGAGGAAGCGGCGTGAGCCGCCTTTTCTTTTTTGCGAGGTTGTTCTGAACAGTATTGAAAATCCCGAGTTACGAGCGCAATTTAGAAAAATCAAAATAATTCTGATTTTTTCACAGAAACCACTTGACAGGTGTTCTATAATGTGATATAATATGAGTACAGAGCAAGGGATAAGTCCCGCGCCTGAATTCATACCTGTAAAGGAGACCCCCCATGAAAGAACTGAATTTGCGCGAGTATGAGGCGCAGAAGGCGAGCTTCTACAAGAAGCACTATGGAGAGAACGGCTTCAAGGAGCGCTCCACCCTCGAAGGCGATACCATCCGCAAAGCGGTGTACTTCGATGACGGTGCGACGTGGTACGAAGTCTCGAGACCGGAGACCGTTCAGATCGAACAGACGATCCACGGCGTCAAGGTGATCGTCCCGGTGACCCTCTACACCACAGAGATTTGGGACACAGACAACAGCGTCTCTCGAAAGCTTTGGCAGGCGGCGTGAGCCGCCTTTTCTCCCCCGGCTTTGGGGATTGAAAATATCCCTTGAACAGAGCGCGCGAAAAAATAAATGCAAAAACTTAAAAAATCTCGCAAAAACCTCTTGACATACTGCAAAAGAGGAGTTATAATACAAGGGCAGGTGGGGAGAAAACCGCCTGACATCACGCCCACGGGCGAACAAATGTAAAGGAGACCCCTATGAACATCACTACTACTATGAGAGCGATTAACAGGGTTGCGGAACTCAACGCTATGATGGAGGCGCTGAAGAAGGAACACGACGCGCTTGCGGATGACATCAAAGCGTACATGAGCGAGACGGGCACGCACGAGCTCGTGACGGACGACGGGCACCGCGCAGTGTTCAGCGAGTATGAGCAGTCCCGCTTCGACACGGCGGCGTTCAAGAAGGACTTCGGAGCGGACGCCTACGCGGAGTATTCCAAGGTCACGACGGCGACGAAACTCACCGTCAAGTGAGCCGAAACGGGGAAATCCCCGTAGACGGAAGGTTGACCGCTCCGTCCTGATGATGGCAGGTCACGAACTAAAAACAAATACTGTAAAGGAGATCGAACTATGAGAGGATACCTGATCGACACGAACAAGAAGAACGCGCGCTTCATCGAGACCGAGGGGGGTCTTGACGCCTATTACAGCTTGCTTGATTGCGATTGTATCGACATCGTTACGCGCAAGATCGGAGGGGTTGAGTACGATATTGTCTGCGACGACGAGGGCTTGCTCGTGGACGATCCTGTCCCATCTGCAATCGACACTGACGGGAGCGTCGCGCTCGTTGGAAGTCTCCTGTTCCTGCACCACGACGATAACGGGAACCTCACCGCTCTGACCGCGGAAGACACGAATAACCTGATCGGTCACACCCGGTTTGTTATCTTCGGCGGAGAACTCCGAAAGGTTGTGACCGGAGTGGACTATTAAAAGAACGCCTGCAGAAACGCAGGCGCTTTTCTTGTGTTCGGGTTGATTGGAAATATACTTTCCGGCAGGTGGATTTGTGCTGTGAAACGCTATGCTCGTTTTGAGGAATCCGACGACATTTTGACTCCAGTTTACAATTTTTTGATGTCAAGCGGGATTTCGATTCGATTTCGCATTTATAATAAATGGTTAATCTAACAAATTGGAAAGTTGGAAAGAATTGTAGAAAACGAATAAAAAATATTGCCAAAAATGCTATACACGTTTTCACGAA
>Ga0310691_10002334_pt1 | contig 25614 bp, 22 predicted proteins | sample 176DNAGHGlowgp2_FD_203887 | JGI IMG/M metagenome (GOLD analysis project Ga0310691, IMG submission 203887) | Sheep rumen microbial communities from Palmerston North, Manawatu-Wanganui, New Zealand - 1766 DNA GHGlow gp2 (v2) (version 2) | ecosystem: Host-associated > Mammals > Digestive system >...
TACACCAATCATGCTTCATCAGAAAAACTCCAACGGCTCATTGGAGAATTACAATCATCCATAAATCAAGAACGCTTAAAACTCCAACGACCCGTTGGAGAATTAGTGAAACAGCCTGTTTCAGAAAATTTGAATGACGCCAGCAATGACTTCCCAATCCCCTTTGCCCTTGTTCCATGGGGGCAGCATATTGAGATTATTACACGGAGTGAAAGTCTTGAAGAAGCGTTGTTTTATATGCAACATGTGATAGATAAAGGATTAAGCAGGACGGCACTGGTCAATTGCTATAAGGCTCACCTCTTTGATCATCAGGGCAAAATCGTGAACAACTTCTCAACGTATCTGCCAGAGTCGCAAAGCCATTTGGTGCAGGAGATTCTAAAAGAGAATTATGATTTTGGCTTTGCTACTGTTGACCATGAGCAGTTTGAGGAACGAGAACTGGAAGATGCCCTTACTAGCGACGTGACGAACCTCTTATTGGAAATGGGAACTGGCTTCGCTTTCATGGGCAGACAGAAAGAAATCATCGTAGGAGGTCGCTCACGGAAGATAGACTTGCTGTTCTATCATGTCCGCCTTCGTTGCTATATAGCGTGCGAAATCAAAGTTAAGCCATTCGAGCCAGAGTTTACGGGTAAGCTAAACTATTATGTCAGTGCCGTTGACGAATTGGTTAAAGCACCTGATGACAACCCTACCATTGGGCTTCTGATCTGTTCCGATATGGATAAGACCGATGTTCAATGGTCATTCCGTGGAATTACGACTCCAATGGGAGTGGCTACCTATAACAATATCCGTATTAAAGATATGCTACCCACACAAGAGCAACTAAAGGAACGTATGGAACTACTACAGAAGGAGATTAGAGCTACTAAGCGACTGATGAAAAATCAAGTGAACAATTGGTAAAGCATTTGGCTCTTTCAGAAGAAATGCTTACCTTTGCACCCGACACAGAGTCATAAACGGCTGATGCCCCTGTGTCGGGAGTTCTTTGAATGCAATTCATAGTAGAATGAAGAATTGAGAACGGTCTCTTATCCGGACTCGGCTTTGCCGCTTGCCAGAGCAAGAACCCTCAAAATCCTCAATCTCCCGAACTGCCTTTATACAAAGAAATCCTGCAAATCTTTTCAAAGTTACGAAAAGTCGAGAGCAAAACAAAGAAACAAGTTTGTTTTTTTGCCGAGACAGAGTATTTTCGCCATCTTTGATGGCAAAGTTACGAAAAAAGGTTGTTTCTAACAACGGATTTTGGAAGATTAACGCTGTTCAGCCCTAAAATTGGGGCAAGTCTTAGAAGAACAAGAATATATTTCCTCGGAGTAGCAACGAAGGTCATAAATATTGGCTACTTTACTAGAAATGGAAAATTTTTACAAGGGACATATTTCCCTATTTACAAAATTAGCAACATAATTCAGAAAGAATTAAATTCCGTTATCCTTTTTTATATAAAATCAGTTATTGTTTACAGTAATTAAGTTTAATTCATTTTATTTTACCATAATTTCTTCACTATTATTGATTTTTTTCATACCTTTGCTGACGCTTTTGAGCCCCAAACCTTGCTGACATATTAAATCTTTACTATGAAGGGAGCCTTACTGAAATAAGGCTACTAACCAGAAAAAACACAACCCGGAGGGATTCTGCGATAAGCAGTTTCCCTCTTTATCGTTCTGTATACGTTTGCATTATCATAGCAAGCAGTAAAGATACAAATTAATCTCGAAAGATGCAAGCATTTCAGGATTAATTCGTAACTTTGCACACAAAACCAATCAACCAATCATTAGAACAAATATGAGAAATGTATTACTGACGATGGCCATTGCCTGTTCGATGGCTGCAGAGGCACAGAAAGCTCCCGTATTCGAGACTTCTGCCAAGGAAGAGATTGCCGCCAACCGCTATCTGGCGGGTAGTAACTATCTGGACTACGACCGTCAGCTGACGGAGAAGGCGCTGACACCCGCGCCGAAAGGCTATGAGCCTTTCTACATGACCCACTATGGCCGTCACGGCTCACGCTGGCTCATCTCCCCAAGAGACTACTCCCAACCAATCGCTACGCTGATGAGTGCCCGCAAGGCCGGAAAGCTGACACCGCTGGGCGAGGAGACACTTAAGAAACTTGAGGCCTTCCACCCTACCACCGAAAAGCGCCTCGGCGACCTGACGACCGTCGGTGAACGCCAGCATCATGGCATTGGCCGTCGCATGGCCCAGCACTTCCCGGAGATCTTCAAGACTCCTAATGTGAAGATCGACGCCCGCAGCACCGTCGTCATCCGCTGCATCCTCTCGATGATTGCAGAGTGCGAAGAACTGGCTGCCGCCAACCCAACGGCACAGATACACAACGACGTGAGCGAAAGCCTGCAGTACTACCTGAACCAACCCTGGGAGGGCATTGTGAAAGAGCAAGGGAAAACGGGCAACAAGGAGTTTGACGAAGCACAGCAGAAATATACCCATCCCGAACGCCTGATGAAAACCCTCTTCAACGACCAGCAGTGGGTATATAACAATGTGGCCTCTGGCGACTTCATGCGCAGACTTTTCGAGGTGGCTGCGAACATGCAGAGTCACGATACAGACATCGAGCTGCTGTCACTCTTTACTGATGAAGAGGTCTATGACCAGTGGCGTATACGTAACATCGGATGGTATCTCGACTATGGTGGTTGGCCTGGTGCCGATTGCAAGATGCCTTTCAGCCAGTTGAACCTCCTGAAGAACATCATCGAGACGGCAGACACCGTGACTCAGACACAAGCCACGCTACGGTTCGGCCATGAGGTGTGCGTGATGCCGCTGGCCTGTCTGTTGGAGCTTGACAACTGCGGTATGGCTGTGGAGAACCTCGATGAGCTCGACACCTATTGGCGTAACTATCGCATCTTCCCCATGGGCTGCAACATCCAGTTGGTATTCTACCGTCCGAAGGTCAAGAAAAGCAAGGGTACAGATTACAAATCACCCACAACGGGCGACGATATCCTCGTGAAGGCTCTGCTGAACGAGCGCGAAACCTATTTGCCGGCACAGACTGACAACTGGCCCTACTACAAGTGGAAGGATCTGCGACAGTATTATCTCGACAAAATAGCGAAGTTCGAAAAGGGGTTATAGTTTATAGTTTACGGTTTACGGTTTACAGTTTACAGATGATTTGCTGGCAAAGCCATTCTATCCGCAGAGGTAATCATCTGTAAACTGTAAACCGTAAACTGTAAACTAAACAAAGAATCACTTTATTTTCGCCGTTATCGGACTACGAACGCCCTTATACGACCTCAGGTACGCCTTGGCACTTCCGAACGAAAGGAACATGTCGAGGCGTACTGGTATATGATTCTGGTCATCGGTAATCCAGAAACGCACCAGCTCCTTGCTCTTGCCGTCTTCACGCTCATAGAACGAGAACACCAGACAGCGGAACTTCTCCTTCGTGTCGCTCATCTTATAGTTTTCTTTGCCGCGGAACTCAAGCCATGAGTTGCTCAAACTCTTAGCATCACTGACGGGCATGGGTATCACCTCACCTTTCTTCATCTTCGTAGCATCGAAGTTACGGGCACGGAGAAAGATCGACATCATGTCATAGATGCAGTTCTTATAGGTGCTGGTCTTCCAGATGTGTTCGCCACTGGAAGTGATACGGTGTTTCTTCAGCTGGCAATTGCCGTGAGGATAGCTGTACCATATCTCATCCACATAGTAGCTGTCGCCCTCAAGGGCTCCCTTGCGGAAGTAGAGCGGCGACAAATCAGGATTGCAGTAGGAGAGTAGAGTGTCGCGCATGACAAAGAACTTGTCGAGCTTCGAATTGCCGCGGGTGATAAGGTATGACTTCCAGGCATCCTTGCCCTCAAACTTTGTCATCTTCGTATCCATTTCCGCCGTTCCCACCTTCACCCAGATGAACTTCCAGTTGAAGTAAAGGTCGTAGCCGAGTTCTTCGCCGCTCTTGAAGGCTGTGTTCTCTATGCCACACTGGGCAAAACAATTGAGAGCGGAGAACTGCACGTTGAGTGCTAAAAACAACAACAAAAGATTCTTCTTCATGACTTATTTCTTTTCTAGTTTAACATCTTTGTTCTTATTATATGGTATGCCGAGTTTTTGAGCACGTTCGGCATTACGGTTCTTCAATTTCTTCTGGGCATCGGGCTTCTGCTTCGTGATGGCCGCTGGCTTCTGCTGGTAGAGGGGAACGGCGGTGAGGTTCCAATTCTGGCTGATGTCCCACTTCTCCTTACACTCTATCTCACGAGGATAGAAGTAAACTTCCTCTGGCTGCAGGTCAAGGTCGTATTCACCCGTATCCCATACACCATTGCCGTTTCTGTCGACGAGGGCACTGACATAGTATTTGTCTGGCATGACATAATTGAACTTAGCCACGCCATTCACTGCTATTACCTCCTTGACGGCATCACCCGACTTATTGAGTAGCAGCACACGCAACGGCAGCGTATCGGCAATGCCACTGAGTTTCAACGTCAGGGTACCCATCTCGTCGAGACTCTTCACCTTGATGCCTTGTTTATATTTATTCGACACCAGACCATAGATATCCACAAAGGCTGCGGAGTCGATTTCCAGACTGTACTCTGTATCGGCTCGCCAGTCGGCAGAGATGATAAACTGCCGTATGGAACCTGACACTGGCTTCATCTCGCAAGCAGCATCATACCATAGGCTGTCGATCTGGGAATAAAGATGTACGGCTGATGTGTCGCAACGCACCAAGGGTGATGGCATCTCGACTGTCACCTTCGCGTCGGGAGTCATCACCGAGGGAATCTTGATATTGGGTGTCAGCGGTTTGGTGGGGAAGATGGAATCGTAGGGCTCGTCGCGCTTCCGTTTCTTATCTTGCTCCTTCTGCCACTTCTCTATCTCCTTGGCTTTCTCTTTCATCCGCTTCTCGTAGGATGTCTTTGCCAGAACCTCGAGTGTGTCAGTCTGACTGACAAGGTTCCCCAGGGTATCTGTCATCATATAGGTCACCTCCATACGAAGGGTATCCTGGTTTACTAGAGCCGTGTCGCGCAGCCAGTAATGGATGGTGTCTTGCTTCTCTCCCGTCTCGATGACAAAAGCACTGTCGGCCTCGAAATTCAATCCTTTGATAAGAGGCAGCTCCGGATGACCATAGCTGAAGAACATAGTCATCTTTTCTGCATTCGTCCGCTCCGTCTTGAGCAGATAGCGATCCGTCTGCAGGTGTGTAAAGGCTCTGAGAACGATATCATCAGGCAGGAAATGGGTATAGGGCACTGGCAGCAGGGCGTCGATATGGAGTGAATCGCGCCAGATGGTATCGATACGTGTGTCGGGCTTCGACGAAGGCTCATAAGTATCGTGGGAGAAAGCTACCATCTCTCCTCGCTGTCCGAAGCGGAAGTTATTGTCCATATCCTGTAGGGCATAGGCGCGATAGGTGCCTGGGGCGATACCTTTCACCACGAAGTGTCCACTACCGTCAGTACGAGCCACACGCAGCATCGGCTTGGTGGTAAACGCAGAGTCTGCCAAATCGTCGTACAAGCCCACTAAAATACCCTTCACGGGTTCGAGGTTGCTGGCATCAAGCACATAGCCCGACACCTCGAAAGTGTCTATTCTCTCTCCTGTAGAGAAAGTATAGGCATAGGAACCGAGAGGATTGCCCTCGTTGTTGTCACTGATGGCATCACTGAAGTCGATGGAGTAGGTCATGTTGGGTTTCAGCGAGTCCTGAAGCTCCACTATCACCTTCTTGCCAGCGACCTTGATTTCTGCCATCTCCAACTGCGGAGGAGAGATAATCACTTTGTTAGAGGCATCTTCCAGCTTGATGAACTCATCGAAGTAGATGGTGATCTTCTTCGTTGTCACGTTCACACTCTGGTCATTAGGCTCACACCTTACCACCTTCGGCGGGTCGTCGTCATACCACCCACCATCGGGGCTTCCCATTCTGGCACAAGAAGATAAGAGAAAAGAGGAAAGTGGAATGAGGAATGAGAAGACAATGGTGAGTACCAATTGTCCTCCTACCACTACCAACATCAGTAACCTGCTTCCATTTCTCCTATTATCCATTTTTCCTGCCTCCAAACAAATAACTTTCCACTTCTATCACTTTTCATTCATCCCCAGCAGCTGTTCTATAATGTCACGTGAATTACTCAGACGGGGCACTTTATGCTGTCCGCCTAATTTGCCACGCATCTTCAGCCAATCGTTGAAAAGATTAGGACGTGCCTCGACTATCTCAAGGGGCTGTAGCGTGATATTCTTATAACGCTTGGCTTCGTAGTCACTATTGATCTCCTGCAGCCGACGGTCAAGCAAGGCAGCGAACTGCTGCAGGTCGTCAGGGCGTCTTGAGAATTCTATCAGCCACTGATGGCGGCATTTGGCATTCGCATCCATAAACACTGGTGCGGCTGTGTATTCCAAGACCTCGGCACCCGTCTGTTCACAGGCATAGGCCAGACCCTGTTCTGCATTATCCACAATCAGTTCCTCACCAAAGGCATTGATAAAGTGCTTCGTACGGCCAGAGATGATAAACTTATAAGGATTCGTAGAGGTAAACTGGATGGTGTCGCCGATCTCATAGCGCCAGAGGCCACACGAGGTGCTGATGACCATCGCATAGTTCTTTCCCTTTTCCACAGCCCAGAGAGGAACTATTTTATCATTCCTCGAATCACTCGATTCCAAAGGAATAAACTCATAGAACACGCCATAGTCAAGCATGAGCAGCATCGACTTGTCTGCAGGGTCATCCTGTAAGCCGAAGAATCCCTCGCTGGCATTATAGGTTTCCATATAGTGCATCCGCGGTGATGTGATGAGCTGCTCATATTGCTTGCGATAGGGTGTGAAGGCCACACCACCGTGGAAGAACACTTCGATATTCGGCCATACCTCTTCCAAGTGCTTTTTGCCCGTCATCTCCATCATACAGGTCAACACAGAGAGCATCCATGAGGGTACGCCAGAGATATTTGTCACATTCTTATTCATGGCCTCTCTGGCAATTCGTTCACGTTTTACCTCGAAATCGGAGAGCAGAGCCGTCTGCTTCTTCGGCACACGGACAAGGTTCACCAACGGATTGATATTCTCGATAAGGATAGCGCTCAAGTCACCCACCAGTGAGTCTTTCAGATTATAGTTGGGTGCATGGCTGCCACCGAGGATCAGTCCTTTGCCGTCGAACATTCTCGACTGTGGGTTATTCCTCAAATAAATGGCCACAGAGTCACGTCCTCCGGCATAGTGGATCTTCTGAAGACCCTCCTGACTGACAGGGATAAACTTCGACTTGTCGTTAGTTGTACCACTCGATTTCGCATACCATTTCACACGTCCTGGCCAGAGCACATCGCTCTCACCCTGACGCATACGGTCGATGTCACCTTTCAGTTCTTCATACGTATTCACTGGCACGTGACCGACGAAGGTGTCATAATCCTTAATGGCATTGAAGGCGTGATTTCGCCCGTATTCCGTATCCTTGGCCGTCTGTACAAGGTGTTCAAGCACTGCTCGCTGCAGCGCTTCGCCACCATTCTGATGCTTCTCCAATTCCCGCTGCCGGGCCGTAAACACCTTTCCTATAATTTGAGTCAGACTCATCTTCTTAACTCCTCAGAACTTCAATTTATCAATTCTTCAATCCTTCATCCTCAAAGGCAGCTGCTTCGGCCTCAGCGATGATGTCCTCGCGGGATTTCTCCTGAGGCTTCACAGAGAGGTCGGAGAGATCAAATTCCTCTTCTTGAGTCTCCTGAGGAGCTTTCTCTGTCCTCACTTCACCCTCCTCACTCTTCAAAACGAACTCTTCTTCCTCCGTATCTGGAACGGCCATGGCAGGCTCTTCTTCCATTTGGGTACGGGCAGTCTTAGCGGCAAAGATCTTGTCGATAAACTGTGGCTCACGCCTCAGGCGCTGCAATGTATCTTTCGATGCTTTCTGCTGAGCCTCCTTCTTGGAATAGCCTGAACCTTTTTCACCCTCCTCACCTTCAAGCAGCACCATGAAACTGAAGATGGGACTACCGCTCTCATCATTCTTCTGTTTGAGCATCCGGAATTCCAGACGCACTCGGTTCTTCTGTGACCACTCCAAGAGCTTCGACTTGAAATTCACTTCCTTGAAAGCCACCTTGTCCATGTCGATATACCGCTTCAGTATCCGTTGTTCGAAGAACTCCAGACAGGCATCGTAACCACGGTCAAGATAGATAGCTCCGACAAGAGCCTCGAAGGCGTTTCCTTCGACATAGCTGTTGTGAGAGGTACTATGACTTGCTGACAGCAGAAGATTACCTAAGCCCATCTCGTTGGCCACCTTGCCAAGTGTATCACGACTGACAAGCTTCGAACGGGTAGTGGTCAGGAACCCCTCACGCTTGCCTTGGAAATGACGATAGACGATATCTCCGACTGCGGCATCGAGAATAGCGTCGCCCAGAAACTCCAGCCGTTCGTTGTTCAGCGGCTTTCCTTTGTCGTTACGACGGCGCACGCTCTTATGGAGTAGGGCCTGCTTGTAGTAGTCTATCTGACGCGGATAGAATCCCAATATCTCATAAAGAGAAGAAAAAAGCTCCTTCTCCTTGCGGAAAGGGAGCCTGATATGGTCAATGATATCCCTAAGCTTCATACTTCTTGAATACGACGCAGGCATTGTGGCCTCCGAATCCGAAGGTGTTGCTCAGTCCGGCTCGCACCACGCGCTTCTGCGCTTTGTTGAAGGTGAAATTCAGGTCATAGTCAATCTCGGGATCGCGGTCGTCGTCCTCATGGTTGATCGTCGGAGGAACAATATCATTCTTCACGGCGAGCACAGTGGCCATTGCCTCTACGGCACCAGCAGCACCCAGCATGTGACCAGTCATGGACTTCGTCGACGAGATGTTCAGCTTATAGGCAGCATCGCCAAAGACTTCCTTGATGGCTTTTGCCTCGGAGATGTCGCCCACATGCGTGGATGTGCCGTGAACATTGATATAGTCAATATCCTCAGGCTTCATGCCAGCATCCTCAAGAGCGTTCTGCATTACGAGCTTGGCACCGAGTCCCTCAGGATGAGAGGCGGTAATGTGATGGGCGTCGGCACTCATGCCAGCACCAACCATCTCTGCGTAGATCTTTGCTCCACGTGCCTTGGCATGCTCCAGTTCCTCAAGGATAAGACAGCCTGCACCTTCGGCCATGATGAATCCGTCACGACTGGCACTGAAGGGGCGTGAGGCCTTCTCAGGCTCGTCGTTACGGGTGGAGAGAGCTTTCATGGCATTGAAACCGCCCACTCCTGTAGCACAGATGGCTGCCTCGGCACCTCCGGCAACGATGGCATTGGCCTTGCCCAGACGGATCAGGTTGAAAGCGTCGGCCAGTGCATTGCTTGATGATGCACAGGCTGAGGCCGTAATGTAGTTGGGGCCATGGAAGCCATACATAATCGAAATCTGTCCTGCAGCAATGTCTGCTATCATCTTCGGAATGAAGAAGGGATTGAACTTAGGGCCATTCTCTTTGTTCAAGGCATAGTAAGACACTTCTTCCTCGAAAGTCTTAATACCACCGATACCAACACCAAATACAACACCGATACGGTTTTTGTCCACCTGCTCAAGATCCATGCCGCAGTCTTTCACAGCCTGGATGGCAGCAATCATGGCGAACTGCGTATAGCGGTCCATCTTGCGGGCCTCCTTACGGTCCAGATATGAATTGATGTCAAGGTTCTTCACCTCGCATCCGAACTTCGTCTTAAACAGGGTAGTATCGAAGAGGGTGATAGGCGCAGCACCGCTGACACCATTAATCAGATTCTCCCACATCTCTTCAGGGGTGTTTCCCACAGGGGTCACCGCTCCGAGACCTGTTACGACTACTCTTTTTAATTCCATAAAAAAATGAATTTAGAAAAAAGAGAAAATGAGAAAATGAGAGACTAAGCCGACGTGCAGCTTAATTTCTCATTTCCTCATTTTCTCAATTTCTCATTATCAATTATTTTGCGTTCTCCTCGATGTAAGCGATGGCATCACCAACAGTACCGATCTTCTCAGCCTTATCGTCGGGAATAGAGATACCAAACTCCTTCTCAAACTCCATAATCAGCTCAACGGTATCCAGTGAATCTGCACCCAGATCATTGGTGAAACTGGCTTCAGCCTTTACTTCTGCTTCGTCAACACCAAGTTTGTCTACGATAATTGCCTTTACTTTGCTTTCAATTTCTGACATAATTGTAATACTTTTAATGTTAATAATGATTTTGCTATCTTGAAAAATTTACGGCCTTTCGCCGAAATCGGGTGCAAAGTAACACATTTTCTTTCACTTACGCAAATTTTTTTAAGAAAAACTGTCACCTGATTGCACATTCAGGGTTGTTGTGTGCAAAAAAAACACACATTTTATCCCTTTTTATTCATAAAAAGAAAAAAATAAATGATTTTATTAGCTTTTCGTTGGATAATTCAAAAACTTTACGTAGTTTTGCGGAATAAAACAGAATAAAGCATGTCATTTACAGAACAAGCCAACCAGATTTTCAATCGGGTGATTGCCGACTATCACGTCACCGACAACGTCGATACACCCATCCGGAATCCTTATCAGAAAGACTGTATCGAGCACAGCCTCTATCTGAAGTGCTGGATTGATACCGTACAGTGGCACTATGAGGATCTTATCCGTGACCCCCACATCGACCCTGTGGAAGCGCTCGCACTGAAGCGCCGTATCGACAAGAGCAATCAGGATCGTACCGACCTGGTGGAGGAGATTGATTCTTGGTTCCGTCAGCACTATAGCGAGGTAAAGGTGTTGCCCGAAGCCCGTCTGAACACCGAAAGTCCTGCCTGGGCCGTAGACCGTCTGAGCATCCTTGCCCTGAAGATCTATCACATGCAGGAACAGGTGGAGCGCACTGATGCCGATGCCGACCATATTGCTCGCTGTCAGGCGAAACTTTCTGTTCTGCTAGAACAGCAGCGCGACCTCTCGTTGGCCATCGACCAACTGCTCGAAGATATCGAGGCTGGAAGAAAGTACATGAAGGTGTACCGTCAGATGAAGATGTACAACGACCCCTCTACCAATCCTATATTATATAAAAGGTAAGAGGCAAGAGATATGAAGAAGGAGCACATACTTGTCATCCGTTTCTCTGCACTGGGTGATGTGGCAATGGCCGTCCCAGTGGTCTGGGCGCTGGCTACTCAGTACCCTGATATCCGTATCACAGTCTTAAGCAGGGCCTTTGCCCGTACATTGTTCGACGATCTGGCTCCCAATGTTAATTTCATGGAGGCCGACCTCAAGCGGGAGTATCGTGGCTTCAGGGGCCTCAACGCTCTCTATCGTCGACTTGTGGCCAAGCAGTTCACAAAGGTGGCTGACCTCCACGACGTGCTACGCTCCGAATACCTCCGTGCTCGTTTCAACGTAGGCCATTACAGAGTGGAGCATATCAAGAAGCACCGCAAACAGCGTCGACAGCTGGTGTCTCCACGCCATCAGATCTCACACCCCCTACCCTCACCCTTCAAGAGCTATGCCGAAGTGTTCGAACGTCTGGGCTATCCCGTCGATGTCAGCCAGTTCAGCAGCATCTTCCCAAAAGAGGGCGGCAACCTGAATATGCTGCCCAAGGAGGTAGGACCTAAGAAGAGCTTCGAACAATGGATAGGCATCGCCCCTTTTGCTGCCCATAAAGGAAAAATATATCCTCCTGAACGGATGGAGCAGGTCATCGCACAACTGCTGCAGAAATACCCCAAGGCTCGCATTTTCCTCTTCGGAAAGGGTGTACAAGAAGACCAATACTTCAAGCGTTGGACAGAACAATTCTCCCAATGCCTATTTGTTTCTGAACACTGTGAGACGATGTATCAAGAACTCATCCTGATGAGCCATCTCGACGTGATGGTGTCGATGGATTCTGCAAACATGCACTTGGCATCCATCACTGGAACTCCAGTAGTCAGCATCTGGGGAGCCACCCATCCCTTAGCAGGATTCCTTGGATTCAACCAGAATGAAGAGAATGCCATCCAGACGGATCTCGACTGTCGTCCATGCAGCATCTATGGCAACAAGCCTTGCCGACGTGGCGACTATGCTTGTCTGAACTACATTCCGCCAGAACGGATTGTTGACAGAATATCAACTCTTATTAAAAACTAAAACTTTTTGTAGATTATGAAGTACATTTGCGAAGTTTGTGGTTACGTTTATGACCCCGCAGTAGGTGATCCCGATGGTGGCATCCCCGCAGGAACAGCGTTTGAAAACATCCCCGACGACTGGGTATGCCCCATCTGTGGCGTCGGCAAGGGCGACTTCAAGCCTGAGTAACGAAAATCAAATAAGGTGGCGATTCATTTGCCACCTTATTTATATGTACAAAAACATGCTATACTTTGCTAACCCTTGGATTTTTCGGCTCTCGCATTTGGCTATAGGCGAACAGTTGTTTGGCTGTAGGCAAACGGTCATTCGGCTATAGGCGAACGGTGTTTTAGGCTAACTAAACTCCCTCGCCTAAAGGACTAAAGCCTGAGCAATGTGCCAGATGACGATGCCTGCGGTGACGGAAACGTTCATGGAATGCTTGGTTCCGAACTGCGGAATCTCAAGACAGCCATCGCTGGCATCGACTACTTCCTGATGGACACCCTTGACCTCGTTGCCGAGAACAATGGCGTATTTCTTGTCGGAAGCAGGCGAGAAATGCTGGAGCATCGTGGAACCGTGAGCCTGTTCGACGGAATAAACCTCATAACCCTCGGCCTTCAAAGACTTGACAGCCTCAAGGGCCGATGGAAAATAGCGCCAGCTGACGCTGTCTTCAGCACCTAAAGCGGTCTTGTGAATCTCTGTGCTAGGAGGAGTGGAGGTAATGCCGCAGAGACAGACGGCCTCCACACGGAAGGCATCAGAAGTACGGAAAACACTTCCGACATTATACATCGAGCGCACATCGTCGAGCACTACCACCAAAGGCAGTTTCGTGGCCTCGCGGAACTGCTCAACCGTGAGGCGCTGCATCTCTATGGTACGAAGCTTCTTCAATTATCTGCCAAATTTATAGCCAAGCGTGATGGCGAACACTTTGTTATGGACAGCATCGTTAGTACCTGTAAGCAGTTTCATTACACCTATGTTATAACGGGCATCGATGGTCACTCTGTTATACTCAAAGGATAAGCCTATTGGAAAAGACAGGTCGAACGTGTTCATCTTAACGTCTTCTCCAGGAAACAGCAATGACAACATCTTGTCAAAGTCCAACTTTTCATTTCCATGCTGAATGTTTGCCTTCACACGGAAAGCAGGCTGAATACCAGCCTTCAGGGCCAGACCTGGAAGGATATAGTAATTGGCAGTGATGGGAATAGCACCATAATACAGATTCATCATGGTATCATCATATTGACTTCCATCTGTGTCATAGTATATTTCATGCTTACACCCCTGATCAGTAAACAACAGGCCAGCGGTGAAACTGAGCTGATCTGTGAAGAATCTCTCAAAGTCAACACCATAGGTGACATTGAGTTTCGACTTGTCGCCGTCGGTGACATTGGAAATGGTGAAACCTACTCTCGGCTGAATCAGAATGTCACCCTCTTCATACTGGGCCTTGATAGTCAATGTCGCCATCAGCATGGCGAGTATAAAAACAGTTTTTCTCATCATATCTTTAAATTAGAAACTACATATCCATACCATCGTCGTAGCCTGCTTCTACATCATACACACCATCGACGGAGAAGTCATAGACATAATAGAAGGGCTGTTCGGTGGTATGCTCGTTTGGCTCACCCTTCTTGTGATACATCTTACCCTTCTTTCCGTAGACGTCAGGATCGACGTTCGACACATATTTCAGTCCGTCAGCTTTCATGTCATTCATGAATTTCTCATACCATGCACTATCGGAGGTGATGATGGTAAATTGCCTTACTCGGCCTGTCTTACGAGACTCGTCGAAGAAGAAATTGAAGTGTACACCATAGTAAGGCTTTCCAGTCGGCATTAGCTTATAGTCCTCATACTTCACATTATTGCCGAAACAATAGCTGATGGCCGGACTGTCGCCACCCCAATCAGCATCAGAGATATAGCGCTCTGAATACTGCATTGGCAGATTGAGGTCATCAAAGAGACTGGAGAAGAGCTTCTCGTCACACTTATATCGAGGCTGAACAATCTCCATAGCCATCGCATAGGTGAACAAGGCAGTATCCTGACTTGCTCCTTTTGATTCCTGCAATGCAACACTATCAACGGCAGCCTCAGCCTTCATCTTGGCATATTCCTCGGCAGAGAGTTGCTTGCCTCCTGATGGAGACGACTTCTGACGGCAGGCAGTCATACCCAACAATACAAGACAGGCGATGATGAAAGTCGTTTTAGACCAGATAATACTTTTCATAAGCGTTCCTATTTTTGTTGCAAAGATAATCAATTAATTTTTATATCCATTATGCATAACGTATATTTTTAGAAATTATTGTTGAAAAGTATGTTGATAACTCTGTGGAAAACGTGTTTGTTTATACACAAAACGATGTGAAGAAAGGTCGGAGGTGGGATATCAACACGGTTATTCACAGGAAATTTGAAAGTTTTCCACGCTTTTTTGCTGAAAAAAGATATAAACTTATTAATTTTGCACCGAAAAAGGGAATTGTGGATAAAGTAACTGAACGTCTGATAATCAGAAAGAAAGAATGAATGTTTACAGTTGATAGTTTACAGTCTACAGTTGATTACTTCATAGGCAAGAAATAAGGCAAAAAGTTATCAAGATATTCACAGCATATCATACTAAATATTCTCTTTTTTAAAAAAGAAAGAAAAGAAATAAAAAATAATATTGTGATGTTGAAAAAGGAATGGAAAGAAAAGGGATTTATCGATGAGCCAGTAGCAGAAGGTACTGACTTGAAAGCAGAAATCCGCAGGATGTGTAAGGAAAAGGATGCCATTATCCTGGCACACTACTATACCATTGGTGATATTCAGGAGATAGCCGACTTTGTGGGTGACTCTCTGGCCTTGGCCCGTAAGGCTGCAGAGACGGATGCAAAGGTGATGGTGATGTGTGGTGTTCATTTTATGGCAGAGACCTGTAAGTTGCTGTCTCCTGAGAAGACGGTGCTCTGTCCTGACTTGAATGCCGGCTGTTCGTTAGCTGACTCATGCAAGGCAGAAGACTTGAAGAAATATAAGGAGGAGCATCCTGGCTATCAGGTAGTTTCTTATGTCAATACCACCGCTGCTGTTAAGGCTCTGACGGATGTTGTCGTTACTTCAGGCAATGCCAAGAAGGTAGTCGATCAGTTGCCTGAGGATGCCAAACTTATTTTCGGTCCTGACTATAATCTTGGCAACTATATCAATGAGGTGACAGGTCGACAGATGCTGCTCTGGAATGGTGGTTGCCATGTTCATGAGCGTTTCTCAGTGAATAAGATCATTGAATTGAAAGAACAGTATCCTGATGCTGTTGTGATGGCTCATCTGGAGTGTAAGGGTCCTGTCTTGGCTTTGGCTGATGTTAAAGGCAGTACGGCAACGATGCTGAACTATGCCCAGCAGAGTGATAAGCAGCAGTTTATCGTAGCCACAGAGGCTGGCATTCTGCATGAGATGCAGCGAACATGTCCTGATAAGGAGTTCATCCCTGTGCCTCCTGAAATCAGCGAGAGCGGTCTTGAATGCAGCTGTAACGAGTGTCAGTATATGAAGATGAACACCTTATTAAAGATATATAATACGCTGAAGTATGGCTGGCCAGAGGTTGAAGTGGATCCCTCGATAGCAAAAGAAGCGGTGAAACCTATTAATAAGATGCTGGAGTTGAGCTAAATAGAGTTCTATTCATTCCTTTATCTACTTTTTCCATGTATTCTTTTGCCAATTGAGAATAATTTGCTACCTTTGCAGCGGTTTTTCGAAAAATGGCATAAGAGTAAATGAAAGAATGGTACTACAATGTGGCAGGCCATACATTCTTTGTGGCTGGTGATGAAGTCGAATATGATTTCTGTGAGTTGAAGGCTTACGAGCCTTTTGTTGCTAAAGCCACTGAGCACGTGATATTCCGACTTCATATCACGACTGCCTCAAGACAAATAGAAGATTTTTGTGAGGATTTCAGACAAAAAGACGAAGGTCAGGAGATTGTTGTAGGACATCTGTCGTCGACAGGTGAGCCTTGTCTGACCTTTTGGCTTGGTAAAAAACAGTCTGCGACATTAATTGCAAATAAAGATTATAGTGAGGGGGAAGTGAGTCTGATGAGTTCTCCTCAGTTCGGTCTTAACAATGCCATCATGATTCTCTATGCTTTGACTACCGCTAATCAACATACGGCGCTTTTCCATTCTTCTGTTGTCAGTTGTGATGGAAAGGCTTATATGTTTCTTGGTGAGAGTGGTACAGGAAAGAGCACTCATTCCTCGCTCTGGCTGAAATATATCAAAGGTACTGAGCTTGTAAACGACGATAATCCTGTGGTCCGTATACTGGATCATCAAGAGGTTCGCGTCTATGGTTCTCCTTGGAGTGGTAAGACTCCTTGCTATCGTAATGTAGACTATCCTTTGGGTGGACTAGTGGATCTGGCTCAAGCTCCTTATAATAATATCAGGAGATTGAGAGGTATCGAAGCCTATGTTGCGCTTGTGCCTTCAATTTCTGGCATGCGATGGAATGAGCAGATGGCTCAGGGATTGCATGATACTGAAGATTTGCTGGCACAACTGGTGCCTGTGTGGCATCTGGATTGTCTGCCTGATGAGGGAGCTGCCCAATTGAGTCATCAATCCTGTACTAATGGAAACAATAACGATTGATAACAATCAACTGATTGGTGAAGTCAAGAAATTGCTGAAAACCTTTCCGAGTGTAGTGCTGCCGGTAAAGGGTACCAGCATGTTACCTTTTATCATCGGCTCCAAGGAAAGTGTTGAGTTGGTGCGTTGGGAGAAAGACTTTCAAATCGGTGATATCGTGCTGGCGTGGACAAAAGATTACTATGTGATACACCGCATCATTAAAATCGATGGTGATGATTATACATTGATGGGGGATGGAAACATCATAGGAACGGAATCTTGCAAGCGTTCAGATATTGTAGCCAAAGCAGAATATGTAGTTGACAAGCATGGTAATAAGCATTATTTGTACACACCTCGTCGCTGTCAGGCCAGCAGGTTATGGAACAAGCTAAAACCTGTAAGACGATGGATATTGGCTATCTATAGGAGAACAATTTTAAAAATGATATGAAACAGAAGAAAGGTTTTACACTCCGCGAAGTATGCGGGCAGAAGGTTGTTGTTGCTGAGGGACTTGAGGCAATCAATTTTGGTAAGCTGGTCACTCTTAACGAAACGGCTGCATGGATTTGGAAGAAGGCCACCGAATTAGGTGAGTTTAATGCTGAACAGTTGGCTGACGCTGTCTGTGAGACTTATCCTGTAGAGAGGGATCGTGCTTTGCAGGATGTTATCTCTTTGCTGTCTGAATGGCAGCAGATAGGAATAATCGAAGATTAGAGAGCCCTGTGAATTACGTCATCTGGATTTGGAATAACTCGTCGAACATCCGTTTGTCGACCATTGTCCGGATTCTAGTTGGAACAGTCCGTATAGCGTTTGCACTTTCAATGATATGGTTGTGCAAGCGCTTTATTGATGTGACTGTCCACACTGGGACGAGGAATGACATTCTCTTGATGATTATGATCCTGATAGCGGTCATATCAGGAAACGTCTTATGCCGCCAAGTGTATTTCTATATGGGTGCCAAGGCTGAGGTATTACAGACCACTACCATTCGTCTGAGGATATTCAGTCATCTGTTTCGTCGGAATATGTTCAGTCAAAAAGAGATGCATTCAGGAAATATTACCTCCAGACTTGAAAAAGATATTGAGACTGTCAGTGGCACGACAACGCGAATATTAACAGACTTTTTTGTGGCCTTTCTACAGCTGATCTGTGCCTTCATCTTCATGCAGAGGATGGATACTTACTTGTCGTTGATATTATTGCTACTGACACCTTTATTTTTGGTTGTTGGCAAGCTGATAGCTCGTAAGATGCGTGAAATGACCAAAGAGATTCGCGAACAGGAAAGCGATATTCAAATGTTGGTACAGGAGACCATGGAGCATAATGCTGTTCTTCAGTCTATGGAGAGTGGTGACTGGATTACCAGTCAGTTGGATGAGATGCATCAACAATTGAAGACTAAGGTTAGGCAAAGAGCAAGATTCACAGTTGTATCACGTCTGATTATCTCTTTCAGTTTTAGTTTTGGCTATATTACCGCATTTATCTGGGGTGCCTTACAATTGCGTTCTGGAGTCATTACCTTTGGTGTGATGACTTCATTCCTTCAGTTAGTGAGCCAGATACAGCAGCCTATCCTGCAGATGCTCAACACACTACCACAGATTATTCATACCTCCGCTAGTATCGACCGATTGGTAGAGCTTGAAAAGATGGAGTCTGAGGATTCATTAGATGATAGAAACTTCATGGGCAATCATGTAGGACTTGATGTACAACATCTTAGTTTTAAGTATGCGCAAGGTGACCGTCAGATATTCTCAGATTTCTCACATAACTTCCTGCCTGGCAGTAAGACGGCTTTGTTAGGTTATACAGGAGCAGGCAAAACCACCCTTTTCCGATTAATACTCTGTCTGATTCATCCTGACACTGGAAGTTTGATTGTATATAATAATGAGGAGAAGCGTCTTGTCAATGAGAGTACTCGTTCAAACTTTGTGTTTGTGCCACAAGGTAACACGCTGATGAGCGGTACTATTCGTTATAATCTTTTACTGGCTAGTCCTGATGCCGATGAAGAACAGTTACGTCAGGTGTTGCATATTGCTATGGCCGATTTTGTGTTTTCATTACCTGAGGGAATGGATACAGAATGTGGAGAACGTGGTGGTGGACTAAGTGAGGGGCAAGCACAACGCATAGCCATTGCTCGTGGCCTCCTTAGACCTGGTGGTATCTTGTTGCTTGATGAAATCAGCGCTTCACTCGATGAACAGACTGAAAAGGAACTCTATCGGAGACTGTTTGAAGCTTTCCCCGATAAAACTATGATCTTCATTACCCATCGGCCGATGATATCCAAGCTCTGCGATCAAATCATCAACCTATCAGAAAATTAGTATTTACTTAAGGTATTTCTTTTTTGTCTTCTTATCTATGTAAATACCGTGACTATGCTTAGGACTGCTACCGAGATTACGGCCACTAAGGTCATAGTAGTCGTGTAGGCTATCTGAAGATGAAGGTTGTATTGTTAGGATACCATCAGGTGCTGATGGTCTTACATCAAACGATATGCCTTTATCTGAATAGGTGATGTCATAAAGACTAACACCTACAGGCGTCGTAGAGTCGTCACTATTAAAAAACACGTAGTTAGGCAATTGCATTTCTTCTGTTAGTTCAGTTATACTGGATTTTCCAGGGAACAAAGCACTTGCCATACTTTCCTTCCATTGGTTTCTGGTGTACTGTTTCCCTGTACCACACAGAGTACTGTTAAGGAGTACACCTGAAGCTGGCACCACGGCTACACAGGGTTTCCCTAATTCGTCGTTAGGACAATCTACGAAATTGACCTCATTGTATGGGTATGCAACGTGATATACCAGCAAGCCACTGCCGTAAGCATAGCTGTTTAGTCCTTGAATTGCGATATTCTCCATCACGATACATTCATTCTCATAATTAGGATTGACAATCTTGTATGCTTTTCCACCTTCTTCTAATGGAATAATGTTTTTGACGTGTTGAGGCATTGTTACGGGCTCTATTTCAATCCACCCCATCACCTCCTGCTCCCATGCCGTATATGCGGCAGGAGCAAAGCCGTTGCGATTATACAGGCCGTAATCCATTACATCCCACGACTCCATTCCCTGATTGTTTGCATATTTTTTTGTCGTCTGGTAAAGGTCTGGCAGTCCCATGCAGTGTGATAGTTCATGGATGAATACACCTGTACCGTTGATATAATCCTTCAAGGCCATTCCGTCAGCATCGATATTGTCGATAGGATAGAAGTGCTCTGGGCTGCAATTGAAGAAATTAATTTTCATTCCATTGTCTATCTTTATGTTTTGAAGAGATGCCTTGGCCCAAATTGTTTCCTCTCCGCCGCCTTGGTTCTGTCCGTAACCAGCAAAGATGATGCATACTAATTCCACAGAACCGTCACCGTCGTTGTCATAAAGTGTCCAATCAGAAACTAAATCTTTGGTCTGTTCCACGGCATCTTTGCAGAAATTATAGAATCTGTTGCCATAGTAAGCCAACTCATGAGGTAGTGTGATAGGGCCAACGATGTCGAACTCAGGTGTGAATTGTCCATGGCTGCTGATGTTGAAATATTGCTGTACACTTGTAAGGTTATAATCGTTCTTATTGCCGAGGTCTATCTGTGTCTCACCGTTTAGATACTGTTCGAAAGCCATAACGGGTTCATTTATGGTGAAAGTACTATCTTGGAAGGCAGCTAAAATAGTAAGCACATGCGGGCGACCTTTATGAGGTAGGTAGCCTCTATTAGTAGAGATATCAAGGCTACGTGAACGTACTTTCTCCTGTTGCTGATGGAATAGAGCTTTTCGTGCTGCTTGTTGTGCTACTAATTGCAGTTCCATACTGTTTCTTAGTGGTAGTTCATGGGCTAAGAGTTTGGTGGCTGACAGCTCTCCAGAGTCATCAATGGCAGCCACATAGTATGAGCCACCTTTGTTGATTACTAATGTGCCGTCAGTGGTCTCTGTCCAGTGATGGTATTCATCTCCAAACTGCTCAATTTTCAATTGCGTACCATCAGGTTGTCTTACGGTGATGATTCCCCTCAGAGCTGGAGCTGCCCAAGTATAGGAAAATGTAGTTAAAACTATTAGATAGAAAAGAATTTGTCGTTTCATATCATGTAACAATTAAAATAAAGGATGACATATCCTTCTTCGCTGCAAAGATACTAACTTTCCTTGAAACTCAAAAACTTTTTTAATAAATTCTCTGAAATGGGAATTCGAAGGCACAAACATACGCTTTGTCGTAACCAAGAACAGGAATATTTACTTTTTTGGAAAAATATTTGGAGGTTTGAAATAGATTAAGTATCTTTGCCACTTGAAAAGCTTTTAAGTTTAGCTTTGGTGAGATGAGATTAAGATATATATTACTATTTACTATATGGCTGTTGCTTTTGGGATTGTGTTTGGGAGTTGAGCATCGTAAGATGCCAACAATTCTTGGACAGTCCTTTTTTACTGAATTCCAACAACGTAGCCTTTCTCGAGGTTTTACTGAAGAGAACCGTATGCTGACAGCCTTTGTCTGTATAAGGCAAAAAGATGGCGATGAGATATTGGAAAAGCATCATTGTCAGAAACTCGCACAGTGGGATGATATTTATATCGCCAACATCCCGCTTACGCAGCTTGAAGCACTGGCCAGTGAACCGGCTGTGATGCGTATTGAAGCCCGTCAGTCCTGTCATCTCTGTATTGATACAACTGCTGTCATCGTTCAGGCTCAGCCCGTTTATGAATCATCAGCGACACATCAAGCCTTTACAGGCAAGGATGTTGTGATTGGTATGGTGGATGTTGGCTTCGATCTGACGCATCCCAATTTTTTCGATGCTCAGAATGGTTCTTCGCGGATTAAGGCCTTTTGGGATCAGCTCTCTCCTGACACGATTGGCAGCCAGCTCCCAGTAGGGCGCGACTATCTCGGTACCGGAGTGATTAGCGCCATTAGACGCTCTACTGATGGGGATACTCAGACTCACGGTACTCACACAATGGGTATTGCTGCAGGCAGCGGATATGACACCGCGTTCCGTGGGATAGCCTATGATAGTGATCTCTGTATTGTGGGCAACTTGATCAACGATAACCTTGAATATGTCGACTCTGCCGACTATTATAAATATACGACCGCTACAGATGCCCTTGCTTTCAAATACTGCTTTGACTATGCCGAGCAACAGGGGAAGCCCTGTGTAGTGTCGTTCAGCGAAGGTTATACCCCTTATCTCGACGAAGATGACAGTCTTTTTGCTGCCACTCTCTCCCATATAGTTGGCCCAGGCAAGATTATCGTGGCATCAGCTGGTAATGAGGGAGTGGAGAAAACTTATTTTGAAAAAGACGAGCGAGAGTCGGCTGCAGGGAGTTTCGTGCGCAGTTTCAAAGAGTCGGCCTATTATCGCATCAAGAGCGAAGGAGAGATGCGTCTTGTGGTTTATGGTTATCGCAAAGAAATAGGAATACCCTCTGACACGATTGCCTTTGAGACGGATGAGGTGCCTATTGACACTATATTGAGTCGTAAGATAGCGTTTGGTTCGGATTCGCTCACCATGATGGTCTATCGTGACGCTTCGACTTTCACTCATCACGATGTCTGGCAGGTGCTCCTAAAGTCGGACAGTACGTTGAACCAGCTTTCACCGCTGGCTCTGGTTGTCGAAGGAGGGGGAAAGATTGAGGTCTATGGTAGCTCTACCAACGCTTTCCGCGACGATGCAGCCGACCATCGGTGGACTGCTGCCTTGGTAGGGCGTAATATTTTTGCGCCAGGATGCTTCCAAGACGTTATCTGTGTGGGTGCTACTACCCATCGGCAGAGCATTCGAAATGCAGCAGGCTTGCAGTTCTCCGGCAGCAAAGAGGAAGAGTCAGGTAAAATAGGCTATTATTCTTCGACTGGACCAGCGATGAACGATCTGATGAAGCCTGATGTTGTGGCTCCGGGAACGAACGTCGTGTCATCCTATAGTTTGTTCTACCATCCCGAAAAAGAGGTAGTAGGCTATTCTGACTACGGGGGCGAACGGTATCCTTGGGGGGTGAATACAGGTACATCCATGTCGACACCTGTTGTGGCAGGTGTTATTGCCCTTTGGCTTCAGGCCAAGCCTGATCTAAGTCCTCAGGACGTAATGGAGGTATTGAAGCGCAGTTGCAGTTTTCCTGAAAAACAGTTTGAGTATCCGAACAATGTCTATGGCTATGGTGAAATTGACGCTTATCGCGGCCTGATGGAGGTACTTTCATTATCGGATATTGGGGGAATCAGTCTTCATCAGCCTAAGGGGGTTCATGTCATTCCTTTGGAAGGCAGGCTTCGGCTTGTCTTTGAAGATGTAGATCATGAGACTCCTCTTTTGGTTAGGATCTACGATTTATCTGGGAGGTGTGTATATACATCTTTGACAGAAACAGCCGGTTCTGAAACAATAGTAGCTCTTCCTAATATGACTTCAGGAGTCTATGCGGTTCAGGTGGATGTCGAGAACGGGAAGAAATTGGGATCTGTGTTAGTAAGGTTTTAGTTAATGACAGCAATCTTGCAGACGGTGCCTTTCTTGCCGTCTGAGGTAGCTGTGAAGACCATATAGATGCCGCTGGCCACGCGACGGCCTTGTTTGTCGTTGCCATCCCAAGTGAACATACCGCCATTGCTGCGCCCTTCAGCTATCAAAGCACCATTGGAAGAGGTTATTTTAACATCGGCATCGTAAGAAAGACCTGATATGGTGATAAGTCCTGTATAGTCTGGCGTTACGGGATTAGGATAGGCTCTTACCTGATCGTTATCCATCGTCTCTGCAGGCTCAGTGGCATTGCTTTGATATGAGCAGAGTCCTTTGTCAGATAGGAAAAACACTTCGCCAGACTTAGGGTCGATGGAAATATACGGAATATTGTCAGAGATGAGTTTGGAGTTGCTGGTAGTGAAGTTCTGCAGCTGTTCCATATTGTCGGCACTAATCAGGAATACGCCTGCATTGTCGCTGCCAAACCATTTACGGTTTCCGCCATCGATGGCAATAGAGCTGATGCTCACACCATAAAGCAGGTAATCGGCAAAGTTACTGCCGTCATTGCGAGGAATCTTCACCTGATAGAAGGTGACACTACTCTCTCCTACCTCATTCTTCTGTATCATAAACGGTCCTTTATCGGTACCAACCCATACATTGCCTTCCTTATCTTCACAGACACAAGTAATAAAACTGATATTGTAACGGGTGCCGTCCTGATTGACGAAGCTGTCATACTTAACGATGGCATCGTTATTCATATTACAGCAGAATACAGCAGGTTCTACCCAACTGTCGTTGACGAACCACAGCAGTCCTCGGCTGTCGATGAACATGCTGCGGAAAGTGTGCTTGCCAATACCATTATCGTTAGTGAGTATCGGGTTATGATGGTCTGTCCATTTGTTCTCTATAGGATCGAACTCCAATAAGGTGACACCCTCCGTCTGATTGTTCAGAACCCAAAGGTGGCCGTTATTGTCGAACTTCATGGCAGAGATAAGCACATACTCGTTTCCAAGCAGTTTTCCACGGTCATAGGCTCCCCGTAAAGGACTATTATCCTTATTATGATACCTGACGAGTTTGCCATCATTGAACTCATACATTCCTGAGCGTCCTCCAGCCACCACGTATTGTGGATTGCCAGGCATCACATCAAGACAGTTGATGTCAATATAACGGTAACCCGTCTTTTCGCTGATGTTCTCCTCATAGGTAGTCCAGTCATTACCGTCATAGACTTGAATGATGCCTGGATAGACAGGATCTTCTATGCCGGAGATAAAGAAGCCGCCGGTGGTATAGAGCTTACCATTCAGGAACTTTGCCTCATAGAAATGGTTGTAATCAGGTCCTAATGGTTTTAAGGTATTGACGGTGGAGATATACTTGTCGTAGTCGGCTGTACTCTTCTCAGGCAGAGAAGTAGGATAGTCTGGATGATTAGGGGTATAAGTGTCTGCAATTTCACCCCTTTGCATATTGACCTTGAGGATGGCAAAGTTGGTGATGAGCCAGGCATAGATACCGTCGATACGTACATCGGTGACCGTCTTATCCTCTGTAGTCGACTTACTGTAGAGGGAAGAGATATTAGTCACATTCCCCTTCACGTCTACAAGGTCGATATTGGAATCCTCGTAGACAGCTATCAGGCGCTTGGCCTGCTGGCTCCAGCCAATATGGGTGATATGGGTGTCGCTCAGTCCGTTGGTACGGTCAAAGGTTGTGATACTCTGGTCGTTGAGGTTGTACTGATAGAGTCCGTTAGATGCCAGTACGAAGAGATAGTCGCCTGTTGAACAGATATCCTGTACCTCATGGTAGGCAAGATAGTGTTTCCACGTGCCGACTTGTGCTTGTAAAGGTGAAAAGGTGAAAAGGTGGAAAAGTAAAATAACTCCCACCAACATACTTCTTAATTGATGTCTACAAATACTTTTCATACTATTCACCCTTTCACTAATTCACCTAATTACTTTTTCAAAAACTCAGAGAGTTTGGCAACGGCTCTAGCCCGATGGCTGATATGGTTCTTGATGTCCATACCCAGTTCGGCGAAGGTCTTATCGTAACCGTCAGGCTGGAAGATGGGATCATAGCCGAAGCCCTCCCCTCCCCTGCGCTCTCGGATGATCTCACCTTCGACGATACCTTCGAACTGATGAA
>Ga0310691_10002337_pt1 | contig 25603 bp, 17 predicted proteins | sample 176DNAGHGlowgp2_FD_203887 | JGI IMG/M metagenome (GOLD analysis project Ga0310691, IMG submission 203887) | Sheep rumen microbial communities from Palmerston North, Manawatu-Wanganui, New Zealand - 1766 DNA GHGlow gp2 (v2) (version 2) | ecosystem: Host-associated > Mammals > Digestive system >...
TTACCGTGAACCTCACGGGCACGAAGCATTACTACAAGGAGATTTTCTCGCCGGACGTGCCCGGCGTGCTCAAGCCCCTGATGGCCGTCATCGAGACCTTCTCTGCCCTGGTGAAGCCCATTTCGCTCACCATCCGACTCTTCGCGAACATGCTGGCGGGGCATATACAGATACTCTGCATGGTGAGCATCATTTTCATCATGGCCAAGTACGGCCCTGCGATGACGGGTGGCGCCACGGTCATAACGCTTCTCTTCGGAATCTTCCTGGACGTGCTGGAAATCCTGATTTCCTTCATCCAGGCCTACATATTCACAATGCTGTCGTCCATCTATATAGGTATGGCGCGCGCAAAAGGAGAATAACAACTTAAATCGTTAATATTATGTTACTTACAATCATTCTTCAGGCAGTTGCCGGAGCGGCCCTCGGAAAGGCCGGCGCCGCAGTCGCTGCAGCTCTCGCAGCCTTTGCTGCAGGTTATGGAATCGGTAAGGTCGGCACCGCTGCAATGGAAGCCATCGCCCGCCAGCCTGAGTCCGCAGGCAACATCCGTTCCAGCATGATCATCGTTGCAGGTATGATCGAAGGCGCCGCCCTTCTGGGCATCATCGTCTGCCTCCTTGCAATCGTAATCAAGTAAAAAATGAATCTGATCACTCCGGATACCGGCCTTCTGTTCTGGATGGTCCTCATCTTCGGCATCGTGTTCTTCATCCTTGCCAAGTGGGGCTTTCCGGCGATTACCGGTATGGTGGACAAACGCAACGAACACATCAGCGAGAGCCTTCGTCTCGCCGATGAGGCTCAGGCGCGCATGTCGAGGCTTGCGGAGGAGCAGGAAAAGCTCATAGCCGAAACCAGGCAGGAGCAGGGACGCATCCTCAAGGAAGCGGCCCAGGCCAGGGCGGAGATCCTCGCGCAGGCGAAGGAGGATGCCAAGGCGCAGACTGCCGAGATGGTGAGCAAGGCGCGTGAGCAGATAGAGAACGAGAGGGAGTCGGCTCTCCGGGATATCCGTCGGCAGGTTGCCTTGCTGTCGGTGGATGTTGCGGAGAAAGTGCTTCGCTCTAAGCTCGACAGCAGCGTGGAACAGCAGAAGTTGATAGATCGTTATGTAGATGAATCAAGGAGCAGTAGCTAGCCGGTACGCCAAGGCTTTCCTGGAATTGGTCAGGGAAAGCGGAAGGGGGGAGCAGGTCTTCGCTCAGGTGAGGGCCCTGCTTAAGGACGCGTCGTCCGCCCCGCAGCCGCTGGAGCCGGACATCGAAAAACTGGTGCTGCTGCTGAGGCGGAACCGCCGTCTTGACTGTCTCAAGTTCGTGCTGAACGATTTCGTCCGGCTCTGGTGCTCCGATCAGAAGATACTTCTTGCCAGACTGGTCACCGCCGTGCCTTCTCCCGGCCTGCCTGAACGCATCGAGTCCCTTCTCAAGGACCGCAGCGGCTGCAGGATAATACTTGAAACCGAGGTGGATCCGGATTTGCTCGGAGGTTTCATTATCGAATTGGAAAATGAAACATTGGACGCCAGCGTGCGCCGCCAGATCGACGATATCCGCCGTTCCCTCGTACAAAAGAACAACAGAATTATATGACGCAGAATACTATCAAGCCCAGCGAGATTTCCGACATCCTGCTCGGACAGCTGAAAGACATAGATACCACCGTCCACTTCGAAGAGACCGGCAAGGTGCTCCAGGTGAGCGACGGGGTTGCCCGCATCTACGGCCTCGTGAACGCCGAGGCCGGTGAGCTGCTGGAGTTCGACTCCGGTGTGAAGGGGGTGGTGATGAACCTTGAGGAGGACAACGTGGGCGCCGTGCTTCTCGGTCCCACCGACCAGGTGAAGGAGGGTATGCCGGTCCGCAGGCTGGGCCGCATCGCTTCCATCAATGTGGGAGAAGGGATGGTCGGCCGCGTGGTGAATCCGCTCGGAGAGCCGCTGGACGGAATGGGCGAGATCAAGGGGGAGACTTTCGAGATGCCCCTGGAGCGAAAGGCTCCGGGAGTGGTGTACCGCGAACCGGTCACCGAGCCTCTGCAGACTGGCCTCAAGGCTGTGGATTCGATGATTCCAATCGGCCGCGGCCAGCGCGAGCTCATCATCGGCGACCGCCAGACCGGAAAGACCGCCCTCGCCATCGACACCATCATCAATCAGCGCAGCTGCTTCGAGGCGGGAAAGCCCGTCTACTGCATCTACGTGGCCGTCGGGCAGAAGGGTTCGACAGTCGCGTCCATCGTTGAAACCCTGCGCGCAAAGGGGGCCATGGACTATACCATCGTCGTAGCGGCGACTGCGTCCGACCCCGCCGCAGTGCAGTATTATGCGCCTTTCGCCGGTGCTGCCGTCGGGGAGTACTTTCGCGACACTGGCCGTCCCGCGCTCATAGTTTACGACGATCTCAGCAAACAGGCGGTCGCCTACCGCGAGGTGTCGCTGATCCTGCGCCGTCCTTCCGGGCGCGAGGCATATCCGGGAGATGTCTTCTATCTTCACAGCCGCCTGCTAGAGCGTGCCGCCAAGATCATCGGCCAGCAGGAGGTCGCGGAGCAGATGAACGATCTGCCCGAGTCGCTGAAGGGCCGCGTCAAGGCCGGCGGCTCGCTCACCGCCCTGCCCATCATCGAAACACAGGCGGGCGACGTTTCCGCCTACATCCCCACGAACGTGATTTCCATCACCGACGGACAGATTTATCTGGAGAGTTCGCTCTTCAACCAGGGCTTCCGTCCTGCAATCAACGTCGGTATTTCGGTGTCGCGTGTGGGCGGGTCCGCGCAGGTGAAGAGCATGAAGAAGGTCGCGGGCACGCTCAAGATCGACCAGGCGCAGTACAACGAGCTCGAGGCTTTCAGCAAGTTCAGTTCCGACATGGACAAGGTGACAGCCATGGCGCTGGACAAGGGGCGCAAGAACAACCGTCTGCTGATTCAGCCTCAGTACGCACCCATGCCCGTGGGCGAGCAGGTGGCCATTCTTTACTGCGGCACGCACGCCCTGATGGCGGATATCGCTCTCGACAAGGTTTCCGAGTTCGAGAGGCTGTTCCTCGACCGGATGCGCGCTTCGCACAGGGATGTGCTGGACACTCTTTCCGCCGGCAAGATCGACGAAGGAGTGGAGGCCGTGCTGCAGAAGGTCGCGGCCGAAGTTTGTTCGCAGATTAACGTTTAGGTTTCATGGCATCGCTCAGGGAGATAAAGGATCACATCGCGTCGGTGCGCAGTACGCTGAAGATTACTTCGGCGATGAAGCTCGTGGCTTCGGCGAAGCTCCGCAAGGCTCAGCAGGCCGCGGAGGGCATACGGCCGTACACCGCCGCGCTGTCGCAGATGCTCGCTGCGGTGCTCGCGGACGGGCAGGGTAGTCCGTCCGTCTCCAGACCCACCGCGACGGGCAAAGGGCCGGGCCGTGTCCCGCAAGGGGAGCCCGGTCCCGGCATTGCCCGTCCGATGGCTGACGCGCCTGTCATTCCTGACGGCCGTGCGCAAAACGGGGCAATTTACGCACGGGAGGCTGATTTTGGAGGGCCTCGTGCGCAAAATCAGGCTTTTTACGCACGGGAAACAAGTGGAGCGGATGTGGCTGGGGCTGGAAGGGTGGCCATCGTGGCGGTGGCGAGCAATTCGTCGCTTTGCGGGGCTTTCAATATCAATGTAGTGCACCGCGTGCAGGAGCTGGTTGCGGAGTGCAAGGCCGCCGGAGCCGGGGTGGAGGTGATTTCGGTGGGGCGGAAGATGGCGGAGGCGATGCGCAAGATGGGGTTTGCGCCGGAAGATCATGCCGATCTCGTCGGCCGCAACAGTTTCGAGAAATCGTCGGCGTTCGCGCAGGAGCTTATCGACGCTTTCAATTCCGGGCGCTACACCCGCATCCTGCTGGTATACAACCATTTCGTCAGCACGGCTTCGCAGAAGGTGCAGGTAGAAACCTACATGCCGTTCGGTGGAGGGCAGCGGATGGGCTATACCCTCCGGACGCCCTATCCGCCCACGGATGAAGTGGGAGGGGCCCAGCTCTGCTGGGAGGGGCCGTCAGGCCGGCTTGAGGAGGGTATAGCCCATCCGTCTGCCCCTGACAGCGAATACATCCTCGAGCCGTCCCGGGAAGAGATATTCGCGACGCTGCTGCCTCAGGTGATGCGCCTCCGGATTCATACGGTGCTGCTGGATTCGATCGCTTCGGAGCATGCGGCGCGTATGCTTGCGATGCAGGCCGCATCCGACAATGCCGAAGACCTGCTCTCCGAACTCACACTCGAATACAACAAGGGTCGTCAGCAGAAGATCACATCCGAAATCCTCGATCTCGTGGGAGGAGCGCAGCAATGACGGCAGTGATTCTGGCAAACGGGGAATTCCCCCGCAGGGAGTATCCGCTCTGGCTGCTGAAAAATGCCGACGTAGTGGTCTGCTGCGACAGCGCCTTGAATGTGCGGCGCCTGCGCAGGCTCGGCGTTGAGCCGGCGGCAGTGGTGGGGGACTTGGATTCCATCTCCGATGCGGAGCGTAAATCCCTGGGAGACAAGGCGGTAAAGGTGGAGGAGCAGGATTACAACGACCTCAACAAGGCCTTCCTGTGGTTGAGGGAGAACTGCCCGGAAGCGACGGAAATCCACATTCTCGGCGCAGCCGGCCGCAGCGAAGCCCACGCATTGGGGAACCTGTCCTATCTGATGTTCTGGGAGAGTCGGTACGGCCTTTCTTCCGCGGGGATCAACGTCGATATGGTGTCCGACTACAATACCGCCTTCGCGATTTCGAACTCCTGCGAACTCCATGTGGGAGAAGGACGGAAAGTGTCGCTCTTCTCATCCGACGCCACCCTTAGAATAAAGTCCGCAGGCCTGGAATGGCCTACGGACGATGTGAAATTCGATTACTGGTTCCGCGCTACTCTCAACCGCGCTGTGAACGACGTGATATCGCTGCAGTTCAGCCACCCGGCTCCTGCATTGATAATCCTCGACTGAAAGCTTATTTCACCTCGATTACCTGCACTATTTCCTCGGTCGACCCGTCGGAATAGGTGAGTAGCGCCTTGACGGTGTGCTTCCCGGGTGTGGAAAGGGTGACGGAGCCGCTTTCGATCCGCTGATTGTCCATGAACCATATCACCGTGTCTGCCACTCTGCCGGCCGAAGGATCTATGAATGACGGAACGAATTCAGTTCCAACGGCATATCCTTCTTTTCCTCCCGGATTGTTTATGACCTTTATCCCCAATCCGCTGAACGGCGAGACCTGTTTTTCGATATCGGAGCTCACGATGAAACTGTAGCCGGTCTCCTGCCAGAAAGTAGTTCCTTCTGTCATGTATGTGCCTACTACCAATCCTTCGTTCTTCAACCCGGACCGCCCGTCTACGGACATCCAGTACTGATTTGTGATATCCTTGACAGAATATCCTATGTATACCTTTTCTCCCTCGGGCACGGTGATTCCCGCGTCGGAAATATCCACCGACTGAATGGAACCGAAAACGGGTTTTTCGATACTGCGGGTGAAGGCCCTGACAGAGCCGAAATCTATGAAAATGTCGAATTTGTCGACCTTGGTGGTGGCATTGCCGGACACCATGTAGTTTATGGTTTTGAACTTGTATCCAGCAAATCCGCTCAATTCTTCGGGAGTGAAGAGGACTGCGACGGTGCCGGACCAGGACTGCACGTCCGTATTGGTGAATCCGATGGCCGAATTCGGCGACGAGTGCTTTTTAAGAGTTGCGGGAATACCTTCGGTGACATTGTAGAGAACCACGTTCAGGACAGCCCTCTTGGAGCTTATGCTCACGTGCTCGCTGTAGGTGTTGAAAAGCTCCAGGGAATACACGGCGGTAAATTCGCTCAGGCTTTCGTCCTCTATGAATATGTCGTAGCATCCGTCGCTGTCGGTCAGCGTGACGGCAAATGCCTCCTCGCCGACTTTGGACAGGCTGGTTATACCGGAAGCACGGCGGATGGCCTGCATGCCAGCCGAGTTTTCGGCGGTGAGCGAAACTTTTACCCCTGCGAGAGCATTGCCTTTGCTGTCGGTGACCTTCCCGGATAAGTGTTTGCCGGTTTGAACGGAGAGAGTCAGTGTCGCAGCCCCGTCCGCATAAACGATGTCGGATATGGAATAACCTGTTTCTTCTCCTGCCCAATCGATTCCGTTGAAAGATGTCGTGCCGCTGGTGCCGGGATACATCATGTCGTTGTAGTCGTTGTAGGAGGGCTGAGGCCTTATCAGGCAGTAGCACTGGTGCGATGAATAGCAGTTGAGTTTGTTCGCGCTCCAAAGAGCGGCTGCCGTTCCGTCGCCTACAGGGTTTTCCGACATGTCTACGTGATAGATCAGCATCCCCTTGGGAGCCTGGTGGGTGGAATTGTTTTTGATGTAGCGGTCCCAGCCGCTTCCGTCGCGTACTTCATAGAGGAAGAATTCGTCGTCAGCCGAGGTTGGCGTGATGAATCCTTCGTTCTCGTGCACAGGGCGCAGGGTCTTCGTGCCGCTCTCCGTCCATACATCCAGATTGTCCTTCCATCCGAGCATCCATCTTTCAAGGGCACCCAGATATGGAGGGGTACGGCCGCCGTTGTTATAGTTTCCGCTGCACATGAGGGAAAAAGCGTAAACGCCCGGGGCGCTTCCGTTTTCTTCGTAGTCGGTGTCATAAAAGTCCGGAAGTCCGAGAACATGCCCGAACTCGTGGCAGAACGTGCCTATGCCTGCCATATTGTTGCCGCTTGCTCCTCTGTACTCGGAAGTGCAGGCATAGGATCCGGCTCTGACTCCGTGGGAAGAAAAACCGCTCATCCATGATGCATGCGGCCAGATGGCGTCTTCGCTTCCGCCTTCGGCTTCGTTGTGCCCTGCAAAATAAAAGAAGATGTTGTCGACGACTCCGTCGCCATCATTGTCATAATCGGCAAAATTCAGCAGTCCCTGCTGGCTTGCCAGGGTGCAGGCTTCGCGGAAAGCCCCCCGCGGGTCCTTGTCGCTTCCTTTGTCGTCGTTGCCGCCATAGTCGGCGAAATTCTTGCTGACGCAAACGGGCCCCACGACATCGTATGCAGGATCGAACCGGCCGCCGGAATTATCGTAGTAATAGTCGTAGACGGACCCTGTGGCTCCGTTGCCGGAGTACCCTTTTTCATTCAGCATGGCATGGAATGCATCCTTTGCATCCGGCACCGTGAACTTGAGGTCGGCGAACTCCACCAGGATCACGACGAATTTCTTGCTTCCCTTGGTGATAGATGTTTCGCTGTCAGCCCTGCCGGGGACGGACCGGCGCATCATCTGTGCCTGCCGGATTCGTCTCGCCTCGTTGATTGCAATATCGTTTCTGAACGGCTTCCTTGCGCGGCGGTAGAAACCGTCTGCGCTGCGGGCGACCACATTTCCTTTTTCGTCCGTTGCATAGTGGTAGAACTCGTCACCATGAAGCCTTATGGTTATGGTCGAGCCGTCCGGTTGCAACTGGCGGATGGGGTAGGGGTAGGCCGGTGCGGCTTTGGCGGAAAGCGCCGAGATGAACGCAGCGGAGAGTATGATAAGGAATTTTTTCATTGCAGAGATCATTTCACGATTACAAAACAAGTTCCCTCCGGGGTCAATAGCCAGGCTTTGTCTCCCGTTGCTTTATGCACCCGGACATCGATGTCCGAGGTGTATTCGAACTCTTTCAGCCAGTTCTGTACCAGATGTACGGAGAAGGCATCCCCTGCCGAGAAGGTCTGCGGGAGACCGCTCAGAATCCAGAATTTGAATTCGTCCGGAGAAATCATGCGGAAAGTCCCCGTGGTTCCTGTCAGTTTGGAATACTGGTGCGCAAGTTCGTCGTAAGCCATACCGGCGTTCATCCCGTCGTAGTTGTAAATGCCGGGGATTTCGCCGTTTATGTCTGCCGGAGCCTGTACTATGCCGACTTTCATCGCCAGCGATCCAAGCTTTATTTCGATGTAACCTTCGCGGGCGTCACTTCCCGTGTTGATGGAAGATGCGCTTATGCTTGTTTCGACGGGAAGATTCTGTATGCCGCTTTCCGGTACGACGCTGAACCAGTCGGCGGAACTTCCGTCACTGTTGTGGCAGGAAGTGGTCCAGGAGCCTGGGAATTTCCAGGTCTGCGAAGTCGGAACCATGTTGACAAGTTCGACTTTATCTGCCGGAAGGACATCTCCGAGAGCAAGTTGCGTAAGCTTTGAACTTGCGGTGAGTTTTCCTCCGGTGGCGGTTATGGTCTGTGTCCTGGAAGATTTGCCTGTATTGTCGGCAAGCGCCAGGGTGAGGGTGCTGGCCCCGTTCTTCGGTTCGCCTATGCTTTTGACACTTGCCCAGGATTGATCTTCCAGTGCAATTTCAAATTCTCCGTCGCAGGTGACAGTGAAAGTCACCTCATGTGCGAGACAGGGCTCGGACGACTTGCTCGCCGGGCTGAGTTTGAGAATGGTCGGTCCTTCGGGCTCTTTTTCTTTCGGACTGCATGAGATGCCGGCCAAAACCGGAAGGACCATGAAGGCTGCAGGGATGAAATGTCTCATATTGTTGCAAAGATAAAAAAAAAGGCGGTCAAAATGAGGCCGCCTTTTTCAAAATGCCTGATTGCTATTCGCCAAGCATGGAATTCGGGACAAACACGTCGTCGTTGGTTTTGAGGTATCCTGCAGATACACCATAACGGACATAGATCTGTGCGTAATGACTCTCGGTGAAGAACATGTTGTATTGCAGATAACCGTTGTTCGCCTGCTGTGTCGCGACATCGATGATGAAAATCGGGCCGTAAGTGGGATGCGTGACTCCGGTCTGCTGGGCGCTCACGGTTACGTTGTAGTATTTTCCGGTTTGCTCGTAGTAGTTCGTGCTGGGATCGGTGTTGTCCTGCTCCTTGCCGGTTGTGATAAACTCGATGTTCGTGCCTGCACCGAAAGGATCCACGAAGCGATAGCGGCCGGGGACTTCCTTGCATGCCTGAAGGTCTACATTTTCCCTGTCGCCAAGGTAGCATGAACTGTACACGCCGGTATCGATGGTCTCCCAGGTAATCTTGGTAATGGACGCCTTGAAGCTGTTGGAAACATTGGCAGTTGTATACTCCTTGTAGAGGTAGTAATAATCGGACGGGATTCTTACTTCGATGATGGAAGCCTTGGCCGCTTCGACAGCTTCGATGTTGATCTCGAGGGCCGCGGTCGCCTCACCGTCGTTGAAAGTGACACTTTCGGGCACGGTGAATGCGTTGTACTGGTTGAATACGACCTCTACAGGGACTGTAAGGGAACCGGTGGTGACATCGCGTCCGAGAGTAACGGTATAGGTCTTGTCTTCGGTGGTGAGTTCCACTGCCGACGGGGCGTCGATGAAGTAAACTTCAGTCTTGGTTCCTTCCGAATCCTCAGGACCTTTTTCGTAGGGCTCATACTCCTTCTGGCATGCCGCGAAGGCAATCAAGGAAACAGAAGCCGCAAGCAAATATCTGTTAAGTCTCATAGTGATTCTTGTTTAAATGTATTTAATTAATTCACACCGTCGGTAAGTTCCGGATTCTGGTCGACTTCGGGGAGTTTACCGTCTTCGTTGTCTACAATGCCGAAATTGGTATTGGTCTCATACTGAGAGAAGCGCATCAGTGAATATCCGTCGTCGTGTTTCATGTTGAAACGGAACTTCGCCGGGAAGTTGGTGCTTGAGGCGTCGTTGCGGAAACGGACCATGGGCTTGTCGAGACGGCGGAGATCATACCTGGAAAGGCCTTCACCCCAGAGCTCGACGCGGCGCTGGAACCAGATTTCGTTTTCGAAGGAACGGACGTCCTCCGAAGGAATGGTGTAGGAAGGATCGCGGTAAGTCTTGACGAAATTCGTCAGCAGCGTCTTGGCCTCGTCGGTCTTGTTGAGGTGGGCAAGGCATTCAACCTGGACGAGTATCATTTCTTCTACGCGGACGAGAGGTGTGTCTTCATCGTTGAGGATGGTACCGCAGGAATTGCAACCGAACTTGACGTTCACATAAGGAGTCATGGCCACCTTCGTGTCCTCGATTTCAAGACCAACAATATCCTGTCCGCTCGCGGAATCCCAGGTAAGGGTATTGAGGAGAGGAGAATAAGCCTTAGTGTCGAGCCACCAGCCCTTGCGTACGTCGGTATCTGGAATCTTGTTGTAGAGCATGCTGTTGATCCTGGTATAGCAGTCAACGGCGGCAGCATATGCATTGCCGGAGAAGGAACGGAGCCATGAAGAATTCGTCGCCATGGGCTCGATGGATGCGTTCTCGGTGGTCATGTCGTAACCCCAGATCCAGTTATGCTCGGAGATGTCCTTGAAAGTAGGAACCGAGACCTCCGCGATGGTGGCGGGGGAGAAACCGTCCGCTGCAGCTACGGCGTCGTCGTATGCCTTCTGCCACTCGCCCTGGGCGAGGTAAAGCCGTGCACGGAGAGCCTTTGCCGCCTGTACGTTGATGTAAGAAGCATTGGGGCGCTCATATCCGTCCAGATTCTCGATGGCATAGGTGAGATCTCCGATCATCAGTTCATAAACCTCATTTACAGTAGCACGGGGATTGTTGGCGGTGTCGATGGTCTGCGGAGTTACGATAGGAACTGCCGGCTTGTCACCTGCGACGGTGGGCCCGAACTGGAAGTCGTTGACGAGAATCCAATATGCGAAGGCCCTCAGGGCGTATGCCTGCGCCACCATGTATTTGACCTCTCCCTCCGCATCTTCAGGGAACTGCACTACGAAGTCGTTGACGGCTGCGATGAGGTTGTAAGGTGCCGCATAACGGACATAAGGATTGGCATAAGAAGGAGTTCTCGATGTGTACTGGCCACAAGCGGAGAACCAGTTGTAATTGATATCCGGAATCCAGGCGTCGGGACCTTCAAGATCATTGCTGAAGTGAGCCTGAAGTATACCCCAGTCGTCAGGTCGGTCCTGATTGGCTCCAAATACGGACAGCGGAAGACCGATCTGGGTATAGAGGGCGCCGAAAGCGGCGGTAGCCCTTTCGGTGATGGCTGCGGAAGTCTCCTGGACCTGAGCGGCTACAAGGGTGCCGCCTGCAGGTTTGATTTCTTCGAAATCGGAGCAGGAGCTTGCTGCGAGAGCAGTGACTGCGAGGCCGGTGATGATATATTTGTTCAGTTTCATAATCATTCCTCCTTTGTTAGAAAGTAAGAGTAATACCTGCGGTTACAGTGCGCATTGCGGAGTAGTAACTCTGCGCGGCGCCGGAACCGTACTGGAAACTGCCGATACCAGTGCTGAAGCGAGGGTCGACACCCTTGCGAGCGGAGAGAACGGCAAGATTTTCACCTGCAACATAGATGCGTGCCGACTGGAGGCTGATTGCGTTGACGAGTTTCCTCGGCAGGGTGTAGCCCAGGGTCACGTTGTTGAGGGAGAGATAGTTGGAGCTGATGAGGAAGCGGTCGATTGCGCTCTGCCCCACTGAATAGTCGGCATCAAGACGAGGAACGTCGGTCTTGGTATTTTCGGGAGTCCATGCGTTGCGGATATCCTTGTGGATTGCGTTGCCTGCCTGATTCTGGCTGAGCATGAGCTGCTGATATGTTCCATCGTAGAATTTGCCGCCCAACTGATATGAGAACTGAACGGAGAGGTCGAATCCGTAAGCATTGAAACTGGTTCCGAATCCACCGTAAAGTTTGGGAAGAACGGTCCCGAGGTCGAACTTGGTCGCTTTTCCGAAGTCGTCGGTAGTGTTCACGACGCCGTCTTCATCCTTATAGTAATACAGAGCCTTGCCGGTCTGCTCATCTACGCCTGCGAATTTGTACATGTATGCGTTGTAACGCGATCCGCCTACCTTGATGATGCTGTAGCTGCCCGGCAGACCTTCTTCGGGAACACTCTCGTCGAGTTTGGTGAACTCGTTCTTGTAGTGTCCTACATTTGCATTCCAGGTCCAGAGGAAGTTCTTGTTGCTGATGATGCTGCCGTCGAAGGATGCCTCGATACCGGTGTTCTTCAGTTCACCTACGTTGACATAGATGGATCCGGTCGGGTTACCTGCGGAAAGAGGAACGTCCTTGGAATAGAGCAGGTCGCGGGTTGTTCTTGTGAAAGCTTCCACGGAACCGTTCAGTCTGCCGCCGAACAATTCGAAATCTACACCGGCATTGAGGTTCGCGTTGGTTTCCCAGGTGATTTCGGGATTACCCTTGTAGGTAAGACGGAGAGAGTAGGTCTTCGTTTCGGGATTGTAGGAGTGTGAATACTGGTCGGAATAAGGGAAGAGGGAACCGAGGTCGTCGTTGCCCTGCTCGCCGTAGCTGACCTTGAACTTGAGCATGTCCACCCAGGAAACGTTCTTCAGGAAATCCTCCTGGCTGACGAGCCAAGCTGCGCCGACGCTCCAGAAGTTGCCCCAGCGATGTCCCTCGGCAAAGCGTGAGGAGGCGTCGCGGCGGAAGGATGCGCTGGCGAAGTACTTGCCTGCATAGTCATACTGACCGCGCACGAAGAAACCTTCGGTAAGGAACTTGTTTGTGCTGGAGGCCACGTTAGTCTCGGTCTTGGGACCGTCGCCGTTGTTGATTTCACCGATGAACGGATCGAACAGCCTTGTGCTTGATCCGCTGAGGCCCTGGGAAATGTAGTGATATTTCTCATAACCGAAGAGGACGTCAAAGCTGTTGGCTCCGAACGCCTTCTTGTATTCTGCGAGATACTGTTCGTTGACGAAGAAGTTGCGTCCGCTGGAAACAGATGCCTGGCCGTCTACGCTGCTGCCGGAACCGAATACGGAATACAGGGTGTTGGTGCGGTAGATGTCGGATGTCGCGGACAGGTTGGCAGTAAGGGTGAGCCCTCTGAAAGGAGTCGCAACTACGCCCCACTTGCCGGAGAATACGTCGTCGTAGCGTGTGGAACGGTTGTACTCGTTGTCGCGGACGGCGTTGCCGGTACCTGCCGCACGTTTGAAGTTCGTCTGGAGTGCGTCATAGACGGTGCGTCCGTTCTCCTTCATGATTTCGCTGCCGATTACGTCGCCCGCATCGTTGAGTATGGGAGTACGCACGTACAGAGGATAGATAGGCGCCATCGTATTGACGATGTAGAAGAGGTTGCCGGAGGATCCCCAGCTTTCCGCTCCGAAGTTTGCAGATTCAGACTGGCTGTGAGTGAACGCCATGTTGGTCGAGAACTTCAGCCATTTCTTTGCCTGATATTCAGCGTTCACCCTGGCGGTATAACGCTGGAACTCGGAATTGTTGATGATACCCGTATCGTCCAGATAGCCTGCGCTTGCGAAGTAGTTGAAACGGTTGGTGGCTCCGGATGCCGAAACGTTGTATTCCTTGCGGACCGAGTTGTGGTATGTTTCAGCGTACCAGTCGTCAGGTGTGTAGTAGTAGGTGCCGTCGCTGTAGCCAAGGGTCGCGTTGGGGTTCAGCTTGAAGTTGCGCCCGATGAACAACTCGCCTGCAGGCACGGTATATACCTGATAACCAAGACCTCCGTTTGTCTCGTCCAGCAAGTTCTTGTCGGCATAGGCATAGCTCTCCGCTACGGAGTGCCCGCTGTAGTAGTAATTGCCGTACAGGAGCTTGTACCAGGTCTCGTAGTACTCGGCCGGATCGTCGATGACATCGTAGTTGGGGATAAGACGGGAGTTCACGCCGACTTTAGCGTCGAACTTGACGACAGCCTCGCCTATTTTGCCCTTCTTGGTGGTGATGAGGATGACGCCGTTTGCACCGCGGTTGCCGTAGATGGCGGCTGCGGCTGCGTCCTTAAGCACGGACATGCTTTCAACATCGGAAGGATTGATATCGGAAATGGAACCCTGGTAGGGGGCGCCGTCCACGATAAGCAGAGGTGCGCTGCTGGCAAGGTAGGAACCGAAACCGCGGATGCGGATCGATGCCGAGTTGCCGGTAGGGTCTCCGGATGCGGAGAAGAGCTGCACGCCGGGAGTGGTACCTGCAAGGGCGCTCGTGACGTTCGTGGCGATTTTCTTCTCGATCACATCGGACTTGACCATCGCGGCGGAACCCGTGAAGGAACTTTTCGTCGCCGTACCGTATGCCACGACGATTGTTTCGTCGAGGTACTCGGCATCTTCCTTGAGGACGACGTTGATCACGGACTGCCCGTTCACGGCCACGTTCTGCTCCGCATATCCGATGGAGGAAAATACGAGGGAACCGTTGCTCGGAACAGCGATGGAATAAGAGCCATCGAGATTAGTGGTCGTTCCTTTTGTGGTCCCGGCCACCAGAACTGCTGCCGAAGGAACGGGGTCCCCGTTCTCGTCGGAAACAACGCCTTTCACCGTGATATTCTGTGCAAAAGCCTGCACGGACACGATAAGCGCTGCGGCAACAGTTGAGATTAAGAGCTTAAATTTTCTCATAAGCCATTTTTTTAATTAAACAATAAACTATACTAACTATACTTAGCCTAAATCACAGCACCAATAAACGAGGGTTTAATTGGGCAACTTGAGCCGGCAATTTCGGAAAAATATCTTACAATTCCAAACTTTCCCTAATCGCGTTTTAATGAAAGCAATTCAATTATTTATTTTTTTGTGAGCCTTTATTTTCAAGTTTATAATAAAATCTGTTTTAAATTTAAACAATTTTCAGCAAAATGCTTAATAATTGTAAGCGAGAAATTTTTTAATTTTTTTTAAGAATAAAACTCCTCGCGCGGGCGCGTTCCATATTTAATCTATATCTTTAAGATATCTTGCAAGGGTGTTTTTGTGTATGCCGTAGCGCTTGGCAATCTTCTTGATACTTACCCCTTTGCGCCGGTTGTCGAGGATGCTCTCCGCATCCCTTAGCACCTCCTTCTTCATTTTAAAACTGCCCTTCGGACGACCCAGAATCACCCCGGCCGCTTTCTTGTCGGCGAGCGCTTCCTTTGTCCGCTGGGATATCAGGTTGCGCTCTATCTCTGCAGCCAGCGCAAAGGCAAAAGCGATTATCTTCGAGTTGATATTGCCGCTGAGGTCGAAATTGTCCTTGATGGTACGGATGCAAATACCTTTTTGAGCGCATTCATTGAGGATGCCCATGATCATCAACACACTTCGCCCGAGGCGGGAAATTTCAGTACATATCAGAAGATCCCCTTTCTTCATGCGGCGTATGGCGGCGCCAAGTTTCCTTTTGTCTATCGGAACGGTGCCCGAAACCTCTTCCTGTATCCATTTGTCGATGGCGATTCCGTTCGCGACGGTCCAATTTGTAATTTCGAATTTCTGGCTGGAGCAAGACTGTTGTTCCGTGCTCACTCTTACATAAGCATAGTTCATATTAAACCCTCGTTTATTGGTGCTGTGATTTAGGCTAAGTATAGTTAGTATAGTTTATTGTTTAATTAAAAAAATGGCTTATGAGAAAATTTAAGCTTTATCTCACGACCGTAATGCTCTTTTTGGGTGCAGTCGCTTCTGCACAGAGCATACATGTCAACGGTGTAGTGAAAGACTCTGCCGGCAATCCGATTCCTGGCGCCGGCGTTGTCGTACAAGGCACCACTTCCGGTGTTGTCACTGGCTTGGACGGAGAGTACACCATCACGGTATCTCCCAATGCGACTTTGGTTTTCAAGGCTGTCAGTTTCAAAGATGCCGTAGTTCCTGTAGAGGGGCAGCGTATCATCAATGTGAGTCTGGTCGAGGATTCCGAAGTGTTGGAAAGTTCCGTGGTCGTCGGTTATGGCTCCGCACGTAAAATCGGCAACATCGTAGGTTCCGTGAAGACAGTCGCATCCGACAAGATCTCCGAAAAGCCGTCAGCCAACATCGCCGATGCCCTTCAGGGAAAAGTCGCCGGTCTGCAGGTTTTCAACACCTCCGGTGAGCCCCAGAGTTCGGTAAGCCTTCGTCTTCGCGGCGAGTCTTCCATCAACCTGAGCACGGCACCCCTTTATATCCTTGACGGTATTCCCGTAGGCGCAAGCGTGTTCAGCAATATCAACCCTAATGATATCGAGAACATTTCCGTCCTGAAGGATGCTTCTTCTACGGCAATCTATGGTTCGCGTGCAGCAAACGGCGTTATCTTTATCACGACCAAGAAAGGTCTGATGGGAGAGAAACCGACGGTGTCCGTACGTGCCCAGCACGGTGTCTCCATGTTGACAACCTACAACCTCGACATGATGAATGCCCGGGAACTCCTCGAATATGAGGAACTTGTCAATCCTGCAAATGTTACCGATCCGGTATTCCAGGCAAGGAAGGCCTTCATCCTTGGCAACGGCATCGATTTCGACTGGACTAATTACCTCTTCGACCGCAGCGCTCCTATCACCCAGGCCGACATGTCGATCCGAGGCGCGACCAACCGCACCAACTATTATCTTTCCTTCGGTTACTATTCCGAGGAGGGTACTTCGAAAATCAACTCCGGCACCCAGAGGTTCAATCTCCGCAGCAATATCAGCACCCGTGTCACGGACTGGTTCGAGGTGGGTACCAATATCGGAGCCTCCTACAGCAAGTATCACACGATTGTCACTGGTTGGTACAGCCAGTCTCCTATGCTTTGCGCAGTGACTGAAATCCCGTACTATACGCCTTACGAACTTATTTCTAATCCTGACGGTACCGTCACCTACGGCGATGTTTATCTCCGTTATCCCTGGGACAACCAGATCGACCTGCACGAGTATTACAAGAACAATACGAACGACCGTGAATCCGTAGACTTCACCGCTCAGGCTTTCGTTCAGTTCGCTCCCGTGAAAGGCCTCAAGATCCGCTCCGCGGAAGCTGTCGACGCCTTCGACTATACGAACGAGTCCGTCAACAATCCTGAATATACTCCGTATAGCGGACGCGGCCGCAACGCTCAGGCATTGCAGCGTTACTACCAGCTTTCCACCACCAATACCATAGAGTATACCACCAGTCTGGGCAAGAACAACTTTACCGCGCTGGTAGGACAGGAAGCTATTCTGAAGCACTACAGGTATTTCAATGCAACCGGTACCGGTCTTACCGACGACCGTCTGACTGCGTTCAGCACCACCACAGCTATCAGTTCATGGGCAGGTTATAACCAGGAGAGTTCCTTCAACTCCTACTTCTTCAATCTGAACTACAACTTTGATGAGCGCTATTTCGTCGATGCTTCGGTTCGTCGTGACGGCTCTTCGATTTTCGGTGCGAACAACAGATATGCTACATTCTATGCCATCGGCGGAATGTGGAAGATCAAGCATGAGGCTTTCCTCCAGAATGTCGGATGGATCAACGATCTGAATGTCAACCTCACATACGGAACCACCGGAAACTCCGGATTCTCCGCAGATGAATGGTATACTTCTCTCGGACTTGTAGGAGCAGGTTCCAAGTATAATAACGTCAGCGGATGGGGCCTCAGCCAGGTTCCCAACGCAGACCTTACCTGGGAGACCGTCGCTACCACAAACTTCCGTCTGTCCGGACGGGTATTCGACAGGGCTTCCTTCGATTTCCAGCTTTACAACAAGTATTCATCCAATCTGTTGATGGAACTGCCGTTCTCTGCAACGACAGGTCACGCATCCGGCTGGGGCAATATCGCCGAGGTCTCCAACAAAGGTGTCGACTTCAATATAGATCTTGACCTTGTCCATACAAAGAATTTCTACTGGAGCGTAAGTGCGAATGTCAACTATAACCGCAACAGGATTGAAAAGCTTTATCAGGGCCTCGATGAACTCACCTTCGAGGATGAGGGCCTGAAATATGAGGTCGGACACGATCTTATGGAGGTTTATGTCGCCAAATTTGCCGGTGTGGACCCTGAAGATGGCGCTCCTACCTGGTATATCCCCGGCAAGGACGGAGAGACTACAAAAGAGTGGAGCGACGACCTCTATCAGCTTTGGGACGGCAAGTCGGCCAATGCTGCCTGGTCAGGCGGTTTCTCAACCAATATTTCCTGGAAGAACTGGGGCTTGAATGCCGACTTCTCCTGGATTGGAGACCGTTACATCTGGCTCAACGAGCGCTATTATACCCGCAACACGTACAACCTTCTCGGCCAGTCCAACTTCGAGACTTGCATGAAGAACATCTGGACCACGCCCGGACAGGTTACCGATATCCCCAAGTACGGAACTCCTTTCCGTTTCGATACCACCGCATACTCCAATGCGTCCTTCCTCCGTCTCAAGAATATCACCTTGTCTTACAAGATTCCCAGCAAGATTCTGGAGAAGACAAAGGTCGTTTCCGGAGCAAGAATCTATGTCACCGGACGTAATCTCTTGACATTCACCAACTTTGAGGGTTATGACCCTGAAGTGGGTTATTCCAACGGTACCGCCGGTCTCTATCCGAACTCCCGCCAGATCGTAGGAGGTATTGAAATCTCGTTCTAATTGTTAAAACGAATATGTTATGAAAAAGATATTGTATTTCACTCTCGCCATTGTTGCAGGCCTTTCGGCTTTCAATTCCTGCGATTTGAACAAATATCCCGATACTGCGCTGAATACCGAGGAATCCATGGAAAGCGCTGCCGACTGCAACAATTTCCTGATTGGTATCTATGCTTCCTCAAAGAGTCTGTTCAGCGGGTTCTACATGTACGGCACGGACTTCATGACCGACAGCTATCATGCAGTCAAGAATTATGGAAACTGGGATGGTGACTATTACACCTATAATATTGTCGCTTCCGATTCCAATATCGAGACAGTCTGGTACAATTACTACGGTGTTATCGGCAACTGCAATTTCCTCATTGCAGGCACGCAGAAACTTCTTGACGCCGGAACCCTCAATGCAGCGGATACCAAAACCGTTCAGGAATACTACGGCATAGCATGCTTCTTCCGCGCATTCCTTTATTACAGGCTCACCCAGTATTTCTGCAAGGATTATGATCCCGCAACGGCTGCTACCGTTTTAGGAGTGCCCGTAGTGACCAAGTATGAACCTACCGGTGATTCGAGCAAATATCCTCATCGCGGAACGCTTGCAGACACTTATGTCCAGATAGACACGGATATCGCAGAAGCTGAAAAATATGTAACCACGGCCGGCAAGCCGGACTACGGTTATGTTTCAGCTGACGCCGTACAGGCTCTCAAGGCCCGTGTCGCCCTTTCCAAGGAAGATTATCCCACAGCTTACGAAGCAGCTTCCGCACTCGTGGATGCAGGAACTTATCCTCTCCAGACAGATGCTGCCAAGTATGCATCCGGTTGGATCAACGATAATCTCGGCGAGGCTATTTTCCAGCCCATCATCCTCGATGCTTCCGACGGAGGTTCCGCATGCAGCTATTTCGAGCATAACACAAGCGGCAAAGCCGGAGAGGACGATCCTCAGTACTTCCCCGAGAAGTGGGTCCTCGACCTGTATGACTCTGCCACCGACATCCGCTATGATGCCTACTTTGCCGACAGGGCCATCAATATGCGCGGCAACACCGGCAATCTTACCATCCTCATAAAATTCCCCGGCAATCCCAAGCTCAACACCTCCGCAGCATCCCGTTACGTGAACATGCCCAAGGTGTTCCGTATTTCCGAGATGTACCTCATTGCTGCTGAAGCCGCTCTCGAGAACAACGACCCTACCAATGCGGCCAAATATCTCAACGCACTTCAGAGCAAGCGCGGCGCTACCGTAACGGCCGCGACGCAGGCAAACATCCGCGACGAGCGCAACCGTGAACTGTTCGGCGAAGGTTTCCGTCTTTCAGACATCAAGCGTTATCACATCGGCTTCACCAGAGATGCCGGACAGAACCCTGCCCTCATACAGGATCTTGCCAAAGATCTGAGTCTTCCTGCCGACAGCCCCAAGTTCATCTGGCCCATCCCTACGGCCGAAATGACGAGCAACCCTCAATTCGAAGGCGAGCAGAACGAAGGCTATTCACTTGAAGACTAGTTTTAACCGATAAATTGTTATAAGATGAAAACAAGATTCATATTTGCTTCATTGGTTCTGGCTGCTGCCGCCGTCTGCTCATGCGATGAAGGCATAAGCACCCCCAACACTGATAACAAGGGCAAGGAGAAGCCTACGGTTGCAGTCGAACTCAAGGACAACTCCGACGTTGATTTCACTATTTCCCTTACTCCTTCGGCTGACGTCCAGAATTACGCTTACGTAATTTATAGTGCAGATTCTTATGAGTATGCGGCCATACCTTCCGCCTATGATATCGTTACAAAGTCTGTAAGCGGCACTTATGCTGCAGCGTCGATTATCAAAGGAGATGAAACGTCCAAAGACATCGAACTGAAATGCATCCTCAAGGATTACTATCAGATTTGCGTTGCAGCTATCAGCAAGGACGGCCTTCTGAGCGAGGTTGACACGATGACCGTGCATATCCCCGGCGCTCATCCCGACATCGAATTTGTCAGCGGTGTCTACACCATCGACGCTTATACCTCCGAGGATTTGGGCGACGATGCATTCACCGATGGCCTGGGCGGGCCTTTCGATATCACCATTTACGAGGCCGCTCCCGGCGTTTATGCAACCAACGGCGCCTGGTTCGGTGTATTCAATCTTCCTCTCGTAGGTTCGTATGATTATTCGGACAATACCCTTACCTTCGATGGCAAGGTGCTCGGAAACGAAGCATCCGGAACGCGCTTCGGAAGTCTGGTCGGTTATGTCGACAAAACCGTTCCTCTTGCCTGGGCAATATTCGGAGGCGGTTCGAGCGGTACGGACCCTCTGGTATTCCAGTGCGAAGTGGCAGACAAGAAGGCTACTATTACGTCCGTCAAATCCGGAGCTCTTGAAATAGATATCTATAATGGCAGTTCCGGCAGTTGGGCCTTGTATGGTATTTACGGCTACTTTGACAATGAGAGTACTGTCAAACTTAAGAAAGCGGCTGAATAATTCAGACCCCATATAATTCTTGTTAAGGGCGCCGGCAATCAGGCCGGCACCCTTAATTGGCTTAAATGATGTATGAAAAATAGTCAATTCTTTTTTATTGCACTCCTGCTGTTCTCGGCTTGTACGCACGAAAGACTCGCACCGGCAGATGAGACGGTGCCTCCCTCCGGGGAAAACGTGATTCCGGGGACAGTGGTTGTCAAGTTCTCTCCCGAAATGACTGAACGCATCGAAAGGGGAGATACCCTCCCTTCCGATTTGGGAATAGTTTCCGTCGAGCGCGTCTTCCCCGATGCCGGTGAATTCGAGGGCAGGAGCCGTAAAGCGGGGCTTCATCAATGGTATCGAGTGTGCTATTCGGAAAGCAGACCCTCGACGAAGGCTGCCGAAGACATGCTCCTGATTCCCGGGGTTGAAATCAGCTTCGCCAAGAAAAGAATAAAGAATACTGCATACGTCAACGATCCTTATTTCTCCTCGATGTGGCATCTGTATGACGGGAATACCCCGACGGCAGGCATCAATGTCGTTCCGGCATGGCAGAGCTACACGACGGGCAGTGACCGGATTGTGGTAGGCGTCATCGACGGCGGAATTCAGACGGATCATCCCGATCTGGAGGGTGTGGTGATACCGGGAGGAATCAATGGGAGCAGGAATTTCGTAAACAATGGTTTCAATATCGTGGCTCATACCCACGGAACACATGTCGGAGGCACGATAGGGGCAATCAGCAATAACGGAATAGGCATCGCCGGGATTGCCGGAGGCGATGCGGCAAGCGGAATCAAGGGCGTGCGTCTGTTGTCCTGCCAGATATTCATGACCGTGGATGGCAAAGACCAGGGCGGTGACACGGCTGCCGCGATAAAATGGGCCGCCGATCACGGCGCGACTATCATCAACAACAGTTGGGGGTACTCTTTCGATGCCGACAATGACGGCAAGTTGAGCGGAGACGAACTTACCAAAGCCTTGAATGCCAAAATTGAGCCGGATGACAAAGCGGCCGTCGACTATTTCATCGCAAATGCCGGATTCGATGCCGATGGGAATCAGGTCGGGCCGATGGCCGGCGGTGTCGTCTTCTTCTCTGCCGGCAATGACGGAATAGCCAATGGCGCTCCCGCCAATTATGAACCAATCGTTTCAGTAGGAGCCACAAACTCGAAACTGCAGAGATCCTCGTTTTCCAATTATGGTGAATGGGTGGATATTTCCGCGCCGGGCGAGGAAATCGTAAGTACATATCCTACCAACGCATACGCCCGCCTGCAAGGCACATCCATGTCTTGCCCGCATGTCACAGGGGCTGCAGCCCTGTTGTTGTCATACTATGGAGGGAAAGGTTTTACAAATGAGCAGCTGAAAGAAAAACTCATCGGGGGCGCGAATTACGATGCTCTTCCTGCAGGCTCTCAGATAGGCCCACTGCTCGATGTCATGGGATCTTTCACCTATGCAAGTTCGTCGGCTCCGGCACCTGTGGAATCGGCTGTGGTATCGGCGACCGGCAACAGACTTGAATTCACTTTCAAGGTGACCGGAAACGCGGAGGGCGTCCCTGCCTATTCATATCTTGTCGCCGCGTCCAGGAACAGATCTTCCGTAGAGGCCTTCGATCCTTTCAAGGCTGTCCCCGAAGACGTTACCGTAGCTACCGCCTACACTGGAAAAGCAGCTGTCGGAGAGCAGATGACCGCCTATGTCGAAGGGCTGGAATTCGAACAGCAATACTACGCAGTGATTCTTTCATCGAGTTATCATAAGAAGTATAGCGCTGCGAGCGAGGTGTTCGAACAAAAGACCTATGCCAACAACGCTCCTGTCATAGAAGCGAAGCAGCCCGGTCCCTATGTCGTAAAGGCTTCAGGGGAACTCAGGATCGCTTTCGCCATGCATGATCCGGAAGGGCATGCCATAAACACCTCTTTTGAGGGCGGTTCGTCTGCTGCCGATTACAGTTACGACTCAGCCAATGCCATACTGGATATAATCATCCGCGGCCGCAGGGCATCTGCCGGCACGTACACGGCAAAGATCACAGTAACCGACAGTTACGGAGCAAGCGCTTCTTCCGAAGTAGTCTATACAATTCTCGAGAGTGCCGCTCCGGAAGTGGCGAAGACTCCGGACAATGTCCTCGTATATGACAAAAACTCTCCCATAGAACTGGACCTTGCACCTCTATTCTCCGATCCGGAGGGCGAGGGCCTGACATATAAAGTACGTGGGAACAACCCGTCTCTTGTCAAAGTGGACATTAAAGGCTCGACGCTTAAAATCTCGCCGCAAGCCTATGGCCTGTCATCCCTGTCTCTGGTTGCTGTCACCCCTGCGAACAAGGAATGCTCCGTTCCCTTCGCCATTCTTGTCAAGAATCCCGACAATGTTGCGGAGAGTTTCCCGAATCCCGTGATCGACAAATTGACCATACGCACGGAAGAGAAGGCAGAAACCAATGTAAAACTCACCAATACAAATGGGGTGGTCATTTATGAAAAGACATTGGAAATCGGCGGCTTCTACCCTCTGGTGCTGGACTTGTCATCGTGCGCCCCTGGGAAATATCACTTGAGTTTGTCTTATTCCGGAAAAACATATGACAGGATTATCGTCAAGAAATAGAGCCATGAAAAAAGTATTACTTGTTTTTGCCTTGTTCCTGTGTGCATCAATGACATCCTTCGCCCAGCAGACTGAATCTGTGGACAAGGGAGGCACGGCTATGGGTTTCGTGGCTGTCAATCCGGACCCTGCATCTGCCGCAATGGGGCTCACCGGCTTTTCTTCCGCCTCTTCCGGCGCATGGGCGTCTTTCGGAAACATGGCGGGAGCTTCCATGTCCGGACAAAAATTCAGTGCCGCCGTTTCATACCTGTCATGGCTTCCGGACGAACAAAGCGGAATATACGCAGGGACCTCGGTGAAACTGGGGCGGAAAATCGTCTGCAGCCTCGGTTTCGGGCGTCAGGCTGGTGAATCCTACGAAGAGTTCAATGCTGCGGGGGGCTCCATGGGAGAGTTCTCTCCTAACGATATTCGCATTAATGCCGGACTATCTTGCCGCATTGCCGAAAGCATATCCGCAGGAGCGGTGCTTCACTACCTGAGTTCGTCGATTGCGACGGACGCTACCATGAATGCTGTCTGTGCCGACGTTTCGGCGGTATGGGCCCGTTTCCCCTTCTCGGCGGCAGTCGGAGTGCGTAACATCGGAACACCCGTAAAAGACAGCCGGGGGAACTCTTTCCATCTGCCGCAATGCGCAACTCTCGCCGGAGGATACGAACTGCCGTTCGGCGAAGATTCCGCAGTCCATGCGAACCTTGATGCCGATTATTATCTTTCCGAAGGCGTTTCAGTCGGAGTGGGTGCGGAATATGCATTCCGGGATATGCTTTTCGCCAGAGCAGGCGCCCGCCTCGGGAACGATGTCATTCCTACTTTCGCGTCTGTCGGTGCGGGTCTGCGCATTGCCGGGATAAGCCTCAATGCCACGTACCTGCTTGCATCTGACACCATCGGAGGAAGCTTCCTTGCGGGGCTGAGCTACGCTTTCTGAATCAGGCGAGTATCCCCACCCTCCGGAAGATGTAGTCTACATTCTTGAAATAGTAATCCAGGGTGAAGCAGTCGTCGATTTCCTGCGCGGAGAGCAGGGCGGTGACCGCTTCGCTGTTTTTCAGCAGGCCGGCATAGTCGACGTGCTCGCTCCAGGCCTTCATCGCCAGGGGCTGCACCGTGTCGTAAGCCTGCTCGCGGGACAGGCCCTTGCCTATCAGGGCGTTCATCACCCTCTGGGCGAAAATCACCCCGTTGGTGATGTAGATGTCCTGCAGCATCTTGTCCTTGTAGACCACCAGGTTGTCGAGTATGCCGCCGAAGCGGGTCAGCATGTAGTCCAGCAGTTCGGTGGCGTCCGGGAGTATGATGCGTTCGGTGCTGGAGTGGGAGATGTCCCTCTCGTGCCAGAGCGCGACGTTCTCGTTCGCGGTGGCCATGTAGCCGCGCATCACGCGGGCGCAGCCACAGATGTTCTCGCTGCCTATGGGATTGCGCTTGTGAGGCATGGCGCTGGAGCCCTTCTGCCCCTTGCGGAAGGCTTCCTCCGCCTCGCGTACCTCCGTGCGCTGCAGGCTGCGTACCTCCACTGCCATCTGCTCTATGGAAGATGCGATGACGGCGAGCGTGGAAAGGTAGAAGGCGTGCCTGTCGCGCTGCAGCACCTGGGTGGAGATGTTGGCGCTCTCGATGCCCAGCTTCCCGCACACGTAGTCCTGGATTTCCGGGGGGATGTTGGCGAAGTTGCCCACCGCGCCGCTCATCTTGCCGGCTTCCACGCCCCTGCGGGCCAGTTCGAAGCGCTCGAGATTGCGTTTCATCTCCTCGTACCAGAGGGCCCACTTGAGGCCGAAGGAGGTGATGTCCGCATGTATGCCGTGGGTGCGGCCGATGCAGGGGGTATCCTTGAATTCCAGAGCCCTGCGGCGGAGTATCTCCATGAAGCCCCTGATGTCCTGCAGCAGGATTTCGTCCGCCTGGCGGATGAGCCAGCCGTTGGCGGTGTCCACCACGTCGGTGGAGGTCAGCCCGTAGTGCACCCACTTCTTCTCTTCGCCGAGGCTTTCGCTCACGCAGCGGGTGAAGGCCACCACGTCGTGGCGGGTCTGCTCCTCGATTTCGCGGATGCGATCCACGTCGAAGCGCGCCTTCTCCGCAATCTTGCGTACGTCCTCCCCGGGAATAACGCCGAGCT